>Ga0181346_1000308_pt1 | contig 20742 bp, 15 predicted proteins | sample Su13VDMM15DN_FD_130100 | JGI IMG/M metagenome (GOLD analysis project Ga0181346, IMG submission 130100) | Freshwater viral communities from Lake Michigan, USA - Su13.VD.MM15.D.N | ecosystem: Environmental > Aquatic > Freshwater > Lake | place: USA: Michigan | collected 2013-07-15 | reverse complement strand
CGATGCCTGTACCAATGTATATGTTTGAGCTTACAGAATCCCCGAGGCCCGCACCGGGCGGTCCGCCCGACCCCATATTAGCCAAACTCTGTTCCACAGTGTCATAGATAAACTGATGGAATGAGGTTGTATGAGCACTGCCAACCATTTTTTGTCCCAAATGGGTATGATACGGACCAAAATATGCTCTTCCATCAATAAATCCCACACGTGATGCTATACCCGGACCAGTGCCTACTCCGGCCACATAGTATGTTTGATTTTGATAACTGGTGGGTGTCACGCTGCCGCGAAACGTGATCTGTAGATTGTTGGTAAACACCACACCATTGGGACTTGTGTAATTAGTGGCGCCTACTATGTCTTCAATACTGATGGTGTCAGAATTGGCTGGATCAATCAGTCGTATCTGTCCAAAGATTTCTGGGTTGGTTCCATCTTGATACCACAGAAGATCGCTCACAGCAGTCAACAAAGGTATCTGTTCGAAGTATCCTTCGGCATTGCGATACCATTGTGTGGTACTCCATTCAGTACCAAACATCACAGTGAACCTGCTGAGATTTGGACAAGCAGTCACTGATGACAGTTTAAGTATTGGCTCGCCGCTGGTGGTGTATTGATATTGTATTAGCCAAACACTGTATCTTATGTTTACGTCCAAGATAGGTGTGGTCTGATCAAATAGGAGGTAATCATAACTGCCCGGCAATCCGTTGTTGCTGGGTGTTTGTGCCAGTGGGTCAAATGGCGTGGTGATCAACCAGCCACCATCCACAGGATCAGTCGTGGTGTTGGTAAAAACTATGGTGCGATTCTGGAGATTGGTGATACCGTCAATACCGTCGGGGTATTGCGCCAAGAATGCACTCAAGAACACATTGTTCACTTGATCAAATTGCAATGTGGTGGCGAGCAAGTCTACTTGTCCGACAGTGGGCACTGTGGGTATAAGCTCAAGGTCATAGTAAAATTGCTGTGCGGTTTTGTATGGAACATCAAATGCAACTGTGCCCGAGTCTTCGCCGTTGTTGGTGACCCCAAATACATCTCTCGAACTGATGTTAGGGGCATACGAGAAACGACCATTCACACCTGGTTCAGCCTGTATCCAGAACGGGTTAGGTGCCTGATTAACCACAAACTCATAGTTGCCACCACGCACCAGAGTAATGGTAGGGTTTTCTCCGGCTATGCCCGAGAATTGATAATAGTTGTCGGCTCTGGTAACATCAAAGGTATCAGTGGTGGGGATAGTGGCAGCACTCACATCCACTGCCAGTGGTCCTGCAGGCAACCAATAGTATTGGCTGTAGTTGGAAAACTTGTCAAAGTTTATGAAAGGATCCCAGCTGTAGTATTCACTGGTGTATAATCTCGCAGCGTTGTCGGTAACGCCACCTTGGCGGCCAATGGCATCGGTGATGCCAGGATACGTGATAGCGTCTGATATAGTATTGGTATCTGGCACCAGACTGATCACACCGGGTTCAAGCTGATAGTTTGCTCGAGTGGCCGTGGGTTCGATCACGTAGTAGTCGTTGGGGTTTACACCCGGGCCCACACTACGTCCTATAAATCCTTGTGTTTTCTTGAATTGAGGTTCCTGTACCAGCTGGTCCAGGGTAGCTGCCAGAAATTGCTTGTTGGTACTGGTCTGAAAAATTGGTGGTAAAAAATCCACGCTCCGGGTAACGACACCGCCGCTTGATTGGCCACCGCTTGACCTACCGCTTGACCCACCGCTTGACCCACCGCTTGACCTACCGCTTGACCCACCGCTATATGTAGCCATTAGTATCCTCCACCGCCACTGTAGTAAGGTCCGGGAATAGGACCGGGAGTAGGTTGAGGTGTTACTCCACCGCTGCCGCCGCTGCCGCCGCTGCCGCCGCTGCCGCCGCTGCTGAACATCATGTTTGAGATACTGCCGCTGGTGCCTCCAGTTCTTAAGTTGTTTGATGTCAATGCAGTGATAACTTCTACACTACTCACACCAGCTGCATTCACAAAAATCTCATTAGGGGCTGAGCGTATTTCGTAGAGATCACCAAAAGATTTTAGTGGGTCTAACGGCACTAGTACCACGGAACTCACGATTCCACCCATGTTGCGGTGTATGTATGCTGCCAGTTCAGAGAAATAAAAGATATCTCCAAAATTCCATGCAGCAAGGCTAAAGTATTGATCAAGATTGGCCACCACTAGAGTTTTGATTTCACTTTCACTGGCAGTTGAGTTTGCAGCACGGATCACCTTGATGGTAGCGCGAAGATTTTCGGCTGCCTTGGGGCCAAACAAAGGCTTGAATGTGACTGAATTTATCACCACATTGTCCGAGATCATTTTGTAGTTGTTGAGCCCTTGGTAGGCTGTGCTGAGTTCATTGATTGTGGGAACATCAGGCTTGACTACTGTGCCGGTGCTGTCTCTGATCCAGTTGGTATATGCAGTGTAATAACTCTGTGTGACCACATACAAATCAATGATGTTGGTGGTGCCTGGATCTATACGATCTGTGAGAGGAGCATTGTGTCTGTATTGAAAATATAGACTTGGACGACCCACTCTGGCCAACCAATCCGCAGTGACATCAATTAAAGTTCTTACATTGGTACCACTGAGTACCAGTTCATAAAATGCACCAATTTGTCCTGCAAGAGATCCGATGTAGATTTCCTGATCATATGCGTAGAATATCTGTCCAATGATGTATTCGGACTTGACCAATTCAATGTCGTCCTGTGTGGCATAGGTGCTGTTTACTCGAGCTGGTTCAACCAAGAGATATCGTTGTAAGTTATCAAAGTCCACAGTGTTTTCAAAGAACACATACTTGGTGGTTGGATTCACATCAGGAGCCACAATTTCGTCAAAGAAATCTGGGTCATCGGCTATGCCATCACTGTCGTTGTCTCGATAACTGACTATGACCTGATAGTCGTCCACAAAGCCATCAGATTGTACAGGTTGTCCGATAATGCTGAGATAGATATCACTGGGCAATGGGCTGTTTGAGTCAGGAAGGCTGTTGGTTCGTAACACATTTACATAATCACTGATGGTGTTGCCAGTTCTTGGATCATAGATACGATTTCCGGTTTCAAAGAAAAATCTAGTTTGCAGTACTGATCCAAAATTGTATACCAATGCACGACTGGTCACAGTGTATTTTACACCGTCAGTCACGGCCTGTATCATCCAGGAAGCATCTTGATTGGTACCTGTGGTGCTTTGTGCATTGGCCAGACTGAAATCTGCATCCACCGCAAGGTTGTTAGATGTGATCAAGTACCAGGTCTGTGTGAGGTTGTCATATCCCAGGCCAAAATTCCTGTACAACAAGATCTGATCCGCTACGCTGGTTTCAAGACTGGTGGGAATATCTGTTATCAGCAATGGAATTACCTGAACTGGAATAGCACCTGTAGGCACGAAGTTGTTCAATACTACCGGTCCTTGACCACTCAATCTTCCTGAAGTGAAATTACCCTGACCTTGATTGGTACCATCTAGATATATGCTTACAGGACTGGCCCACAATTCAAGACGTTCAGCTGCCAGGGTAGGGATTCCCAGTCGTAGTCGATTGTTAGAATCAAAATAATAGCCAGCAGGTGCAGCAAATTTCACCAAGCTACCCACCTGTATGTACTGGGTGTTGGTACTGGAATAGGTGCCGATGGCAGCAGGATTTCCTGATGCATTCACAAAGTATCCTGAAGTTTCGTTGGCCAGGGTGGTACTCTGGCGCCAGGTTAGGTTGTTCACCAGCAGGTTGGGCCTGACGAAATTAGCATAGTAGAATTGTGTGAATGCATTGGTAACCAACAGCGGTTGTATCTGATTGGTGATCACACTGGCCACTTCATTTCTCGTGATCCAGGTGAACAAAAATGTAGGCAGTTGATTTTCTTGCCAGATAGCACCGTCACTGGCAAATATGTTGGTAGAACTGTATTTGCCAGTGTTGTCCACCAGGTCAAGATATCGACTGGTGCCGATGCTGGCACGATTCAGCGCATAACTCTTGATGATGCTGTTGTAAGCAGTGAATGGAAAGTTGGTGTAGTCTTCACCATTCACCATGCGATTCTGTGTGTAGTATCTGGCTGGAGCACGTTGTTTGATCTGGTCCAGAGTTTCTCTGGCCTGTGCATTGCTGACCGGAGTGGTGATACCACATGTGAATGTTATGGTCTGTAATTGTCCCGATCTACTGACATAGCTGATGGGTATAGCCACGCTCTGCATCTCGTCAGGATTGATGATGTATGTTAAACCATTGCTGGCCCGAACATAGCAGCGAAACAATCCCACTGGCACACTGGAGAACACTCCGTCGCCAAAGGTCAGTGTGATCTGGTCGTTTGCTCTGCTGGTCACAGAAAATAGTTTGCGTTGATCCGGTGCCAATTGTTCTTGTGCTGCGGCATATACCGATTCCACATATTCCCATTCGGCTGACACATTGCCCACGTTGTCTAGTTGAAACAACCAACGATCTTCATTGTTCACACCTTCAATGTTGATGTCCACTGTGCGATTGGGGATACGTTCGGCAAGATTAAAATCTTGATTCTGAAGCACTCCCTGTTTGAAATAGAAGAAATATCCTGTGTTGGCGCTGGCAAATCCCAACGCATCATTGCGGAACAACAGATTAAAGATACCATTGGGCAACGGAGAGGGTTCATACACAAATGGTGCAGTAGCCGGTGTTCCCACTGATGTGGAATTGACTGCTTCAAAAGGCATGTTCACCCCGTCCACTGTGGCAGTGTACGGAAACACCGGTAAGAATCCCGGCACCAAGTTGATGCTGTATTCTGATGTGTCCACGCCCAGAATAGTGGTGCGATTTCCTGGGCGACCCACACGCTGAGTATTCACCAAAGCTGCGTTGATAATGGTGGCGAACTGTTCAGCCCAGTTGAAGTTTGTGGGATCATTCCAGTTCACTGTGACGCCGCCAAGATCAATACCGTTAAAGTCAACAACATTTTCTGTGGTCTGAACTGAAAATACCTTGAGATATCCCTGTGCTTCTGTGTTGCGCTTGGGAGTGTAGCTGACCAGATTGGCCAGTCGTACCACACTGTCTCTACGCTCGGCTGTGTCAATGTAATTTTCGCGAGTGTTGAGATCGTTTCGAAAACTCATGGCCTGACCCATGAATGCGATCACATCCAGCATGGCAATAAATTCTGATGATTCAATGTAGTCATTGAATGTTTCAGGATAATATTGACGTAGATAGTCTATGAAACTTTTTCGTAAAGCTTCAAAGTCGTAGCTCTGGAAATCAGCTTCTCTAAAAGTCTGATAGATACGTTTCCAGTCTTCGACTCCGAATACAACTGTTTGTCTAGTGGTGCGTGCCATAATGTTTTATTGTTTTGTTATTTACCAACAAAATAAACGGCTAACTTAAAGCAAAGGTTGCCAGGCGTTGTTGTTGATCAAAAAACACACTTAATAGTTCAGCGTTGGTGTTGGGAGCAAATTGTATTTCTAATTCTATCAACACACCGTTTTCCTGGGGAAATATCAATGCATCAACGAGATTGACTCTGGGGTCGCCTCCGGCCACACGCTGTACTTCCTTGAGTATGTTACTGAGAGTGGTCTGATCTTGGCTTTCAAACAAGAAACTCCACAAGATGGTACCATACCCTGGACGGCCGGGCAATTGACCTTGCGTGATATTAAAAGCGTTGAGCAGATCACGCTTGATCAACTCAGTATCCACCAAGGTGAATTTTTTATATTGATTTTGAGTATTGAATCCAATAAATGTAGACATACGATATTTATGGAGGCGAAGACGCGCTCACAGGTCCCAAACGATTCAGTGCTCCAACGATGACATCCTGATTTGCGCGAGCCTGTGCTATCTCGGCTCGATATCTAGGAATTGACTTGATCGCATCTGCTGCACGAACAGTATCTCCCACATCGGCAAAGTAGGCCCCGAACTTTTCTGCATCTCTGATTTGCCGTTCATTGATACGTATGAGATCGCGCATGTCTTCGTAGAGTTCGTTTAGAATTCGTCTTGCTGTGGCCGGTCTCAAGGCATCGAGTTGGGCTGCTGTGAGCACAGGTGTGGTAAGCGGTCCGGTATATACCGCGTTGGTTGCAGCAACAGTCGCGGCTGCTGGCGGTGAAAAATCCGGAGTCTCAATTTTGGCATTACCAATTATTGCAGATGTGGCCTGGTTCACATTGGTTCGATTCACTGTGCTGGTGAACCCTTTGGCTGCTACTACTCCTGCCTGTAACGGATTTCCTCCACCGGCTATGGCTGCATTGACATCGGCAAATGCCTGACCAAACTGTGCAGATGTGGCAAAATTGTTCATCTTGTTCACAAGGTCGCCGGGCGCCTTGCCATTGAGCCAGGCGGTGGCAGTGGCAGCTCCAAATTTGGTAGCGGTGTTCAACAGTGGACCCAGCTGGCTGGCTATTTCCGTGCCCTTGATAGTGCCCAACTGTTTGAGTTGATCAAAATTTGCACTCATCAATCCTTGTTGCACACGAGTCTGCAGGCCGCTGTTGTTCAGTACTGAATCTAGATTCACAGCACCTAACTTTCCGGTCCATGACGTAGGACTGCTTAGGATCTCCTTGAACTTGTCCGGAACCTGTTTGATCTGATCTGCAATTCCTGGTTTGATCAATCCCGACAGTTGCAGTTGATTTGCGTCCAGCCCAAATTGACCAAGACCTTTGGCATTGGTTATGGCGTTGGCTGCTTGATTCACCGATGCCGACGCCTGTGCTACCAGGCCTTGTATCTGATTTGATGCAATGGTTCCAATATTTAGAGAACTGATTTTGGTATTCACAAAATTGCTCACTGATATGGCATTGGGGATCAATGCTCCCAATTTTGTAGGTAGATTGATCGAGCCGCCAATTTGTTTTGTGAGCTCTGTTGCTTTGGCTCCGATCTGTGCCAGGGCCGATGATAGTCCTCCCGAGGCCTGAGTGACTGCGTTGACCACACCACCCACCGGAATACCGGTTAGGCCACCACTGGCCAGTTGTTTATCAAATATTGCCTTGGCCTGATCAAATGTGGCGCCCGAAGGACCTTGTATTTCAAACACCTTGCCATCGGGACCTGTGAATTTAAACACGCTCATGATTTTCTCACTAGACTCCAGTCAGTGGCCACTGGTTCAGCGGCTGGTGGTGGTGTGGGCGTGCCTTCAGTGAGATTCACCGTGGCTGCCACACCTTGATTGTGGTAAGGATAAGGTTCGTGAGTGGGTGCCCGTGTTACAATACTTTCCAGTCCATTGGGTTTAACTTGCCATCCAGTTGAATTGTCAAATGTGGTATCATTCAATGTGGTCTTGGGATACAGTCGAGGTATTGCAACTGATGCTGCACCGCCGCCGTTGAGATCAATACGACTTGCGTTGAATTTCAACCCTGATCCGCCGCTCCAAGATCCGCCGCCTTCGCTTTGCAATGCCAAGGTTCCATCACTGCGTACACCCACGATTGTCTGACTGTACAAGGTCATGTCACCTTGGCTGGCCATGCTCAGTGTGGTAACAGCACCGATGTTGGTAGCAGCATTGGATTTCATGTTGATGTTGCCACCGGCAAACATGTTGATGTCTTTGTCCGCATGTAGGTTTATGGTGCCTCGAGTTCTCACATTCACTGAGTTGGTAGAAAAGATGTCTACAGTGCCCTCTTGTCCCAGTTCAATCCAGGTCTGCCCATTGGCATGAATGATGTAGAAAAAGTTTTCACTGTCGTTCATCATGAGCTGATGACCTTTGGATGTTCTCAGTCTTACCAGTGCATTGTTATTTTCTAGGTCGCCATCGTCCATGACCAGGGTATGACCACCAATTCGACCAAGCACCTCGGCTTGTTCAGGCGTGACTGCTCCTTCAGCAAGTTTTTGTTGGATATTTTTTGAATCCAATCCCCGATAGATGGGTCGACCCGGAGTAGATACTCCATACACTGTGCTGGGGCTTTCTCGCTGTGCATTGGAGATGATAGGACCTCGTTCAAAATCGTTGACCAGGCCTTGCTGGAAAAACACAGCGGCTTGATAACTGTGTACCGGTTTGGGTTCGGTAAAAAATCTTCCATCGTTATCAATTGCATCATTGCTGGTGTTGATTTCAGTAACCGGCAACTGCGGAGAATTGGCAAAATACGCGGCCTGGGTTTTATTACCTGTCACGTACTCAGTAGCAGCACCAATGGCCGGTATCATGTGATTCAGTGCATTGTTGATCACACACCCAACATAGTATCCCTGGCTGGGATCTCCTTCCACAAAGAAACACAACACATCTGTGCCTATGTCCGGTGGAGTGAACCACATGCCATAACTCTGTTGATTTCCTGGGTACTCTCCTGCTCCTGTATTGGGGCTGTTCTTTGGAGTGACTCCATAAAAAGGAGGAAGATAGTTGACCCACCGCCATGACTGAGGATTGTTATCTGGACCAACTGCAAACTGCTGAATACGCACCTGTAGTCTGCCAGTTCTTATGGGATCCACGTTGTTCATTACTTTGCCAATGAATGGTCCCATTTCAGCAGGTTTGCCGCCGCGATCAAATCGATAGTTGCTGGTTCTTCCTGACAGTTGTTGATTGTTTATGGTCATTGACGTTTGCTTTCTTTATGCATCTTTTGCTATGAGTTGAGGAGCAGCTGATGTTCCTGCCAAACTTGGATTGTTGGCACCGGTGCCAAATCCGCCTGATCCGCCAGGCGGCAATTTTTGAGGTCCGGCAAATGTTGTCAAGTCTGCAGTCTCTACTACAGGTGGTGTTGCGGCCAATGGTTGGGCGATGGTATTGCCTGTGATCGCGTTGCCCGATGATTCAACTGTGGGACTGACTCGATATTGATTGAGTATGCTGGCCTCGGCTGCTTTTTCCACGCCGGCAAGCCTGGGGAGACCGCCGGAAACACTTTCGCCTGAGGTGATGCGTCGTGCTTCGTTATCAGCAGCAGCATCAGCCAAGATGGCATCCTTGGTGATTTCAGTGGTGGTCTGCTTGCCATCCATCAACCACACTCCTGCGAGTTCTTGTGTGAATTTGCCGCGACCAAATTTACTCTTGATTCCTGTGGTTTTATAAATCACAGATTGCTGTGCGATGCCAGCACGACCATTTTCACGGTCGGCAAAATAGTTGTTTTGGCCAGGATCCATGAGTCCGGTATCGAGATTGTAATCCACTGGTCTATTCCAAGCAAATTCAAAATATGGTGATCCGGCGCCGTAGTTGATGGTATCATCGGCAAAAAACGGTGAGACGACGAATGTACCGGGTTGTGGAGTCTTGGGCGACGGTATCCAGGCAGGATCTCCAATGATGTTCAAATTTATCTTGGCCAGATCAGCAGTGTACAACATGTCGGCTGCATTGGCTGCTGGCTCAAATGTATTTCCGGCAGCACCTTCTCTTGTTTGATTGCTGGCCGGCTGGAATCTTTTTCTCCAGACCAAGCTGCTGTTCACATTGTTTTGTATGTATTGTGCCTGTTCCAATCCAGATGCACTGATTGTCTGCGCCCATAGGTTATTGAAACTTTGCTCGTATTGTATTACCTGTGTGTTTTGTCCAGTGAACCAATAGTTATACACTTTGTGTACACCGCGGAATGGACCCGGATCAAAGTATTCACTGGTCACGGTGGTCTGATAAGTGGCCACCTTGTAGATCATGCGATACGCATTACATCGAGCAGTTTCATCGTATTTTATGACCTGTGCCTCACAGCTGATGTCGAACCATGCAAACACTTGATTTGGACGGCCTCGATTTGTCCACTTGCCATCTACCCATTCATATTTTTGTTGATCAACAATATAACTGCTGTTACGCATGACTTCGTCAATGAATTGCACTATCTGTTGACCGGCGGTACAGGATCTTACCCTTATGGCAGTATTCATGCTTTGTTTGTCAGAATCCAGCTTGGCGGATGCTGTGAGCTGTGTATTTGCTCCGGTGAACACTTTGTCAACACCGGTTGAGTTGGTAACCAATTTGGCATCGGACAATATGGGGTCAAGAAACTGTATTTCATACACATCGGCGATGCCGTTGCGACCTCTGGCCTCTTCGGCATAATAAAGATTCAATGCAGCACATAATCCGGTGGCTTCCATGGTGCCTACTCTGTATGGAGCACCAGATGCCTTGGGGGGTGGTCCATTGAAATCGGTAGCACCAAGTCCCCGAATAATATTGCGTGCCTCGGTATCAGGATCGGCGCGGGCATCTGATTCTCGTGCCAGTTGCGCGGCAGACACCTGTTGTGTGGCACCTGCCAAGATGTCTTTGGTTGTTCTTCCTTGAAATTGGAAGTTCTGCGGTATGCTGCCACGATCGGTACTGAATGCTGTGAGCTGATCAATTGGAGCACCTCGGATGCTGTATTCTACCAGTTTGTTGGCCACTTTAAAATCAATGCCTGTGATATTGAAAGGTATAAACTTTTCAATGGCTGCTTGACGATCAGTTAGGCCTTGCCGATTGTCAATGGGCATGACTAGCTCGCCGTTGGAATCATATCCGTAGAATCTAATAACCATGCAATAGTGTGCTTCGTTATAGTTCACTGTGGTGCCTTTGGTGGCCAGACCTTTGCTCCAGTAAAGAGCATTTACGGCTCGTGACAAGTTACTTACTAACGATATCCCATTGGGTTCGGTCACAGTAAAGCTCAATGAACTTAATTTTGCTGCACCTCTGGATCCTGGGGTACCGCTGACGGCTGTGTCAAATTCAAAATTGTCCAGGTAATAATCCAGAGTAAAGAATGGATTGCGACCAGGGGCCGGCGGTGTGCCACCACGACCCAGTTCGCCAGGCGCTTGAACAAAACTTTCGTTTTTTGTCTGTAGTGCTGCACCGCCACTTTGTGCCAGCAAATAGTAATTGTTCAGCTGTTTGATATCGCTGCTGAGCAATGTGTTGTAGGTAGCATGATCCAGTAGATACCAACTGAGACTGTATGTGTAGCTGGCAAATCGATCCAGCACATTGTCTCGACTCACGATGGCGTTGCGAGCACCAGCGTACAGTTCATCCAGCCGGTTGACCACTGTGGGACGAGGAGTTGGTGCAGCATCATCTCCTCTAGATCCAACACCGCTAACTTGGACTCCAGGAACAGGTGTCCCGTCTTGGGTCACGTAGGTTCCATCTGATCTTCTGATAAGTTTAATTTCTGCCGGTGGAAGACTGCTTGACACAGCCTGTGTTTGGGCCACAGTCCGTAGGGGATCATTTGTGCCTTGGTCTGTATCCCCGGTTGCAGCAGTTTTAGGTTTGTCAGCGTTGGTAGGAGCAGCAGCGGTCTTGATTACCACTCTACCATCTGGTCCTGTTTCTTTCTGTGTCACAGTTGTGGCACTGGTATTGGCACCATCATCTCGAGCCACTTGAGCGTTTGCTGTGGTATCGGCTGAACTGGAAGTCTGACCGGTCCGGTTCAGCTGCTGAGTCAATTGCGCTTCTAAATCAACTTGTACTGCTTCTATTGCTGCTATGTTCTCCTGAGTCTTGGCAATCTGAGACTGTAAGTATGCTCTGTTGCCCGGAGTGTCAGGAAAAGGGTTAGCCAGTTGAGCCCGCAACTGTGGGAGCTGTCTTTCAAAATAGTCTAGTTCTTCACCTTTACGGTTGATTTGTTTTTGTATAGTAGAGATTGACGCCATGTTTAGAATCCCAGGGCGTTACGCAGTGTGGTTATCTTGGGCAGATAGATCAAGGTGCCTGCTTTGAAATCCAAGGGAGGTTTGGTCAGTGTGTTGGGATTGCGTTGATAGAACACCCACCAAAGAGTAGCATTGTCGTAAAGGTCAAACGCCAACATGTCAGGCCTATACTGATAGGTCTGAGTGATGATCAGAGTCTGATCATCACTTTCTCTAGGGAAAGGTCGGTTCACCAACACATCCAGAAAGAACTGACTGTAAGGTGTGAGATAATATGCACTGGTGCTGTCGTAATTGGCCATTACCAGTATCCTTGTTTTACTAACGCGCCATTGGCAAACTGTTTGAGACTAAACTGTCGGCTGGCCTGGCTGCGTGTGATCACCGGTAACAGAATTATCGATATTTCCATCTTGGTAGGCACATAGGTTGGAGAATTTTTACTGAGAGAGGAAGGAGCATCGTTGTCATACGCAACAGCACCTTTCTGTATGCCTTGGCTTGAAAACAGTTGGCTCAATCGGCCCAGTGCTCCAGAGATGGCATTGGTGGGCAAATTGTTGCGTGTGGATGTTCTTCTTTTTAACAAGTCTGTTCCATTTTGATTTGGGCTACCTGCACGTATATAGTCAACATCTGCAGGCAGATTGTATTCAAAGCTGGTCAACACACAAGCATGATTGTTGAATTGGTATTCGCCCAGCCCGGTGATGAACAACAGCGGAGGTGGTGCACCTCGCTCGGCATCTTGGCCGTAGAACATCTTGGTGGCGGACCGGAAAAAGTGTATCACTGCCAACAAATAATTTGCCTCCACTGTGTCCTGGGCTGTGAATGCTCCTGATATACGAACTGTTCCAACTGAACTGCTTTGATAAAAATAATTTGTGTAGTTGGAATGAGTGAGATCAGTGGGGTTATAAAGGGCCTTGTAGCCAATGTCAATCTTGGGAGTGTAGGGAAAAATCACACCGTTGGTGGCGTTGAGCGGAGCCAGTATTCCTTGTTCCGTCTCAGGAGCATTGTATAGATACGTTGATCTCTCAGCAAGACTCACACGAACCCGCCAGTCGCCCCTGGGGTTGACCTGTCTTTTCTGCGCGGCCAGTGCAGTTTGTCGTTGAGCCAGTCCTCTTCCTACTTCGGTGTTGGATGCAGGTGTTATACCAGTGTTGGCAGGAGGAAATGCAGCGGCTTCGGTCTGAGCTTCTTGTTCAGTCTGCTCGGGAATGCCGACCGCAGCGGGTGCAGCAGTGGGTGTGGAGGCGGCAGCCGCGGCTGCCGCAGCGGTATCGTTTCCAGCTGGTGCAACCAAGCCCTTTGCTACCGGTGCAGGATCTGTGGTGGCACCAGTGGTTCCCGAATCAAACTGCTGTAGTGCTTGTTGCTGAGTTGCCAATCCTGCTTGTAATTGGGCTATTTCAGCCTTGTAACCAGGTATACTTGCAGCGGCCGGACTGTTTTGCCCAATCGAAGCATTAAACGCCACAGAGCGTTCTACAGCTGCCAGTTGTTTTTGAGTAATCTCAATCTGACCTTTTAAAAAATCAATTGAGTCTACTAGACTTTGTCTTTGAGCAATCGTGGGATCGATTATGACAGCCATGTGCCCTCCCGATCAAGTTGTATTGATTTATTGAATATTTCTGCAAATAACAGCATGTGAACCATATGGATTTCCTATGCTGTATTTAACCAAAAAATAATCTACCCAGTTTATAATCATTGACAAGCCCGCAAAGTGTGTTATAATAAATAACATTTTAAGGATACTGCCGGATGGCCACCATCGCAAGAGCAACACCAAAAACCAACTATCTCAACAACAGAGATATTCTCAAAGAAATACACCTAAGCAAGAAAAACTATTGTGCCTACATCAATCCTGATCTGGATCATCAATACGACATCATCTTGCCCGATGTAAGCAAAATCAACCAAAAGACCACAGCAGAAGCACGCCGAAATCGTGCAGATCGCATCAAGCGTGAAACAGGTGAGATTGTGGATCCCAAGAAAATCCCCAACACGGACATAGTTTTTCGAGTCATGACCTGGGAACACATACCCATGGCACCCAAGAAGATCACCAAGGCCGCTGCCAAAAAACGCAAGTTAGAAGAATTATTAGAACTAGAAGATCCAGTAGAGGATGATCCGCTAGCTGGCCTGGTTGACGAAGTGATCCTGGATCCCACACACATGCGAGTGAACTTTCCTCCTTTCTTTCACTACCGTGTGGATGCTAACAAAGAACCCGTCCTGGTAGGCAAAAGCCACTGGCGAGGTGATCTTGAGACCGGAGAGTTTTCCAAAGACCACGGCGAGATGACCCGCACCTTGGCTCGCATGTTCATGAAACTGTGCGAACGCTATGCCACGCGATCAAACTGGCGTGGATACACCTACAACGAAGAAATGCGAGGACAGGCCTTGCTACAACTCAGTCAGATTGGATTGCAGTTTGACGAATCCAAATCACAAAATCCATTTGCGTATTACACTGCTGCCATTACCAACTCATTCACTCGTATCCTGAACATTGAAAAGAAGATGCAGAACATCCGTGATGACATCCTTGAGATGAATGGACTGAACCCTTCATGGACCCGACAGAATTCTGGCAAACATTCGATGGAAGCCATGTCCGGTCCGGTCGTAAGCACCTTGGATGAGTAGTATAATACAAGGATGACTAATCTATTCCGCAAAGCCGCGATCTTCACGGACATCCACTTTGGACTCAAAAGCAACAGTGTCACTCACAACGAGGACTGCTTGAACTTTGTGAAGTGGGCCACTGCCAAAGCCCGGGCAGAAGGTTGTGAAACCTGCATGTTTCTCGGAGATTGGCACAACAACCGTGCCAGTTTGAACATCGTCACCTTGAACTACAGTCTCAGAGCACTGGAGCACATGAATGCCAACTTTGATCGGGTGTTTTTTATCCCCGGCAATCACGACTTGTATTATCGCGACAAGCGTGATATTCAAAGTGTTGAATGGGCTCGTCATCTTCCCAATGTTGAAATTTGCAACGATTGGTTTAGCAGTGGTGATGTGATCATTGCTCCTTGGCTGGTGGGCGACGATCACAAGCGTATCTCCCGGCTGAAGGGCAAATACATGTTTGGACACTTTGAACTGCCCGGATACTTGATGAAAGCCATGGTAGAGATGCCGGATCACGGTGAGGTTCGCAGAGAAGACTTCACAAATTTTGAACATGTGTTCACCGGTCACTTCCACAAACGCCAGACCAAAAAGAACATCACCTACATCGGCAATTGTTTTCCGCACAACTATGCCGACGCCGGTGACGATGCTCGTGGACTTACTATCCTAGAGTGGGGCCAAGATCCGGTTTATCATGCGTGGCCCGATCAACCCAGATATCGAGTGCTAGGCTTAGCCAACATCATCGATAATGCAGCCGCATTGCTTGCACCTCGCATGCATGTGCGTGTGAACTTGGACATTGAGATCTCATACGAAGAAGCCAACTTCATTAAAGAAACATACATCCGAGACTATAGTCTTAGAGAGATGTCCCTGATACCCAACAAGAACTCGTTAGTGGACACAGACATGGCACCCGGTGAGATCAAGTTTGAATCTGTGGATCAGATTGTCACAGATCAGATCACCAACATCGAATCTGAATTCTACGACAACAAATTATTGCTGAAGATCTATCAGAATCTATGAATCTCTCTGCTAGGAAAATTTTAATCTGCGGAGACAGTTTCAGCGCAGATTGGTCGCTTAAACATCAGGACTATCCTGGGTGGCCAAATCTCTTGGCCGATATTCATCATGTTGTCAATTTGAGTCAGGCAGGATGCAGTGAATATAAAATCTGGAAACAGTTATGTACAGTCAACTTGTCATTGTTTGATTGTGTTATCGTATCTCACACTAGTCCTTTTAGGATTCCAATAGAATCCCATCCTGACCATCACAGTGATAGCTTACACAAGGATTGTGATCTGATTTACTCAGACATCAAGCAATCTAATAATAAATCTTTGCAGAGTGCAGTTGACTATTTTGAAAAATTCTTCATGCCAGAATATGCAATTTTTGTACATGATCTCATCATTGGCCATGAGATAAAGTATCTAGAATCGTTCAAAGGTACAGCAATACACATCACCGGTTTACCACAAGATTTTAAATTTACTGATTGTAATTTTATATCGTTTGAAAACATATTCCAAGAACATCACGGTTTAATAAATCATTTTAGCAGAAAAGGAAATCAGATGGTGTTTGAATCTATCAACAAGGCGATAACATGATCTACGTTGATGGTGCCAGCTACACCTATGGAGACGAGCTAGTGGATCCTGTTTCCCAATCTTGGCCGGCATGCTTGTCAAGGATGTTAAAAACAAAAGTGGTCAATCATGCAAAGGTCGGTAAAAGCAATGAGCACATGGTATTTGATACTGTTAACTTTTGTATCAATGATCGCCCAGATCTAGTAATAGTTGCATTCGGTCCGGTGGAGAGAAAATTTTTTGTTCGTCGAGAAAATAATTTCCCCGTTGATATCTCTGTGTCTGGATCAAATTCTGTTTATCACCAGCACAAAGAACTTGAACAATTTAAAAATTTATTGTTTAAATACTGGAGCAATTATCTGTATGATACCTGGAAGTTTTTACAACTGATCGTGACCTTGGAAAGTTTTCTGAAGCAGCGGCAGATTCCGTACCTGTTGATGAATACCGTTGATCAGCAGTTAGTGATTGATCTATTGACCATATCTACTCAATCCGCAGATTGCAAATACAAACTGTTAGACGCATTTGATGTCATGGACGACAATCAAATCATTGAGGTTGAAAAACAATTACAATCTCTCTATAATAGCATTGATCATACTAATTTTTACAACTTTGGATGGCATTTTAAAAAGTTGGTCAAATTTAAAAGTCACCCGTCGGCTGACCAGCATCAAGAAATTGCAAAATTTATATTAAACTTAGTTCCCAATGATTCAAATTAAAAATCTAACTGTAAAAAACTTCATGAGTGTGGGTAACACCACCCAGGCCATCGACTTTGACCGCAGTGACCTCACACTGGTGCTGGGCGAAAACTTAGACATGGGTGGCGACGGTTCACGCAATGGCACAGGCAAGACCACCATCATCAATGCGTTGAGTTATGCCCTGTACGGGCAAGCACTGAGCAACATCCGCAAAGATAATCTTGTGAACAAGACCAATGCCAAGCACATGCTGGTGAGTCTTGACTTCGGTGTGAGTGGACAGAATTACAGAATTGAACGTGGTCGCAAACCCAATGTGCTCCGGTTCTATGTGAACGACGAACACCAAGCAGCACAGGATGAAGCACAGGGTGATTCAAGAGAAACACAAGAAGCTGTAGAACGTGTGCTAGGCATGAGCCACGACATGTTTCAACACATTGTGGCACTGAACACCTATACGCCACCGTTCTTGAGTCTCAAAGCCAATGAACAACGAACCATCATTGAACAACTGCTAGGTATCACACTACTAAGCGAACGAGCTGATCGAATTAAGGAACTTAACAGAAACACCAAAGATTCTATACAATCGGAAGAACTGCGTATTCGTGCGGTGCAGGAAGCAAACAAGCGTATTGAAGAACAGATTGCCAGTCTAGAGAAACGCCGGACCCTGTGGCTACGCAAGCAAACAGAAGATACGGAAGCATTGGCACAAGGCATCGCTGATCTTGAACACATCAATATTGCAGCCGAGGTGCAAGCACATAGAGATCTAGAAACTTATCATGCAGTCAAGAAAGCTATTGATGAGGCCACACGCTGGATCCGGCAGATCGATGCAGACGATGCAAAACTGCTGAAGCAAAAGACTCAGATTGAAAAGGATCTCACGCAGATTGCCAGCCACAAGTGTTTTGCTTGCGGCACAGACATACACGACAACAGCCTCGACACTGTGAAAGCACAGCGTGAGAAGACCTTGCAAGAACTCTCATTGCACCTGCTGACCAATGATTCACAACGAACAGAACACGAAGATCGATTGCAGAAACTTGGTGAGCTGGAACAGGCTCCCAAAGTATTCTACGACAGTCTAGAACAGGCCTTGAATCACAAGAACACTGTGGATACCTTGAACAAAGATCTTGTCACAAGATCCACAGAAACTGATCCCTACAGCGAACAGATTGCAGACATGAACGAGCAGGCCTTGCAGGCAGTTTCGTATGACATGCTAAACGAACTCACTAGAGTGCAGGAGCATCAGGAGTTTTTGCTCAAACTGCTCACCAGCAAAGATTCATTTGTGCGTAAGAAGATCATTGATCAGAACTTGAGTTATCTCAACAGCAGACTCACACACTATCTTGATCGCATTGGCTTGCCACACACTGTGAAGTTCCAGAACGATCTCACTGTGAGCATTGAAGAACTGGGTCGTGAACTGGACTTTGACAATTTGTCGCGTGGTGAACGCAATCGATTGATCCTCAGCATGAGCTGGGCGTTCCGCGATGTATGGGAGAGTCTATACCAGCCCATCAACATCTTGTTTATTGACGAGATGATTGACTCCGGCTTAGACACACAAGGTGTGGAGAATGCCCTGGCTTTGCTCAAGAAAATGAGCCGTGAGCGACACAAATCAATCTGGCTTGTGAGTCACAGAGACGAACTCACCAGCAGGGTAGAAAACATTCTCCGGGTGGTGAAAGAGAATGGCTTCACCAGTTACAGCACGGATATCGAGTTGGCATGAAAATTTTAATTACCGGAACTCAAGGTCTTGCAAAATCACTAGGTGATGCTTACACAGATCACACTGTGCAGTTAGTCAGTCGATCAACTGGATTTGATATCAACCATATCGAAAATTGGGGATCAGAATTTTTAGATCACGATTGTGTGTTTAACTGTGCATACGATAATTTTGCACAGGTCAGAGTGTTGGAATTTTTCTATAATCGTTGGAAAAATAATCCATCAAAACGGATTGTCAGTATAGGCAGTCGGACAATAAGTCACAAGAGAATTGACTCTGATTCAGAGTATTGGCCCTACAGATTGCATAAACAGGCCTTGCAACAGGCACACGATGCTATGCTGCTGACTGCACTATGCGATATAAAAATTGTCAATCCTGGTCCTATTGACACTGCGATGATACAACATCAAAAATGTAGCAAACTAAATCCAGAGGACTTGGCTCAACAGATAAAAAGTATCGCGACCAATCCACTATTAAAAAGAGTTGATCTATGGCTGTAAACTGGCAATTTTATCATTGGCATTTAGAACCCAGTGCGGTTTGTACTCTTAGATGCCCTCGATGTCCTCGAGTTGAACACCCGGACACTCCCTGGCTCAATAAGAATATGACCTTGGATTTTGTAAAAAAGTTTTTTACAGAAGACATGTTACGAAATCATGTGCGTCGTGTGACCATGTGTGGAGATGTGGGTGACCCTATCTATTGCAAAGAGTACATTAAGATTTGCCGATATATCAAAACAGTCAATCCCAAGATACATATTTTTACCATCACCAATGGCAGTCATAAAAAACCCGAGTGGTGGACCGAGTTTGGTTCTGTGCTCAACGAATACGATACTGTAAACTTTGGTATTGATGGATATGATAATGCCAGTAACAATCTGTATCGTGTCAACAGCAACTGGAACAGCATAGTTGATGGTATCACTGCGTTGAGAAACTCAAATAAAAATGTGTTTATCAACTGGGCAGTGATTGTTTTCAAATTCAATCAGGATTATTTGGACAACATCGCCGATCAAGCCCGAGCATTGGGCATGGATACTTTACAGATAACAAAAAGCACAAAGTTTGGCAGCAAATATGGTGGCTGGGGTGGAGCGGATGATCCACTAGAGCCTAGAGAAGAATTTATAAGCTCTAGTCATCGATATGAAAGATCAACTAAAAATCTCAGTGGAAGGATTCAACTAAACACAGAGTATCTTGATCTAAATCTCGTCAAGTACATGAATATAAAACAAGAATACCAAGACAAGCCGATCACGCCGTTATGCGAAGTTGGTAACAGAGGTATCTATGTCAATGCAGAAGGTGTTGTTTTTCCTTGTAGTTGGACTAGTTTTCCATACACTAGTTTAACTCATGGGGACAAAACCATACGCTGGAAAGACAGCTTTTTCGCAAAGCACAGGCAACAAATGAATTTACACAATAGAACTTTTAACGAAATCATCGCAGATCCTCTCTGGTCCAAATGCAGTCAAGGTTTTAAAGACCCGTCTAAAACATGGGTAGAATGTTCACAAAAATGTTCTACTTCGGTCGTAGATAAAAATTATGCAGTTGGATGGGAAACAAACTAAGTAGGAGTCAAGGATGAATCACACAAAAAAACATGACATGGCTTTATCAAAACACCCCAGTGGAGACATTGCCCGAAACATGTGTAGGATTTGTTTACTTGATCACAAATAATCTCACTGGACGCAAATACATAGGCAAAAAACTGGCAAAGTTCTCAAAAACCACATACAGAACAGTCAAACAAAAAAACGGCATCAAGAAGAAAAAACGCATACGAAGCAAAATTGATTCAGACTGGCAACAGTATTATGGATCCAGCGCAGAACTATCCGCAGACATCGAAAAACTAGGCACCGACAATTTCACCAGAGAGATACTTTTCTACTGTGCAAGCAAGAGTGAATGCTCATACATTGAGGCACGCGAGCAGTTCAGTAGAAGGGTATTGGAATCACAAGATTATTACAATGGCCATATACAGGTAAGGGTACATGGCCGCCAAATCCTAAACAAAATTTAATCACGACCTTGTGTTGAGTGACATGACTCAACCCCATTGAGGAACGGTGCGATACCCGGTCTGGACTTGGGCGTCAAAGGCAATTGCTAACTTAAGGCAACAAATGGTCGGGGCTCTGTGAAACAGATACAACCCCTGCTCATAGGACTTGGATCAACGTCGGGTCACTAGGGTTCCGTTGATATGTGAAGCTTG
>Ga0181346_1000305_pt1 | contig 20811 bp, 39 predicted proteins | sample Su13VDMM15DN_FD_130100 | JGI IMG/M metagenome (GOLD analysis project Ga0181346, IMG submission 130100) | Freshwater viral communities from Lake Michigan, USA - Su13.VD.MM15.D.N | ecosystem: Environmental > Aquatic > Freshwater > Lake | place: USA: Michigan | collected 2013-07-15 | reverse complement strand
ATGTCTTCTAATGTGAATGATCCGCCACCATAATTCCCTCCTGAATCTCCACCGCTGGAAATAATGGCACTGTATGTTCCGTCTTCACCTTGCCGTAAACTAGATACAACATTACCGTTCTGATCTAACAGAACCGTCTCTTCAGCGCTGCCGCCAGAATCTCCACCGCCGCCACCGCCCCTTATCTCAATCCGGTATTCGTCCATTTCAATCCTTTAAACGCTGCGGATGTTTGCGCTAGTGACAATGCCAGCGCTTAGCTCTGCGGCTTTTAGCTGAATCTCAGCCTCTAGCTCACGAGCCTTAAGCGCCATTTGTGCCTCTGTCTTTTCACGCATTAGCTGTATCTCTGCGGCTGCTTTCTCACGCTGCAATTGAATCTCAGCCATTGCCTTCTGTTGTGCTGCCTGTACATCTGCCTGTGCTTTCTGTTGGGCAATCTGAATCTGTGCTTGTGATTGCTGAATTAGAGCTTGAGTAGTTGGGTCGGGCTGTGGCTGCTTAGGCTGTGCAAGTTGCGCCTCAACCTCAGGAGTAATCTCCTTAAAGAACTCTGCGCTGTCTGTAAACCCTGCTGCCTCAATAAACCGTCCTAGCGTGCCACGATACTGTCCGACAGATACTAGCGGGTTGTTAGGACCGAACTGTTGCAGGATTGCCTCTTGTTTAGCAAGCACCATCTGCAACATAGTCATCTGCTCGGCTTTCGAGCCTGTACCCAAGCCTACGGAAATATCTATATCGTACTGATTCGACCACTCACGAGGGTCTACAGGCACATACTTGCCACGCAGACGCATAACAGTAGGCTTGTCCTGATACTTGCACAATAGCTGTAGGATGCCTTTAAACAAGCTCTTAACGCCTGTCTCGGCAAAGATGCGAGCCACTAGCTCTAGCTTGCCCCCCGCCGCAGCGGTGGACGCAGCAACAGCCGCAGCCGTTACGTTCTGCAACACATCTGGGTTTAACCCTTGCTGCATATCCGATACGCCTGTGCGCTTTGCCTGTGCGTCATCCAAGTATTGCAACATTGGAAACGCTTGGGCGATAACGCTTGGCACTTGCATGGGTACGACTGCGTTTGGAGATTTCATGCGAACCACGCCGCCAGGCGTAACTGTCAGCAAGTCATCCAAGTTAACCTGACCCTCTACAGCACCGACTCTGGCATTGTTAGACAGGTAAAGGTTATCTAGCATCTGGCGGACAACAGTAGACTTAATCAACTGAATGTCCATACTGCGGTCTGCCAACGATTCGCCAAAGAACTTGTGCGGAATCGGGATAGGGCAGAGCGAGTGGAAAGGATTGTAATCCGTCTCTACGTTGCTCAGAATGTCTGAACCCGCATAGAATATCTGACGCATTTCAGCAATACCGTCACCGTCATAGTCCGTCATGAGATAGGCTTCGTACACCTCAATCTCTTGCATACTATGGTCAAGTGATGCCTCTTCGTCCGGCTGCTCACCTCGACTGTATCGTGCCAATCGCTCGTCTGTGAAACTTAGGTCGTTATAAGACGGTAAGTTTTCCACAATCTCAGGGTCAAAACCCATAGCGATAAGGTCTGAACGTGGCAACAGCTTACGGTGTGCAACAAACGGACTGTCAGCAATTGATCTTGCACGCTTGCTGATTAGGAACTCTTCGGGCGGCACATTCTCTACCTTGACTGCGCCATGTTGTGTACGTTTTGCGACAATTACATCATTTGTTTGCATAACGATAGGCTGTCCATCCATGCCCATCTCTTCTACTATTGTGGTGTCTTGAGCTACAACCTCACGGCTACCATCCGACATTAGGAGCATCAACTCCTCGTCTGTCAGCCCACGGTATTCCTCTTTGGTTACATCTTCCTTGACATCCCAATAGCACTTAACCACGCCATTCTTTTGCAGGAGAGCGTCTTTAAACCAGTTATGCAGGATCGTAAAGCCTGGGTTCTGCGAGTAGAACACCCAATTACAGTAATCCGTAGCTTGCTTAGCGCCTTCCTCATCGCCTGGTCCCTTTGGCTCAAAGCGAACAATATCGTCCGACTGAGTAAAGACACGCACGAGCTGGGGCAGAGCGCCATCTATAGCCTCGGCTACCTCTCCGGTAACGATCTGACTACGACCCTCTACCTCGTTGCCATAAGGCTGACGTAGGTAGAACTCAAGAGCCTTGGTTCTCGCCTGAGTTGTTTCCGTATCCAGATACCCGATTGCGTTGTCGATTTCGTTTTCCAGAATCGACTTCAGTTTCCCATCGTCCATACATTTCCTCAAGCGCTTGAACACGCCTTAATAAATTATCGTACTCTTCACGAGTTACCGGATTGCCTCGGCGTTCTACTAACATCAGAATAGCCCTTGTATGCCAACACCGACAGACGGACCTCTCGATCCCCGCCCTAACATTTGGTTAATATAAGCACTCATGTATAAGTCCTCAAGCATCTTCTTTGAGTATGTAGCGCTAACATCCTTAGCCGCACCTTGCATCCGTGGGTCTGTAGTAACACCACCACGCACGCTTAAGTTACCCTCACCAACTGGTAAGTTGTAGCTTACGCCAGCCATCTTCTGACCAAAGGTAGGCATCATCCCGCCTTGTAGTCCTACGCTGCCGACAGGCAATGGAATATCGCCTTGCAACATAATTTGTTTGCCGTCTGTGCCAGGCATATCAACTTTTTGCTCGGAAAGCAGACCAGGCGGTAATTGTTTGGCATACGAAACAGGATATTCTTTCTGCTCCATGCCAACGGGAGTGCGTAAAACTTGATCTTCTAAATCGCTTGATCCCGACATATCACGGATCATCTGACTTTCTACACGAGAAGCGGACAACGCCTCACGGATCATCTTAAGCAATTCCTCTTGAGTCATTTAGACCACCCACTTAGTATTAACAATGATAGGCTTACCCCATCCTGAGCCTCGCTCGTCCATACCTACCGCTAAGTAGCGGAAAGCATCTGAACCGTGGCTCGACCAATCGTGCAAAGGCTTGTCGAAAAACACTTGTCTCTTTTCGTCAAACTCTCGCCTATAGTTACGCAAACAATCCAATCCTTGCTTAACCTGTGGCACATTGAAATAACACCTCGGCAGCAGCCTTCTAACGGCTTGTATGCCATCATCTACGCCTAGCCTACCCACTACCGTACAGTCTAGCCCAGCGTCTTGTAGAACCTCTAAACGGCTCTTACCTGTGCCTAGCTCTCTGACCTGTACATCGTGCGGCAATAGCTGAGGCGCTTTGTGCCATCCTCGGTTAGTCAACTCCCGAACGTACCAATCTAAACCTTGCCCATGATTCTCTATGTAATCCATGAGCCTTACTTCGTTATTAGCCAACTGAGCGACCCAGATAGATGTACTGTCACCCATGCCCAAGTCCCACGCAACAAATGTCTTGCAAAGGTCATCACGCTCTATCTTGTGGTATCTACCGTCAGCCTCTAAACCGTTGAGTATCTGCCCGTAATATGAACCCTCCACGCTTGCGGAGAATGAGCACTCAAACTCTTGGTTGTACTTATCCTCGCCCATCTCACGCTTGGCGGCTTCTAGCTCAGACTCAAGTACAAGTTTGGTCTCGCTTGCCTTAAACTCAAGCATCTTCCAGTTAGGCTCTACCTCTGCCCTATCCCGTAAGTCCTTAAAGTGGTTTTGCCCTTTAGGTGTGCCGATAAACATTGCCCAGCTTTGGGGAGCACGATCCGTTAATGCGGGTCGTACAATCTCATTCCATATCTTAGGGTTTTGGTCTGCAATCTCATCTAAGATCACGCCATCAAAATACTGTCCCCGCAAGCTATCTGGGTTATCAGACCCGTATAACTGTATGCGCCTATCCCAAAAGTCTACACGCATCTCGGCGATATTAACTTCTGCGCCTAGCGGTCTTGTGTAATGAAGCAGGTAATCCCACGCCACCCGTTTAGCCTGGCTGTATGTAGGTGCAATATATGCAAACCTTGGGCGCTCTCTCTTGCACTCAACAGCAGACTTGATAAGCTGGTTGATAGCCGCAAGAGTCTTGCCCATACGCCTGTGAGCAACCACCACCACAAAGCGGTTAGACTCCATCGCCTTGTGTATCTCTAACTGTGGCTCTCTGGGCATGTACGGAATAATTATTTCTCGTTCTGCCACCGGATTACCGCCTGTATTGGTCCACCATCTTCTCCGCTAACCTGTAGCGGTAGGAGCTTAGGATAAATGGTTGCCCAAAATGCACGCTCGTTTGTCGGGTCTTCCTGCGCCCATGCTACAAGTCTTTCAGCGCCACCTAGCTTATCAGCGGCCATAGCAATTGCCTCCTTAGCAGAGGTTGTCGTGCGGTTTAACGCACCCTTTGGTCTGCCTTTGCCCATATTGGGAGGCATACGCTTTTCTGTAACACTACCTATTTTACTGTCCATACGATTCCTAATGGGTCATCGTGTTAGGGTTTCCCCTAGTATAAATAAAGCTGTTTAAATGCTACTTTGTATCAAACAGGAGAACTAAATGAAGATAACCATAACTATCGAAAACAATGTACCTAACGTAGTATTTGATGATGAGCTACTAAGTATTACTCATGATGAGTTTTTTGCTGTGCTACATGATGCCATCATTACCTTGCAATCTATTGCATTAAATCAGTATCCTGATCCTACATAATTTTATTGGTTTTTAGATATTTTAATAAACTCTCTAACACTTGCTCGTCAATAATTTCTGATACACCTTCGTTACGCTTTTCAAGCGCTCCGAGCACGTTTGTGCGTAAATCCCCACGTTTGTTAGCAAACTCTGTGGAAATCTCACCGAACCGTTTAGGCATTAACACCTCTGCCGGAACGCTTTGTCCTAATGTCCCTCTATACAGTCCGCTAAAGTTTGTGTTGTAAGTTGGGTTATTAGACTTACTTAACACCATACCGCCTGGCGTGCCTTCGATTACTGCGTTTCCAACATAACCTTTAGGTACACCTGCTAGTGCTGGGTCTATAACAGCGTTTATTAAATCTTCAGCATTAAATCCAAATGTAGATTGATTGCCTTTTAAATACATTCTATTAGCAAAAACTTTTCTTAGTTCTCCGGCTGTAGTGTCTAAACCTTCTCCGGTCATAAGCTGCAATCTACCAGCTTCCGTCTCTACACCCTTAAAATTCTTAAATGGGTAAGTTATTGCCGTACCATCTTTAGTCTTTTTCGGTATTGGATAATTTTGTATGCTTTGGTTTAATTCTTTTAGAGAAGTTTTGTTAGCACCCGCTTTATCAATAATTCCTAACAACACATTAGTTGGCTGAACTGAGAAGTTTTCTGCAAACTCACCCATAGTAATGGGCAAGTGTATGATTTTTCCAGTACCACCAGCGGCTAAGTTTTCTTTTATTGCTATGTCTTCACGGGTTTTAATGCGCTTTGCAATATCTTCACCAGACGCTCCGGCTACCGGAATAGGCTCGGCTTGATGTGCAATATCTCTAGCGTAATCAAAACCACCATGTGTTGTTGTCTTTACTGGCAAGTCAATGTCTGAAACAGACTTAATCAACATATTGCGACTAGAGCTATCCCATGGCATTACCATGGCACTAGCGCCTAAATAATCTTCGTAATTAACGGGTGTCTTGTCTAGCAAACCACCTGTATATTCTGTTTCGTATCGTGTACCAACAACAGGATTAGGGTTTTTAGGCGTTGATTCCAAGTAATTGTTTACTCGTTTTACGCCTTTTGTACCAAGCAAAGCACCTGCACCCAACAAACCGCCTTTGACAGCACCAGCAGGGTTTAAAACACCCGACAGTAGCTCTGTAGTCTCATTTAGCAAACCTTCCTGTTTGGGCGGCAGATAGCCCTTAGCGGTCATGTAATCCGTACTACCTACCGCTTGCTCAGGCTTGATTAAACCCGACAGCGTAAACGGTAGTGCGGCTAGGTCTACAAATCCGGTAGCAAGTTGGGGGACACCACGAGCAACCGAAATACCTAGACTTTTTAGGTACTCTAGGGTGTCCTTATCCATTTTTCACCTACGAAATGTATACCTTTACACAAGTGCCTACGGCTTGTAAGCTTTCTAGTAACTCTAATATCTTTAGCAATTGAACCTGACATTCAGACTCGGAATACTGTACTAAGCCCTGTATAAAGCTGCATCCTGTTGCAAAGCACACAAAGACGATGGGGATGATTATCACCACTTAACCTTGTTAGCCCAGAACGCTGCGGACATTTTGCCCTTAGCTATGTTTTCAGCGTGCCGAGCTTTGAACGCTTCGTTTCGCTTACTGCCGTCAGGACTGCCTGTAGCGCCTTGTTGACCAAAGCGGATAAGTTTTGTGTCCTCGCCTGATTTGGCAAGTACAGCATGGGACTTAGTAGGATGGCTAGGTGTGCGCTTAGGCTGATTAAAGCCTGAGAATGTTTCCTTGCCACGCTTAATCATTTTTTCTTAGCCATAGATGACATAGGTTTTTTGTGCATCAAGGGCTTACTAGACGCTGTGTGGGTTGCGCCGGACATTAAGCCGCCCTTTGCATCCTTGTGCGTAGCACCCTTGTGCTCTTTACCGTCTTTAAAATAATGTTTTACGCCAGCAGCCATTATTTCCCCTTTTTAGCCGTTTTAGCGGCTGTCTTAAAGTCTTTAGCACTAGGTGCTGCCTTAGTACCAACTTTATTCATCTTCTCGCCTGATCCGGCTGCAATGCGCTTTTGCTTGGCATTGATGTTTGCGTAGAGTCCGTTTTTCATTAGTACATCCCCGTCTCTTCTTTCTTTAGCTGCTTCTTGTAGCCGTACTTGCCGGACTTCTTGTCCTCAGCCATGTACTCTTTAGCTACCTTTGCAGGGATACCTACTTTCTTAGCGAACTTAGGTGAGTTGGCTGCGGCACGCATAAACTGCGCTTGGGCTTTCGATACGCTTGGCATTATTCCTTTTCCTCTATCGCTTCAGCCATGTACAGGCTGTCGTAAATCTTGCGGGTTGATCCCCAAAACTGTTTAGCAAAGATGTGTCCCTCTCCCTTGTATTCCTGACCCGTAAAGTGTCTGGGGATAAAGTAGTGGGATGGGTAGATGGTTAGCCCGTATTGGAAACGCTGCCAAATGTCCGTAAGCCTTTGCGGTCCGACTGTCTGCCAAGCAGGTCTGTCTGTGACTGTTTGCTCGGCGTGGATGTCTTCGATAATTTGTCCAATGAAAGGACTGCTCTTTTGCGCTGCAAGGTAGCCAGCCGCCAATAGTCCAGGGCGTTGATGTTCATTCTCCCAACAAGTGAACTCGTTAGCTTGCAACATCCAATCCGGTATGGGCTTGACGCAGATACTATCCGCATCCACCGCAAACCCGCCATGCTCGTACAGTATCTCGTACCGCATGAGGTCAGCTACACCGTTTAGCTCTACCTTCCACATATCCTGTAGGTGCTTGGCATTACGCCACGAGGTTTTTACTAAATCCTCGTTGCCCCAAACTTTAATATCCCAATCAGGATTGTGATTGCGCCAAGTATCAATACAATTATCAGGTCGTTTAGATTCATCGCCTACCCAAACTATATGTAGTTTCTTAGGTATCACCATACACCTTGTCGTTTCATGTCCCGAATTTCCTCCGACTTAGCCCTTGCGTTAACTGTGGCAAGTGAGCCAGGCGGACGGCTGTAGAAATATCGAGGTGTCATATCAAACTTGACGGATGCACCAGCCTTGCGTAAATCTAACCAAAGCGCCCAATCTTCCCATCCGACATTACGGTATGGGTGCTTGAGCAACAATTCTCGTTTTACAGCGGAAGACACAATAAGCGGGTTTTGAGCGTTTATTTCCAAAGCCCTATCCCAAGTATAGGAATCGGGATTCATGCGCCCACCGCCCTCTATATCAAGCGCAAAGCCTATTATGTCGTGGACACCATCCACACCATCGAAATAGTGTGTGTAAGGTACATCGTCTATATCAGAACACGATACATAATCGCCCGTAGCCACTTGGATACCTGCGTTCCTAGCTAGACCTGCGTGCTTGGTCGTATTGATAACGACCCTATGCTCTGTGTCTAACGGCTTGTCAGACACAATAATAATCTCAGGCTTACCGGAGATTGCGGTAGCGGCTTGTAGCCATTGCTTACCGTATGTCTCCCAATAATTGCCCCAGCAAACAGTTACGATTGTGTGCATAAAAAAAGCCCCACGTTAGTGAGGCAAAGAACCAAGGAGATTGAGGTAAGTTTTCAGAAAACACTACCCCGCCCAAATGATACTATTTTTTGCTTTTAGGCGCAAGTTGTTTACATTCTTGTTGTTTTTCAGCAAATACGGACTTGTACAAGTTACCGCCTATAAGTGATGGCTTCCTGAGAATCTCCATTGCACCCTGCCGGATAGGTAGCTGGTCGATAGTAAATCCTTTGTATTCCATTGTTGTCTCCAGAATTAGGTGTGGGTTTCCATAAAGCAGGATCAAATTAAAGATTGGGTGAAGAGTGCGAGCGCCCGCCAAGATGCTCATGTTTTTCATACCCACTAAGGAGCTAACGCTTAGTACCCACGCAATGAATGTACCACAGGATAACTAACAGTTTTTACTATCGCTAACCCTAGTATTGTTAGTGTGCATATTTTGAGTGATAGTTTACCCAAGGGTGGTAAGCGTGTAGTTTCCTACGCCTTACCTGCCTGACCCATAGATATCTTAAAGATATATACCAGTCCTACACGGAGTTAATGTTCAGTCAGCATAGGTCTTGTCCCACCATGTCCCTATACCTTGTGCCGTACCCATTTAAGTCGGCGAGGCTTGCTCTGGGGTGTACAGTAGCCTATGTTCTATTCCACGCAGCCCATATAGGCTCTTGCTATCGTGTGGAGTACGGATGGTTAAGAAACAAAAAACCGCTTAAATCTGCATCTTGGTGAGAAATCTATCTTTGTGAGACAGAACGCCCTTTCGGGTCAAGACACAGACTTAAACGGTTTGCATCGGTTTCTCACACCAACACCTGAATTATACACGGAAAAAATCCCAAAAACCTAGCAAACAGTTAATGGGATTTTATTTGCCACAACTTAGGGAAAACACCTAGTGTACATTTGCAATAGAATGTATACAATTTCTTACATGGCACTAACGCCACAGGAGATAACAATGTACGACTACGAGCTACCTATGTATATCCAGACCGATACGGATGACGAGCAGCCTTGTGTTGTGGGTGTATCTGTACGCAAGCATATCCTATCGTCAGGCGAGGATTGCGGGATTCTGGATTACGACTACGACATTCTGGATACGGACGGTATTGTGCGTAAAGACTGGAATAGGTTTGACACCAGAGCGTTTGCAAAGTGTGTCAATTACAAACTTGAGATGGCAATGGGGGACGCATGAAAAACGACACAACAATATCTATCCGCATACCATCCGAGATACGGCAGCAGTTAGAAGACCTAGCAGCAGAGAACTGTCGCAGCTTAGGCGGTCAGGCTTTGCATTTCCTAAAGCTATCCCTGAGTAACATAAATGTTACCTCCGAGCCAAAAAGTATCCTAAAAGATACAAAGCCAAAAGTATCACGCCCGCATGATGTTTTAGCGCAAACATGGTTGGACTACATGGAAGTCCGCAGGGCTAAGAAGTCACCTATTACCGAGTCAGCTATCAACCAACTGCGGGCAGAGGCAGACAAGGCAGGATGGTCTCTAAACGAGGCTGTTATGGAGTGCTGCTCTCGTGGGTGGCTAGGGTTTAAGGCTGAGTGGGTAAACAAGGCGGGTAAGCAACAGGCGCTAGAGAACTCTAACCAACAGGCTGCGGAGGCTTTCATAAATGGTTGACGAAGATAAAAAAGAGTTTGCTCAGTTTATGGGCGGTATGTTTGCGGTCTACGGCAAGGAAGTTAGCACCATGCTTCTGCGTATATGGTTTGAGGCTTTGCGCCAATACGACCTGAAAGCTGTAAAGGACGCACTAGCTCGCCATCTGCTTAACCCTGATAACGGTCAATTCCTACCTAAACCCGCAGATGTTGTAAAACTTATTGGTGGTACTAATATTGATACTGCCCTGCAAGCCTGGTCGCTCGTAGACAAAGCTATCCGCTCTGTCGGCACATACCAAAGCGTACAGTTTACAGACCCGATTATCCACAAGGTCATACAAGACATGGGTGGGTGGGTGCATCTTGGCAAGAAAGAGGAAGACGAGTGGGCGTTTGTGGCTAAGGAGTTTCAGACCCGCTACAGGGGTTTAAAGACCACAGGAGCGCCGATAGAAGCACCGCAGGTACTCGTGGGAATCACCGACCAACAAAACGCTCTAGCGGGCGTTAATTTCAAATCTAAGCCAATCCTGATAGGACAGCGAAATGACACCATCCGCACGCTCGATAGCACTCATGAAGTCCCTAGGTTATCAGGTAGCTAATTGCGACCATTACAACTACTTCACCAAGCGTAGGCATGATCTGTACGGCTGTATCGACCTGCTCTGCATTGGTAACGGAGAGACGGTAGCGGTACAGGTTACGAGCAAGTCCAATATGTCTAGCAGGATTAAGAAGATTGAGGCGAGTGATGCTTTCCCTGAGATGCTACGGTCAGGATGGCGGGTGCTAGTACAAGGATGGTCAAAAAACGCTAAAGGACGGTACGAAGTAAAGGAGTTTGAGTTTTAAGTCTATTAGGGAAAGTCCCTATATACGCATAAAAGACACAGATTTACAGTTACATCACTTTACCAAGGAGCTACAAATGAAAACAATATCTACATACGATGCAACACTCTACGCAATTGCCGCTTTTGCCTTTGGCGCTTTGTTTGTGCTGGAGCTGCTATGAACCTCGAAACCAATGTCCGCATTATGCAAGCGTTCTCAGACGGTAAGTACCCGATCCGTGACGCAGAATTCTGGGCTGAACACATGAGCGATAAACACTTTGTTATGGACTTGCTAAAGACCATTTCCGAGGCTTACTACAGTCCTGATCCTGCAATTGGGGAAATGCTAGACAAAATAGAAGCACGAATCTACAAGGTGACAAAATGAAAGCAATAGCACAAGCGTTTGTTAAGGCAAAGCGAGAGTTTGCCCCAGCACTTAAAACATCTGTTAACCCACATTTCCGTAGCAAGTATGCCGATCTAGCTGCCTGTTTGGAAGCTGTAAACGATGCTCTCCTAAATAACGGGATTGCTGTATACCAAGAAACTTCTATGTGCGATAGCGGAGTGGTAGTAGAAACCGTATTCCTGCACGAGTCAGGCGAAATGCTTAAAGGCGGTATGTTGCACGTTCCCGCTAGTAAGCAAGACCCACAGGGCTACGGTAGCGCATTGTCGTATGCAAGACGCTACAGCATTATGGCGGCTTGTGGTATCGCAGGTGAGGATGATGACGGTAACGCAGCGTCCAGGCAGAAACCTACGGTAGATGTAGAGGTAGCGGTCAAGGCGATCCAATCAGCCGTAGACTTAGATTCACTCAAGACCCACTTTTCAGGCGCTGTAAAGCTGTTTAAAGGCGATACAGAGGCATTTGCAAAGGTCAATGCGGCTAAGGATGCTCGTAAGGCTGAACTTTTAGCAAAGGTGGCAGAATGATCGAGCAAGGCAGTCCCGAGTGGCTTGCCTTGCGTGCTGGCAAAGTTACTGCCTCCAAGGTATCGGATGTAATGTCATCCATTACAACAGCAGGGTATCGGAATTACCTTGCTGACCTAGTGGTGGAGCGGCTTACGGGTAACAAAACAGAGTCGTTTACCAATGCTGCTATGCAATGGGGAGTTGAACAAGAGCCTTTAGCTCGTGCTGAATACGAGGTTAAGACAGGTAGCTTTGTAGACCAAGTTGCCTTTGTTGAGCACGAGACTATCCCTATGTTTGGATGCTCACCGGACGGGTTGGTGGGCGAGGATGGGCTTATCGAGATCAAGTGTCCAAACACGGCTACGCATATAGATTACGTTATGCAGGACAAAGTGCCCACAAAGTACATCCCGCAGATTCAATGCCAACTAGCAGTTACGGGTCGGAAGTGGTGTGATTTCGTAAGTTTTGACCCAAGACTGCCGGATGGTTTACAAATGCTGATTGTCCGTGTTTACAGGGACGATGAGTATATCGAGAAGTTGCAAGACCGAGTAATTAAGTTTTTAGACGAAGTAAATAGCGCCGTTAACGGCTTAAAGGAAAAAATGAAATGAGTATCGCTTACGAAGTAATGGCATCTACAGGAAGCTACACAGACAAGAACGGCACTGAGAAGCGCCGTTGGCTAAAGTGTGGGATTGTTATGAACACCAAGACAGGCGGTCTAGCACTCAAGCTAGAGGCTGTACCTGTTGGCTCAGACGGTTGGTTTAGTTTGTTTGAGCCTAAAGCTAAAGACGAGCAGCCACGGCAGCGCCAGGCAAGCATTGCAGACGAAGAGTCAGACACACCTTTTTAAGGAATAATTATGAGCCATTGGCTAATCGCAGCGACCGGAGTTGCCTACCTATGGGTAAGTATTGAGCAATTCCACAAAGGCAATATGAGCACCGGAATGGTTTGGGCAGGTTATGCGTTTAGTCAAATTGGCTTATGGAAATTAGCATCATGAATATAGACAAAGACATTGAGATACTTAAATCAGGTTTAATTACAAAACAAGAGCAAATTGATTTAGCAGCAAAACTGCAAACAATTAAAAAAATAATTAGGGGTTTGGTTGAGCGTATAACCGAACTAGAGGAGAAATTAAACGATGCTTTAGTTGCCGAGCGTGATGCGTTTGAATCAGGCAAAGTAGAAGGGATGCTAATGGAGCGAGCTATAGCTGTTTTTTCTAAGATGAATGATGATATGGATCGAAATAAAAAATGAGCGAGCGTCCACAGAACTGCGGCTCAGGCTTTTGTAGCTGCATAGAGTGTCCATACGAGCCAAGCACTAAAGCTAACGATACCCAAGTAGGCGGCACGCATTACAGGCTAACTATTGAGCCGTGGGATTACATTATCCAAAACAATCTAGGATACCTAGAGGGCAACATAATCAAATATGTAACACGATATAAGGGTAAACACGGGGTAGAAGATTTACAAAAAGCTAGGCATTATCTCGATAAGTTAATTGAAACACTTACGGAGGATGAATCATGGGCAAAGCAGACAAAATAAAGACAACAATAGAATTTTTGCAAACGGGTAGCAAGCTAGATATAACGGCAGCTATTGCAATCTTGCAGTCTATTCGTGATTCAGACGATGCGTGTACAAACTGTATCAGCCCTCGGGAATGTGAGTTTTATGACCGCTGCCAAAAGGGTGATAAGTTGAGATGAGAGCCTCAGAGATGCAAGAATTGCTTAGAGGGTGCAGACAATTCATTGCGCTCTTGTGCGATGAGTTTGAGCTTGAATATCCACTAGAACTGTTTGCGGAAATTGCCGTAGCGTTAGGCGAGACAAATGATTAAGAATACCCATCCGTTGTGCTTTGACAGTTTGGCGCAATATAGCTTGTGGAAAGCAGCCGCTAGGCAGAGCAACCCAGGCGGCTCGCATATCTGCGCCGACTGTACACCGGAGTATCAGGCAAAGATGATAAAAGACCAAAGATGTGCAAAACCTTTGGCGAGGTTTATCAAGCAAGATGGCGAGCTTGTGGGGAAAGCCAAATGGAGAGAGTAAAGTTTACCCTTACCGCAGACAGGTCTAGGGTTAAGCACATTATAGACATATCACCCGATGGGTGGGTAGTAGAGGTGCGAGAGCCTAGCCGTACAAAGGATCAAAACGCCTTGTATTGGGCTACCCTGCATGACCTGTCGGAAAATGTAAAGATAGACGGTAAACAGTATTTGGCTACCGTTTGGCATAAATACTTTAAGGAAAGATTCCTGCCTGGGCGCATCATAGAGCTACCCTACGGTCATATCGTGGAAGCCGAGCCTAGTACGGCAGACCTTACGAAAGAGCAGTTTAGTGAGTTTATAGAGCAAGTCATGGCGTTTTATCACTCAAACAAGGAATGATTATGAAAACAATACTAGCCATTGCGCTAATAGTATCCAGTACGACAGTCTACGCACGTTGCTTCTCGTCTACCTTTGTAACTGGAACAAAAGTAACTGTGTGTACAACTTGCTGCACACCAACAGGATGTATGACAAGCTGCCTATGACACACAATACTTACTCTTTGGTGCTCAAGATTGTTACGGAACAAAGTCCCATAAATTTAGAATCCGTAGCTAGGAACTTTGAGCTTTCGCCAAGGCACATACAGCAAATTCTGACTAACTTGCACGAAGCTATGCTCATATATGTAAAGGAGTACCGTCCCGACAAGCGCAATTGCTTGCGCCCTTGGTATGCAGCAGGAAACGAGGTGGATGCTGAGAAGCCTCCCGTTAAGTACGCTACGGAGCGCAGAAAGGAAAGACTGTTAGCAGCTAAACAGCCATTTACCCCACGCAGGGATGTAGCCTCGGTATGGATGACGCACCTGTAGATACTTGGTCGGAGGAGTGGCGGCTAGAGTGTGAGGCTCGCCATGTATTAGGTCTAAAGGACAAAAAGTCTCGTACTGCCTACTTGGGCAGGATTAGAACTAAACGTGGCGATCAAGCCGCAGAAATATTAGAGGGAGCTGTGTATCGTGCGTGGAAACTATCGAAACAAGAAACTGCTTGAGGTTGTCAGACAGTCACCCTGTCAGCATTGCGGAGCAGAGGACGGGACTGTAATTTCAGCTCATAGCAATTGGTCGGAAGATGGTAAGGGTATGGGGATTAAGGCTCACGACTACAAGATAGCAGCATTGTGCTTTAGGTGTCATTCAGAGCTAGACCAAGGTAAAGCCATGAGCAAAGACGAACGTAAACAAATGTGGCAAAATGCACACAATTCTACTATCGCTTGGCTGTTTACCTCGGGGAAGATAAAGCTATGAGCTTAAAAGACAGACTTGTTAACTGGTCGTTTGCCATGCAGGGTGCTACTGGTCCACAACCAGATAACCATTGTAGGTCTGCCGAGCGTATGTATACGCCCGAGACGGGATCGGTTTGGGATGAAGAGCCGGAGGATAAGATTGAGCCAGATGTGCTCGATGCTAACTTAGTAGAGATAGCCGTGTGTGGATTGCGTACGGATTTGCGTACCGTTGTAAAGGCACGCTATATTAGTTTTCCGTACCACAACATAAATCATGTGGCGCACTTTGTAAGAATGTCACCAAAAAAGTTTACAAACAACTTGGAAGAAGCACACCGCAAACTATCCAAGAAACTAGGAGAGCAAGATGGAAGCACAACTACTTAACCCTGAGTTTGTCTACACGCCAATCGGCACTTGTATTACTAATCGCTGGCGTTTGCAAGGATGGATTCCTGCGAGCGAGGATCAAGAGGTAATTGCCAAGTGGCAAAAGATTCAGGCGTTATCAGCCAGGACTACTTTAGTTTCTTGACCCATTCGTAACAGGCGGCTGCGTAAGCGGCTGCTTCATCTGCCCTGCGGGACTCGTTAAGAAGAAATCCCGAAGCCTGATCTGAAAGTCTTGCGCCGGAGGTGGCGTTGTTAGGATTGCCGGAGGTATCGGGTTTGCCGGACACGGAGCAACTATTGGTGGCGTAACGGTCGTACATCCCTGCATACTCACTAGCAAGCCTAAGATTGTCAGCAAATAGATCATCGAGCTTTTTACGGTTTTCAACATGGCTTACCTCTATCTCGTTTGCTAACTTGGCGTTATTACGCTCGGTTTCAATCAACTTATCCACAGCCTGACGCAATGCAATATTAGCCTCGTTTTGCATCTTGCCGACCATAGCCTCGTGCTTGTTGTTTTTGTACTCTGCGGTCAGATACCAACCAGACGCAGAGCCTAGACCAAATGCTAAGACAATAGCTACAAGCGTAGAGTTAAGGTTTGTTAGCAGGTTTAATATGTATGTCATCGTATGTCGCAAACCCTATATAAGCCGCTACTACAGCCCCTACAAACCCGTAGAAAGGTAGGGCAATCTGCCCCAATGTAGCCGATTCTGTAGCCAAGATAAGCAAGGGAAAGAATAGACCGCCCAACATGGATAGCCAAGCCATCTTGCGCCGATTGCGCCAGCGGTCAGTATCCGGTAAGGTCGATTGAGGCGTATCTTGCATTTCCTGCCATCCGGTTAATCCAGCCACGCCCAAAACTTTCCCATGTACTATTTACCGTGTAAAAGTTTAGGCGGTCTGCCATCATCTTAAAAACGGTTCTCGTGACATTAGACGCATTTGTTTTAGAAAGGGTCTCGTTACCTACACTTCCGTCAGGAACAGCGCCTACGGCTTTCTGAAGCCATTTAGCGGCATTACCTGCGCCGTGGTTTACACAGCCATCAAAGAATTGGTATGCAATAGGAAATGGCATCTCGCCGCACCTATTTTTATCCCAAAAGGCACGCTTGTAGATAACTATCGCCTCGTTACGGTTCATGGTCTTCATGTCACCATGAAAGCCATTCTCTCGTGCTGTGCCGATAGTTACACCCCAATTGGTCTCGCCGCCCAAATCTTCCTTGATATTGGCGTAACCGCCCTCATGTCCCAAGACTCGCTCGATAGCTATGTCAAAGCTCATTTTTTCTTACGCTTCCATTTAACAAAGTCTGCACCCTCAAACGGGTCCCAAAACACTTTAACCATGTCTGGGTGATCTTGAGGTAAATCAGGGTTAATAACTGTCATACAAGCAGGGGAGAGAGACTGATCCCTAAAACCACGCTCTTTTGCGTAACTGTCAAAAATCTTGTAGCTTGCAACTTGGATAGCATGGCAGACCTTGCCTGTAGACGGGTCTTTAATCAACCCGTAGCCGGAGGTGTGTTTGTGTCCACTAATCATAATGTGGTCACGCATACCCATTTGCGCCGCTTTCATCTGCCCGTGTGTAGGATTCCATTGTGAATGTCCGGCAAAATCATGCCGAGCATTAACGATAATCTCCCGCTTGTTTGGAAAGCGTAGACCGATACGGCACTCACTTGATTGATACAGGGTATTAGACTGCTTGCTGATCCACTTAATAGGATCGCTAGAGCCTGACCATGCGTCATGGTTTCCACCGATCATATACAGCCATCGAGTGCGGTGTATGAACCACTCAGCTAGTTTCCATGCTTGATCTGCGGAGGTGCTTTGGTTAGCATACAGCCTCGCCAAGCGTCCAACCCAGTTGTTAGTGGTATCGCCTACGTTAGCACCCCAAATGCCTTCTAGGTGCGTTAAATCCCCGTGTTGGCGTATTGCGTCTAGGTCTGTGCCGTCATCGTCCACATGAGGGTCTCCAAAGTGGAGAATCCCGATCACGCCTGGGATGTGTACCTTTATCGGAATAAGTTTAGTAGCCTCTTGGTGTCGCTTTTTCTTTTCAAACTGCTTAATCCGGTGCTCAACCAAGTCCTCGACATCTATGTCATCGTCCGGCAGGTTAGATACCGTGAATTCAGGTTTATATGTATCGCCATTAGGAAAACGCATCTTGTATGCGTTTAGCCGATGTGACAAAGTAGTAACCGGAATCTTTAGAGCATTTGCCGCAGCTTGTTTACTAGGAGCCTCTTGTAAAGCGTTCCAAGCCTCGGCAAGCAACTTATCTGCTATGGGTGGTGTTGGCATATAGCCCTCAAGTTTTTAGATCACCTAGCTTGGTAATCTTTTGAATCATCCCTTTTGGAATGAAGATAAGGTTAGCGCAATCCTCGGGAAACCAAGTTTGTGCAAGCATCACGCCTTTCTTATTCTGCTTAACGAGAAACCCTGTAGACCAACAAGGCTCTGCGGTAATCTCTGTATTTTCCCCAAACATCCATCCGTCTAGGTGGTATGCGTCTATCCATTTGACTATCACTAGCTTGGGGCTTTTCATGTTTAATCCTATGGTTTAAACCGTTCATACAGAGCTACTATCACCGCCCCAAACCCTGCTACCCATAGGATAGGTTTAGCAATCTTGGCAATCCAATCTAGGACTATAAATGCACCCTTAGCTGCTCCAAAGGCGCTTACTACTTCTGCTGTACTCTCGGTTAACCTGTCTACTTTTACTTCAACAGCCACTAAGCGGTCGTAAATCTCTCGGTGTGTAACATCTTTTTCCATCGTTTGCTCACAAGAAAAACCCGCCGTAGCGGGTATTTATAACACATTCTTAATACTATTCATCATTTGTCTGAACAATATCTTTCGGTGTTGCCGCTTGCATGGCTTGTATCAATTGGAATACCTCACCGTATGGACGAGTGCCAAGGTAGCCAAGAATAGCGTTTGCAAGCTCAATGCTGATTGTCATGTCTTTCATTATGCTGACCAAGGTAATGGTGGTGTAACGATAGGAGGATTAACCTGATTCTCAATCTGCTGCTCAATGTTAGCGTTGATCGCTGCTACTTGCTCAGAACCCATCATGTCCTGCACCCAGCCCACCACTTGCGCTAGTGTAAGGTCAGCGTAAGGCGTAAATGGTGACTTAGGTGTGTATGGGTTAAGTGTTTGTGAGCCGTAGACCGTAGCGTATAGGGGTGTGCCAGACGTATCATCTACGCCGTTTACACGCCATGCTACGGAGATTACTACGTCAGTCTGCCCTTCTTCCTGTGGGATACAGGAGAGTTGTTCAATTTGCCATGTGATAGTAGACATATTAGATTGCCTCTAGTGCGGTTAAACGGGTTGTAAGGTTTTGGATTAGGGCTTGTTGTTCTTGGATAGCAGCGGTGAGAGTAGCCACAAGGAACGAGGTATCTACGCCTTGGTATTGTGGTTTACCTTCAGCGTCTACCGCATCTTTAGTTCCTGTAACGCAATCGGGGACTACGGCTTGCAGTTCGTGAGCGATAAAGCCTTGACCGTTAGACCCGTCTGCTTTCCATGTGTAGGTAACGGGTTTAAGTGATGCGACTTTCTCAAGCGCACCTATCATGGGTTGTACGTTTTCTTTAAGGCGATAGTCTGATGATGTGTTGTATGAAGTTGTTGACCCAGAAGTTAAAATCTCGCCTTGAGCGTATCCGTTAGGGTTTTTAAAAGCAATCATTGCCGTAGACGCTGTTGAACCAGAAGTCATTACAAGTCCACGACTTGCAGAACTTCCGCCAGTAAAACTTATAATTGCTTTAGCATTATCAGCATGAGTCGTAGTCCCCACCAGCAAGTTGCCAGCGGCACTGATCCGCATCTTTTCATCGCCCGCAGACCAATCTGCTGCGTCTGTAGCTGAATCTACATAAAAAACAAGAGGGCCAGCACCGTTTGGACTTTCACGAACTTGCGCTATTGCAGACTTTGAATATGTTGTGTCAGAGGAAAATTGGACTCCTGCAAGTCCTACGTTGGTATTGCTGTTCTGTAAAGTTGCACCAGCAAACCCTGTGCTGTTAGAGCCAACCACTTGAAGTTTTTGGTTTGGCGAAGCCGTACCAATCCCCACGTTGCCAGAGGAGTCGATGGTTAATTTGCGTTGTCCAGCTAAGTCAGACCCATCACCAACCGCTAAAGCAATTCCGTTTGTTCCCGCCAAAACCATGCCAGGATTACCAGCAAAATGGTTTGTTGCGCCAAGGGTTAAATGCAAAGGCCCAACGCTGTTTGATGTGTTTGAATCTGTAATTCTTGCAATTTGCGCGTTATCGCCACCACCACCGTTACGGGTAACATCTAAACGATAGCTTGGAGTTGTTGTTCCAATACCTAACCTATCATTTGTATCGTCGTAAAACAAAGACGCATTGTCTTGAGAGTAAACACCAGACGCACCTGCAAACACTACAGAACCCGCTGTGAACGCTGTAGCTGTGCCTGTGCCACCATTAGCAACAGGTAACGTACCAGTCACGCCTGTCGTAAGTGGCAAGCCCGTTGCATTCGTTAGAGTGCCGCTTGATGGCGTGCCAAGGACGGGAGTTACCAAAGTTGGGGAGGTGGACAGCACCATGTTGCCCGTGCCTGTTACAGCGTTGTTAAGCGTGACTCCACCGTATGTTAAAGCGCCTGAAGTTGTAATAGCACCAACACCAAGCGTACCAACTCCTGCCATGTTTCCCGTGGTGTCAGCAATCGTGACAACAGAGTCCTGAATAATCTTGCCTGTCGTTAAGTCAAACCGAGCTACAGCGTTATCCGTGGCCGATGCAGGACCGTACACATCGCCCGATGCAGCGCTAGACCAAGACAACACGCCTGATCCGTCTGTAATCAAAGCCTGACCGCTTGTACCGTCATCTACGGGCAAGGTAAGGGTGTAGCTAGTAGCAATCGTACCAGGCGCTTGTAGGGCTACATACTGCCCTCCTGTCGTGTCCTGTAGGCGTAGATCACCTTGGGCTGTAATGTCTACTTGCGTAGCTACTACAGTAGATGGGGTTGTAGCGCCGATAGTAGTGTTATCAACAGTGCCGCCGTTAATGTCTGCCGTGGTAAGTACGGACGAGGCTAGTGTTACTACACCCGTAGCGTCAGCAATAGAACCCGCAGCCGTACCGTCCTTAGCCTTAAGGTTTGTAGCCTCTAAGTTTGTGGTGTCTACAGTAGTAGAGTTAACGGTAGTAAGCGTAAAAGTATCGCCCGATGTGCCTGTCTGCATATCCTTTAGCTGAGCCATAAGCTCACGGATAGCATTGTTAATACCGGATGGAGCGCAGCCTTCCGCAATGTCGATACCGTCAATGTCGGTATTGCTGCCTGCTGTTGCGCTGAACTCACTAATTTTTGTGCGTGCCATGTTTATTCCTTATTACTGTTTAACTGTTCCGTAATTACCAAAAAAGTCTTGTAT
>Ga0181346_1000304_pt1 | contig 20853 bp, 36 predicted proteins | sample Su13VDMM15DN_FD_130100 | JGI IMG/M metagenome (GOLD analysis project Ga0181346, IMG submission 130100) | Freshwater viral communities from Lake Michigan, USA - Su13.VD.MM15.D.N | ecosystem: Environmental > Aquatic > Freshwater > Lake | place: USA: Michigan | collected 2013-07-15 | reverse complement strand
CCGGCGAAGGTATTGTTGAACTAGGCACTGGACCCGGCATCAGTCGCGGGGCCATCAACTGGAACGGCACGCTTTACCGTGTGATGGGGACCAAGCTAGTTTCCATTTCATCCAGCAATGTTGTGACCGTAATTGGTGATGTCGGATCAGGTGGCCGCGTCATGTTCGACTATGGCTTCACCTATCTGGCCGTGACATCGGGCGGTCGGCTGTATCTGTATGACGGCACCACACTGACACAAGTGACCGATCCCGATCTGGGCGTGGCTCTCGATGTGGTTTGGGTTGATGGTTACTACATGACCACAGATGGCGAGTTTCTTGTCATCACAGAATTGAATGACCCGTTTTCAGTGAACCCGCTGAAATATGGTTCGTCAGAAGTTGACCCAGACCCGATCAAAGCCATCTTGAAACTGCGCAACGAAATCTATGCGCTAAACCGCTACACCATCGAGGTGTTCGACAACGTAGGCACGGCTGGCTTTCCGTTCCAGCGGGTGAGCGGTGCGCAAATCCAAAAGGGTGTCGTCGGGACATTTGCCTGCTGTGTCTTCATGGACGCCATTGCGTTTATCGGTGGTGGTCGGAATGAAGCGCCGGGCATTTATCTTGGGGCCAATGGAAACGCGCAGAAGATATCCACCCGTGAGATTGAGGAAGTCTTGCAGGAATACACCGAGGCCGAATTGGCGGTATCTTACATTGAAGAAAAGATTGACCGAGCGCACCAACACCTGATCGTTCACCTGCCCCGGCACACGTTTGTGTTTGATGGCGCTGCATCAACTGCGCTGTCTATGCCCGTCTGGTTCACTCTTTCGTCAACGGTTGTTGGCGAGGACATCTGGAACGCAACCGAGTGCATCTGGTGCTATGACCGCTGGAACGTGGCGCATCCCACAACTACCCAATTTGGCTATCTTGTCGATAACATCAGCACCCATTGGGGCGAGACCATCGGCTGGGAGTTTGGCACGCTGATCGTCTACAACGCGGGCAACGGCGCTTTGTTCCACGACATGGAGCTGGTTAGCCTGACAGGCTCAACGGCATTCGGCGTCGATCCCACGATCTGGACGCAATATTCGGTTGATGGCATCACTTGGAGCGTTGAGAAGGGCATCAGCGCAGGGGCCATAGGACAGCGCAATAAGCGCCTAGTTTGGTTCCAGCAGGGGAACATGAGGAACATGCGGATGCAGCGCTTCCGTGGCACCTCTGACGCCCACCTAGCCGTTGCAGCACTGGAGGCGCGGGTTGAACCGCTGGCATTCTGATGGCTGACCCAACAGTTCCAACACGCAACCAGATCGCGGCACTTGCCCAGAATGACCCGGCAATGATCAAGGCACTTGAACGTCTGTTCATTGTCGCCGGCAGTCTGACGCCTTCTGACATCGCCACGCTAACCCAGTTGATTTTGGATGTTGGGTATAGTGCGGGAGCTGCGGATAACAAAGCCGAGTTGGCACTGTCGAATAACGCCATACGCGCCGACTATCTTGACTTTGACGCTTCGCCGCACGTCACACAGATGCGCAGGCTGGCTTGGAATGCGATAGACCAGACGCTTGATCTGGGCATGGAATACGATGTCACGCAGCAGATTGGGCTAGAGACTTATGCCCGCGTGGCAAACTTCACTGGCGTGACAATCCCGAACGGAACAGTGGTTGGGTTTACTGGTGCCGTGCCTGACAGCGCTTTGTCAGTTGCGCCCTATCTAGCCAATGGGTCAACCCCGTCTTTGTATATGCTTGGCGTGATGACGCATGATCTGCCGGACACCGGAACTAAGGGTTATTGCACAGTTTGGGGTTTTGTGCGGGATTTGAACACAAGCGCATTCACTCTTGGTGACATCCTTTATGCCTCTCCAACAGTGGCCGGGGCATTTACCAATGTGAAGCCGACAGCGCCAAACAACGTCATTCCAGTCGCGGCTGTTCTACAGGTTGGAACGACAGATGGCGTTATTTTTGTCCGCCCGACAATTGAGCAGCAAAAATACTACGGCGAGTTCACTAAGACAGACACGCAATCGCCCGCTGCCATCAACACCGCATATGCGCTGACATTCACAAATACAGAAATCGCAAATGGTGTTTCGCGTGGAACGCCTACGTCGCGAATCGTCGTTGCTCAGGCTGGATTGTATAGCATTGCCGTGTCTGTTCAGATCACATCAACCAATGCGTCACAGAAATCTGTTTGGGTCTGGGCGCGCAAAAATGGAACAACGGATTTCGTAAACTCTGCACGCATCGCATCAACAAACCTAAACAATGGTTATGTGGTAGTAATGCTAAACGAGATCGCTTCGCTAATTGCTGGTGATTTTATCGAAATCATGTATGCTGCGGATGACGTAAACGTAAGCATCGCAACTGTTGCGGCAACCGCCTTCGCACCCGCAGCACCCGCTGCCATTCTCGCCGTAACACAGACGGAGCAATAACAATGGCAACGACAGTCGCACTTTTGATCGCAGCCAAGCAGGCCGAGGCTGCACAGACGGCGCAATACACTGCTATCGGCGTTAAGGCCATCATCGACAAGTTCACCGCAACAAACACCAGCGCGTCGAACGTCACGCTTTCGGTAAACTTTGTGCCATCAGGTGGATCAGCCTCTGCAAGCAACCTAATCTTGAAGGCCCGCGCTATTGCGCCGAATGAAACCTACTCCTGCCCGGAGTTGATTGGGCAAGTCATCGATGCTGGTGGGTTTCTATCCACGCTTGCATCAGCCGCATCTGCAATAACAATCCGCTGCTCAGGTCGGGAGATCGTATAATGGACGAAATGATGATTGAATTTGGTTTGCCGAAGCAGAAGATTGTTTCGACAGCCGAGAACCGCAAGAACCGCCAAGTGGTGATTGACGAATGGAAGCTGGGGCCGGAAAAGGCATCGGTCGAACCGTCAGCCAATGGCCCGTTCTGGAAGAGTGTTGCAGCCGCGTGGGACATGACCGACAAAGAGGCTCGCCGCCGCCTTTGTGCTAACTGCGATTATTTCCAAAACGATCCAATGATGCAGGCCAAGATGGAAAGCATCGCGCTGGACAAGTTCGACATGGATGGCGGTGGCCGAGGCTATTGCAAAAAGTTTGACTTTGTGTGTCACAACCTGCGGGTCTGTCAGGCTTGGGAAGAGGAAGACTGATATGGACTATCGCAGCCTTGCCAGCCAGATCGCCATTGAAGAGGGTGTTGACCCCGACCTGTTCATGCGGCTGGTCGAGGCCGAGAGTTCATTTAATCCCAATGCCAGTTCACCCGCTGGTGCAATTGGCCTGACCCAGTTGATGCCCGGCACTGCAAGCGATTTGGGCGTCGACCCTACCGATCCCGTGCAGAACCTTCGCGGTGGTGCGCGATATTTAAAGCAGCAATTGGATAGTTTCGGTGATCCAACACTGGCACTTGCTGCGTATAACGCGGGACCGGGCAATGTGCGGAAATACGGTGGCATCCCACCCTTCAAAGAGACGCAGGCATATATCGACCGCATTCTTGGAATGGGTCCGCCTATGCCACCACAAACCGCCCAGCAAACTGCACCAGCGCAAGGTGATTTTGCTCGTGGGTTTCAGCCAGCTAAGACATTGGCCGATCTATATCCAAAGCCAATTGATCCGTATTCGCTGTATGATCCGGCTGCAATTCGGCAGAGGTATATGCTCACATGACAAACCTTGATAAAGCGCCGCTTTTCTGCGATACTGCGCGGGCTGAGACATTGGCCAACCAGCAGGCGCTATCCGAAGAGGATCAGCCGTTGCATGAAATTCAGCCCATCCAAGACATTACTGCAATGCTGGATGGCATTGAATCCATGATGTTGGACATGCCGCAGATCGACTGCCCTGTCGTTCACCATTTCGGGGCGGGCATATACATCCGCGAAGGTTTGATTACTGCTGGAACTTACATCATCGGTCATGTTCACAAAAAGCAAACTATGAATGTATTGCTCAAGGGAAAGATGGCTGTTTTTGTGAATGGTCAGGCAAAGGTCATCGAGGGGCCTTATATATTCATCAGCGAACCGGGCCGAAAGTTTGGTTATGCCATTGAAGACTGTATTTTTCAGAACATCCACGCGACAGATAAGACAGACTTAAGTGAGATAGAAGACGAGTTCATCGATAAGAGCGAAGCATGGAATGATAAGCAGATTGCAAATTCCAGCGTGGAAGCAATTGATGCGGCAATAAGAAAATATCTTGAGAGGTCAAACTAATGTGGGTCGCAGCAGCCATCGTCGGAAGCGCCGTTGTAAGTGGCGTTGTGCAGTCTAATGCCGCAAAGAAGGGTGCGGCTGCGCAAACAAAATCCGCCCAACAAGGAATTGATGAGCAGCGCCGTCAGTTTGATGCCTTACAGCTATTGATGCAACCTTATGTGACGACCGGGGCATCGGCTCTGGGTCAACAGGCTGCATTGATTGGAGTTGGCGGCGCTGAAGCACAGCAATCCGCAATTAATGCCTTGCAGCAGGGTCCAGAGTTTGCCGCCCTAACACGGCAAGGCGAAGAAGCTATCTTGCAAAACGCGGCTGCTACTGGTGGCATTCGCGGCGGGAACGTTCAGGGTGCGTTGGCTCAGTTCCGCCCACAGGTTTTGTCTTCGCTGATCGAACAGCAATATAACCGTCTTGGCGGTCTATCAACAATGGGCCAGAACGCTGCGGCAGGTGTTGGCACCGCTGGGATGCAGACAGGCGCAAATGTATCTAATCTTTTGGCCCAGCAGGGCGCCGCACAGGCTGGCGCAGCGCTTGCATCAGGTCAGGCTTGGGGCAATGCAATCGGAAGCATCGGCGGCGCATTAGGCCGAGGCGCAGCCTTTACGGGCTATCAACCTCTCGACGCAAAAGGAAATGCAATGGCTCCATTAACCACAGGCCAAGCAATGTTCTATGGAGGCCAGTTTCAATAATGGACCCGATCAACTACATCCTTGACGTAAAGAACCCCATTGAGGAAGCCATCAAGGGCTACACGATGGGCCGCAATGACATCGCCCAGCGTCAAGAGATGCAGATCCAGCAGCAGACTGCGGCTATGCAGCAGCAGGCTTTTGCAGATCAGCAGACTGCCTTGGCAGAGCAACGTGCAGCCGCAGCGCAGCAGAAGGCACAGGCCGCAGCATATCAGCAAGACCTAATGGTTCTGCGCGATGCGGCAGCGAATGGAAAGCTGACGCCTGAAATGCAGAATGCGTTTAATCTCAAATATGCGGCTAACCAAGCAGAGATCAAAACAGCGTTTGACGCAATGTCAGAACCCAAACGGCAAGAACAAACTGCATTCGGCATCAACTTGGTCACAAGCCTGTTGAGTGGAAACGCTGATGCGGCAGTTACGATGCTTGATGAGCGCATTTTGGCGGCTGAAAACTCTGGCGATGCGGAGGAAGCTGCGAAGCTTCGAGCAAACCGCAAGATCATAGAGATAGACCCCTATGCGGCAGCAATCAGCATCGGGTCGGCCATGACGGCAGCGGATGCTATTAAACCTGATGTGTGGAAAAGCATACTTGATGCAACGCAACCAAAAGCAGCAGAAGCCGCATCGCCGCTTGGTAAACTTGCACAAGATGTCGACAAAGGAATCCTTCCACAATCCGTTCTAGATTCGGCTCTCAAGCTAGATAAAACAACTGCTGAAGGCGGGCTAACACTCAAAGACAAGGTGGCCGAAGAGGCGCGTCTGCGTGGAGAATATGGCAAGCGCACAGAAGACCTAACATCTGCCGAGCGCAACCAGTCAATCATTGAGACATCCGCAGCAGATAACACTGGTGCTGGCGACATCGCGCTTGTTACCTCGTTCATGAAAATGCTTGATCCCGGCTCTGTTGTCCGTGAGACTGAATTTGCAACTGCGGCAAATGCTGGTGGCTTGCTTGGGCGTCTTCAATCACTGGCTACAAAAGTGGAAAGCGGTCAGTTCCTTAGTGCAGAACAGCGCACTGAATTTCAGAATCTTTCGCGCAAATTTCTTGAAGCTGCACAAGTTCAAGAGCAGGGCGTCCAGCAAAGCTATCAAGCTATTGTTGACAACTATGGGCTTAATCCAGTCAACGTTTTTGGTGCGCGTGTTGCTACAGAAGGCGCAACTGGTGCAATACCGCAAAGTTTCCTGAGCAGCCAAGCAGTCATTGATGCCGCAAAGAAAAATGGCACAACTGCGGAAGCGATGTGGGGAATTATGAGCGCAGAGCAGAGGGCACTTTATGGCGAATGAAGCACTTGACCTAAATGCCATTGCAGCAGCGGCAGCTAAAGCAAGCGCGCCACCTGTTGCTGTTCAGATTACATCTGGTCCTGATTTAACCGCCGATCTAAGCCGCCAAGTCGGCCTAACCGGGCGAGCATTGGCGCAGGGTGCAGCCAGCATCCCAGCCATGCTTTACGATCCACTTGCCGCAACGCAAAACTATCTTGTTGGGCCAGAGGGTCTTATGCCGCTGTTGCCAAACGTAGCGCCGCTGCGTCAGCAAGTGCGTGACATCCTAACATCTGCTGGCGTTCCTGAACCAGAGAGCATCACCGAGCGCATTGTTGGCGCTATTGGTGAAGGAATGACGGGCGCTGGCGTTGGTGCTGGCCTTGCAAAGGGTGCAGCCAACTTGATGACAGGTGCGGGTCGAGCAGTTGCAGACATTATGGCAGCACAGCCCGGCGCACAGGTAATCGCTGGTGGAGGCGCTGGGTTGGGCGCACAGGCTGCAACTGAGATGGGTGCAGGACCAGTAGGCCAGATTGCAGCATCGCTGGCTGGTGGCCTTGCTGGTGGCCGTGCTGCGGGTCTTGGAGTGGCCGCACCGCAAGCTGGTTTACCTGCCGCAATCAAAGAGGCAGAACAGGCTGGCGTCCGCGTCATGACAACGGATGTTCGAGAGCCTACCACATTTGCTGGTCGATGGTTGCAACGCACTGGCGAGATGATCCCAATTGCCGGAACGGGTGGGCCGAGGGCAGCACAACAGCAAGAGCGCATCGACGCATCTGTTGATCTGCTGCGCAACTATGGCGTTGCTGAAACGGCAGCGGCTGACAATGCTGTCATCTCAAACGTGGCAAAAGACTTGCTGGCTAAACGATCCGCTGATCTTGCGAAATACACGGGCATGAAGACAGACGTGATTGAAGGTCTGAAAGACGTTGGCACAGTTGATGTCACACGCACGGTTAAGGCAATTGATGATGAGATCGCCAGCCTTCGCGGTCTGCGTTCAGGCGCTTATGAACCTGTCATTGCCCGGCTGGAAGATTGGAAAAAAGCCATCACTGGGACACGGGAAGTAACTTTGCCTGATGGCACCGTTCGCAATGAAGCCCGTGGTCAGCCGATCACGAACATCGAACAGCTTCGTAAGGATATTGGCGCAGCGTTTACATCGCCAGAACTATCGTCGATCCGATCCACAGGCGAAAAGGCATTGAGCCGCATCTATGGACCTTTGCGTGAAGACATGGGCGATTTCATCAAGGCAAACGGCCAGCGCCGGGACTTTGACAAATGGTCAGTGGCAAACAAGCAACTCAAGACAATGGTTGGCGACCTTGAACTTGGGGCGATGCGAAATGCTCTTGATAAGGGCGATGCAACACCTGAGTCGGTCAGGGCATTGCTGTTCAGTTCGAAGCCAAGCGAAATCCGTGCTTTGTATCGCGGCCTGTCTGCTGATGGAAAGCGCAATGCTCGAACAGCAATTCTCCAAGAGGCATTCACAAAGATTGGCGGAGAGTTTGAAAGCCTAAGCCCTGATCAGTTCAAGCGCCAGCTTGTGCGTCTTGGTGCGCCAATTGGCGTGTTCTTCTCTGGGCAGGACTTGAAAGCCGTTGAGGGTCTAGTGCGCACTCTCAAGATGACAGAGCGTGCTGGCCAAGCTGCTGTGTCGCCACCAACGGGCGTTCAGGCTGTTCCAATAATCGGTGCGGCAGTCTTGACTGATCTTCTGGGTGGAGCAGGCGCAGCGGTCGTTAGCGGAGCAACAATCGGTGGTTTGGCTCGAGCATACGAAAGCGCAGCAGTGAGAAACCTTCTTTTGAAAATTCCGCAAGTGGCAGCAGGAAGCGCTGAAGAAGCGGAATTGTTTAAACGTCTCACCGCAGCAATAAATGCGCAGAAAGCATCCGAATCGGAAACCCGTCGATGATGCTATCCAAACACCCCATTTTCGTGTTAAATGACACGCAAGGAGATCATAAATGACGCTGACCCAGCTTGCACCGCCCTATCCGATCTTCACCGACAAAAGCGGATCGCCGCTTGATAATGGCTATCTGTATTTTGGGACGGTAAACCTGAACCCAGAGACCAATCCTATCACCGTCTATTATGACGCAGCCCTGACGCAGCCCGCAGCGCAGCCTCTACGCACGTCCAATGGCTATGTGATGCGCAATGGCTCCCCGGCGGCTATCTACACCAACGGCTATTTCTCAGTGACTGTGCGCGACAAGAACAAGGCGATGGTGATTTATTCTCCGTCTGGCTATGGCATCACGCCCGGAACATCTGCATCGCTCACAGATCAGATGACATACAATGAAGGTGAAACTGGCGCTGTTTCTCGCGTTTTGACATCTCGCTTGCAGGATTATGTTTCAGTCAAAGACTTTGGCGCAAAGGGTGACGGAGTAACGAACGATAATGCTGCGTTTGTAGCAGCCATCGCTGCGGCTGATGCTATCTACATTCCAGAGGGCACATATATAGTTTCTGGACCTATCGACATCCGTGGGAAACATATCTTTGGAGCGAGCAAAGAAAGTTCGAAGCTGAAAGTTGCGGGGGCGAATACCCAGACTACCGTGTTCTACAATACAAAAACTAGCGCGGCGTCTTGGGGAACTGGTGGGGGATGTTTTCTGACAAACTTCACCATCGAGGGATCATGGGATGGCGCAACTGCCCTAGCTAATGCCTCTTGGGATAGCACCGCAGCACTTGTTAAGTTTGGCGCTGGCGCTGGCGTTCGGATGTTCAATGTCCGCTTTACAAAGTCTTACGGACATGGGGCATCATTCTACTTTTTGGGATACTCATACTTCACGCAGTGCGATTTTGCAGCAAACGCGCACAATGGTTTGCACTTGGAAGCCTCGAGTGGAACAGATGCAATCACCTCAACATGGGTAGACGGTGGAAACGCAAATAGCAATTCACGCGGCGGGCAGGTTGGGAACATTTATCTAAAAAATGGCGTTGGATGCTTTATCCGTGGCGTCACATTTGAGGATAGCAATGCTGGCGTTTATCTTGATGGTAACGACAATAGAAACGTAACACTAATAAATAACCATGCCGAAACTTGCACTGATGGGATACTGAAATTTGTAGGGTTTGGACTCAACACAGCATTAATTGACAACTTCATTGATGCTGCTTCTGTCATGCAGAGAGCAAGTTCTGCCAACAGGCTAATAATGGCTTTTGGTAATAGTGAGTCATTCAACAACATTGAGACTGGCCTTAACAGCCTAACAATGGCTGGTTCGTTGATAAATGGTGTAGCAACAGATGCCTCTACAAGAAATATAAATGTATCAAGCAGCACACAAGCGCACTTCAAGGTAGTTAACCCGCACCAAGGATATGCTGGGGCACCTATCGGGGGACTTATTTTAAGTCAAAGTAACAACCAGTTTGGAGATACGGGGCCACGCATAGCCGCACTTCCAGAAGGAAGCATAAACCAAGACCAATTTGGCATCAATTTTCAAATTCGAAATGGTGCAGCAAACGCTTGGGTTGACAGCGTTTACATGCTGAAAAGTGGGAATGTTATCCCAGCCGTTGACGGGTCTGCGGACTTAGGGACCAATGCGTTTTTTGATGGAACAACAAACGTCAATAAACGTTGGCAAGATGTCTATGCAACAAACGGAACAATCCAAACATCAGATGCCCGTGAAAAGAAAGACATTTCTGACTGCACCCTTGGTTTGAGTTTTGTCAACTCACTACGTCCTGTGTCCTATAAATGGATTCAGACTGGTAGCAAACTGACCGACAACCCAGACGGAAGTGCTTCGTTAGTAGAAAAAGTTGGTAAGCGCACTCACTACGGCCTCCTAGCGCAAGAGGTTGAAAAAGCTGTAACGGATGCTGGGATCGATGTTGATGATTTCGCTCCTTGCATTGGTAGCCCAGATGACCCGAATGCAACACGCGGTTTGCGGTATCAGGAACTGATTGCCCCACTGATTAAAGCAGTGCAAGAACTGTCAGCAAAAGTAAAAGTGCTGGAGGGGAACCCATGAAGCCAAAGAAATGTGCCACAAAAAACAAGGTATCTAGCGCTATCAGAGTCATAGTGCTTTCCTCTCTCATGCTCAAAGTAGGAGTCTAAAATGCCAAGAACATCAGTATCAGCCGCAGCACAGAATACGTTTTCCGATGCCATCCAAATTGTCGGAAGTTTTGACATCTCGGTATCTGGAACCTTTGTCGCAACTGTGACAGCGCAGCGGTCAGAAGACGGAACAAACTGGCGTGACGTTAAGTCATACACAATCCCGGCGGAAGAGGTCGGTTATGACCCAATTTTGACTTACTATCGCGTTGGGGTAAAAACTGGTGGATACACATCTGGAACAGCTGTGGCATTCATTAATGGTTATGATGTTTGGCCGAATCGGTTGTAATAAAAATGCAAATCATAAGATCAGTTTTCTCTAGCGTTTTCGGGCAAGCTATTCCTGATACTAACTGGATATTGGCCGAAGGCGTATGGTATGACAACGGCCAATGGATCGACACCGCAACATGGAATGATGGAGTTTAGTGAATGACGAGCATCTCTAATGGCGAAAGCGGCTCTAGCGTCCGCACAAAGCTAAACGACTCTCTTGCTATCACTGACTCGTTCTCTGTCAGTTCTGGGAAACTAACAGTTACGGCTAACTCCGCATCTGCTGCCATGACGGTGACTCAAACAGGTGCAGGCAATGCGTTCGTGGTTGAGGACAGCACAAGCCCAGATGCTAACCCATTTGTGGTTGATGCATCTGGAAGTGTGGGCATTGGCACGATTACGCCCGGTGAAAAGTTAGATGTATCTGGCAACGGTAGGTTTACGTCAGGTGGTGATGTTTTAACTTTGAAATATATCAGTGATGGCGCGTCCGTCCGCCTTGCTTGGAAAAACGCATCTGGGACAACTTTGTGGGACATGGTTGGCGGCACGATAAACCGTCAAGATGAATTTGCAATACGCCGCGCTGGCACATCGGTTGTGTATCTTGACAATTCTAGCAACGTGGGAATTGGCAACACAGCCCCCGTAGCCAAACTCCACGTCACTGGCGCATCAATCACCACTGGCGTTGTCTATAAGGCACAACCAGCCCAGACATCAAAGGCCGCTGCGGCAACCCTGACCATCGCGGAACTTCTCACTGGCATCGTCCAATACACGGGCGCGGCTGCTACGCTAACCCTGCCGACAGGAACGTCAATCGAAGGTGGCCTACCAGCTACATTCCCGACAGATATGTCGTTTGATGTTTCCGTCATCAACACGGGCGCTGCACTGCTAACTATTGGCGCAAATGGCAATACTACTGTCGGGGCAATGACTGTCGCAACGCTAACATCTGGCCTGTTTCGGTTCCGTAAGACCGCTGCAAATACCTACACTGTCTACCGCGTCTCTTAAGGAACGTAAAATGGAACTAAACCCGCAGGTTATCATCAACATCATTGCTGGGATTATACTTAGCGGGATTGGTTGGTTTGGGCGTCAAATGTGGGACGCAGTTAATGAACTGCGCAAAGACCTGCATGAACTTGAGGTTGATTTGCCTAAGAACTACACCACCAAAGATGACTTCACAGCCGCGATGCAAAAGGTCAGCGATGGTCTTCAGCGTATCTATGACAAGTTAGACAACAAGGCTGACAAGTCATGAGGCCGATCAGCGAAATTATTGTCCACTGCACGGCGACCCGTCCTGAATGGATGTGGGACCGACCGACCAGCGAAAAGGTCGCAGAGGTGCGGCGCTGGCATGTTCACGACAATGGCTGGAAAGATATTGGCTATCATTTCCTGATCGACCGCGATGGCACCGTTGCCAAGGGCCGACCGATTGATCAGGTTGGGGCGCACACGATGGGCCACAATGTTGGCTCTATTGGGATCAGCTTGTTCGGCGGGCATGGATCAGCCGCCAATCAGAAGATCAGCGACAACTTCACTGATCTGCAAGACGCTGCGCTTCACGCGCTGATCGTGAAGCTGATGGCCATTTACAAAATTGCAAAAGTCAGTGGGCATAATCAATACGCTGCGAAGGCATGTCCGGGCTTCTATGTTCCGGGCTGGTTCGGAAAATCATCATCTGCAAACATGAACGGATAGCAAAATGACGACTCAGGAAATTTCTGGCATCGTGCGGGCCTTGGTTGCGGCTCTGGGTGGGTGGCTTGTTGGTCAGGGCCTAGTGGACTCTGAAACTATGATGACGGCTGGCGGCGCTCTTACCACGCTTGTGGTGGCTGCGTGGTCGATCTACTCCAAGCGTAAGGCTGCTTGATATGGACGGCCTTTATAAAAACATCGCTGAAAAGAAAGCCCGCATCAAGGCTGGATCAAAAGAGAAGATGCGCAAGCCCGGCACTAAGGGTGCGCCCACCAAGGCGGCATTCATCGCATCGGCAAAGACGGCGAAACCTGCAAAGATGGCGAAAAAGAAATGAAAGATGGTCGGTTGGCAAAGGCTGGGGTGACAGGCTTCAACAAGCCTAAGCGGACGCCAAGTCATCCGACCAAAAGCCATGTGGTTGTTGCCAAGGAAGGCGACACCATCAAGACGATCCGCTTTGGCCAGCAGGGTGTGAGCGGATCGCCTGCCAAGAAGGGCGAGAGCGAGGCCGAAAAGAAGCGCCGGGCATCCTTTATGGCTCGCCATGCAAAGAATATTGCCAAGGGCAAAATGAGCGCGGCCTTTTGGGCGGCGAAAGAAAAATGGTGACGCTTCGCCTTTGCATTACATACGTTTTCGTTTTCATCAGCGCACTGGTGACAAGTTGGTTTGGTGGCAGAAAACAGGGCGAAACTGACGCCAAAGTGAAGGGCTTGCAGGAATATGCTGACACTCGGAAACGGATGGACGAAGTGGGCCGCATGTCTGACGCTGATGCTGCTGCTGAGTGGCTGCGCAACCGTTCCAAACAGTGAGGCAATCTGCAATGGCACGACACAAAGCAGGACGGCCCATGCTGCGGCACTGGTTGCGGATGGTGGCCCTCAGTCGCTGGTTACGGGCGCGTTACTGATCCAACAGATCGACGCTGGATGTGAGCAATGACGCCCCGGCAACGCGAAATCTATGACGCTGTGCAGCGGCTCGGTAGTAAGACCGCCGCAGCCAAAGAATTACAAGTTGATCGCAAGACAATCCGCAGATCATACGCTGCGGCAGAGGCTTGGCTAAACGCTGATGAAGGCATCATTGCTGCGCTGGAAAGCACTGGCCTATCTACTGACACAGGCAAGCATGGCTGGCGGCGCGTCCAGAACAAAGAAACAGGCTCATGGGATTCGGTCTTCTGGAAGTCTGAGGTATCGCAAGACGAAGTGACGCCTTGGGCGGATCTGTTCCGCGAAGCCTTGGGGTCTGTTCCAGAGGCTTTGCCCACGCTAGTTCCTGACAATGTGTCGCATGACCTGCTGCCACGCTACATCATCGCTGACGTGCATTTTGGGATGAAGGCATGGGTTGACGAGACGGGAGCAGAATATAGCGTTGAAATCGCCGCACAGCGCCTCTCAGACGCATCTGCAACGCTTATCAATGCGGCGCCATCTACCGACAGGGCAATCATCCTAAACCTCGGTGATACGCTGCACCAGAACGACAGCAAGAACATGACCCCGACATCAGGCCACATCCTCGACGTGGATGGGCGCTTTGCGCAGGCGGCAATGGCTGCGGTTCGGGCGCACGTCAATATGATCGAAGCAGCAAAGGCCAAGCACAAAAACATCGACGTTGTGATCTTGGCCGGAAACCATGACCCAGACTTTACGCAGATGCTGGCGATTGCTCTGGTGTTCAAATACGAAGCTGACGAACGCGTAACGGTTCACTTTAACCCGGCGAAGTTGTGGGTCTGGGAGTTTGGCCGCAATATGTTGACAGCGCATCATGGCGACAAGACGAAGCCAGATCGCATTGTTATGCAGGCTGCTGATGTTCACGCGCCGATCTGGGGCCGCACATATTGGCGATACCTAGATACCGGGCATATACACCAAGACAGCGCAAAAGACATCGGCGGGATGTTCTGGGAAAGCCATCGAGCAATCACAACGCGGGACGCAGCTGCGGCAGGTTTTGGCTACACGGGCCGATCGACAATGAAGTGCATCACCGTTCACCGCGAGCGTGGCGAGGTTATGAGGCACACAGCAGCGATAGGTTGATTGTGGGGGTGATCTGCACCCTGAGCGCATGGACCGTGGTGTCCTGCCTTCTCTACCCCACGCAGGGCCTGATCTGATTTATATACCACGAAGCCACTGTTCAACCAACGGCAAATATTTGTGGTCTTCTCCGTATTTCTCAACCCAAGATGCTTTTCCGTTGTGGATCGCATCCGGGCCGTCTTGATGATGCGCCTTGCAAAGCGGTATTACTTCAAAGTCACTGGCCTTGGTTGATCCAAACCGACCACAAAAAACGTGGTGAGCATCGCTCGGCCCAGGACTGCGGCAGATCACGCAGGGCAGTTGTTTGACGCGGGCAATGTGCGCCCGCGCCTTAACTGTGCCATGCTCGGCCTTGGGTTTCTTCTGACCCAGTGGGCCGCGTCCTGCTAGGTCAGCCATCTTTCCCACTTCAAGCATTGCACATTGTTTTTTTGCGCCATTTCGTAGAGATGGGCAACCTTTGCCTTAGACTTCTTGGCGCGTTGTATGGCCGCTTCGATGCGGTCTTTTTCTTCATACAGCGGCGGCAATTTGGAATAAGCTGCGGTCTTCATAAATGGCTTGAGTATCCAGTGCATGTTACATCCCCAGCGCTGCGCGGTAAGTCATTTCGATTGCCTCTTCCTCGGCCACTTCATCGGCGCGTTTCTTCCGCAGCGCCACGACCTTGCGCAGAACCTTCACGTCAAAGCCGGATGATTTGGCATCTGCGTAGATCGCTTTGCGCACCTCGGTTTCGTCTGCGATGGTGGCATTCTGCGCCTCAATGCGTTCGACGATCTGGAGCAGTTCTTGGTTGATGTCTTGCATATCAGTTCCTCGGTTTGATTGTTGGTAGGGCTTTTAGAACGGCTTTTCCTTCGTCGGTCAGTCGCCAATGGTTTCCGACAGTTTCAACCATAAAGAATGGGTTATCATCCGGGGCGTCTACACGTTCAGCCCACCCAACAAGTTCGAGGCTGTAAAGCGCTGCGCCATGAACATTGCTGTGAATGGATGTGAAGACTTCTTCGCCGTATTGCTCAATATCTTTGAGCGCTTGCCACCTTGTGGCGTTTAGTCTTGGTTTCATGCTCTTGATGCCTCAATTTTATCAGCCATCTTGCGCAAGAACGCTACAAAATTTGCTACATTTTCATCATCTATCATTGTCAAATTTTCTTGGAGAGAGGACGAAATGGTTTTCCATTTTACCAATGCCCCATCACCTGCGGTTTGGTTATAAAGAAAAAAACCGTCATCATCTACCGACAATGATATACATTGAAGCGCAACTGCCATTGACAAGTTGACTAGATCAGACAGCGTATCTGTTTCGGCATTGAATGTTGACAGAATATTCCATTCGACTGCTGGGTTGTCTCCTAAAAGAGTCCATATTTGCATATCAGTGAATGCACGATTATTTCCTGTTTCACCAGTAGGTATGATCCATTTAGGTTTTTTCATTGTTTTTCTCCTTTTCAGACCACACGACACCATGCCGTGCGCCATATTCGTAAATCGTTTCGATCAGGTCTGACATCTGCGGCTTGGTCAGCTTTGACGACCTAAAACCAAGCGGAAATGGACCTGACCCATCCAAGCCTTCTGCGAATGCCACCTGATGGCCCAGAGAGTGCAGAAAGGCGCACTTCCACGTTTCAGGTGTCCACTTGCGGCCTTCTGGGCGGGCCATTGCCACATCGGTCAGCATGGCCCACATCTTGTCGTTCTGCTCCAATGTCCGATCACCGCCCGCGATTGTCACGGTCGAGTAATCCGGCGCTGCGTCTATAAGCTGGTGGGCGTATAGGCGTTGCCGTGGGCCTGTGAGGCGGACCTTGTATGGCATCAGCCTGCGCCCTGATTGGTCCAGTGGCTCACCATCACCGCGCTGACCTCATCGCGTGGGATGTCCAGTTCCTTCGCCACCTTGTCGAGCGTCATGGATGGGATGGCGTTCCACATCCCGCCCGCGTCATCCTCAATGCGTTCATAGGTCGCAATGATCAACTTCCGATCAAGCATTGAACTTCTCCCGAAGCTGCTGAAGTTTCATGTCCAGATCTCCCAAAAACTTGATGACCTCGGCCTTGATGTCTGTCTGCGTGGCATGATCTGCGTGGACCCGCTGCATCCAGAAATTCATGTCGCCCGGCATTCTTGGATCAAAGCTGACGAAATCGCACCATTCCCGCCCGCAGCACATCATCTGCACCTGCATCTGGATCATGTATTGGGATGGCACTTTACCATCCAGAAGCGTCTCGATGTGGGTGGCTGAGTTTGGGCATTTGATTTCGATCAACCCATCCGATCCTACCAGCCCATCAGGGGACGCGCCGAAGCCAGCAATGGTCGGGTGCGGGATAAATCCTGTCTCCACCACCGTTTCACCTGTCATCAACTCATAGGCCATGCGGGCCTGTGGCTCGGTATCTGTGCCATGCTGCATGGCGGCGCTGGTGAAGCCTTTCACAGATGCTTGCGTCAGACGCTCGGTGATAAGCTGGGCCATGTAGTTAGTCCGGCTGGCTGCATAGCCAGATTTGGTTTTTGCCATCACATCGGCGGTGCGGGATGCTGTTACACATCCCAACCGCGCTGCGAACCATTCTTCACTGCGCTGTTCCACTTTCCACTCCTTGTTGTGCTGCTTTTTTCTTGAGCATGGCAATTGCGTCGACCGCCTGCTTGTCGGTCAAGTCTTCCAGCGTCTCCACCTGCCAGTAAGCACAGAATTTCACTTCATCCGTGGAGGTGTAAAAAATCAGGGAATTGATTGCCTCCAGTTGCTCTGCGCCGATCAAGCGGATTCGCTCGGCCTTGGGCGCGGCCTTAGCAGCTGCGTTTCCATCATCATCTTCCGGCGCGATACCCGTCAGGCTTTCAAGCCCGATCCGCTTGGCGTAGGTCGTGGCCGATTTCATCCCTTGCATATCGTTCTTGTTGATGATCAGCGGAACATCGCAGGAAATCTCAGTGCCGCTGGCGCCATGCACCAAGGTCGTGCGCATCACAGCGCCGTGTTCGTCCCGCAGCATATAGTGGAACATTGCAACGCCTTGCTCGTTCAAGGCAGGGACAGCAACGGAAACCACATCCCCAAGGTCGGCATACTTGCTTTTGAATGCAGGGTTGGTTGCGCCTTTAACGACCTTGCCCATGCCAGCCTGTGCCGCGCACAAAGCCATGTAGATGTTTTTGTGTTCGGTCATTTCAGAACCCCAATCCATAGCCCAAGAAGAACAGGCCGTAGCCCATTGCAAAGAGCATCACAGCCCCAACTGCGTCTTCGATCCATTCGCGCATTAGTAAAACTCCACTTCATTCCAAAGAGACAGGATGGCGTCCTGCAACGCTTTAGGCAATTCTTTGATGTCGAACGGCGTGTCCAAAATGAACAGTTGGTCAACCTCGATTGTGTTCATGTCGACCTCATCCCATGTCGGAGAACCCGGCACGCCGAAGTCGGTGCGAACGCTTTCGGCGACAAAGCGCACCTTGATTTCTTCGCCTTTGTAGTATGCTTGCATGGTCTTTTCTCCCATTCTTGCGTTGTTCGTCTAACATCGGTCTAACGATCTTGTTCGGCGGTGTAAACAACTATTTGCATCAGGCGCAACTTTATGCAAGATGGCCGCATGGAAAACACATCACGCATCGCTCTGGCCCAGCACATCAAGGCCGAAGGTATGAAGAAGAAAGAGTTTGCCGCCATGCTCGGCGTCAGCGCATCGCAGCTTTCCCGCTGGTTGTCTGGCGCGGTCGTTCCCGATCGCCTGTCACGCAAGTTTGTAGAGTTTGCCACAGGCGTCTCATCGGATGGCTGGAAATGAAAATACAACCCAGCTTCGCCCGCAAGACCCGCAACAAGTATGGCGCCAAGAAAACGCAGGTGGGCGAGGTCACATTCGACAGCAAAAAGGAAGCTCAGCGCTACATGGAGTTGCAGCTGCTGGAACGCGCCGAGGAAATCAGCAACCTACGCCGACAAGTTCGTATTGATCTGATGGGTCAGCATAGGCCACTGCATACTCGCACAGGCCGGAAGATGCGGTTGACCATAGACTTTGCATACATCGAGGACGGCATCGAGGTGATGGAGGATAGTAAAGGCGTATGGACGCGAGACTTTGAGGTTCGGTATGCTGTTGCCATCGCTATGGGACTAAATCTGCGGGTGACGTAGAAACCGCTGTATTTGATGCCGAATGATGTATAAGAAAAAAAGGGCAGGGAACGCAGAAACGTTCAACCTGCCCTAAGGTGGCCGCAGCGGGGGAGAAGTCCGCTGAGATCGGCAAGCGCAGAGAGGATGCGCTGATCGTGTATCTACAGCACGATTGGCAACTCCACAACACAAAGGAGTGCCGAGATGCACAGTTTCGATCCAGACATAGCGCAGCGCTTGGGCGTCCATGCCGCTGTGCTTTACCAGAACATAGTTTGGTGGTGCGTTAAGAACGCAGCCAACGGACACAATCAGCATGATGGGCGTTATTGGACTTACAACAGCGTCCGGGCATGGTCTGAACTTTTTCCATACATGACAGCGAAACAGATCAGAACATCGCTTGATCGCCTTGAGACTGATGGCATGATCCTGTCTGGGGAATACAACAAATCTGCATACGATAGAACCAAATGGTTCTGCCCAGCCAGTCAAGTCGAGTTGCCCCACAGGGCAAGTCAATTGGCCACTGGGGGCAAACCTATACCTGTTATAAACACAGATATTAAACCAGATGAAGTATTGGGTGTAAAAGCACCAAGGCAACGCAAGCCTGAGATTGATTTACCCGATGGATGGGTGCCTAACGACAAGAATGTTCAAGACGCGATAGATCGCGGTTTCTCAGAAACGGAGATAAATGATGAAGCAGATCGATTTGGAAACTTCCACCGCTCTAAGCAAAACCGCTTCAGAGACTGGGACGCAGCTTGGCGCACATGGCTTGGCAATGCGCGGAAATTTGGAAACACTCAGCGAGGAAAAGGTGGAGCGCGGTCTGGCATGGCTGAGGCGTTTGCCAGCGTTGCAGCCGACTGCGCTGCCAGAGAAAGAAACCGTGCTGAGAATCCAGAGCGCACTGATGATTTCAGCCTCTGGGGTGTGGATCTCAGCTAGGGTCGCTGCGCTTCTCAGCCCTTACTATGAAAAAGACATCCCACAGGCCGTGCGCAAAATGGAAGCCGAAGACTGGGAGCAGGCTCTAAGCGGCTTTCCTCAGTGGGCCATCGAGAGGTCGGTGCGCTGGTGGAAGTCAGATGCCAACACAGACCGCCGGAAACGCCCGCTAGAGGGCGACATCGTGGCTCGGTGTAGGGTTGAGATGGATGGCGTAGCATCAGCGTCTAAGGTGCTGGAAATGAAGCAACGTGGCGCAGAGCATAAGCCGGAACCGCGTGAACGTCTCTCAGCAGATCGTGCTGCGGAAATCATGCGCGATGTCGGCTTTGGCGTGAAGCGGATGGAATGAAAATATTTGCGCCAAATGCAAGAAAGATGTTTACAGGGTTTGTGTATGTTGTAAGGTGTCTACAAGAACACCGCAACATGATGGGAAGAACAAAATGACCATGCTGAAAATGATCGCAGTTACCGCCGACCTTATCAAAGACGGCAAGACTGACCGTGAAATTCAGAAGCATTTGGCTGATCTGAAAGGCGCTCGCGTCTCACAAATAAACAAAATCATGCGATTGATCGCAGCCTGACAAAAAGGTGACCAGCCCTGCGGGGCTGGCACCATCAACCACAAAGGAGCAACAAAATGCTAACAATGACAATCGCCGGAAACGTGGGCAAAGACGCCGTGCTGCGAAACACGCAGGGCGGTGATCCAGTGCTTGGGTTTTCCATCGCCATCGATGGCGGCAAGGACAAGAACGGCAATAAGCGAGACAGCACTTGGGTGCAGTGCAATGTCTGGGGCAAGCGGGCTGAAAGCCTAAACAGCCACATCACCAAAGGCACGAAGCTGGTGGTGTCTGGTCGCCCCGGCGTTGATGTTTACGAAGGCAAAGGCCGTCTGACGCTTTCGGTGCAAGACCTGACGTTTATGGGCAACGCCAAGGAACGCACAGATCAGGAACCGCAGACCAACAGCCGCGCCGATTTGGATGACTCAGAAATTCCGTTTTAGGAATTAAAGAATGAAAGAGAACATGGAATACAACATTGTCAAAGACCAGCGCGGTGTCCTGCACACCATGCTGGACTCAATGAAGCGCGGCGATGAAGTGGTATATCACATTGGTGAATACGCTGGCGGCAAGCACAAGGCCGATGCGATGGAACTCTATAACCAAGGCAAGTGCATCTTGTTCCAGCGCAAACTAGGGCCGGGCAAGTTTGCCTATGTCGCCCGCAAACCTCTGCAGCTGTGAGGGTCTGGCAAGTGGGT
>Ga0181346_1000303_pt1 | contig 20879 bp, 5 predicted proteins | sample Su13VDMM15DN_FD_130100 | JGI IMG/M metagenome (GOLD analysis project Ga0181346, IMG submission 130100) | Freshwater viral communities from Lake Michigan, USA - Su13.VD.MM15.D.N | ecosystem: Environmental > Aquatic > Freshwater > Lake | place: USA: Michigan | collected 2013-07-15 | reverse complement strand
TGTTCCTTCAGGATACGCAAAATGTTTTACAAGGAAAGTGCAAAACAATATGATTAAATATATTGGAATGCATGTTCAAGATTTTGATAATGCTTACAGAATAAACAACTGGAACAGAGGTAAATTTATATGCTTAAAACTAGACAAGAATTTACCAAATCCTATACAAACTGATGATTCTAAAAAAAGAATTGCAGATGTATCTGGTTTGGGATGGAAAAATCCAACAGCAGAATTTCAATCTAAAATTGTACAATACTATGGTGCAATCAAAGTAGATTATCAAAATCAATATGGTCAGTTAGATACAATCATACAAATACCAACAGATAGTTGTGTTATACCATTTGATTCTACTGCTACTAAGCCATCTAGCACAAGTGTAATATTTGGTGGTGATGTTTATATCAATAGATATACAGAAAAAAATCCATATTACTTTTTTAATACATGGATGATGGGTGAGCCTGATGGTTATCAGTTTGATTATAGACAGTATGTTAATGGTCCTGCTCCTAGATACTATGCAGCATTTTTAGATTATGACGCTTCTGATTTTTCAATTAGCTTTGATATTTTTGCTGGTTTTACAACAAACTCTCCTTCTGACTATTATAGATTTGATCAAGAGTCATCTAGTAATTCTGGTGTATTTGTAAAAAGAAAAGCATGGTTTTATCTTTTCTATAATGGGGTACGTGAATACTTCACAGAATCAGAACTTAATATAGCTTTTAGAGACTATGGTGAGGATGTAACACAAAAGTTCTATGATGTGCATGGTAATTCTTTCAATGATTTGAGCATGATGTTTAGATCAGACTTGATTACAAAACCTGTATTTTTCAAATATGACTTATCATTAAGTGCACCAAGATTACTTACAAACTTTAAAAGTTGGGGATATCTTTTACCAAAAGACTATGATCCAAAATTATACTCAAGTTGTTTTGAATACTATCCTTATAGAGGCGTGTACTCATTACAACAACAGTCTGGTATGAAACGTGACAATTGGAAAAACTTTTTGCCACTTAACAAAAAAGATTTTATAGGTAAAATTAATACAATAAAATCTTTAAATGGTACTGGTGCTATTATCTTGTATGAACAGAATGAACCATCATACTTTGCAGGGGTGGATCAATTACAAACCAAAGGAGGTATAAAAGTTACTATTGGAGATGGAGGATTGTTTGCAGGTAACTATCAAAGTTTAACCAATGCAGATGATGCCTTTGCACATGGTTCTTCTATAAGCTCTAGAGCGGTATTAAACACACCTTATGGAATGTTCTATGTATCACAACAACAAGGTAAAATCTTTAAATCATCTGGACAGAATTTAGAAGAAATATCAAACAAAGGATTAAAATATTGGTTTGCTGAACATCTTCCTTCTAAAATGCTTAAAGTGTATCCTGAGTTTCCATACTATGATAATCCTATTGCAGGTGTTGCAGTACAAGCTGTATATGATCCAACGTATGAGTTAGTATACTTTACTAAAAAAGACTATGCGCCATTAAGAAATGATCTTAAGTTTGATGATCCTTCTGGTGTACCTTATGTAGGTGGAAGTCCTACAGCTATACCATTGCTGCCAGATCCACCAGCACACACTTATGCTGGACTAGCAACATGTGCTTTGACTGCAAGTTCTGCAAGTATACCACAAGGAAATCCTGTTACAATTACATGGGCAACAACAAATGCTGTCAGTGTAGTTTTTGAACCTAATATTAGTAGTAATCCTACAATACTTAATGGTTCTGTGGAAGTAACTCCTAGTCAGTCAACAAACTACATAATAAAAGTTTATGATGCAAATAATAATTACAAGCAATGTTTTGTAAAAATTCAAGTTACAAAAAATGATGTAAAAACCCCTATACCATTTACAAATACTAAATACTTTAAACCATGCAACTGGACAGTAAGTTATGATCCAAAAAATAGCATGTGGATTAGTTTCCACTCATGGGAACCTACATTGTTAATGCCTTCAAGTCAACATTTCTTTTCAATTTTAGACACAAGCATTTGGAAACATAATGAACTAAAAACTAGCTATTGTAATTACTATGGTCAAAACTATGCATGGGAAATAGAGTTTCCAATTGTAACAGCTAACCAAGTTGCAACTTTAAAAAGTTTTGAATACTACTTGTCAGTACACAAATATGTAAATGATGATAGAGATTTTGTACATTTACTAGATGAAAATTTTGATAGAGCTTTGATTTATAACTCTGAACAAATATCAGGATGGTTGATGCTTAAGAACAAATTAAAGAATAATCCATTAAGTATTATTGCTAACCCTGTTGTTAATCCTATTCTTAATGCTATTGAAATATATTGTTCTAAAGAAGAAAACAAATATAGATTTAACCAGTTTTGGGACATTACAAAAGACAGAGGTGAGTTTGCAACGTCTCCACCTGTTGAGTCAATGTGGTTAACTGATTGTTCTGGTTACAAGAAAGTATTAAATGCTAAGTATATAGATATATTTAAAATACCTACTGAGCATAAAAAGTTTAGACACTATGGTAACACTGTGTTATTCAAAAAGAATATAAGTGGTGATAAAAAAATGATTCTAAAACTTTCTAATGTTAAACGCAACTTAAGTCCAAGATAATGAAATACGAAGATGTTTTAAAAAGATTTGTGTCTACTCAAGCACAGCTTTTGCAAGAGAAACAAATGAGACAGCAGCAAAGAGAACAAATGCTTGCTGAAAAAGCACAAGGGTTACAATCATTTGTACCAGGTATGCAAGGTCATTCACCTGAAGAAGAATATACTGAGTCAGAACATAATCCTTTTGAAGAAACTCAAGAGTATGAGAATGGCGGTGACTTTGACAAACCACGTTTTTCATTAGGAATGTATGCATCTCCTGAAATGGGTTCTTCAGTGTCTCCATCTTTAAATTTTGAAAGAGGAAACTTTAATGCAAATCTCTCTACCAACATACCTATAGAAACGCCTAATAGATATAGTAAAAACTTAAATGTAGATGCTAATTATAACACAGGTAAATTTGGTAATATTGGTGTTTCTGGTAGTGCTTATAGAAATGAAGAAGGACTGCCTGCTTATAATGCAGGATTTAGATATGAACTTCCAATAAATGATAAGTTAAACTTTATGTTAAACGCTGATACATCTTCTTTTAAAAACTTAAAAGACAATGCAAATGTTTCTGCAGGATTGAGATATACTTTTGAAGATGGTGGTGATATGATTAGACGTGCAGATGGAAGTTATTCTAAAAGAGGTCTATGGGATAACATTAGAGATAATGCTGGTTCTGGCAAAGCTCCTACAAAAGAGATGCTAGAGCAAGAAAGAAGAATTAATAACAAGTATCCTGATGGAGGTAGTACTAAAACAGTTAAATCTGAAGATGGAACCATAACTAATGTTAAACAAAATGCTGATGGTTCTAAAACAGTTCAGGTAAGAACTAAAGATGGAAAATATTATGAGAAAGTAATTCCTATGGATTACTGGGGAGAACTTGAAACAGCTAAAAATAATTATAATGATGAAGCCACATATGAAAAGGCTTTAAATTATAGTGGAGTTGCTGCTTATCCTGCATCAATAGTATCAAGTATGGTTGATGCATATGATGGCAATTATGGTGATGCTGCTATTGGTTTAATACCTTTTATAGGTAAACAAGCAAGAGGTTCACAGTTATTAAGAAGAAACGCTTATACTGGATTAGTTAACAGTGGTGTACCACATAAACTAGCAAAACATGTTAGACCAGCTATAGATTACACTACTAAAGCTTTAGGGTTAGGTGCTGCTGGTTATGATTTATCTAAAGAAGAAGATGGAGGACCTGCAAGATCTATTGTAGAAAATACATCTGGTCCAAGAGCTGATGAGATGGGTAATCCTATGGACTACTTATCATTCATCAATAGTGAAGAGTATACTGGTAGTATGAGTGACAATGAAGCACTTTTTAATCCTGCTACAGGTTTAGGTGATAAGGTTTATCGTCAAGAAGGTAATCCAATGTCTATTGACTACATAAAATCTAGACTTGCAGATAAGACTGTTATAAAAACTCCTTACAATAATTTGGATCCTGTTCATAGATATTATGATACTGAACTTATTAATAGTAGTAGGGATGCATATGATACTCACAAACAATCTCATCTAAAACATAAAGTAGAAGGAAATATTCAGGACTATGCAGATATAAAAGATGTTGTAAAAGGTGCGCATGATCATAATTTAAAAAATGGTTATGATGATACTGATAAAATTACAAGTTATTTTGGAGATCAGGCAAAAAAAGAAGGTTTGGACATTTATGATTTTATGGCAAAGTATTATGGTGGTAGTAGTCCAAATGCAGTAGCAAGACAACTATTAGTTGATTATAGTAAAAAGATGAAAAAATAAAATTACTATCTTTAAAGTATGAAAGAGTTTACACAAGATGGAATGTTCAATGAGTTATCTAAAGTAACCAGAGCAATCAACAGAAAGAAATATGAAAGTATGGATTTACCTAGATATAATCTAGGAGGTAGTTCTTGTCCTGATGGTTTAGAATGGGATGAAACATTACAACAGTGTGTAAACATTACAAATCTAAATGAGGTTTCAGTTACTCCTGTCTCAAGACACGTTGCAACTTATGAAGAAACAAATCCTTTTCAAGATTTCTTTGCTAAGAAGAAAGCTGACTACATTAGAAAAGCAGGAAACTTTGGAAAACTTACAGACTTAGAAAGTAATTTTCCAGAAGCTCAGATTAAAAAGATCAGAGATGAATATGAGTATTTAAGAAATAACTATGTTGCCAAAAAACTAGGTCATAATTATAATGATAGAGAGAAGTGGGTTGATAAATTATCTGCTAGTGAAAGAGAGGTTTTACAAAACTCAGAGTTTGCTTCTAAGTTGCGTCCATCATTATGGGCTAAAACAAAAGCAGGATTAATAGGATTAGGAAATACAATGTTACCTGGTCAACCACTTGCATATGATGTCAAAGGACTTTCTCCTAAAGAAGAAGCTGAATACAAAAAGAATAAATTAGCAGCATTAGATGCTACATCTTTTGTTGATTTACCTGGAGCAGTTATTTCAAATGCTTTATCAAACTCAAGAGAATATGCATCAAATCCTGGAATATTCTCAGGAGAAATTGTAAATGATGCTGGAGAGTTAGGTGCAGGATTACTAAATCCATTGTTACCACTTGAGATAGGTACTGGTGTATCTCTTGCTCCTGATCTAATTGAACTTGGTCTAAAAGGTGCACAAGGTGCTTTTAAAGCTGGTAAGAAACTTTCAAGAGGATTAACTGTTGATGATGTTCCATTAGAATTACCTGGTTCACCTAATCAAGAAGAACTAGTTGACTTGTGGAGAATACAAGAAAGAGAAGCAAGACCTATGTCAGAACTTGCAGCAGAAGGAAAACTAGGAAAACATTTTCAAAATGAAAAGGCTATTAAGCATTTTAAAGATAGAGAAGAACATTTTGGTCAATGGTTTACAAAAGATAAAAATGATTTTGATTTTTATAATGCAGATAGAGAATTTATTGATCCTGAAATAATAAATTTAAAAGTTCCAGCATCTAAATTAGAAAGCTATTCTCAATACAATAAATCATTAAGCAGAGCACCTGAGAGAGAATTTGTAGTACCATTTGAAGAACAAAGTCTTTATAGACAGTCAGATGATGTGTCTGACAGTGCTAGTGCTGTTGATAATATTGATTATTCAAACGTTAACAACTTTGATGAACTTGAACAAAGATTAAATAAAGAAGGTTATACAATATCAAATACAGATATGTACAATAGACCTGGAGGTAGGTATAATAGACCTGGAAGTGATATTGATCCATCAAAATTTAAAGATGTAAAGCAAATTGAAATAGATAATTGGACTTATGACACACCTAAAGAATTAAGAACTAAAGAAGCTCAACAAGAATATTTTGATGAAGCTGGTGAGTTTGCTAACAAGTGGTATAAAAAAAATCCAGAAGCATATGATAATGCTGTTGAAAGATTATCTGAAGAAAATAAAAAACCACTTAATAGACTTCTTAGTCAAGATGAACTAGATTTCATAAATAGTATAGAAAAAGTTAAAGGTGATATTAGAAAAGAAGTGTTTAAAAATAATAACATATCTAGTAATGATTATTTTAATTATCTTACTGGTGAAACTACTAATGCCAATGTTAAACAATTTGTTGATGATCAAGTAGATGGTATATTTTTAAGTAATCCAAAAAATGCAGAATTACAATCAAGATACAATGACCTTTTTAATTCAAAAATAGCTGAAAGTGAAAAACTTAAAGATGTTCATAGACAATCTATAATTGATAATTTAGATCCAGAGTTTAAAAGAAAAGTTCAAAATCTTTATGAATTTGCTGAACAGCCACATCCATCTAATGAAGATTGGACTAGAAGCATTGTTCCATCAACTGAACATTTGGTTCATTATGCAGACAATGATCCAAGTTTTGATAATTTAACACCTTATGCTAAAGATTATCTAAATAAAAATTTTGAAACTATAGGTGGTGTTAGACTAGGAACAGGAGAAACAATAACACTTGGTTCTAAACCTATGACTAATGCTACTGACATTAAATATTTTATAGAACCTGATAAACGTCCAATTGTTGAAACTGTGATGGAAAGAAGAACTCCTGTGATATTATCTCAACCTTCAACTTGGAGTAATATATTTGAAAAAAAGATACCTAAAAAACGTTACAAGTATCCTGATATTAAAGATGAAGAAAGAACACTCTTAGAAATCAATTATACAAATAAATACAGTCCTCAACAAGTTTCTGAAATTAATGCACATGAAATTGGTCATAATCAACAAACAGTTGCAAACTGGACCAATTTAATTCAATACTATGATCAAAACTTTAAATATAAAACAAACCATGATAAAAATGAATTAGCAAAAGCTTTCAAAGAAGCAATGGTTGAACCACAATTACCTGGTACTACTGGTAGAAATGTAACTGATTATGATTATGAAACTTGGAAATCAGGAGTTGGTGAATTACATTCAGAATTAAATATGTCAAGACTTAATGCTGCACAATATTATATGAAACAAGGTATGAGTATGGATGAAGCAATACAAACTCTTAAACAACTTGAAGCAGATGGTGATGATGAACTTTTTGAATATTACATAGATGCTAGTGGTAAATTAGATAAGCATTTTAGACCTAATGTTGATTTCAAAACTAAAAAAACTCTTTTGCAAGCTTTACCAGTAGTAGGAGCAACAGTGCTTACAGGAAAAAAACTTTTTGAAAATGAGGAATCTCCATTGCCTAACAATCAAAGATATGGAGGAAATATTAGTAACTTACAAAAATTTTTAAGATAATGGAACCTTTTTTACAATATATGGCTGGTGGTCCATGCTATGAGTGTGGTGGCAAAACAAAATACAATGAAGGTGGAGAATCCATGCAAGAAGCTGGCTCTGATGAACAAGCTCAACATCTTTTACAATATCTAACAGATCAGATGACCAAAGGTGCTAGTCCTTCTGTGTTAAAGCAAACACTTATAAAATCAGGGATACCTCAACAAAGTGCAGAACAGTTGGTAGAAATGGCTGCTAAATCTTTTGAGCAAACTAATTTTAAACAACCTCAAAATCCTTTTGAAGAAGGATCTCCTCAAAACATGAGAGGTGGTGGCGAGTTTCTGAGAAAGATGATTGGTGGTGGTGATATGAGTTTTAAAATGGTAGGTGCTCCTGACAACGAAGAATTAGCAGACTGGAAAAAAGAAGCAGACGATAGTAAAAAACTTGGATTCAACAATTTTAATAATGAATCTTCTGTTATACAAATGCAAGCTGAGAATCCAGGAATGTATAATATGTTTGATAATCAAAAACTTGTAAAGGTAGAAGACCATAACAAAGTCTCAAATATTAATAACAATGCTTATAATAGAACCATGGCTGGACTTAGTGGTTTAGCAAATCCTAGCACAGGTATATCAGCTATGAGTGATTTTGGTGGTATTGGTGCTGGCATTAAAGGAATTTTAGGTGCTGCTTCAGGACTGGGTAGTTTAAGTACAATTGGTGCCAAATTTCTTTCAAGTGATAAATCAAGAGTTTATGAAAAACCTGAGAGGTATTATTCTAAAGTAAGAGAAGGAGGTGAATGGAATCCATTTGAAGATGATAGACAAAAATTTAACATAGGAATGCAAGTGTATAACGGTGGAGGTGTAACTTATACAGGACAAACAGCAGCAAAGGAAAAAACACCTTTGAGTTATACTGACTGGGCTAATGGGCAAGATGATGATGATGCACCAACAACCCAACGCTATCAAGCATACTTAGATAATTTTAAAATAGAAGGTGCTCCAAAAGTAACACAACGTGGAGATGCTGATTCTAAAGTTCTTGCACAAAACTTTCTTAGTAGTATGGAAATGGTAAATGATAGTACTAAGTACTTTGCTGAACAAGAGAAGTTAAAAGCAATGGAACAAACTAAAAGAGATGCAGGTAATACAATGGAAGCAGCTTCTGTAGTAAACAATCCAAATGCTTTTGGAGCAAAAAATATAAATATGACTCTTGCTGATTTAAAAACAGGCAATATGAGTTCTTCTTTTGACTTAGGAACCACTATGGCAAAATATGGAGGAATGTATAAAGAAGGAGGTAGCTATACTGTTTCTCCTGAAGAACTTCAGATGATTATGGCATTGGGTGGTGATGTTGAGTTTTTGGATTAGAATTTCTACTTTTGATAATAAATTAGTATATTAATTAGTGAGGGATAGCAATGTCCCTCATTCAAAACATAAGAATCATGTACAACATACGTATAAAAAAATCACCAAGTAATAAACACACAGGAGACCAAGAAGGATTTGGACTTGTGAGAAACTTGGCAGCTATGCAAACTACTAATAGTGAAGTTTCTGTAAATGATAAGTTAGGAGCAGTACCACGTGAAAAAGCAACACTGGAAGCAGAAGGTGGAGAGAGTGTGTTTGGTGATGTAAATAGAGATGGTAACATGGAGCTTATGCACTTTGTTGGTAAAAGACATGCTGATGGAGGAATACCTGCAGATATACCTGAAGGTTCTTTTATATTTTCTGACACTAAGTCTTTGGTAATCAAGGATAAAGAAGTTATAGAAAAACTATTTGGCTTGCCATTTAGAAAGCAAGGATACACGCCTGGTGAGATATCTAGAAAGTTTGACATCAACAAGTATGTACAAATTTTAAAAAGTGAGGAAGCAGATGAGTTGACTAAAAGAACTGCTGCAGAAATGTTAAAGGTTAACAAAGAGAAGTTAGGCATCTTAGCATTTATACAAGAATCTATGAAAGGATTCCCTGATGGGATTCCTACAATAGCTGAAGAGGTACTTTCCAAAATGGGAGTAAACCCAGAACAGCTTGTGCAAGAAGCACAACCTCAGCCTCAACAACAAGGACAACCTCAACAACAAGGTCAAGAACCTATGCAACCAATGTCACCAGAAGAAGAACAAATGATGATGGCAATGCAACAAGGACAAGGTGCTCCAATGGAAGAAGGCATGATGATGCCAGAACAAAGATTTGGTGGACTTGCTAAATTTGTTGATGGTGGTGGTAATAACCCAAAAGTTCAACAACTTAGAAAAGCAGGATATAATGCAGACGCTTTAAGCAATGCAAAAATTCAAGTTAAGGTTCCTGGTGTAACAATGGATCCTTTTATTTTTAATGAGACTGATTCTAAAACTCAAGACTCTTTGGTAAGAAGACCTGTAAGAGGTTTTGAAGATTCTCCATTAGAAGAAGGTAAAATTTACACTTTTAAATCAAGACCTGGAACTTATTATAAGATTGGTCCTGATGGAAGACTACATGTAAAAAATGAAAACACAGGTTGGAAGTACACAGTAATGAATGATCCAACAGGTGAGCGTAGAAGAAATCTTGAAACAGGTGTTGAGAGTGGAATGACAAAAGAGTTTGAAACTCAAGAAAAAGTATTGCCTAAAAACTACAAGACTGGAAATATTGCTTTTCCAAATAAAATAGAAGAGAACAAATTTAAAAACTCTGGTGCTGTTGAAAAAGTAGCATATGATGTGTTTAATGAGGCATTGAAAAGCAAGGATCCACAGAAGATGCTAGAAATTGCAAATGAGTTACACAATGATGATAGATATAATCTTGGGTATAGTGTAGGATGGTTGCCATTTACAAATCAAGATAAGATTTCTGACATGGCTGCAATACTTAGTGAAGAAGCTGCAAAAATTGTAGGTAAAAAAACTAAAACTGAATTAAACAACGCTAGTGTAAATATTACATCTAAAGTTGATGACATTATAAAAAGTTTTACTAAACAATACAATGAAACACCTTTATCAAAATCTGATGAAAAAATTAAACTTGCAAAACAAATTCAAAGGTATAAGGAAATAAAAAATGATCTGTCAAGTAGCAACTTCAAGTTTTGGAAAAAATTACAAAACACTAGTTTAAGAGAACTTCCTGACAATGCAAATGATTACATGGGCCTTATTAACCATGTTAATGAGCTTCATTCTAATGTTTTTAAATCTAAAGGAACTGTGATTAGCAATAAAGATATTGCTAAAAAAATTCAGATGGATGCTTTTATGAGGAATGATCTTGAACATGTACTACCAGAAAACATGTTTGATTATACTGGTACAAGTTCTTCAGGTACAAAAGGAAATGTTAAGGAAGTTGTCATCGCTGGTAAAACTTATAAACTTGATAGAAATGATGATCAAAATGTTGTTTATAAAAAAGTTACTAATGAGCTAGGTGTCTTAGATGTTGACCCTAGCATGTATCCACTGTTAGATAAGAAATTTTCAGAACTAAATGGTAAACCTATCAAGGGTATATACACGCCTACTAAACTTTCTAATTATGAAGGAGACCTTCCAGAAGATGTAAGTGAAGTTCCAGTAAAAGAACTTTCACCAAAAGAAAAGTTAAGACAACCTGTAATACAAGAAAGAACTCCTATTACTGTTAGAGGTAAACAAAGTGCACCTGTAATTACTCCACAAGAAGTAGTTGCTCCACAAACAAGATACACAGAAGAAGAAATTAATTCATTTTTTCAAAGATATGGTGGACAGATTGATGAGTATGAAGATGGAGGTACTGTAGATCAAAATGGGTATTTAACTTTGCCTAGATTTGATTTAGGAGGTTTTACACAAGATCTTACAGCACTACCAGATGGAAATTTCAAATGGAAAAAAACATTACCTGATAAAACTGTAATTATTAAAATTGTAAAACCAGATGGTAAAACTGAAGTACAACAATTTGTACAACATCCTGATGTAAATAAAGGCAAGCCTATAACAACATATAATGTTAACGAAAATATTTTAAGAGGTTTAACTGAACCTTCTATGACTGCTGAAAATATGAATGATGCAGAAAAGGAGGAAATGAAAAAAAAATGGGGTGCTTCTGACAAAGCCAAAGAAGCTTTTATCACTTTCAATAACAGACGTAATGAGTTTAGACAAGATGCTGATTTGCGTAAAGCAATGAAAGAAGAGTTTGACAAGATTAGAACTGATGATGCATACTACACAGGAAAAACAAAAGGACGTACTGCATACAATAAAGAATTAGAAGCAATGACTGATCAAGATTTATTTGATGCATTGATGAGAATGGATGAAACAAATCTTAGATTGCAAGCTTCTGATCTTGATGTTAAAGGTTCAGCTCAAAATACTGCTGAATCAGAATACAAAAAATTATTAACAACTGATCCAAAAGCTGCTAAAGCATTTTTTGAAAGATATGGTAAAGATCCAAATTTTAAATATACAAATAAAGAAACATTAGATCATATAAAAGCACATCCAGAACTGACAGGAACTGACTTAAGTAAAGCTTACAAAAGTCAAGGTGCATACCAAGCTTACTACAATGCATTACAAGGTGATAAATATAAAGATTTATATGAACATCCTTTGGTTGGAGTAGCTGATGAAAAAGCTGGCAAATTACGTGCAGATATTTCTGGTATGGATGAGTATTGGACTAATACAAGTTTAGGACAAAATACTGGTTATAAGAAAAAAGCAATAGCAAAGTCTGTTATAGCAAAAGAAGAAGTATCAGGAGCTAAATGGTATTGTGTTACAGCTGAAGATGGAACAAAAAGTGTTGTTCAAGGTTCACTGGATTCAGAAGGCAATCCCATGCCACCTACAGGAGAGGATGATAATGAAGGATATGCAGATCAAAAATCAGCAGAAGCAGTATGTAGTGTTAAAACATTAGATGCTCAACTGCCAGCTAATGAATCAAATGGTTGGTTTATGCCTGACATTGTAAACTATGCAACTGCATTAGGACAACGTATTCCATTTACAATGCCTACTTTACGTCAAACGCAAGCTGCTCCTACTGGATATGATTTGTCAAATCCTATTCAAAAATTAGCATTTCAACAATCTGAAAATGCAAGAGCAAGTAATCAGTTGTTTAATACTATGGATCCTAATACAGCTGCTGCAGCATTGTTAGGCGAAGGTCCTTCAAGTTTAGAAGCTGGTAACAAAGCAATTGCAGATACTGAAAGCTTAAATCTAGGTATTACTAATCAGGCTTATAGTACAGTTGGTCAAAGAGCAATGCAAACTGATTTGCAAAATAGTCAATTTAGAAAAGCATATGACAATGATGTTGCAACAGTTATAGAAGAGGGGGCAAGAGATGAAAATGCAAAAGAAGCAGTACTTGCAAAATTGTTTGGTACAGGTTGGGGCAATGCTTCAAAAGATAATGCAATGCGAGTAAAGTATCCACAAGCAAGACATGTAAACAGGTTAACTGGACATTATGATGGTTTTGGTGGAGGAAGAGGTGATCTTTTTGCTGACACACAAGGTTCTACTGGTGATGATGGTAATGTTAGTGATCGAGCTAATGCTGCATATCAAAATGTTTATGAAACGCGTAAAACAGCTGGAGATGATGATGCTACCGCAAAAATTAAAGCTGATGCAGCAATGAAGCAAGTTTATAATGACCACAATTATTATAGAAACGAAAAAAATCGTAAAAACAGTAGTTATTATGATAGCAACCCTTCATGGTCTCAAAAGTTTGGTGGTAGCATTTATTCTCCAAGTCCTGATTATGATTTCTTCTTGGGGCAATAATACTGCAATTATTGCAGCAAATAGTTAAATTTGTAAAAAAGAAAGTATGGCAAATTTTGTACAAGGTGACGCAAGTCCAATAGCAAATATACAAGCATGGACACCAGATTGGTCCTTTTTAGAAAATGTGTATGGTGTAACACAGCAAAGATATGATAGAGGTTTTAACATGGTGAAAAGCCTCTATAATTCTGTGCTTAATAGTAATGTTACAAATTCACAAAATGCAGAATTTAGAAATACCATATTTCAAAAGTTACAAAGCAGTTTGAGAAATGTTGCTGGTTTAGATTTATCAAACCCAACAAATGTGCAAACTGCAAAAAGTTTGATGGATCCTATCACAAATGATAAGGAACTTGCATATGATATGTATGCTACAAGACATCATGATTCACAAAAACAAATCATGGATTCTTTTAAGAATAGTACAGACATTAAAAAAAGAGAATTATATTCTGACTATGCTAAGCAATATATTCAACATTCTGAGGATCAATTAAGAAGTGCTAAACGTGGAGATGGAAGTATTACTTCTGTTCAGCCAAGAGACTTTGTAGCTTTTGATGATACAAATGCATACTTGAATGAACAAGCTGAAAAAGCAAAACTAAAAATTGTTACTTCTTCATCTCAAGGTGGATATATACTAACTGATACAAATGGTAAACCTGCTGAGAAACCTTTTGCTGAGTGGGCTGCTATGCAGTTAGGAACTAAGTTTGATAGACAGTTCCAAGTTATGGGTTCTGTAAAAGCTGAAAATGAAATCAGATCTGTAATGCAAGAAAAACAAATTTCTCGCAAAGAGGCAGAAGCTGAAGTAGCTACAAAACTTTCTCAGCAATACTTAGACTCACAAACAAAAACAAAAGATGCTATTGATAATAACCTTGTTGACATTAATAGAGCAATCTCTCAATATGATAGAAAGTTTCCTGCTGGAATACCTTCAGGAAATCCTAACTTGCAAGAAAACTATGGTAAATTAAAAGAGGCTAAAAAGCTTTTAGAAGATAATCAAAAGCTAACTGAAAGTGAAATTAAAAAACTTACTAGTGGAGATAACTCATACATATTAAACAATCTTTCTGGTATTTATTCAAACCAAGCAAAGAAAACTGCTGCTATATTGTGGGGTACTACAAGAGCTGAAACTACTGCTGAACATGATATGAAACCAGATCAAAAAGTTATTTCTGATTGGGACAGAGCTGCACAAAATGCAAGATCTGCTGCAGATAGAGAACTAAGCTGGAGAAAACACCAAGATGAACAACAGTGGAAACAAAAAGACTATGATTTAAAAGTTCAACAACATGAGCAAAAAATGGAGTTGGACATTATGAAAGCAAAAAATAAAGGTGAACTTCCATCAGAACAACGTGTTGGAACAATGGTTGGTACTAAAACAACTGGTGTTCAAGTACTTGCAAAAGCTAATGCAGTAAATAGAGATGAAATGTTTAACAATACGTTTGGTGCTAACAAAGGTTTAATGAACTTGGTTATCAATGATAAAGGAGATCATGGAAAATATTACACTGTAATCAAAAAGTTAAATGACATTGCATCTGGTTCACAAGAAAAACTATCACAAAATGAAAAAGCTACTTTGTCCAAATATGCTAAACTTGTTGGATACAATAGTCAAATGCCAGATCCAAACACTACTAGAGGTGCTTACGCGCTAGTGTCAAGTTTGACTGGTAACACATATAGAACTGCTATTAAATCTTTAAGCAATTTATCTAAGATGGATGCTAAAGAAGCTGCTACATACATCAAGCACTTTGAAGGTACAATCACACACATGCGTAATGATATTCAACAACAAGGAGAAATTAATAAATCATACCAAAATATTGCAAAAACAATATTCAATTCTAAAACTGGACAGTTGAAAGAAGGATATGAAGGTGCCAAAATTATTGGTAAACTTCCTGATGGTACACCTATTTTTGATGTAAGCAAACTATCAGAAGCTAAGAAGCAATTCTTAAATAATGTTGTAGGTAAAGAATTTACAACTAAAACAAACACTGTGGGTTCTACCTATAGTTTTTCAAAACCTAGTGATTCTGAGTTGTATACATTGTTTCAAACATCTAACACTATTAAAGTATCATCTTCTAATGGTGAAAAAATTAATGCTAGTATTTTAAATAATATTCCTGATGCTACTTTGAAAAAACTATTTGGTGATAAAATTAATGCTTCTTTTGATCCAGGTTCTGAGAATATGATTGTAAAAGTTAAACTTGACCCAACTGATGCATTAGCTAAAAAGCTAGGTATTAAATCTGGTGATTATCTTAAAGTAAAAATTCCTTATGCATTAATTAACTCAAACCCTTCATTGACAAGATTTAAAAGATATGCTGATAACAATTCGTTAAATCCTGATTCTTATGGTTTGCTTTCAACTTTTGCAAAAAAGAAATTTGGTAAAGTAGAAGCACCTCAATACATGGAAGCTACTGGTTTTGATTTTACTGCAACTGGAGCTAATAATCCTGAAGGCAAGTATGGTATTAATCTTACAACAAAAAGTCTTAACCCAGCTACTAAAAAGTGGACATCTATTACTGAATTCTACAAAATAGATTCATCTAATCCTAACAGTTATCATGAAATTTCAGAAACTATAAATGCATTGTTTACAAGATACCAAATGATTCATTCTAACTGGCAATCTCAATTTTAATAAGATATTATAATGGCTGAAGAATTAAGTATGGATATGTCAGCAATGTCTGAGATTCCACAAGACTTACAACAAGAACAATCAGTAAGTTCTGACATGTTTGACATGTCTTCTATTGCACAATCTGATGGTGGTCCTGGAGATGGTAAAAAAAATAAATTTGCAAATATAGAAACTACTCCAGCTAGACCTAAAGAACTTACAGGTAGTGCATTTGAGAATAGCATTTATCAGATGCATAATTCTGTTAACAATGAGATTCAACAAAAAAAACTTCCAAAGACTTTAGAAGAAAGAATGAATCCTATTGATGGTCCTGGTGTTAGACTTGCTGATGAGACTATTGATATGTACAGATACCAAGAAGGATTTAACCCTGAAGGATTTGACCCATTCAATAGTGAGAACTACCAGCATTGGCAAGATAAAGAAACTTGGTCAAGTGCTTTGAGTAAAGGTATGGATAGTTTCTCTACAAGATTTGGTAATACTTATGTTGATAGTTTTGCATCTTATGGAAGAATGGCTGATGCATTGTTTAGTTGGGACTGGGAAAAAATGATGCCAGATGCTGCTGAAATGCAAGAGTTAAACTGGGCTGAATACAAAGAGTCAATGAAGAACTTTGTCTTTGTTGATCCTTCTGAGGAAGATGATATTATTTCTAAGCGTTCTGTATCTGAGTTTATAGGTAATGCTGGATTTGCATTAGGTACGGTTGGTGCATTAGGAACTGAACTTGTGTTTGATGCTGTATTAACAGCAGCCACTGGTGGTGGAGGAGCAGGATCATTTATTGCTACTGCTGCTAAATTCACTGGTCTACAAGCTATAAAAACTGCTGCTAAACAAGGTATAAAATCAATGGGTCTAAAAGGAATGGCTAAGGTTGGTGACTTTATACAAGATGTAGGAACAGGAGCTTTTAGATACGCAGGTGAATCTGCTGAGACATTGTCTGCTGCAGGTAAAGTTGCAGGTAAAGTAAAACAAGCTGAGACGATTGCAGGTGCTGCAAAGATTGGTGCTACAACTTTTAGAGAAAGCATGAATGAAGTATTTAAAATCATGTCTTTCAATAGTAGTGCAATTTTTAAATCTAAATCTGCTGGAGAGTTTTTTAAGAATGTTGCAAAAGGAGTTCCATTATTTGGAACAGGTTTTAGATATGGTGAAAAAATAGTTGCTGGTGCAAAAGGAGGACTTAGCGTAGGTGCACTTACAGGCATTGGAATACAAGGAGCTAGACGTATAGCACAAGAATTAAACATGTCTTCAACAGAAGCAGGGTTTGAAGCTGTGACAACATATGGTTCAACATTAGACTTGATGGTTAAAAACTATCAAGAAAGAAATGAAGGAGAAAATCCTTCACCAGAAGAACTAGCAAAAATGCAAGACAAAGCTTGGACTGCAGCTGGTGCAAACTATGGTACAAACTTAGCATTGCTTCTTGCCACAAATAGATTACAGTTTGGAGGTTTGTTTAATCGCTTTGGTATTTCTACAAAATGGACAAAAGAACTTTTAGAGGAGGGTGCTGAAAAATCTTTTACAGTTAATAAAATATTTAAAGGCAGCAAAGAAACAGCAAAGAGTTATGTTAAAAATAGATTTTTTGGTGCGTATGCTCTTGCTCTTAATGGTAAAATAGCAAAAGACTTTGGTAAGAAGCAAGCTATTTATGAGTTTGGAAAACATTTCATGAAAGATGCTTTTAAGTTTGAAATATCAGAAGGTCTTCAAGAAAACTTGCAAGAGACTTCTGCATCTGCATGGATGAACTATTTTGCAAAGCAATATGAAGGCACTAAACTTACATTAGGAAAAGCTTTTGAGCAAGGATTAGATGAGCAGTTTACCAAACAAGGATTTCGTACATTCTTGCAAGGTGCATTGACAGGTTCTTTAATAAGACCTGTAACAAGTATCCAACAAAACTCTATGCAGTGGATGCAGGAAAAAGCAATGTCTAGACAGTATCAAGACAATCCTGCTGACAATCCATATGTAAAAATGAAAGAACAAGTGATTAAAGATGTTGACTTACAAAATCAATTCTTTTCTCAGTTGTCTAATAAAAAGTTTGCAGATAACATTATAACATTTACATCTCATGTTGACAATACTTTAAATCAGACAGAAGCTGCTGCAAAAGGTGCTCAATATGAATGGCAAAATCATAAAGATAATATTGTACTGGCTGGTGCTTTGGCTGCCAATCGTTCAGGTAGTATCAGTGCTTACAAACAAGCTATTAGACAATCAGGTTTAGATATGACTGATGAAGAGTTTGAAAATGCATTTAACATTAAATTGGCTGATACCAAATACAACACTGCTGCTGAATTTGCAGAAGAAATGGCTAATGACGTTGGCAAGTATTCAGATACAATTGATAATATTAGAAAGAAAATTAAAAAATCAGTTGATCCATTAATGTATGAGCAAGGTTCTAAAGAAAGAACTGTTGCAATGATCAGACATTATGCGCAAGAAGAAGCTATAAAAATTGTAGCTTTAAACAGTCTTAAAGGAACCAGAGCTGCTGAAAGAGCCACAGCTATTGCTCAAGAGATAATGTCTATTCCTGGATTAGATACAAGTTCTGATTATGCTATTAGAGTATTAACCAATCCACAAAACTTTCAAGCAGAGGTTGGTAATATGAAGGCAGAAATAAGACTTTTGCAAGAAAGCATGGGTACTGCAGATCCAGAGTTTAAAAAAGAACTTGAAGCAAAACTTAAACTTGCACAAAGAAAACTTGACTTGTATGATAAATGGACAGACTTTTGGCAATTTGAAGACACTACTGAAGAAAGAGTAAATTCTAAAACTGGTAAAACAGAAACAAGAGCTTCTAAAAAAGCTACTAAATTTAGAGGGGTTCCTGTAAATGTTATAGAAAAAGATGAAAATGGAAATATTACAAATCCAAACGCTACTGTACATAGACTTGACCATCCTGAAGTTGTAAGTGCTTTTAGAGAATTTATAAACATTGTAAATGCTGAGGCTGGTATCAAAACAGAATTGTCAGAAGAGTCAGTAGCAGATGGTATTGATAAAATTGTAGATTACATAAGACTAGAAGAAGACTCAAAAGAGTATATCAAATCAGTAGATGTTCTTTACAATCCAGAAAATTTTGAAAGCTTTCTTGGTAAAATGCAAGATGGTTTGGTAAAAGCTGAATTGCTTGGTCTTCTTGATGGAATAAATGATCAACTAAGAGGCACTGTCATTAATGCTTTCTTTATGTCAGATCAAAATCGTACTGAAGCAGATGAACAAGAAACTTTAAACAAATTGCTTAAAGAATTAGAAAAGGCAAGTGAAAAGATTAAACAGTCTGAACCATATAGAAACTTGCTTACAGTAGTTTTAAATGAGGAGTTTGGTATAGGTTATTCAGCTTTTGTAAATGAGAATCTTGGCAAGTTGCAGGATATTCTAGTTTTAGAAATTACACAATTGTTTGACAACGTGTTACCTTCAAATTTTACAGAAATCTCAGAGGATGATATGATGGAGTTTAAAAAAACTGGTTATATAAGTCCTATCTATCTTAACAAAATAGCTATCAAGATTAAAAACAATGAACGTTTGTCAAAGAGTGAAGGTGAAATCTATGATCTTAACAAAGATGAAATCATTAGAATTAAAAAGTTTCAAGATGAAATCTTAGGACTTAACATTGAGACTTCAAAATACATAGCTAATAATCAAGAACTTATAAATGAGTTAAAGCAAAAACTTGTAGATACAAATGAATTTACAATTGAACAGTTAGATTTGTTAGATAATCTTCAAGTGTATGACTTAGCTTTTGAAAGAGGACTCTTTAAATATGAAGATTTACTTAACACATCAGGTTTGTCTGAAGAACAAGTTACTGATGAAGTATATGCAGAGTTTGAAAAAACAGGGTTTGTTCCTCCTGAAGTATTAAAAAACATTAGGTTGAAACAATCTATGCAAATGGGATTAACAGATAAAGAACAAAACGTAATAGATGGCAGTTCTACAGTAGCTGAAGAAGAAGAAACAGAATCAGAAGAGACAAGTGATGAGGAAGAAGAAACAACTTCTGAAGATCAAGAAGAAGATGCTCAGGACGATGATCCAGAAGCTATCTCTGCAGCCATACAAGGAGATGATGATGAGAATGAAATAGAGGGTAATGATTTTAATCAACTTGCAGAACTACAAGCACAAATGAATGCTCAATCACAAGTTGAAGGTAGTGAAGAAGAAGGATTTACTGTTGTTGTAGAAAATGGTACAACGTTAAATGCAGAACCTATTGATACAAAAGAAGACGCTGATAAAGTTTTAGAAGATTGGATTAATAGTACTGAAAATACAAAATTTACTGCAGAGTTCTTTTCTGATACTGAATTTAAGGATGATATTCTTAATATGAAAGATTTTGTTAAACGTGCAAAGCAATCTATGACCATTTTTAACAAGAAAGCTAAAAATCCTGTTTCAACAATAAGAGAGTACTTTGCTACTGCAGATGGTAAACAATATCTTACATTGCTTAAACGCTCATTTGTAGAAAACAAAAGTATGGAGGAACTTAGAAAAGAATCCAAACCTAAAGTTGCAGGAGGTGTTCAACTTGATATGTTTGAATCTACATCAACTCCTGGAACTGGCGTTGCTATTACCATGTCTGCTCTTGAAAGTCTTCATGCTGAGTTACAAAGCATGAGTCAACCATCTAAAGAAGTTACTGATATAGATTCTATTATAAATGAAAAAGAAAAAAAACTGGCTAACATAAAACCAGTATATCATCATACATCAGTAGATGCTAAAGATTTTGATTTTAGTACATTTCAAAGAGGTAAAAATCAAATTAGTCAATTTGGTGATGGTTTAAATGCATCTTCTAATACA
>Ga0181346_1000302_pt1 | contig 20907 bp, 23 predicted proteins | sample Su13VDMM15DN_FD_130100 | JGI IMG/M metagenome (GOLD analysis project Ga0181346, IMG submission 130100) | Freshwater viral communities from Lake Michigan, USA - Su13.VD.MM15.D.N | ecosystem: Environmental > Aquatic > Freshwater > Lake | place: USA: Michigan | collected 2013-07-15 | reverse complement strand
CCAGTCATCAACAGCATTTTTACATTTGAAGTGACTCATCCAGAGCGTTATGGTGTAGTTGAAATTGCTCATGGTTACATCAAAAACATTGTGGAGAAGCCACAGACATTTGTCAGCAATGATGCAGTCATTGGATTGTATGTTTTTGATAACTCAGCATGTCAAATTGCCAAACAACTGCAACCTTCTGCACGTGGAGAGTTGGAAATAGTTGATTTGATCAAGGCTGTAAATGATATTAGCAGCATGTATGTTCAAAAGCTGGATGGATTTTGGTTTGATGCTGGCAATCATGATGATTTGTTGGATTGTGCCAACTTGGTTAGAGCCATTGAACAACGCAGCAGCAAGAAATTTACATTGCAATGACACAAGTACAAATATTCTTTGGAGATGTGGAAATGTGGGCTGAATATGCTGCGCATCCAATAAAGTTCAAAAATGCACATGCACAAGCTCTCAAATGCATGAAATCGCCACGCAAAGTTACAGAGCAACACATTGCAGAGTTTGACAAGAGATACAAGATAGTGTGGTACAGTGATGATTCAATACTTGTTGAGAATAAATAACAACATGGAATATCAGCTACAAGCAATTTACGAAAACATGCAAATCATGGACCGCATTGAAACTCTCAATGATCAAGGAGATGTCAACACCATGGGTACACATGGTGCTCCAGAAGAAGCCAATGAAATGCAACATGACCACCATTTTGCACAAGAAGCCAACATGGCTGATTCAGCACTCATGGCCATTCAAAAGCATGCACAGTGCATTGCTGATGATATTCAACACATGCCACACATTCCTGGTTGGGTTCAAGCCAAAATCACCATTTGCTCTGAATACTTGAGTGATGTTGCTGACTATGTTGATTATGAAGCACACAAAATGCAAAATCAGCATTGCAGCACCAGCATCAAAGCAGTTGTTATGACTGCTCCACATGCAGATGGTGTGTACATGTAATCAGAATTGTATATACTCTCCTTGTACGCGCGCTGTCCAATAATGCACAGCAGTAGTTGGTGCATTTACAACTACTCTCAACTTGCTGCCAGCAGCACTCATGCCAGCATTCAATGTAGCAGGAATTCTCTGTGTTAAATCAGAGGTTGCAGGATAGATTGCAACAACGCCAAGGTTATTACTTTTAGCAAAACCTCTCAAAATGTAGTGCAGTCCAGATGCATTGCTGTGTGATGATAATCCTACAATGGTTGCTGTGTATGCATATGTTGAGTTTGGTGGCAGAGTAATTTCATTTGTACTGAATAGATGATCTAAATATGCAACTGCACTGCCTGGAGCAATTGTTGTTGTTCGCAATAAAAATGTAGAACTTTTATTATCACCAAACGAATTAAAATATCCACCGCTGACTGCAAATTCACCATAATTAGTTGCACTTGCACCATACCCAAGGCTTGTTGAATATTTACCATTTGCAGAGTTATTAGAACCACCAACAACTGTTGAACCAATACCGCTTGCAGCATTGCTAACACCGCCACCAACTGTTGAATATATATCACCTGCTGTATTACCATTACCGCCTGCAATAGTTGCACTATTTCCAGTTGCATAATTATTATACCCGCCACCAATGGTTGCAGCATATATGCTTGCAGTGTTAGTACTTCCGCCACCAATTGTTGCATACTGCCCATTTAACTGGATAGTATTAGCCTGCCCGCCACCAACAGTTGAATTTTCACCAACTGTTGCATTGCTTGTGCCGCCACCAACAGTTGAACCATAACCACTTGATGCATTGCTAGCACCACCACCAATGGTTGCATAAACTGCTGATGCATTATTGTAAGCACCACCACCAATGGTTGCAGTACCTCCGGTTGCGTCATTATAAACACCACCACCGATTGTAGAATATGTATTGGTTGCGTCATTACCATACCCACCACCAATAGTTGAATATGTATTGGTTGCGGCATTACCATACCCACCACCAACTGTTGCATATGCACCAGTACCTGCTGTATTATCACTGCCACCACCAATGGTTGAGTGATTACCAGAAGCTACTTGTGTATTAACAGATCTAAATTTTTGCCAATCTGTTGCATACTGCCCTCTTGCATTGCCTCCTGCAGCTGCATTGTCAGGAATCTGTGCAAGTGTAGCTCCTGTGCCTTTGGCAGCCAATGCAGCATTGATGTTAGTGCTGAGTCCAACTGCAGTCAATGCACTGGTATTAATTGCTGATACAACATTGAAACTGGTGCCAAAGCTGCCCCATGTTGCTGAGTTGGCATTGGTTGTTGAATATACACTTGCATTAGCTGCACTCTGTGCATTGAAGCTGCTGTAAACACTTGCATTAGATGCACTTTGAGCATTGACTGCAGTGTAAGTGTTGTTCCAGTCAACTGATGTTTTGTCACCTGCTGCAATGATACCTGCTGCAATGATACCTGTTGTTGATAAATTCTGAACATATGTATAATCATTAACAGAGGCACTGATGTTGCTGCCTAAAATGATGACATTGGCATTGTTGTTGTCATTGTTGTTTGTACCTAATATGTAAGATGCTGCGTTTGATGCTGTATTGCTGGTACCAGCAATGATTCTGCCAGTTCCAGACAAATCTCTAAATCCAGTAATGTCACCATTGTAAGCAAATGTAATGATTGCTGCATCGCTCTTGAATGATACAATGGGTTGATTACCAATTTGATTTACAAAAAGTGCAGGTCCTTGTCCAGCGTTGGTAACAGAGAGAGCACTGGTATTAGTAACAATGGAATTGATGAACGTTGCTGACAATGCAGAAAGAGAGCCATTAACAAACAAGTCCCCATTTACTACTAGAGCAGTGCCTCCTGGTCCATCAATGCGCTGTGCGCCGTTAACATACAAAGCTTCATTGGTAGCAAAAGTGTATGTTTCATTTATGTTGATACCAACACTACCTGCAGTTGTAATTCTAAACAAGCTGGTAGTATCAATTGGTTGAACTTGAACCATGTCAGCAGTAGTACTTGAATTTCTTCTGACTCTGAATACTGGCAAATGAGGATCTATATTGGTTGCAGGCCCAAGAATAGTTACATAATCAAAAAATTTATCACCAAAGTTAAAATTTGTGCCTGTGACTGCATTATAAGCTGCAGTCCAAAAACTGCTGTTAGCAACGGTCAATGTAAACACGCCGCTGTTTGCAAAGACTTCAGAATACGCTGCAGACCACTGTGCACTCAGTTGTTTGACGTTGGCATCAGATGCAGTCAAATTGGATGTAAACAGACTGTTGAGATCAGAGATTTCTATGCGTGCAAAACCATCTGGTCCAGTTGCACCATTGTTTAGACGCAGCATCATTTGATCCGCACCATTGGCTGTATCAACACTTTGTAAATCCGAAAAATTAGCAGACATATGATTTATTTATCAGCTGGCATTGATTACCAATTGCATGTTTACATTAAAGTCAGATTAATGCTAAATCTGCATTCAGAGCGCTCAATGGCATTGCAGATGTGCTGGTCCTGTAATTCAACAACAGTGCAGATGCATCATCATCCAAGTAGAAAAAACCTAGTGTTGTATAACCTGGCAATGCATCAATGGATGCATCATCAAACAACTGCAATCCTGCTGCAATCTTGTATTGCAACATGTTGTCCATGATGCCACCATTGCTGGTCCATTGTGCAAAGCTGCTCTGCGTTTCACTCAATGTATTGTTGTTGTTGCTCCAGTCAATGATGCCTTCCAGCTGAGCATCTTGTGGTGTAGTCTTGTATGAGTAAAAAATATAATAATCTTCAACATTGATGTTGGTCCTATCTTGAGGCAAAACCAATGGCCATCCCCATTGTTCCAAATAACTTGCTGCAACACCAAGGTTATATTTTTGATCACCAGGTATATATGTTGAAGGTTCCAAATCACCATCACTGTTTCTATACACCGGAACGTTGGCATTGCACAACAAATATTTGCCACTGAATCGTTCATATGCAACAATGAATGCTGCATCTCCAGTGCCAAAAGCACTGAGTCTGGCTGTTGCAAAGTCCAGCTTGTTGCCTAGATTTCTACCAAAGTATTCATTGTTTACATAACCCAAACTTTCAAAGTTTTGTTTGAAAGTGTTGCGAGTGCCCCACAATTTGCTGTGTTTGATGCTGCATAAATCCATTTGTGCTCTCAAATCCGAAGGTGCAGCAAATCTCAGTGATTCAAAATGTTGCAAGCTTTCACCTGCCATTTGATACATGCTGTCCAGTGCATCAATGTTGCATTCATCAATGCTGACATTGTTGGCTACAAAGTTGGCAGTTTTTTCATAAATTCTTTTGCCCAATGCATTGTTGTTTGCAGATGCATCACCCAAAATTGGACCCAAAACAACATCAAAGAATGCATCTGTATTCTGCAATGATTCTTGAAATCTATAACCTTTGATGGTTGATAAGTAGTCAAAATCTTCATTGAATTTGTTGGCCACATAAACACCTGCATTGCTGTAAACATTGAATGCATTGGATGATCCTTGAATTGTTGCAGCAATGCCTTGTGTTGTAGTCATGTTGCCACATGCACTCAAATATAAATTGGTTGCTTCAAATGGAACTGTGACATAGCCTCTGAAGAATCCACCACGAGGATAAAATTGCAGATTGCCAAAATCACTGCGAATGATGCATTGTGCAACAGCTTGTGAGCCGCTCATGACTGCAACAAATACTGTGTTGTTGACTATGCTGCTGATGGCATCAACTTGAGAAAGTTTGAAACCATTTTTAACAGCATCATTGTTGATGCTGCCTGCACGCACAACAAATGGTATTTTAGTATCCACGTAATTGTTGCTGTTGATGGTGAATGCTGAACCAATGTGGTCAATGCCATTGCTGGAAAATGTCAACTGCTGTGCAACATTGGATGATACAGTATAATACATGGTATCTGCAGCCATTTGCAATACACTGTATTGAGGATACAGTTTGCTGCTCAATTGTGCAGTTTGCAAATCAACAAACTTGCTGGTATCAAATTTGACTGATACAATGGGATGTCCAGGCAAATCATCTACATAGTAAATGGTTGCAGTGCCACTGGATCCAGCAAAAATACTGCCTGCATCAGTTTCAAGACATTTAATGATGTTGACGCCACTGAGTTTAACATAAATGCTTGCATTTGTTGTTGTGATGCTGTCAACGCAATTGTAATCAACTGCACCAGTAGGCAATGTCACAGGCTGCAAAAATTTACTGACTGTTTTCAAATGCACATCTGCATCTTGCAAAAATGATGTTGCATCAACAAAACTGCTGGCTGATTCATCAACACGCAGCTGAACAACTGGTTCAGTTGGTTGATTTTGCCATGTGTTGAATCTGGTGATGATCAGTGGATTTGCAATTGTGGATGCAGTCAACTGTGTGCTGGTTGCTGATAAAACAATGTTGTCTGCCACATAATTGAATACACTGAGGGTTTGTATGTTGCTGCTGTAAACTGCATTGGCACTGCTGTACATGTACAGTGTTGCATTGTAGTTGCCAGGCATGCTGTAACTGTGTTGAGCAGTCAATGCAGTAGAAGTAGCTCCATCACCAAAGCTCCACAAAATTCTGGTATCAGATAAAAATGCAAATGCACTGTTGTTGAATGTGAATGTAAATGGGCAAATGCTGAGCGAGTACCCAGTCAATGCTGGTGCACCAGCAAAGTTGGTTGCAGCAAAGTCAAAAGGAATGGGTGTTGTGTAACTCATGCAGCGTCTATTACTTTGATTTGAGAATCCAGCAGTTCAGGTTGATACAAATATGGATACATGAAATACTGCAGTTGTTTGTTTTGTGTTTGCAAAGCTGTATCATTGCTTGGGTACAAAGGATTCCAAGTCAAAAAGCTGATGCCTGGAGTTGATATTTCAGTGCCATCAATTGTACGCACAGTGTTGATGGCACTGACACCACCAATGTTGAGCAATGTCAAGGAAAGTTGTGTCAAATTGATGGATTGCCCCAGTGCATTGTTGCTGCTGGCAAAAAAATCTACAACAGCGTTTTTGACTGCTGACTTGATTTGATTGGTGCTGGTTTTCAAAGCAACATCTCTGGTAACAACCAATGAACATTGAGACAATAAATCTGTAGACAATGTTTCACCAGGCAGTGCAGTTGCAACAGCATATGCTCTGTAAACTGGATCACTGGGTATTACTTCTACATTGGCCAAGCTTTGATTGCCCAGTTGATTGATCATCAACTGCTTGAGAGATGCAGACAACAATTGTGGTTCAGCATTGTTGAGCAAGTACAAATTGGGCACTACAAAACAGTAAACATTGTTGAAATCGCATGCATCATAAAAGTTGACTTGATTCAACAACACGCCAGCATCATCATTGGGTTGATTGAGTCCAATGTCATAAAAGTATTTGACATACTCTTCAACATACAGCTTGTTGTTGACAGTTTTGCTGGATACAATGATGTTGGAAAAATTCTTTGCAACAAACAAATCAAAATCATTGGTTGTTACAATTCTGTTTTGAGAAGCAAACAATCTGGGTGCATTGGTTTTGATGTCTTGCACACTCTCCATGAGTTTGGGTTGAGTGGATTGAGCAGTGTTGATGATGGTCAAGTATGCCAATTGTGGAGTTGTCAAATAGTTGGAATCAACAGAAGTAGTATCTGCATTGATGGCTCTCAACTTGCTGGTGTTGAGCTGAACAAAGTTGCCTTGCAGTGCACTGCTTTCTATGATGCCATTGCGACCATTGCTGACCAAGTAATAGATGGCAATTTCTTCATTGGACCGCAGCTGACGTCCAAATATGCCATCACCAAATTTAATTTCATATCGTCCGTTTTCATTGAATCTGCGTTCAAAAGCTTTTGTATTGGCTTGTGACAAGTACAAAGAAGATGTCTCCAAGTACTGATACCATTTGCCATCAGTATTTTCTTTGACGTATACAAAGATATTGTTGTTGTCAATGAATCTCTCTTGAGTTGGTTGTGCATCTGTGTTTTCATCCACAATGATGAATGTTTCAAATGGTTGTCCAATGGCAAACAATGCATCATATTCTGCAAACTGTCCTTGATACAACAAACTTTGACTGCCAATGCTGTCAATGGTTTCAGAACCAGCAGTAGTTTTTTCAAAGTAAATGTCATTGGCAATGGAGTAAATGGTGCCACCACTGTTGATGAAAGAAAACTGACGCAATGCATAGTTGCCCATGGATAAATCTGGAGATGCAACAGCACTCATGGATACAATGCTGGTTTGTGGGCCTGTGGGCTTGTATCCAATGAGATTCACAATCTTGTTCATGTTCTCATAAATTTCAGCTTGACTGAAATAACTCTCTGCACTCTGTTTGTTGAGATAAAACAACAATGTATGATATGAGTATGCAAGAATATCAATGAGTGAACTCAAGTTGCTGCCTTCAAAAAATTGGTCTGTAAATTGACCAGAATTGCGCAGTCTTTGCAACATAAATGCTTTCATGCTTTGTGCATCAAAAGATGCATAAGCATTTTGTGGCAAGTTGAATTCTGTGAGTGTAGAGTTAGACATAATTAGGCAAAATAGTATCCATTGGCATTGAGATAGGTTTTGATGATGTATTCATCAACCCCAATGAATGGGACAGCAACATCTATATTTATCTCATATTGACTGTTATCATAATCAGGAATCACATTGACTTCATTGACAATGATGCGTGGCTCAAAAATTGTGAGATTGTTAAGCACTTGATTTTGAATGATGACTGCAATGCCATCAGATATTGCTTCAAACAAATAGTCTCTCAAATCAATGCCAAATTCAGGATTCAAAATCTTTTCACCTGGAGACGTCAAAAACATATTGATGATGCTGTTGCGAATGGCTCCTACATCATAATCAGCTTTGAGGTCAGTTATCTGGCTGGGCTTGAAAAGCTCAATGTCATTGAGTTGTGCAAAATTGTCAGACAAGTTAATATCAACAAAAATAAACTGCTCATCCTGCCTGGTTTGTGGTGCAGGAACGCGCAGAATAGGCTTAACTTGTTGAAAATTTACATTAATATTGGCCACACTCTTATTTAAGCACCAGGATGCATAAATAATCTGTAATGAATCACAAGTTTTTACCTCTAGTTGAATCCATGCTCACCCGTTTCCAGAGACAAGGTTTTCTGGTTGGTGATGTAGTCAAATTTGTAGATGGCTTTGTTACCAAAGAATATTTCAAAAAATGCTCTGATGAAATGCAGCAACGCATCAAAGAGATTGCTGACATGGGCAAAGAAATGAATCTCAAAGTGGTGTACATCAAAAATGAATATCCAAGTGCACAACCTGGCAATGAAAACAATACCAATGGCACTGTGTTTCTTGACATTGCCATTGACTACGGTGGTGGTCGTTATTTTGGTACCACTACAGTGAGTCAAGACATGCTGCACCGCATCAGCACTGGTGTCAATTTGGATCCAATTCCTTCAGCCATCAAAAGAGACAACATGATTACTCTCAAGCCAGAACTTGTGAATATTCACCAGGTGGCAGATTCAGGAGATGAAATGCTGAATTTAAGCAACAAGCTCAATGCTCAACAAACACGCATGACTGATGCAGGCAACATGAAGCTCAAAAAGACAGAGTTGGATCTTGCCAAGAAAAACAAAAAGATCCCTGCCAAGGGTGAAGCTGAAAGCAAAGATACCAACTATTACGTCAAATACATGTCGTAATGTTGATGATGCAGTGAAATGCATTGGTTTCTTGATCCATGACAAAGGATGATCTGTACATGTGTTCTGCAATGTTGCAGATGTATACTTGCTTGTCTTTGATGCTTGCATCTGCATATACAGTATGCAGCAATGATTTGAGCAATCCAGGATAATCATTGCTGAACTGACTCTCATTGGCAATGATGAATTCTCTGATTTGCATGCAGTCTTGTTTGCATTTCAACATATCAAGCAGCTGTTGTACAAACTCATTGTTGTGAGAACTCTGTTTAACAGTAAACTCACCTGACACACAAGCTCTCTGCAGCTCTCCAATGGTCTTGCGAATGTCTGGAAAGCTGGCTTTGATGATGTCAATGAACATTGGTTTATCAATGTCTTGAACCTTGATGTTCTCTTGTTTCAATACGTTGCAACATCTCATGACAACATCTTTGAGATCTGGTTTGAGTCTCATGGTTTGACATCTGCTCTGCAAAGCAGGAATGATGCGATGCTCATAGTTGGCTGTCAAGATGAAGCGAGTGTGCTTGGCATACTCTTCCATGACATTGCGCAGTGCTCGTTGAGAGAAATCAGTCAGTCCATCACACTCATCCAACAACACAATCTTGATTTTGCCATCCAAACTCTTGGTTTGAGCAAATCCAATGACTTTGTTGCGAATGGTATCAATGCCGCTCTCATCTGATGCATTGATGTATAAAAATTGACATTTGAGTTGGTCATGCACAATGATGCGTGCCAAACTGGTCTTGCCAATGCCAGCATTGCCCACCAACAAGATGTTGGGAATTTCTTGCTGACTGCAATATTGCTTGATGAGGTTTTTTGAATCTGCATCCATGACAATGTCATCAATGCAATGCGGCCGGTATTTTTCAATCCAGAGAGATTGGTAGTTCATAAATCAATGTATATTAGTTGCCAGAAGAGCCAAATCCTTTTTCACCACGAGATGACTGTTGTGTCTCGCCAAATGTTACAACAAAGTCTGGCGCCAGTGGATACAATACAAACTGAGCAATGCGATCACCTGCTTTGACTTGATAATCAACATCAGTGTTATTGTACAATTTGATGCCTGCATCTCCACGATATCCATTGTCAATGATGCCAGGATGTGGCACAATGCCATGCTTGAAGCCAAGGCCACTTCTGCCTTCCACCTTTACCCACCACCCTTCTGGAATATTGGCAAACTTGAGCCCTACATCTACAACAGCAGAACCACGTGCAGCAATTGCTTTGTCTTCTACACAATGGACATCATAGCCTGTATCATCAGGATGGTTTTTAACAGGCAGCTTGGCATCAGCATGAGTCTTTTCAAATAGCAGGTAGTTGGGTTCAAGTTTCATACCATACATTAACACCTATGTTTTTGAAATCAATGCACTAAATACAATACATGAGCCAAGATATTCCAGAAGTTGAAAACATTCTCAGTCAACTCAAAAGTTTGCCAACTGCCAGAAGACAAATGGAGCAAACGCCAAATTTAACACCAGAGCAGTTGGAGCAATTTGTCATTGACAAGACTGCTGATTTGGTCACCAAGAGCATGGAAATTTTGGATGAATACAGAGACTTTTTGACTGCAACACCTGGTGAAGAATCAGCTGCTGCCATGGCTGAACTCATCAATGCATCCAATGGAGCCATTGAGACGCTCAGCAAGATTGCAGTCAGCAACAAGAAAATCAATACATCCATCATGATCAAAGACATGGAAATTCAAGCTCGCAAAGACATTGCCAGAGATGATAACAACACCAAATTGTTGATGTCTCGTCAAGATCTTATGAAACTACTCAAAGATGCAGATGCAGCTATTGACGCAGAATCCGTTGTAGTTTCTGAATAACTGTTTTCAAGCGAGAAGTTCTCTGCTCTGGATTTTGAGTGTTGTAGTTGGGTGGAGCAGAATCCAATGCATTCAAATTGGTGAATGCATCTTTGTTGGCAACAATGAACGGTGCTTTGGTCACCAATGATGCATCTGCCAACACAGGAGTACCACTCACAGACAACTCACGCCCTCTGTCCTTTTCAACACCCACTTGCCAAGTGCCAGGCATGGCTTTTTCAAAGTTCATGCCTGCGTCCAATGCATTGTATCTGTAATTGAATTCAAACAATCTGAAACAGTCTCCCAATGTATTTTTGATTTTGCCAATTATTTCTGTGGCATTGTTTTGAGTTTCAAAATATGCAGATGGATCATTGACATACAAATCACCTGTGGCATCATTGGCTGGTGATTCACCTTTTTCCAATTGCTCTTGCAGCTGTTGCTTTTTCTCACTGCTGAACAGTTGCGAAACACCTTGTCTGAATGTATTCATGGTGCTGGTTGCTGCTTCTGCTGCCATTTGCTGTGATGATGTGGCAATTTTGTTCAATGTTTGACCAGCCATGTTGAGCGGTGCATTGAGCAATTGTATAGTAGTATCCCAAATGGGCGCAGTATCATTGGATAATTTATTTTGTGCATTGGCAATGGATCCAATGCTGTCACTGATGGCTGAAAAATAATTGCATGGAGCATTGCAGTTGAGCAAATCTCTGCCCAATTTGCTCAAAAAATTACCATCATTGTAAATGGGTCCAGAAAACTTGGTGTTGGGCTCAAATACCAATGGATCCAATCTGTTGTAATCTCTGGCTTGATCCAAGGCAGTGGCCATCTCATCTTCAATGAGCTTTGCAAGCCTGGGTGGCAATGCATTGGTAATTTTCTGTCTGAAAAAATCCAGCATTTGAGGATCCAAACTGGGCCCTGCAATGGTCAATTGTTTTGCAAAGTTGCGAAATGCATCAATGGGAGTAGGTGATTCCAATGCTCTTTTGTAAGCAAATGCCAAATCATACTCAGTTTTGAAGTCCAAGTAAGCTTGACACATGTTGGTGCGTTTTTGCAGCCACTCTGGGCTCACTTTGGCAGTGGCAAAAATAATTTCAGGAGCTTTTGTAGATGCAAGTACCATGTGAGTATTTACGCAACATTGTATGGTCTAACACACTCAAGGTAATTGGTATATCCTTTGCTGCGATCAAATTTATGTTCCACATGTGTTACAAACCATCTGCCAGCAATTTTTTTGTTGTATTCTGGGCTGGAGATGCCTTGTGCAGTGATATCAACAAATGTTGCACTTCTTCTCCAAGGTGCACCAACAACATTGAATCTGATGATGTTGCCACCAAACAATAAATTTTTAATCATAGCATTGCTCTCTTGAGTAGCATTGAAATTGCTGGATTCTGCTGTAAACGTTGGTCTGCTGTATGCATTGCCTACATCATTGTCAACAGATGATGTAAATGCTGCAACTGCATTGTATATTTTTTTGAATGGGTCAACAAAAATTTTATTGAATTCTTCAACTTTGCTGGATGTACCTACTGCAAAGTTGGATTGCGTTTTGTTGCTTCTGTCTGTCACCATGGTCTTGCTGTTGGAAAGATATTTCCATGCATCTGTGAAAGGTGTAATGCTTGGCTCGCCTTGAATTTCGCTGAAGTTGGCCAAAATGGGGCCTGCACCTGCAGGCAACTTGGTTGCTTTGGCAGAATCCAATGAACCTGCTGATTTAGCAGAGTATACAAAAGATTCACCCATGAGGTAATTTTGATGATTTTTAAAGTAGTCAGCCAAGGATATAAAGCTGATTTTGTCTGTGTACGTACTGTGAGACAAGATGCATGGAACATTTTGAGAGCATGTGTGTATGTTTCTCAAATAAAGAATAGCATTGATGGCTCGCTCATTGGCAGTTGTATAATAAAACTTTTTGCGATTGCCTTGATTGAAATTGGAGCCAATGTATTGTGCACCTAAATTTTGTGTCAAAATTGCTTTGATGAGATCTCCTGTATAAGCTGCTCTCTCATCATCACTCAGCAATGTTGATTCTTTTGCACCTGCAACATCTGATGAGTTGATATCAGCTGCATTGTACATTTCTGATTCCAAGGCATGCGTCAATACCATTGAAACAGAATCATTGACAGCTTTGGTTTTGTAAGCAAAAAATTTGCCTTTGATTTTTTTATAAGCATTGCCTGCATTGGATGAGCTGCCAAACCTTTGTGCATCATCCAATTGTGTTATATCAATGATGATTTCATCATCACCATTGCCGCTGGGTTGAATGGATTTAGATGCATCTGTGATAACCATTGTACTGCTGACAAATGGTTGAAAAACGTTGTCTACAATGGACAAATTGACTGCATCAGCATTGAGAGCAATGGGATTTGCATTTACAGAGCCAGATGTCTTGATGCTGACATTGTAGTCATATTTGATGTTGCCAATGCTTTGAATCATGAGTTTACTATTTGCAATACACCATCTATGTATTCTGGTTTGATGAAAGCCAATGCAGTGCCAGCTGGTACATTTTGTATTGGATTCAACTGATTCAAAGACACAATGAGCCACCACAAGTCAATGGTGTTGTATACTCTGTAGCTGATGGTTGTCAATGGTTGTTCACCATTGCAAATGTAGTAGTCCAAAAACTCAGGATCTATGCTGCCAATCTCCAAATTGACTCTTTTGCTCAAGTTGTAATAAAAGTAGTTGTTGCCATCTGTAGTTTGATAAACATCAAATATGTTTTCATACCTGGTGGGTGCAATGCTGGCAAGCTGGGGTGTATCATTTTGTTTGGCCATTAGAATTGTGCTCCTCTCTTGAGTTGTTCAATCATCAAGTTGCCCATGTCAGTTGTCAGTGATTTGAATGTAACAGATACTTTGTAAGCATCTGGCATAACAACATTGACTTGGCTGGGTGTTCCAGCAACAGTAGGCATAGGCATTCTGACTGTTCTTCTGACACCCAAGAAATCTACATTCAAATTGCTGATGTGTGCAAAGTGCATGTACTTGGTGCCTGGTATATATACACGATACACTTTGGCAGGTGATACCACTGTTTTTGATTCTCTGTATGGTTTGTTTTGAAATGCCAACAACCACAGCAATTGATAATTTTTGATTGCTCCTTCATAACTCAATGTGTTGAGCAGTGGAAAAGTTACTGTGATGTCTGAACTGCTGGAACTGCTGATGTCCATGAGCTGTGGCTGTTCAATGTAAACACCTGGTTGTGACAACTCTGGAGCTGATAAAAGGTCTCCTTGAGTCAAATTACTTACAGCAGATGCTACTCCTTTGGAAATACCACCCTTCAAAACACTGTCAAAGCTTGCAAACCTGGGACTTGCATCCATGGCATGATTTTCCATGTATGGAAAAATATATTCAAATTGTGTGGATGTAAGTGTATATAATCCATTGAGCATGCTAAGCCATTGAGAATTAACATCACTTTCATTTCTGCTGCCCAAGCTGGCCAGCACACTGGTGAATCCTGATGTTGCGTCTTTAACAAACAAGGATAAATTATCCACCCCCACAGCATCAGCAGCTGTTGTAATGATGCTGTTTATTTTTAAAAGTGCATTGCCAGCAACAATACCAGTGTTAGTGCCCCCTGTTGAAGTGATTTGTGGTACTACCGGAGAAGATGCTGCTTTGAGTGCTTCAATGGTACGCAAGTAAGCATCAGCATTGTCACCAACTATACTGGAAAATGCTTCCAATTGATATCTTATAGAGTTGATGACACTCAACCTGTTCATTTCAAACTCTTGAATTCTGACTGCTGGCACTTTGAAATCTTGTCCTGCACCTGCACGTGATGGTGTAGTTGTCCAATCAAAATTGTTGATGACATCAATGAGTCCAGTAGTTTTTGTAATGGATGGCAGTGTATTCTTTACATTGACCTGCTTGATGGTTTTGCTGAGGTTTTTGGGTAATCCTTGCAGTGGTCTGCTCTCAACTTGTCTCAACACACTGGCAGGTGATACATTATTAACTGGCACAGCAGTGATGCGGTTGGTATTTGTACCTGCAATTTTTCTGGTGCTGGTATCTTTTTGTGTCAAATTAAATAGGTTGCCCATGTTGTTATTTATTCAGGGCCTTGTGCATTCAATTGAGTATTAGGAACACTAGCATCACCACCACCTGCACCTTGCACATTTATTTGCGGATTGACATTGACATCAAAAGATTTTGCATCCATGATGCGAGCAATGACGTTGAGTGCATTGATTTGCTGAATGTTGGCTTCCAACAATCTGCTCATGAGAGCTTGTGAATTGTTGGAATAGTCTGAAAGAATGCTGTTGGTTACATTTTGTTCACTTGTTATGTCAGCTGTAACCCCAGAGATGTCAGTTGGCATGTTGACTGATGCACGTGATGCAAAGTCACTGATGAGTTGCGTATTTTGTGCTGCTTGTTGTGCAACACTGCTGATGCTGGACATTTTGTCTTGCAATTGAGTCAGTGAACCAACATTGAGTGAATTGATATTAGCATTCAAGCTTTGCAATGTTGGATCCAATTCTTTGAGTTTGCCAATGCCATTTTGATTGATGTTGCCAACAGCAGATGCATATGCACTGTTGATGTCATTGCCAACTTGGTTGATGTTTTGTACAATGGCACTGCTGCCATCTTGACGCAACATGCTGGACAACTCAGCATCTCCACTGGCACCAAATGATGCAAACATAGCTGCCAGTGGTCCACCAACTGCTGCAATGGCTCCACGTGCAAATGAACCCATGGAACTGAATTTTTGTCTGATGTATCCACCAATGGTTGATCCTAGTGATGAACTGGGCGCAACATTGGATGCTGCATTCATGGGTTCAGCAGACATTGTGAAGAAAGAAGACAGTGCATCAAATGCTTGCAAAATAGCTCCTCCTGCAAATGGAATCCATCCAACAACTGCTTCAATGCTTTGTTTCATGCCTCCTGCAACATCCCCAGATAAAATGCGTTGAATGCCTTGACCAAATCTGTAAATGTTGCCCAACACAGGCATATTGGGTATGTTGCTCAGAGCATTTGTAAAGAAACTTTTGATGCTTTGCAGCATGGATTTGAACATACCAGGCACCAATGATGTACGCTCTTCTGGTGTTGTAGTAACATCTCTGTACATCAGATACAAATCCAAACCAATGCCCAAGATGTTGCCTATGCCAGGAACAAAATCAGCAAGACCAGATGCCAGCTCCATGAACCCGCCTGCTATATCACCTGTGGAAAATCTTTGATATGCAAAATAAAAGTTGACAAGATTGCCAATGTAAGGAATGAATTTTAGACCCTTGATGCCACCTTTGAATACAATGCCCAATGCACTGCCTACCATGGATGCAATGCGTCTGAATCCATTGGGCACCAAATCAATGATGTCTGATGCACGTTTGCCTATGCTGATGCCAATGTCTAGAATTTTAGCTGCAATTGTTGGAAACATTTTTTCAATGCGACTGGTGATGTTCAACAACAAATCATCAAAACTTGTACCAAAGAAGCTGGAAATTTGTCCAGGAATTCTGCCCAGCATATCTGCAAAAGCTCCAATTTTATTTTTGAAGCCTGTTACAACATCTATAAATTTGCCAACTGCAGCCAACAAGCTGCCCACTGGTCCTGGCCCTGCTTCAAATGCTCCCATGGAAACACCTGCTACACCCAACAATCCCAACAAAGGCATCAACATGCGCATCAACAAACTACCGCCTTGCTGCTCTTGTTGACTGCTGTTGCGTGCATTGCTGGACAACAATTGTGCAACATCACTGGTCAGGCCAATGATGCGAACATTTTGCACTTGGCCATCTGCTACTCTGTTGCGTACAGAATCTTCATCAATTTGCTGCTGCTGCTTGCCCATGAACGAAGACAAGATGTTCTGCACATTGAACATGCTGGATTGAAACTGCTTGTTTTGATCCCTCAGTTCTTGCAGCTGTTCACTTTGCTGCTTGTCTGCAGTATCAATGACTGCAGGTTTTTGCATCTTTTGTGCTTGTTGCTGCAATGTGTCAGCAGCTTGACCAATGCGAGTAGTAATTTGGTCAAGTGCAGCAACTATGGCTTGTAACTGAGATTCATTCATCCCAGTTATTTATCCTCAAAATGCAGAGCTCTGCAGTGGCACATTGTGCTCTTGGAACACTTTGTTGACTATTTGTTTGGATTCAGCAGCATAATCTGCTACCAGTCCAACCAAACTTGCTGGCAAATGATGCACAATGACAGCATAATCCTTGGCATTGCTGGTTTCTGTAAAGGTAATTGTATCTTTGCCCAACTTGAAACTCTCAATGTATTTGATGATGTCATACACATAATATTGACTGATGATGTCTGTATTGGACAGCTGTTTGTCTTTGAATTGTTCAATGAACTCACTGTTGATGGCGCTATCACGCTGCAAAGAAGGACTCACCAATTGCAATTCAATGCTGTGTTGCTGCACTGTTTTTGTCAAAGATGATGCAGCATCCAATGTTTGCAATGTTTGCAACACTTTGTGCATCAGCTGCTGCTCTTCACTGGACTGTACATTTTGTACTTTCATGGCCAACAAAATGCCTTCTTTGTCAATGACATTGAATTGCATGGGCTTTTCAGCATTGTCAATGATGATTTTGTTGATGATGTTGGAGATTTTGATGGTGTCCAGTGCTTGACCAGTAGCATTTTTGATGAGTTGCTTTTGCTGTGTTACAGACAATGGCTTGAATTTCAGTGTGCTTTGGGTGCTGACCAGTGGGCAGTCAACTGCAAGGGAGTCAGAAATGGTGTTGAGTTGTTGGATTACGCTGTCAATGTTGCTCATAAATTGTATTTAGATGAATTGTTCTGATCTTGCAACTGTTTGTTTTGTTTGGATACTTCATCATTCAACAGAGACACATAAATTCTGCACTCCACAGGAGACAATGCATCAGCTTGTGCAGGTGTTATGTGGAGTTTGGATGCCAAAATGTATTTGAGATTGTAAGTATTCATCAAATCATCTTTGAATATAAATTTGAGAATCTCCAACAAACTGTTGTTGAATGCATTGAGTTCAATGCCTGGTGTACCAGCTGATGCATTGGGCTGAATGAACCAATGAAGCTGCATGGTTGCAAAGCCTTGTTTGGTAAATTCAATGCATTGTTCCATGACTGTGGCTGGCAAGCTGTCCAATACTCTGATGCGATCCACTGCACTCAAACTGTGCAATTCAATGCCACCAACTTTTGCAATGACGCCTTCCAAAACATCTGCATAATCCTTGATGCTGAGCATCTGCGGCAAATTGAGTTCAATGGGCATGCCATTGACCATGAGAACTTTTTTGCAATTGAAATCCATGCTTTGCATTTTTTGAATGCAATCTTCCAATGAGCATCTGATGCTGACTTCATTGAAAACAAATTGCAATTCATCGCCCAAGCTCATGGTACGAATTTTGCATAAAATGTAAAATGCATCTACATTGCACAAATGTTGGATGTCTTGTTTGCAACACAGTTGAGCCAAGCTCAGCATGTTCATTGATGCATCTGCATCACTGCTTTCCATCAAATGCTTTTGCAGCACAGTGTATTCCTGCATGTTCATTTCTCGCACCTGCACATGTTGTTTGCTGACAGGCAGATGAATGTTGGTGTAAAAAATCATACACCATATTGTACTGTCATATTATCAAAACTCCACCCCACTGATCTGATGAGAGAGCCTGCATCACTCACTGGTGCATAGCTGAGTCTTTTGTCATCTATGCTGCGTGGTACACATCCATAAAAATTATAAATTTTGCGAACTGGTCTGTCTCTGTCATCAGATATGATGCCTTGTTGAGATGCATTGACGCCATTGAGTTGACCAGCGCCTGTAAACTGTCTTGGAGAAGCTCTGTTTTTACTAAAATTGATGACTTGAATGCGTGGGATTTTGACGCGTAAATTGGTGTTGCTGTATGCAAACAGCCCATAATAAGATGCCATGATGATCCAAGGACGTATGATGCCTTCAATGAAATCCAAATCTGTTTCTCTGAAACTTGTGGTAAAATTTCTGCTGGCTAAATCTGTTCTTTTGCCTGCTACTGCACCTTCCAAGAAACCATTGTTGTTGGTAAGATCAGCTGTTTGCAACGAGAATGACTCACCTGGAACACTGACACTGTCAACAAAGTAACAACCCATGGGATAAGTAGTGTGCACTCGGCCGCCTACCAATGCATTGTATTTCTCTTGAGATAAATTCCAATCTCCATTGCCTTCACCTCCAAATGTTGATGTTGTAGTTTCAAATTCTGAAATGCGCTGAATTACAGATGGAAAATCATGAATAAACAAAGCCCACTGTGAGTCCAATGGAATTGTAAAATCTTTGTTGCCGCCAAAGAAATTGCCTGGTGCAATGAGCTCCAAGAATAAGTCACGAACAGAAGTTGCCATGTGTATATTTATTACACCAGCAATGTTGCAATCAATTAAGCATTGCTTACACTCTCAGTAAAGTAATGGTATGCCATTTGAACTGAGAAGCTTACTGTACTGCCAGAACCATCAGCAATGCTGTAGCTCAGTTGTCCTACATCTCTGATGGATACACCCACCAAAGAATATTCATTGATGGCATTGAGATCTTTGTCCAGCTGTGCCAATTTGATGATGCTGTCTACACCTGCAACATTGTAGTCACCAGTGCTGGTTGCATCATTGAATGTTCTGCGAGATTCAGCCATGAACTTGTTGCGCAAGTTGGAACGAGCATCACAATAGAACTCCAAAGTATAACCAGCTGAACCAGGATATGTGGCATTGCCTGGCAAGTTGAATGTCAGTCCCATGTAGTTGACACCAACATTGGTGATGGCTCTGTTGGGAATAGTAGCAGATTTTACGTACACCAATTCATCTTCATTGAATGTAGCGCCGCCTGCAAAGTTGATGGACAACACACGCGCCAAGAAGTCTCTGGAGAACTCTCTTGCAAGAATGTTGGTGTAAAATCTTGAAATGTTTTGTTGTGTAGTAGCCATACTTGTTTGTATTATTTATGGCAGCACAACTCTTTCTTGCATTTATTGTTGATTTTAATAGTTGCAGGTGTTAATATTTTCATGAAAGATGAACAATTGAAAAAACTAGCCATTGCAATTTTAGCAACTTGCAGCAAAGCACATACAATGCAAGGTGTTATACATGATGCAATCAAATTTTATGAGATAATTGAACAAAGAATTGACAAGGACGAGATTAAATAATCATATATGAAATCACTAATATTTACTACCATTTCTACCAACAGAGGTTGGTTGATTCGTCAAGCTCTCAAGGCCATTGCCATGGGTGCTGCAGCTGCTACCACATGGTTGGTGGCCCAAGGATATGATGCTGCCAGTGCTGCAACATTGACTGCTGGCTTGGTTGCAGGCATTGCAGGTGGATTGGAATTGATGTTGTCTAAATTGGCTTCCAAAATTGCTGCTCAATGACTTGGAGTGCAGCCATTGCCAACTTATTCAGAGCTGTTGCTGCCTACTTTGAGCTGAAAAACAGAAGTTTTTACTATGACATTCTCAACAAATCCAGACAACAACAAAAAGAGCTTATCTCAGAAATTGAAAAGCTGCGTGCTAGTCGCAACATTGATGATGCTCGTGTCGCTGACGTCGTGCGCATGCAATTGCTCCAAGAGCAGCGCTTCAGCAAGCATCTATCAGCCACCTATGCTGCGACTGATGCCGTCTCAGGACATTAAAACCTGTGATGGCATTTACAAAGTTCCACAGCAAGCATGTGGTTCTGAAGTGTGGCATTCTGATGCAAGATACAGAGAGTTGGAAAAGCAAGTGTATTACAGATAAATAACATTATGTACTGCACCATTGCCATCTCCATTTTTAGTCTTGTGATCATTGTTTATGCTTACCATCATTTCAACAATGAAATTGTAGATTTTAAAGAATATTTTAAAAATTCACAAAGTGAATGCATTGAGCAAGCCATCATTGATGAAACTTCAGATGCAGATGTGGCAGTTGATGTAGTAGAAGCTGCTGACTCTGCAATCAAAAAAGTTGTCAAGCATAAAGATGTTGTTGTTCAACAAAAAAAGACCAAGCCTAGAAAAAAAGCACGCAAAGCTGAGAACAATGCAAAGCTGATAAGCAAGTGAATTTAATAGATGCAGTGCATCTGTGCTATAAATATCATCATGAGCTTCGCTAACGTAGGAAAAGTATGGACTGCAAATGGTCT
>Ga0181346_1000301_pt1 | contig 20912 bp, 17 predicted proteins | sample Su13VDMM15DN_FD_130100 | JGI IMG/M metagenome (GOLD analysis project Ga0181346, IMG submission 130100) | Freshwater viral communities from Lake Michigan, USA - Su13.VD.MM15.D.N | ecosystem: Environmental > Aquatic > Freshwater > Lake | place: USA: Michigan | collected 2013-07-15 | reverse complement strand
CACCTCCACCACCGGAGGACGTCTATTTCAAGCTTCTGCCAGAAGGTCATCTTTTTATTGGTTGGCAATTTCCATTTAATAAGCAGCGTGACATAAAGAAATTCCAAGTATTTAGAAGGTCTTCGCTTGATGTTGCATTTGAACTGATCAGTGAGATTGACTTCGACGACTCGGTCATAAAGACACCAAGCTCAGAATTTATACCTGCGCAGCTTGTCACTCGTAAGAAAAGTCCAACCTGTCTATACAACGACCTAGAGTTCAATATAAATTCAAAGTTCATCTACGCAATCATCTCTGTTGATGCGCATGGTTACACATCAAATTACTCGACACAATTTCAAGTTAGTGTGGATCTATTCACTGAGTCGCTTGTGATCAATGTTGTTGTAAGAAAAGGATGCCCAAAACCATATCCAAATCTCTATCTTGAACAAGATTTTTTTACAGATCTTGTAAAAGACTCAGAACACAAACGAATGACTGTCTATTTTGATCCTGACTATACAGACTTGCTTGACAGTGCTGGTCATCGATTAAATCTGATAGCATTTAACAGCAAACGTCCGTCGTATAAGATCCATATACTCGAGACAAATCTTGCACAAGATCAAATTGTGAACATTACGACTGGAAATACAAAGATTCCCGTAGCGATACCTATAAGCGAAGCAAAGGTTTACACACAAGTGACTTAATAATTTAACGGGTATCACGTAGATAAATAATTATGAAAGAGGAAGTCTCACATGGCGTTTCTTAGACAAGATACAAATAACATCGTTGTAGATGCAGTACTTACTGATGCAGGTAGAGCAAAACTTGCACAAGGCAATTTTTCCATCTTTGCGTTTGCATTAAGCGACGATGAGATCGATTACAGCGTCATAACCAAGTACGGACAGACTGTTGGAAAAGAAAAGATCGAGAAGAACACACCTGTGTTTGAAGCATTGACTAATACAAATCTCTCAATGAAGAATACTTTAACGTCAATATCAAATCCAAATCAGATCTACATGCCACTCATGACGATCAATGGATTAACAAGCGGCATTTTAACGCTTGCTGAGAGTGCTTCTTCATCGGGTGTTTCAATAAACGTACAGATGAGTTCAACAATAGGCGGATCTATTCCTCCTGAGCTTATTGACAATGTCTATATTGTCTATCTTAACAGGTTATTCCTGTCTGTCGCAGGACAAGTTCCTATTAACTCGCAGGCACTTTCAAACAATCCTACACTTAACACAGCAAGATATGAAATTGCAACAACAAGCGCAACAACACCGTTGACGTTTATTGCAAGGGATGTTTCACAAGCTGTATACAACACATATGCAGCTTTCTCGGGTGGGTCATATATCAGCACGTATGTAAGAATTGTTGGACGTAACTCAGGCCTGAGCAAAGAGTTCGAAATCAGGATCACCGGAACATAAGAACAAGAGGAAATAATGATAAAGTTAATTGCACCTGATGATGTCAAGACAAGCACATCATACCTTAATCAGCTTGTAGACGCACTTCAGGAAAACATTAGTGGTTCTGCAACAAGACGAACATATGATGTTTTCGTGACATCATCGTTTATTGTATCAACTGCTGCTATCACATCTTCTCTATTCCAGACAATCTACGATCAAGATTTCACTCTTGCAACAGCAAATGAAGTCTTTGATATGACAATAGGTTTGTATGCTTCATCAAGCACAGTGACAGGATCTTCTTTCCAGGGCGTTGACTCAACTGGAAAGCTTCTATTCTCATCGCAGTCTTTGATGATGAGAGAGAAAGTCTCGCTATATCAAGAATTTGCGCAGGTCCTGCTAGGTGACAAAAATCTTCAGTTTACATCACCGTTTACTCTCACTACAACAAGCGTAGCAGCAGCTATTGATGAAGCATTATTCATTAATTTCAAGCGTCTTTTTGCTAGAGACAAGATCAAGCCTGAGACGTTTGCTATGAGATTCTACACAACGGCATCTCTTGACCAGACAACTGCGCTATACCCCAATAAGCCTAATGTCAATGTTACATCGACATCGGGATCGGTCATCTTCTCTGATGTTGGTGCTGCTTCATCTACGCAGTATGCATACGGTGGTCAAGTAGGCAATATTGTGAGTACAGAGAATTCAACCAATAACGTTGGCTTGATGTTCTATGACCAAGGAATAGCCATCCTGGATCTAAAGAAGATCATATCAGGAACTCAACATGTCTCTGGCGTTATTGGTGGTCTATCATATGGTACTTACTTAAATGCAACGGCAAATCAAGTAATTATCGGAGATGCTGCAGGATCAGGCAATCCTAATGCAAAATTCATTCCTGACTTCTTGGTCTCTGGATCAATTGATGATATCGTGAAACATATTGCATCGTGTCGATTCTCATCAGGATCAGACACAGCAATTACATTCCAGAATATCACAAATATCAATTCTACTCTAGTTTTCTGTAGAGCAACAGCAGATGAATTCAACTACTCGACAAATCCAACAGCTGCTGATACAAATGGAAGACTTACCGTGATTGATACAGGCCAGGAAGACACGCAGCGTACATTCTCTTTCATCACATCTGTAGGTTTATACGACACTGCAGGAGATCTTCTAGCTGTTGCTAAATTGAGCAGGCCTATTGAGAAGAATGATGAGAAAGATTTGACAGTTCGAGTGAGGCTTGATTTCTAGTCTCTTAGACACGGAAAAGAGACATGGCATTCATACCAATAACACGTGACCATCTTGAAAATGTGACGCTTGTGTTGCACCCACAACGCCACATTATGTCATCATCAACAGGCGGTGTGACTGGTACGATAAATCTTGTAGAACGACCTAGTGTGTTCATCAAGAATATACCCGAAGATACCCAGAATTCACCAGGTTGGTCGCAAGGACAAATTATAAGTAGTACTAAGGCCGCCTCTTTAGCGATCAACCAGGGTACAACAGATGTATCGAGTCTAATGTCTACCTACTTGGCAGATGTTAATGCGCAGGTCAATCCGTCACGAAACTCGATATTCTTCTCGCCTGTCAGATATCGTCAGCCTGTTAATTTTTCTGATGACTACAACGGTTCACCCTACCTGATGAAGCGCATTATCACAGAAAACTTGATGCCTTTTTACAGGCACGGATACAGCACAAGTGATTTCTCATGTGGAAATTACCACACGTTGAATTTCTTCTCATCAAGTGCAGGTCCAAACAATAGCGCGATCATCTATGCAAATACATCATCTTTAGGTAGACCCTACACACCTGATGGTGCATTTTCTATTGACTTCTACATTAATCCCAGATATAAGTTTTCTAAGAACGAAGGTTTTGTTGCAGGAACAATCCTGCACTTATCATCAACATTTGCATTATCTCTAGTCTCTGGGTCAAGTCTCGATAACAACCAACTTGGCGATGGTTATCGACTGCTTCTACAATTAAGCCAGAGCGCAGATACTTCTCCAAGCAGCTTGGATCTCGCAGCTGTTGAAAGTGGTCTAAGTTATCCTAATAATCTGGCATTCATTACACCAGACAATTCACTTAAACACAACTGCTGGCACCACGTCACAGTGCGATGGGGAACAAACACAAGAAGCTACGGATCAGGTAGCATCTTCATTGATTCAAGCGAGACTTCTTTTGCAGTTCCATCATCTTCGATATCAACGAAACTTACATCAGATGCGCTGATTGTTGGAAATTACTTCAAAGGTGCAGACTACACAGCAAAGTTCTTTAATTCTACGATATCACCGATTGATGGAATTCCGCTGATTACCGGTTTTTCTACAGACCCAGTTAATTTCACGTTTTCTAATCCGTTGCAAGCAGAGATTCACGATCTAAAACTCTACAAGCGATTTTTATCCAGTACAGATATCAGTAGACTTGCAGCTAAATCAAACTCGTCAGATAAAGATCTTTTACTTTACGTTCCACCTGTCTTCTCCTCAGTTACAAAAGCACACGATGTTCTAGTCACACCTTTTCAGACTGTCAATAAGGTGACATCAAGCCCATTTAACGTTGACATGGCATTATCTGTTAATGGCTTTTACATGAATCTAGAAAATTTTGTTAGAGATCTTGTGACAGGTCAGTCACCTAGACTTTATAACTTAACTGCATCAATGATCACGTCATCATTTGATATGACAGCAGACACAATCTTGTATCAAAATCGCAATGTTGCCAAGCGTAATTTGACAATATTACCAAACGACAACGGTCTTCAGTTTCCAGACTTCACAGCAATAGAATCAGAAGTAAGTGACTTTTTCAAGAATGATCTTGGCAATGTTAGTCATGGAATTATCTCAATGAGAAATGTAGCATCTACATCATCATATTACGCAGGTCTACCTGCAGATTTTGATGCACTTGGTGGCGCAACTCCAGAAGATCCTACAGTAGAAATTTCTTCTGCATTGACAATTGCACAAAGATTTAAAGACACAGGATCAAATCTAGTATTGATCTTTGACTTAACAACGCTAGGCTTTGGAAGAAAGATTCAGCCAGGATCTTACATAATCACAGATGAAAACATGTCAGGTTCATACGGAAAAGTATCAATTTCACTCTCTGATGATAATAACGGCACGATATACAGAAGTGACTGTTTGACGCCTCATGCAAAATGGAATTCTGTCGGAAATATCTTCTACGTGGAAGGGACGTCGATGTTGACAAATCCGGCACTTGCTCTTTTTGGGAAAGAGCAATTCGATCTCACACTAACAGGTGAACAGAGAACAAACGTCTTTATTGTCAATGCACCAGCACCTTCATCACTGATAAACTCATCTTCAAATTCAAGTTTTGAACCGTTTCCTGTATCTGAAAACATCAATGAAAGAGAGAATGAGTTTGTCTATATCACTGGTATCAATCTTCATGACGAGAATCTTAACGTGATTATGAGAGCTAATCTAGCACAACCTGTTGCAAAGAGAAACTCTGATGAGTTCTTATTTCGGCTAAAATATGACTTCTAGAACTTTAGGTCTTGATATCTCGACATCATGCACCGGGTACTGCATTTTAGAATCTGACGGAAAGCTGGTAGAATTAGGTCATATCAAGCTTGACAAGATCGAATCATTCTCAGCAAAATGCATTGCTGTCAAAGAAAAACTAATTGAGCTGAATGTCAAATATCAAATGACAGCTGTCTCGATCGAACAAAACTTGCAGGCGTTTCGACCGGGGTTGTCGTCTGCTAGCACTATAAACACATTAGCCAGATTTAATGGCGCAATTTCGTTTATTTGTTTTGATGTGTTAAATGTTGAGCCTATTTTCATCAATGCTATTAAATCTAGATCTTCGCTAGGTATTAAGATTGATTATAAAGACAAGACAAGATCTACTAAAGACAAGATCTATGAATGGGTATCTAAACAGATAGAATTTGATTGGCCTAAGTCTAGAACAGGTAGTCTAAAAACTTGTTGTTATGATATGGCAGATTCTTATGTTATAGCTCGTTAAGCAATTTTAATGTAAATTAACTTCGACTAAAGATAAGATAATGTGTGTCTTCTACTTACACAGAACGAATTAATTTCATCCAAAAGATACTGGGAAAAGGCAGTATCTCTCGTGATGGAAATGATATCACTCTTAATTGCCCGTTTTGTCACGAGCAAGGAAAAAAGAAATTAGCAGTTAATCTGGAAAATTGGAAATTCCATTGCTGGGTTTGCAGCAGCAAAGGAAATTCTTTAATTCCAATAATCAGGAAGTGTGGTTCAAGAGAAAGTCTTGACTTCTACAGGTCAAATTATCTGAATGATAAGATCTTATCAGCAGATATACTTGAGATGGAACATAAAGTGGCAGTACCTGATGGGTATGTTCCAATCCCATTGATAGCAAATGCTCGTGATCCTGATGTCAAGGCTGTTTTGAGGTATCTTGCTAACAGGTCTATCACAGAAGAATTAGTCTGGAAATACAGAATTGGTGTTTCACCTGACTTTTCTCACAGAGGACGTGCTATTTTTGTCTCACTTGACACAGAGGGCGAAGTAAACTACTTTGTAAGCAGAACTTCTGATAAGAAATCAAAGTATCGATACATCAATGCGACAGCAGACAAGACTAGCATTATTTTCAATGATATCGATATAGACTGGGACAAGAAACTCTATCTTGTCGAAGGTGTATTTGATCTGATCTCATTAGGAGAAAATGGAACATGCCTTCTCGGTTCAGCACTTCCTGAGAATTCTCTTCTTTTTAAGAAGATAGCCGCAAATCAGACTGATGTAGTTCTGTGTCTCGACAGCGATATGACAAGAAAAATTGGTCGCATAGCAGACTTGCTTGCTGTGTATGGATGCAATGTATCAATCATGGACACATCTTCAGCAAAAGATATTGCAGAAATGTCACAAGAGCAACGTGATCATGCAAAATCAAACCTGCAAGTGTGGAATATGACCACATCTTTCAAGTATAAAATCGCAAACATTAAAAGTGGCTCAATGATCTGATAATTAGTTGCATGAGCACACAACTAAAACAACAAATCAGAGAGATCATTCAAGTCCTGAATGATGAAGCGCTATTCCACTCAAGAGAAATTCCTGGTAATCAGGATGTATTTGAGCCTAGAGTAGAACGACATGTTCAGGACTCAGGCGAAATCAAGTACAGCATATTCGAATCGATACAGTCACTGATAGAAGTGTATGACTGTATCGATGAAGCAACTCTTACAAGTGAAGCTGCTTCAATTATCTCTCATATTAGAAATGATATTGAGCAATTAAAAAAATTTACCGGTAAATCTTACAAATTCTAAGTAAGATTGGTATATGAAAATTGCCCATTTTGCTGATGTCCACTTCCGTGGTCTTGCTCGACATGATGAATATCGTGATGCATTTATTGATGCATTTGAGAAGTTAAAGGTCGAAAAGCCAGATGTAATTTACATCGGTGGAGACATTGTCCATTCAAAGACACAGGGAATAACACCTGAGGTCATTGACATCTTATCATGGTGGTTTACAGAACTGACAAAGATTGCACCTGTTGACGTCATTCTTGGAAATCACGACGGTCTGATCCTAAACAAAGACCGACAAGATGCAATCACACCTATCATTTCAGCATTGAACAATCCTCGATTGCGTCTGTTTAAGCAGTCAGGTGTTTTTGATGCGCCCGTTGACGGCTTCAAATGGTGTGTCTTTTCACCATTTGATGTTGCCGGATGGCCTGATGTAGTACCTGCCAAAGGCAACATCAACATTGCATTCTATCATGGTGCAGTAAAAGGCGCCAAGTCAGACTCTGGGATGGAGCTAGAAGGTGAAGTCACCATTGATCTATTTGAGAAGTTTGATTTTGCATTGCTTGGTGACATACACCAACAACAATTTCTCAACGATGCAGGCACAATAGCATATTGTGGATCGACAATACAGCAGAATTACGGCGAAGAAGTAGATAAAGGTTTCTTGTTTTGGGACATAAAGACCAAGAACAACTTCACCACAAAATTTATTAGTGTGAAGAATGACATGCCCTTTCATACAATTGATTGGAAAGGTGATGTTACACAAACTCTTGGAAAACTATCAGGAATAACACCGAAAGCAAGGATCAGATACGCATTACCTGCCGACGTGAATGAACACGATGTTCGTTCGCTCTACACACAGACACAGTCAGCAGGTAAATTTTCTGAGATTACAACGAAGTCAGAGACTGTCGAGCAGAAAGCTACGACATCACTTCAACCGTTAAAGTCTGAGAACGTTAGAGACAAGAATGTTTTAAAGATAATCATTGATGATTACTTGAAATCTAAGTCAATAGAAGACCGACGTCGCACAGCTGCAATGTCATTATTTGACAAATATTATGACACAGTTGTTATTGATGATGAAGTCGTAAGAAATATTGTCTGGAGTCTTAAGCGATTTGAATTTGACAACTTATTCTCTTATGGGCCCGGCAATTCAATAAATTTTGATAAACTTAATGGAATAACAGGGATCTTTGGAAAGAACAGATCGGGTAAATCATCTGTGATAGGATCTATTGCATATGCATTATTTAACACATCAGACCGTGGGTCGATGAAAAATTTGCACATCATAAATTCAAATGCAGATGATTGCAAAGCTAAAATAGTCATGTCTGTTGCCGAAGAAGTGTATGAGATTGAGAGGGAGACCAATAAAGTTTTCTCAAAGAAGTCTGATGTGTCTGCTTCAACAAAACTTTCACTTAAGAAGCGTAGCACAGGTGATGTGCTTAAAGACCTAAATGATGAGCAGCGCAGGGAAACAGAGAAGATTGTTAGGAAACTAATAGGCACAGCAGACGATTTCTTCTACACATGTCTTGCGCCGCAAGGCCAGATGAACATGTTCATTAATGAAAAGTCAACAAGTCGCAAACAGATATTAAGTAGATTTCTTGATCTTGAAATATTTGATCTCTATCATGAAAAAGTCAAACAAGACTTATCACCTATTAAGGCGAGTCTCAAGACAACTCAAACGCTGGACGTTCTTGTAAAGAATAGAGATGAATTGATTGAACAGAAAAGTCTGCTTGAAAAAGAAGCAGACAACACAACAACGCTGCTTGATGGCGCAAAAGAAGAGCTACAATCTATCAATAGCCCATCATTAGAAATTATAAATGATGCTGACATCATATCAGCATCGCAAAAAGTGAATCGTCTTGAGAACGAATTGACTGATTTGCAAGACAAGTTAGATGAAAATACTGCTGCAATTAAGGATTTCTTACAAAAGCTCGAGAAGATAGAAGCAGTAAAAAGCACGGTCAGCATAGAAGATTTGAGAAAACAAGAAGAAACTTTAAAAGATCTTGAGATGAAGTTTGCAATCAATACAAAAGATCTTGAAACAAAGAATTCTGATCTTGAAAAGCTTAAAAAGAGAACTAAGATCCTTGACGATATTCCGTGTGGAGACAGCTATCCAACTTGTATCTTTATCAAAGATGCACACCAAGGAAAAAGTCTTATTAAGTCAGAAGAAGAGACACAGGATGCTATTGCAAGGACTCTTGCTATCCTTGCTGACAGGATCAAAGAGATCAACAAAGATGATATCAAGGGAAAGATTGAGAAGATTGGTAAGCTTGCAAGTCTAAGTAATGAGATAATCCAGCAGAAACTGAAGTCTGAATCGAGCATACCGCTATTTGAAGAGCGAATTTCAACAAAGAAGAACCAGCAATTTGACGCTGTTGAGTCGCTTAAGACACTTCAAAAAAAGAAAGACATTCAAGATAAATCTGGAATTGCAGACCAACACAAAGAATTCATTGCTGCTAAGAATAAAGTCTCGGCACTTGAGCGTGATTTGATCGTTATTGCGTCAAATCGCGGTAGAAATGAAGAAAAGATCAACAACGCAATTAAGCAGATAGAAGAACTAAAAGAGTCTCTTGGAAAGCATGAAGTCTTAACACTTCTTGAGAATGCATTCTCAAAGAAAGGAATACCACAAAGTATTATTGCCAAGTATCTGCCACTAATCAATGCAGAGATCAGCAAAATTCTTACAGGTATATCTGGATTCACAGTCGAGATCGAGTGCGATGAATCAAACAATATTGAAATCTACATTGTCTATGATGAGAAAAAGAGGATTATTGAACTCGGATCAGGAATGGAGAAAATGATTTCTTCAATCGCAATTCGGGTCGCGCTGACCAGCATATCATCACTCCCTAAATCAGACATGTTGATTATCGATGAAGGATTTGGTGCACTCGATGAAAGTAATCTTGAAGCATGCGCACGTTTACTTCAGAATTTAAAGGGTTATTTTAAGAAGATAGTTATTATCTCACATGTTGATGCAATCAAAGATGTTGTTGATAATATGATAGTGATAGAGACTAACGGCGAACGATCAAGAGTAAATTATGAATGACATGAGTCTTTTTTGTGAAGTCTGTGAATTTTCATTAGACTACAGGCATGACCAGACACACTACAAACACTTCAAGTGCTGTAGAAATTGTGCAATGAAATGGGCAGAAGCAAATAGAGAACAGTGGTCTAAGGGTTGGCGCCCACAAGCTGAAGATATTTATAAATATCGAAATGAACGTATTACGTTAGCATTAAATTCTAAAAGGATACAAAATGAACTTTCAACAGATTAACACACTCGGCCAGATTCTTGATACAACTTTTGGAAAATCTTCCACGGGGAAGAGTTCCACGTTTTCAATTAAAACAAAAATGTCTGGCAATGAAATTCACGTGATGTATACGACAATTACAAACATTGTCACAGACAAACCTGCCCGTGATCAAGTACGGGAGCAAGAAAGAATTTCTGAAAAGCTGATTGAAGACTTTATCGCACAAGTAAAGAAAGATTACAAAGTTGCAGCAAATGAAACGTTGAAGCTTAAGAAGGGTGAATCTACCGATGAGATAGAAGTTATTTCTATGTCTTCGTTTAATCCTAAGCGCACCGCGTATTATAGAAGGAGAGCAGTCTATACTGTCAACAACTAATGACTATTGTCAATAAATCAAGACAAGTTTCTGAAATTGTAAAGTGTGGTAAAGATCCAACTTATTTTTTCAATAACTACGTCAAGATCCAGCACCCAACAAAGGGAACAATACCTTTCAAGACATTTCCATTTCAAGATGATTGTGTCAAAGATTTTATCGACAATAGATTCGTTATTGTCGTGAAAGGTAGACAGCTGGGTCTTTCGACACTTGTTGCAGCATACGCAGTATGGCTTGCGTTATTTCAGCGTGACAAGAATATCTTGATTATTGCGACGAAATTGCAAGTCGCGCAGAATTTTATCAAGAAAACCAAAACGATTCTGACTAATTTGCCGCCTTGGCTGATGTTATCACAGGTCACTGCAAATAATAAGCAACTTGTTGAGTTCAGTCATGGATCATCAATTAAGGCGATACCAACGTCAGAAGATGCAGGTCGTTCTGAGGCGTTGTCACTGCTCATTGTCGATGAGGCAGCATGGGTAAGAGATTTCGATACGTTGTGGACAGGCCTGTATCCTACACTGACTACAGGTGGTCGAGCAATTCTTCTATCCACACCTAACGGTGTAGGTGGTCAGTATTACAAGCTGTATAAAGATGCTGAAGCTGAACAGAATGAGTTTAAATCGATCAAGCTTAATTGGGATGTGCATCCTGAGAGAGATCAAGCATGGTTTGATAAGGAGACAAAAAATCTCTCAGGAAGACAGATTGCACAAGAATACTTGTGCGATTTTGCTTCATCTGGTGAAACATTTCTAGGCGATGACGATCTTAAATGGTTGCATTCTATTATCGCAAATCCTATTGAAAGAACAGGATTTGATAGAAATGTCTGGACATGGAAGTATCCGCTATCTGAACACAAATATGTCATGTCTGCAGACATCGCCAGAGGTGATGGAAAAGATTTCTCAGCATTCCAGGTCGTCGATTTAATGACAGGTGAGATTGTCGTTGAGTACAAAGGCAAGATCGCCCCAGATAGATTTGGTGATCTGCTCAATGAATACGGTCTGAAGTATAATAAAGCACTTCTCTGTCCGGAGAATAATAGCTTTGGTTATGCGACTATCATCAGACTTAGAGACCTGAACTATCCTAAGATGTACTACCAGCGTAGCAATGCAGTCTATATTGGTGACTACATACCGCCTGGTGACACAACAACGGCAGGATTTAGCACAAGTGGAAAGTCACGTTCATTAATCCTTACAAAACTTGAAGAGTTGCTTAGAAACAAGCAGCTCATTTCTTATTCATCAAGATTCTATGATGAATTAAAGACGTTTGTCTGGACTGACAATCGTGTTCAAGCAATGAAGGGTGAGAACGATGATCTTGTAATAAGTCTTGCAATAAGCGCATGGTTGTTTGATTCATCCTCAGAATACAACAGAGACTCAGATGTGCTTAATAAGGCAATGCTTGCAAGCATGTCGCTTAAGTCTCAAGAATTCAATGGCATTGCTAATGACATTCTTTCTGGTGCAAGTAAGAAAAAAGTTGAAGCAAAGAAAGATCTTATAAGCGGTCGTTTTCAAACAAGATACAATATACCAGCTGATCTATTATGGATCTACAAGTAGGATAAATGGCAAAGCAAGAAGATAGTGTATTTAGTAGACTTACAAAGTTATTCAGAAGCGGCCCTGTTGTTAAACGCAGAGTTCGTGACTTTGTGCCGAGTACAAAAAATACATCAGCATTTGAGATGTTCAGAAAGACTCAGAGCCATGTATACAGCTCAGCAATGTCTGCATATGGATCTTATGATCGTATGGCAAGATACTCTGACTTCCAAGAAATGGAGTACACACCTGAGATTGCAAGCTCACTTGACATATATGCTGAGGAGTCTGTTGCGCCTGATGAGATGGGTAATGTTCTGCACATTTACTCAGAGAACCCAAGCGTTAATAAGATCCTAAATGAGTTGTTTTATGATACGCTAAATGTCAATTTTAACCTGACTGCGTGGGTCAGGAATATGTGTAAATACGGTGATTTCTTCCTGTTCAATGATGTTTCACCAGAACTCGGCGTAATCAATGTGTACCCAATTTCAGTCAATGAGATTGAGCGAGAAGAGGGTTTCGATAAAGATGACCCGCTAGCTGTTAGATTTCGCTGGATGACACAAGGAAACCAGATCCTTGAGAATTGGCAGGTCTCGCATTTTAGAATATTAGGTAATGATGCTTTCCTTCCTTATGGAACATCTGTTCTTGAAGCCGCGAGAAGAATCTGGCGTCAGCTAATTCTTGTTGAAGATGCAATGTTGGTTTACAGAATTGTTAGAGCACCTGATCGTCGTGTCTTTTACATCGATGTAGGAAATATCCCACCTGAAGAAATTCCTAATTACATGGAACAAGCACAGGCGCAGCTTAAGAAGAATCAAGTTGTTGACAAGAATACAGGAAGAGTTGATCTACGTTACAATCCGCTGTCTGTTGATGAAGACTATTTCTTGCCTGTTCGAGGCTCTGCAACAGGGACAAAGATTGACACATTGACTGGTGGACAAAATACTGCTGCAGTTGAAGATGTTCAATACATCCAGAAAAAGCTATTTGCTGCCTTAAAGATACCCAAGGCATATCTTGGATATGATGAAGGCCTTGGTGCTAAAGCAACACTTTCGCAAGAAGACATTAGGTTTTCACGATCGATCAATAGAATTCAGCGGACAATTCTCTCTGAGCTTAATAAGATTGCAATAATTCATCTTCACACGCACGGATTTACTGGAGAGGATCTTCTAGATTTTGAGTTAAAACTTACAAATCCTTCAACGATAGCACAGCAACAAAAGCTAGAACTTTTTAACACAAAATTCACAATAGCACAATCAGCGAATGGCGTGACAGGTCTTGTTGATAAGAATTGGGTTAGAAAGAACGTCTTTATGATGTCTGATGATGAAATCAAAGAGATTGAAAAGGGTCTATTGAAAGACAAGGCAATGGAACTTAAGATTGAAGCTGTCAAACTGCCAGAAATTCCTGGATCTGCTCCAAATGCAGATCTAAGCGCAGTAATACCTGATAGTTCTTCACCTGGACCTGGACCTGAGTCTGGACCGCCGCCCGATACAAGCCCCACAGATCTATCAGGTGGTCAGCAGACATTAGGCGAAGTTGATGATGACTCATTTTTTAATAACGAAGAAGCAATTAATAAGAGAAGCTACGTACCTTATCCGATTAGGCCTACACAAAATCTATCTCTTAAAAAGAGCTTGCTTGGAGAGACAGCACCTGGACCTAACTACGTAGAGAGAGAGAAGAAAAACAAACCTAGAAGAAAAAATCCGCTTAATCAAGACACAGATCATGCAAAGCTTGTATCACATAGCAAGTCAAAGCAGAGCGATTCAATATCACATCCTTTTGGAAATAAGCAGGATCTTATAAATCCTTTCAAAAATCCGATGTCAGAGAATGACGATGACGATGTTGATGAATACTTAGAACAACGACAAATTTTTGGTGATATGAGGCTTTCTGAGATTCAATCAATTGTGAAACAACTCAAGAATGCTAATAGAAAGATCTCTGAGTCAGAAAATACATCAGGGGATGAAGATGAGTCATAATAAGAAACGTAACGTTGGAATAATCTATGAACTTCTAGTTCGGGCAATTTCTGCGTACCTCATTGAAAATGATAAACCTCGAGCACAAATTGCTCTAAATGTCTTGACAACGCACTACAGTAAGAATACTGAGCTCTACAAGGAGTTCAGATTATTTAATGCGCTTGCAAAGACAACAGTTAAAGACACATCGATCGCAGCAGCAATTCTAACAGAGTCTAGAGCGGCTTCACGTAGATTTGATGCTGCAAAACTAGATGTTGAAAAATCTTCTCTTATCAAGGAGATCAATTACAGTCTTGCAGATGATAAATTCTATAGACGCAGTGTACCTGATTATAGAGTTTATGCATCAATACAGACGCTATTGAATGAATGGCGTCAAGGTGATAGATCAAATCTATCTGAAGTTGTTGTCATAGAATCAACACTGATTGAATGGCTAACTGCAGAGAAGAAAGAAGTAGAGACTGAGCCTGACGTTGATCGTAATATTGACTCATTAGTTGTCAAGATAATGAATGAAAAATTCAACAAGAAATATAATGATAAGCTAACAAATGAGCAAAAAGATCTGATTAACGACTATGTCTTCTCAGTTCAAAATGACAACAGCGAATCAATTATATTCAAAGCACTGATGATAAAGAAAGAAGCAACACAGGCGCTTGGCGAACTTAAGAAGACTGAGACTAATCATGTCGTGCTTGAAAAAGCTGAGGTTGTTTCAAATAAGCTGGCACAGCTTACATTTGAATCAATAGATGATGATAAGCTTTCACAATTAATGACAATTACACAACTAATCAGGGAATTAAAGGGGGCATAATGTCAATGACATTGCTTAAAGAGTGGACAGCGCTCAAATATAGCACGGCTCTTGTTAGAGAATCAAGAGACATGAATGGCGGAAAAATAATGCTTAAAGGTGTTATTCAACGCGCAGATACACTAAACCAAAATGGAAGAATTTATCCTCGAGGAATACTTGAGAGAGAGATTATCAACTATCAGAAGTTTATTAGAGAGAATCGTGCGTTAGGTGAATGTGATCACCCAGACACATCTGTTGTTGAGTTAAAAAATGCATCACATCTTGTAAAAGAAGCAAAAATGGACGGTGATGACGTTTTTGGAGTAATTGAGCTACTCGACACCCCAAGCGGAAAAATTCTTCAAAGCTTAGTAGAATCAGGCGTGACGCTTGGAATCTCATCAAGAGGCGTCGGATCTACAAAACAACAAGGAAGTGCGCTAATTGTCCAGGATGACTTTCAGCTCATCTGTTTTGATATAGTGTCTGAGCCTTCAACACCTGGTGCATTCATCAATGAATCAAAAAACATTAATGTCCGCGATCTGAATAAGACGTTTAATCGTTCAGACAGAATTGATAGAATTTTCAATAACATAATTGCATGGAAATAATATGAAGTTATCAAGAGATGAACTCAAGAGCATTGTCAAAGAGTGTCTTGTTGAGATATTGTCTGAGGGAATTGTTGGAACAAAGCAACAACTCGATGAAAATCGTAAAGATAATTTTTCATCGCAGCCACAAAGACTGCAATCAACTCAAAATGTAAGATCTAACGTTGCTGATAAAATTAGTTTTCTTCCAAAGAATAATCAAAATTCTTCTATGCAACAACCAAGAGTAAACAGACAAGCAATAAACGAAGCATCATCTGACCCTATGATCCAAGCAATGCTTGCAGACACAGCACTTCGTGGAACTCCAATAATGGAAGACAACAGGCGTGGTGCTGAATCTATGATAGCAGTGCAAGGTGATGTTGCTGCAAAAGCTATGCTTAGAAGCGATCCAACAGATATTTTTGCTGAGTCTGCATCTAAATGGGCTACTTTAGCTTTTTCTGATAAAAAGTTAGGTGCATGATGTCAAATTCAATGAACGGCATACTTATATTTTGAACCCTTTAATCTTACTAGGAGAATTAAATGTCATCTGTTAAACTCACACCCGAACTTCTCAAGAGAATGGTGCTTCAAGAGAAGAAGAAACTTGAAAGCAAGAAGTCACCTATGATGGACAAGGCAGCACTCAAAGACATGCACATGGACATGGATGAGGGAGATTGGAGTTCACCTCCTCCTCACGCTGTTAAGCGCACACATGCCACAAGCAACAAAGTCAAGCAAGACGGCAATGGAGCCGGTGATGTGGCACAATACAAGACTCTCAAGAAGCTTGAAGAGTCGCTCATTGCTAGACTTGAGCAAATTCGTGAGAACAAGCAGATTCTTCGCGACAGAATTATCGCTAGACGCTAATTCAGTAAGTTTCCAAAGATTGTAAGGAGGATCTCATGTCATCAATGAAGACTGCGACTGTTGAGCCTGATGGTGGGTCTCGTCCCACTGCAGGCCCGGGTAGTAGAAGCGACACGAATCTAAAAGCAATTTTTGCTACTTCACCGTTGTACAATGAGTACAATGCAGTAACTGTGCAGAATGCAGGCCTGTCTGTACTGAATGGTGCAGGCGGCCCGGGCGATAGCATACCCAATATCGGAATAAGCGTTGGATCTATTAGTGACTCAACAGCTTATTACGGTTTTCCAAGTGCTGTCAATCTTAATTTTCTTGGAGCACCTGATATTGAGAATGAAGTTGTCACTGGCGGTGAAGGTCTTCCTGCATCGCCTTATGTGCCTAATCTCGCCTCATCACCAAATGCAAGTGATCCACTATCACAACCTGCGTATACCGGTGAGTTGCCTCGAAGAGGAAATCAATACGGATCAGGGCTTGGTTCGGCAGTTGGCCCTGCAGAAACATCCACAGGAATAGCAAGTCAGACTCTTGGGACATACATCTCTGGCAAGTCTTATCTTGGTAGTGTTGGGGCATATAACCCATCATGATGCGTACTGTCTTTAATCCATCTGGTGATAGAAATACCGGTGCAGGTTACGGAACAACAAAAGCAAAATTCTCAGGAAAAGATTATCCAGCACCTTCAACATATCCATATGATGAACCTGTTGAAGAACTGTTTGACTTTACTGATGAAGACGCTGAGTCATTTGATGCAATAGCAAAGAAAATAGACATGTCGAATATCGCAAAGCAAGCTACGACAGGTCGGACAGACAGAGGATCTTTTACAAAGATGAGACTGGATTTAAGTGAAGCGGCTAGCGATTCACACATCATGACAGGCATGGTGCCATTCCCATTCTCATCTTTGTATAAGAAATTCTCTGGACCTGCAGCAGGTGGTGTTAGCTCAGCGGCTGTATACAAGACAGGTCCTGGACACAATAAATTTGGAACTGTTCGCGGTTGGTCACAAGCACCAAACACAAATGTTGTAGGTGATATGCTGACAATCACAAATTTACATGACATGATTGATCCTGGAATCAGGTCAATTGCAAAGTCTAACCTGATGATAAAAATAGCACAGCAAGAATCAGACTAACAGCATATTTAAGATTCGTACAGGAGAGTTAATGTCAAAATCGCTTTTCGAGGAAGCAATTGCAGATGCAAAGCAACTGCGCTCTGTTGCTGAGCAGAATGCAAAGAATGCTATCATTGAAGCGGTGACACCAAAGATAAAAGAGTTTATCGAGAAAGAACTTGCAGGAGAAGCAACTTCGCTGAATGACTCTAATAACTTTCTTATGTCGTCTCTAAGTGAAAATGATGAAGATGAAGATGAAGCTGTATTGATTTCAAAAAAATCGAAGCCTCAAGTCAAAGAAGTTCAAGAAGAAGATGAAGTCGAATTAAATGAGACTGCGCTCAAGTCACTTGTTGACCTTCTTGGCACAAAAAAGATGTCAGAAAATGATAGACTTCGTGAAGCTTTCAATATGCTTTCTGAAGACGAGCAAGACTCTGTTCTTGAACTAGTCAAAGGAACAATGCACACTGACGATAATGAGGGTGTGTATGAAATTGATCTTAAACCAAAAAATTCTAAAAAAATGACGAAATCGTCAGGAGACAACATGAAGAAAGAAACACTCTATGAGCTTGATTTTGACGATCTCAATGAAGACAAGATCACGATAGACTTTGGCAAAGATGTCAAATTCGATCGTGAGAATCCGTATTCTGTGATCGTTGATGATTCTGAAGAAGAAGACGAGGACGTGACTCTTGAGGAGCCACCCGAAGAAGAAGAATCAGAAGACATGGATGACATGGGTGATATGGACGCAGAGCTTCCTCCCATGGAAGATGAAGAGCCTCCTGCAGCAGCTGAAGGCAGAATGTTTGAGATTGATGAAGCAATGCTCCGTAGAGAGCTTCTTCGTCTCCGTGAAGGAAAGGCATCAAAATCTAACAAAAATTCACCACACGCAAGAGCAGCTGCAAAAGCTTTCGGCGATGGTGACCTTAAAGACATGGATGAAATTGTTCTTAACAAGTTCTCCCAGCTTAAGGAATCACGTAATAATGAGGTCCGCAAAAATCGAGTCCTCCAGCAGCAGCTCAATGAATACAGGAACGCAATTGAAACGCTCCGTGAGCAACTTTCAGAGCTTAATCTCTTTAATGCTAAGCTTCTCTACGTCAACAAATTGACACAGAACAAAGACGTTACTACATCGCAACGTCGTGCTGTTGTCGAGGCCCTTGACGGAGCTAAGAACCTTAGAGAGGCAAAGCTTCTTTACAAGAGTCTATCTGAGTCGCTAGATAAGAGCAATTCCGCATCTTTGAACGAATCAGCACGTAGACTCTCACCCGGTCATGCATCACGTCCAATAACATCAGGTGGCTCAAAGAGACTCGATGAGTCAACTGCCCTTGATCGTTGGTCGGTGCTAGCCGGTCTTAAGTAATCAACAGGAGTAATTAAATGTCAAAGACATTCTCTCTCAATACTCTCACTGAAGGTATCAGTGAACGTAACAATGGCGCTGAAGGTCAACGCCTTGTCGAAAAGTGGACACGTACCGGACTGCTCCGCGGTCTTGAGAACACAAAGCGTGACAATATGGCACGTCTTCTCGAGAACCAAGCAGCTCAGGTTCTTCGTGAGTCTAACAGCCTTTCGACTGGTGGCGGCAATCTGGCATCGAGTGGTGACCTTCGTGGTTTCACCTCGATCGCTTTCCCGATCGTCCGCAGAGTCTTCGGCGGCCTTGTTGCCAATGAGCTCGTGTCAATCCAGCCGATGAGCCTGCCTTCAGGCCTGCTCTTCTACCTAGATTACACCTACGGTACCAACGTCGGTGGTGACTCATCAATAATTGATGGCTCTTCAACACATGCGCAGACCTTCACAGCAGGTCAGTCAATCTATAATCTTCCTACCGGTAAGGGCATCCAAAGCGGATCGCTTGCTGTTGGCGGTCAATACGATCTGGCTGGTACATCCTACTCCAAGGTTCACCAGACTGCGACTCTGTCACTGCTTGCATCAGGTTCGTATCGCACCGGAAATACCATAGTCGCAGGTCAGACTGCTTTTGCTACTGGTACAGACGGTCGTTACCTCCAGTTCGATCCTGCTATCACCAATGCTATTGAGTCCAATACCTCAGGTCCTGGCGCAGTAAATGGTGATGGCTCTTATTCGTTCCTTATAGTTGATCTCGCTGCATTGACAACATTCGACACAACTCAGGCAAAAGACTTCAGCGTCTATTCAGCTGCTGTAGTTCGTTCTGACGTCGGACTTGGCAGAGTGGCGAATACGATCCAAGGTGGTTCAGGCCTCCTTAACGTTCGTCGTCTCAACCAGCTTGGTACGTTCGCGAATGGTGTCTTTACGCCCAATGCACTTGCAACTGCCAACACCGCTGGTGTCTCAATGCTTTGCGTCGTGTCAGGCGTTCTCGCAGCTCCATCATCACCTACAGCAGGAACAGGCCCGGCCAAGAACCTTACCGGTTCATTTGCCATCGCCGACTCTTTCTCAGCTGATGCTACCGGTGGCGATACCTTGGTGATCCCAAGCTTTGAGTCGAACTTCGGATCGTCTCCTAGCCCACTGATTCCTGAGATCGACATCAAGATCGAGAGCATTGCCGTGACTGCAACGACTCGTAAGCTGCGCGCTCGCTGGTCGCCGGAATTGGCACAGGACCTCAATGCATACCACTCGTTGGATGCAGAGGTCGAGCTCACCCAGATCTTGAGCGAGCAAATCGCCCTCGAGTTGGACAGAGAAATCCTCAATGACCTGCTCACACAGGCCAATGGTGCCAATTTCTTCTGGTCACGTTCACCGGGTAAGTTCATCAACAAGGTGACCGGCTCAGAAGTCGTTCGTGCTTCTTCGCTCAATCCTGGACCGAACTTTACCGGCACTGTCCGCGAGTGGTACGAGACGTTGATCGAGACCATCATAGACGTGGCGAATGAGATCCACAGGAAGACCCTTAGAGGTTCGGCTAACTTTATCGTGGTTTCACCCGATATTGCAACCATCCTTGAGGCCTCTGTGCTCTACAAGCCTAGCTACAGCCTCGATGGTCAAGGCCAAGTTGGTTCAAGCTTCTCGATCGGTGCAACTCCTATCGGCAGCCTCTCCAACCGGTTCACGGTGTACAAGGATCCTTACTTCCCCAGAAATAAGATCCTCGTCGGCTACAAGGGTGGATCTTACCTGGAAACAGGTTATGTCTACGCTCCGTACGTTCCCTTGATTGTCACGCCTACCATCTTCGCTCCCGAGGATTTCACTCCTCGCAAGGGCGTGATGACTCGCTACGGCAAGAAGATGGTTCGCTCGGACTTCTACGGCACCGTGACCTGTCTTGAT
>Ga0181346_1000295_pt1 | contig 21065 bp, 33 predicted proteins | sample Su13VDMM15DN_FD_130100 | JGI IMG/M metagenome (GOLD analysis project Ga0181346, IMG submission 130100) | Freshwater viral communities from Lake Michigan, USA - Su13.VD.MM15.D.N | ecosystem: Environmental > Aquatic > Freshwater > Lake | place: USA: Michigan | collected 2013-07-15 | reverse complement strand
GGCTGGGTGCCGGTCAGAGCGGAAGATCATCCGGAGCTTATGCTTCCGGCAAATGAAAAAGGTGAAGTCGCCCATGGCGGGCTGCTGTTGTGCAAGATGCCAACTGAGATGGTGCAGGCACGTAATGCGCACTACCAGACGCAATCTGAGAACAACATTGACGCCGTGGACAATTCGTTTATGCGCCAGAGTGATGCGCGGATGCCTTTGTTCAATGAACGTAAGTCAACGACATCTTTTGGCAAAGGTAATAAGTAGTCTTTTTATTAACTAGGAGTTTAATCATGGCACAAACTGCGCCTTACCCAGCGATTACGGCCCCTTACGGCCTAAAGCCGATCAATTTGATCGGTGGTCAGGTGTTCGCAGGTGCAACTCGTCAACTGCCTATCACGACCTCTTCGGTCAGCTATAACACCGCTATTTTTAACGGTGACGTAGTTGCTCTGACGGCGGATGGTGTTGTCGCGCTTGCTACCTTGGACACTGATGCTACCCCAGTTGCAGGTGTTGTCGGTGTATTCCTCGGATGCACTTATACAAACCCAGTAACTAAACAACTGACTTTCTCCCAGTACTGGCCGGGCTTTGCCTCGGGCGTGACTGATGCGCAAGCATACATTGCTGACGATCCTGACCAGCTTTACAAGGTCGTGTCGGTTGGTGATACCGCTGGCGGCACCGGTCTGGTTCCTGTGGCTTTGTCGCAGTCCACTCTGGGCAACAACGTGGTTCTGGTGTTGAACACCGGTCTGACCACTACAGGTAACTCCCGTATCGGTATTTACGCTAACGGCGTAACGTCTTCACTGCCAATGCGTGTAGTTGATATGGTGCCTGACACCGCAACCTCGGCTGGTTTCTTCGAAGTGATCGTTAAGTTCAACTTCGGCTACCACTCGTATTACAACGCCGTTGGCATTTAAGGAGCACATAAATGGCTATTTCACGCGCCCAACTACTTAAAGAACTGCTCCCCGGCCTGAACGCTTTGTTTGGTCTGGAATATGCACGTTACGGTGAAGAGCACAAAGAAGTCTACGAAACAGAGACTTCCGAGCGTTCGTTCGAAGAAGAAACCAAACTCTCTGGCTTCACTGCCGCACCAGTCAAGAACGAAGGTTCTGCGATTGCGTACGACAATGCTCAGGAAGCTTGGACTGCTCGATACAACCACGAGACCATCGCCCAAGGCTTTTCGATCACTGAAGAAGCGATTGAAGATAATCTGTATGACAGCCTGTCGGCGCGTTATACCAAAGCTCTGGCTCGTTCAATGGCCTACACCAAGCAGGTCAAAGCGGCTGCAATCTTGAACAACGGCTTCACCAACTCTGCTCAGTACTACGGCGGCGATGGCGTACCTCTGTTCTCCGCTTCGCACCCACTGGTTAACGGCGGCAACAACAGCAACGTTCCTTCGACCGCTGCTGACTTGAACGAAACTTCGCTGGAAAACGCTGTGATTCAAATCGCTGCGTGTACTGACGAACGCGGTCTGCTGATCGCTGCCCGTCCCCGTAAGCTGATCGTTCCGCCGAGCCTGCAATTCGTTGCAACTCGTCTGCTCGAAACCAGCCTGCGTGTCGGTACCAACGACAACGACATCAACGCAATCAAGAACAATGGTTCGATCCCAGAGGGTTACACAATTAACCACTTCCTGACCGACACCAATGCTTGGTTCCTGACCACCGACGTACCAAACGGCATGAAGCACTTCATTCGTGCACCGCTGGATACGAAGATGGACGGCGACTTTGATACCGGCAACGTCCGTTACAAGGCTCGTGAGCGTTATTCCTTCGGCTGGTCAGACCCATTGGGTATGTTCGGTTCCGCAGGAGCGTAAGACAAAAAGGGGGACTTTACCGTCCCCCTTTTTTAGTATATAAAGTACAGAATTCCGGGGGATACCCGGTGCGATCGAACAGGCCCCCCACCTGACTTCATGCAGATCGTCGCACCTAACCGCATGAGGGAAAATTCAAATGGCACTTTCTACTACCCAAAGTATTTGGCGTTCGGGCGGCGGCGATCAGACTCGCACCGCATATTGTGGCTCCGGCGTTATGGCCGCGCAGTTCTACATCCCTGACGCATCTGAAGCCGCTAACGTCGTAATTTCTTCGGCTGCTGGCGCTCCTAACCTTATTCTCCCCGCTGGTGCTGTTGTCCTCTCGGTAAACATCACTACTGCTGGCGCTGGTTCGGTTGACATCGGCACCACTGGCGTGGCCTCTGGTACAGCCACTCCTGCTGCTATTGCTAACAACCTGTCTGTGGCTACGGCTGGCTTGGTTACATCAGGTCTGACCCTGACTGCAATTAGCGAACTGTCGTATGTGACTTCGCGTATCGACACAAGCGGTAATAACCCTGTTGCCGGTTACATCACTTACTTCGTCGCCGATCCTCTGGTTGGTCAGCAGAACGTCTAATAAGGAGGCATCATCATGATGCAAACAGACGTAAAGTCGGCGCAGGTAACCTCGACCAATACGGCGTATGCCGACACGACCCGTGTAAAAGCGGTGACTGTCAGCTACGCCTCTGGCGGTACGGTTGTCCTGAAAGACGGCGGCGCAAGCGGTACTACGCGGTTTTCATTCACTGCACCGGCAGCGGCGGGATCAGAGCATATTCTGTTCCCCGGCGAGGGCATCAAGTTCAACACTGATGTTTACGCTGCGCTGTCTAGTGCAACTATTGTGGTGTTCTATGGCTAAGACCCCGGCATGGACTCGCAAAGAGGGCAAAAATCCCAAGGGTGGTCTAAACGCCAAAGGGAGAGCCTCCTACAACGCAGCGAATCCGGGGAAGCCGGGGCTGAAAGCCCCCCAGCCGGAAGGCGGCGCAAGGAAAAAGTCGTTCTGTTCCAGAATGGAAGGGATGAAAAAGAAGCTCACTTCTGCCAAAACCGCGAAAGACCCGAACAGTCGGATTAACAAATCATTGAGGGCTTGGAAATGTTGAAAGACCATCTTGAACCAGACCTGATGGATAACGTCTCGGTCCTTGCTGGGCTTGGCGTAATTCTGGGATGGTTACCAAACGTGCTTTCTATCGTTACTATCGCATGGTTCAGTATTCGTATCTGGGAGTCCGACACGGTTCGTGGCTGGACAAAACGCGAGAAGAAGATCGATGCCGAGCAAGAGTAAAGCACAACACAACCTGATGGCGGCGGTTGCCCACAACCCCGCCTTTGCAAAGAAGGTTGGCATCAAGCAGTCCGTGGGTAAGGAGTTCGCATCTGCGGACAAAGGTAAAACTTTTAAACAAGGTGGTGATATGGCTTCGAAAATGAACCCCGGCTTCATGGCAATGATGAAGAAAAAAGCTCCAGCAAAGAAAATGGCTGGTGGCGGTGTGGCTGCGTCAAAGATGGGCGCGGTTAAAACTGCGGCTCCAAGCAAAGATGGCGTTGCTGTCAAAGGCAAGACCAAAGGCAAGCAAATCGTCATGGCCGGTGGCAAGGGCATGAAAAAAGGCGGCTATTGCTAATAGGAGTTTCTCATGAAACGCAAAACAAGACGGTTCGATGAGGGCGGCGACACAACTGCGGAGTTTAAGCGCCCCTTTAAATCCACTGACGACGCAAAGTCAGAGACTGCTGCGGCCCCCAAGAAAACTTCGTTCAATACGGCTTTCGCCGCTGCGCGTCGCGCAGGGGACAAGACGTTTGAGTGGGAAGGCAAGAAGTACGGCACCGCAATGAAAGGCGAAAGCAAGTCTTCGCAAGGTAAGATTAGCACTACCGGCGTCGATGCAGGCATTAATGCGGCTAAAGATCAGGAAGAGCGCAGAAAGCAAATAAGAAACACCAACACTTCCCCGCGTCTTGATGACATACTGGCCGTGCGTAATATGTCAAACCAAGTAGCGTATAAGGCAAAGCAAAAAAACATACGCGACTCGCAGGAAGAGCAAAAACGCGCTGCTGATTTGCTGTCCACTAGCACAGGCAGGGCGCTATTAGATGCGCAAGCACCGCGTATAACGAAGCGTATGCAAGACAATCAAGCTTATGCCGACGCAACCAAAAAAGAATTTCAAAACAGAGATTCGATGGCGCGTAGCGCGTACGAAGGCCAAGGATATGACTATGACGCAATGAAAAAAGGCGGCAAGGTCAAGAAGATGGCTGGCGGCGGCATGACCAAGTCCGCTTCTGCTCGTGCTGACGGTATAGCTATACGCGGGAAGACCAGAGCATGAGAGCCTCACGCGGTATGGGTGCAATTAACCCTTCCAAGATGCCCGGCGGGAAGAAGAAAGCCCGTCGGGATGACACCGACTTTACGCAGTACAAAGAAGGTGGGAAGGTTAACGCTGCTGGTAGCTACACCAAGCCCGGTCTTCGCAAGAAGATTGTGTCGCAGGTAAAGTCCGCAGCCACTCATGGCACAGGTGCAGGTCAGTGGTCCGCGAGAAAAGCACAACTCGTGGCTAAGAAGTACAAAGCAGCGGGTGGAGGATATCGTGACTGAAAAGAAGAAACCCAGTAAGGCAAGATTTAGTACACAACCAGAAATGCTTGGCGGAATTAGTACTGAGGGGGCGCTTGACGATAATTTTGGCGTCAAAAGCGGACGTAGCGCTCTTTATCGAACAAAGGATGGTAAAACCGAATCTATGCGGTTTTCGTTGCCCGATGCTAAAGCTGAAGAATACGCCTCTGAATTGCAACGCGAAACTCGCGGCATGAAAAAAGGTGGCAAAGTTAAGTCCGCCTCATCCCGTGCAGACGGAATAGCACAACGCGGTAAGACGCGGGGTATGATGAAGTGAAAGCACCGCAGAAAAGCTTGAAAGACTGGGGAGACCAGAAATGGCGAACAAAGTCAGGAAAGCCATCGTCAAAGACCGGAGAGAGGTATCTCCCGGAAAAGGCGATCAAGGCGTTAAGCCCAGCCGAGTATGCCGCCACCACGAGGGCAAAGCGGGCAGGGAAAGCAAAAGGTAAGCAGTTTGTTGCACAGCCCAAAGGCATAGCCAAGAAAACAGCAGGGTTTAGATAATGACCACATCCGGTACAGCCAGCTTTAATCTTGACCTCAACGAAATGGTTGAGGAGGCGTTTGAACGCGCCGGGAGTCAGTTGCGTACTGGTTATGATCTGCGCACAGCCCGGAGGTCGTTGAACCTCCTTTTTGCCGATTGGGCAAACCGTGGCGTGAACATGTGGACGTTTGAGCAGAACACCATCACTTTGACACAGGGGCAACCGACTTATGCACTTCCTGACGATACTGTTGATCTGCTTGACCATGTTATTCGGACTAACGCCAACCAGCCCAACAACCAATCGGATCTGACGATCACCCGTATCTCGATCTCGACGTACGCCACCATCCCCAACAAACTAACGCAAGGCCGTCCAATTCAGGTCTGGGTGCAACGTCTGTCGGGTAGTGAGTCCTTACTTGCTGCTACGCTGCAAGCGGGCATATCGGCAACTGAGACAACGATTCCTGTGACTTCGCTGGTGGGCATCCCCACCGCAGGTTTTATCCGGATTGGCACAGAACTCATCGGGTTCAACGAGACCCAGCCTGCGGCCAATGGCAACCCGGCGTACCTGCTTAACTGCACACGCGGGCAGGGCGACACAACGGCAGCTTCGCATTTAGTAAGCGCGGCCATATACGCCGTTCAAAAGCAGAGCATTACCGTCTGGCCAACCCCAGACAGCGCCTACACCTACCAGTTCGTTTACTGGCGTATGCGCCGTATTCAGGATGCAGGTACGGGCGGTACCAAAACCATGGATGTGCCGTTTCGTTTTATCCCCTGCTTGGCCGCAGGGCTGGCGTACTACATTGCGCTGAAAGTACCGGAAGGCTTGTCCCGATTGGACATTCTTAAAGCCCAGTATGACGAGGCATGGAACAATGCAGCCAATGAGGATCAGGATCGGGCGGCAGTGCGATTTGTACCAAGGCAGTACTTTATTGGTGGTGGTTAATCGTGGGTAACAGGTTTGCTTCCGGTAAATTCGCAATTGCGGAGTGCGACCGGTGCGGGCAGCGGTATAAGCTCAAAGAATTAAAGAAGCAGGTCTTAAAGACCAAGACCTATAATCTGCTGGTGTGCCCCACCTGCTGGGACCCCGATCAGCCGCAGTTGCAGTTGGGTATGTACCCAGTGGACGATCCGCAAGGTTTGCGGGATCCCCGGCCTGACATAAGCTACTACCAAGCAGGCTATACCGGGCTACAGCTAACGCAAACCGTGGGGGCGGGTGAAGATGAGAATGGCGACCCCAGCGGGGGCAGTCGGGTGTTTCAGTGGGGTTGGAGGCCGGTGGGCGGCTCCAGTGCTAATGATGCGGGGCTGACACCAAACTACTTGGTATCTGCCGGAGTTGTAGGTACAGTAACGATTACTTAGGAGTTGACATGAAACACGAAGACATCAAGAAGGACAAGCCACTCATGGAAAAGATTGCCAAGAAGGCGGTCAAAGGCCACGAGAAGCGTATGCACAAAATGGCCAAGGGCGGTGTGACTACTGACCAGATGAAATCCATGGGCCGCAATCTGGCACGTGTTGCCAACCAAAAATCGGGCTAATCATGGCTAAATTTTCACAAAAGCAGGGCGGCAAAGAAGTAGGCCAAGCTGCTGTTTACGCGGAGCCACACACTATGGACGGTAAAGCAATCAAGGCAATGCCTTCAAAAGGCGCGTCTGGTGCCAAAGTAATAAACGAGATGAACCCATCCGTTGCTGGCCTTTCTAAAGGCAATTACAAAGAAACCAAGACTTCAGGTATCAAAATGCGCGGTACTGGCGCAGCAACTAAAGGCGTAATGTCTCGTGGTCCGATGGGTTAATTATGACGTATACCGAACTGTTCATTACCGTTAAGAACTACCTGCAAAACGACTTCCCCGCAAACACGTGGACGAACGTAGCAGGTACAGGGGTTACTACGTCTGACGGTACTGAACAGATCAACACGTTTATTACGCAAGCTGAAGAGCGCATCTACAACACGGTGCAAATCCCAGCTTTGCGTAAGAACGTCACGGGCATTACCTCAAGTAGCAATAAGTATCTGTCGTGCCCAAACGACTTCTTGTCTGTTTTCTCGATGGCAGTCATTGACGGTGATGGTAACTACGAGTTCCTGCTGAATAAGGATGTGAACTTTATCCGCGCAGCGTACCCCAACCCCAATGAAACGGGCATCCCTCGGTACTACGCTTTGTTTGGTCCCACCGTTGCGTCAGGCACTATTACAGATGAGTTGAGTTTTATCCTTGGCCCAACCCCTGATGACGCTTACGACGTAGAGTTGCATTACTTTTACTACCCCGAATCAATCACAACTGCGGGCACATCATGGCTTGGTGACAACTACTCGCCGGTATTGCTGTATGGCACGATGGTCGAAGCCTATGTGTTCTTGAAAGGCGAGACGGACTTAATGGCTGTTTACGAAGGTAAATACAAAGAAGCCATGAGCCAGTTGAATCGCCTGGGTACAGGTCTTGAGCGTGGTGATGCTTACCGCGATGGCCAAGCGCGAATTATTAAGGTGAATCCGTAATGGCTATCCAACAAGGACTCACAAACAGCTTCAAGCAAGAGATGCTTCAAGCGGGCCAGAACATTGTCACGGACACGTTGTATATGGCGCTGTACACGGCGTTTTCTAATATCGGCCCACTGACAACTGTGTACACAACAGACAGCGAAGTCACTGGTACGGGATACACAGCAGGTGGGGTCGAGGTTACAGGCACAACGCTTAGTACCGATACGCAAACAGGTACGGTCTACGTCAACTTCGATAACGTGTCTTGGCCCGGTGCTAACTTCACAGCACGTGGTGCGTTGATCTACAACGTCACAGAAGGTAACAAGTCTGTGGCTGTACTGGACTTCGGTTCGGACAAAACTTTTAGTAGTACAAGCAACACCGTCACCATGCCAGCTAACACGGCAACGACGGCACTAATTCGTTTTCCTTAAGAGGTCATTATGCCTATTGCAAAATCTACTATGGGTGAAACCGTTCAGGCTGGCGTAGGCAAGTCCTCGCAAGAACAAGAGCGTGGCGGTTTTGGTGGTGTGTTTAAAGTTACTTGCTTTGATGCTGATGGCAATCAGAAGTGGGTGGACGAGTTCCATAATCTGGTCGTCAATGAAGGCTTGCAAGACTTGAACACGCAATTCTTCAAAGGCTCGGGCTATACCGCTGCTTGGTATCTGGGTCTGGTGACCGGCCCCGGCGCTGGTGTTTCGTACGCTGCAACAGATACGCTGACTACTGCTTCGTGGACTGAGTTTACTGCTTACACAGGTAACCGCAAGCTGGTGTCTTTTGGTTCGGCTACTAACGCCGACCCGTCTGTTATCAGCAACTCTGCTTCGCAGTCGTCGTACACAATTACTGGCGGTGGCGGCACGGTTGCTGGCGCGTTTCTGACTACGGTGGCTACGGGCACTTCAGGCATTCTGTTCTCAGAAGGCAACTTCACCGGCGGCGACAAGATTGTGGCAGCGGGCGACACCCTGAACGTCACCTACACATTCAACGCTGACGCGGTATAACGGAGGCAATATGGCTAATTTTAAAAAGGGCGATACCGTCAAGCTGGTGGCGGTAGTCCCAGAAGGTCCGGTTGAGTCGATGCGTATGGATGAGGATGGCAACATCCAGTATCTGATTTCGTGGACTGACACTAACGGTAACAACCATTCTCGCTGGTTTGATGAGGCGCAACTGACGGCTGTGTAAAAGGGTAGGGGCGCATGTTTGGTTTTTCTACTTATTCACAAGCGCCCTTCTCCTCGCTAGTTGGCGGTGCTCAGGTATTGAGTGCTTCAGTATCGGAGTCCTGCCAGCTTTCAAACGCACAAACAGTAACAACGACATTTGCAGCAGCGCAGTCTGAGACGGTACAAGTAGCAGATACGGTTAATCGTGAGTACGTTGCACAGGGGTTAATCTCTGAGACAGGTCAGTTTTCTGAAACTCAGGCAGCAGGTAATTTGTTCTCTGGGGCTGTATCCGAGACAGGGCAGTTCATAGTTTTTGAAACCGCTAGTTTTACTGCGGTAGGTGCAATATCTGAAGAAGTCGATGCTTCTGCGGCACAGACAGCGGTGTTCTCAAGTGCGGTGGCTATTAGCGAGACCGCGCAAGTAAGTAATACGGTTGCAGCGCAAGCGGTGTTTGCTGGGCTAATAAACGAGACAGTGCAGTTTGAAGCTATAAATTTTGGCGCTTTTGACTTTGATGAAGAGCTTACAGAGGTTGTCAGGTTTAGCGCAGTAGTAGCAGCGGCTGGTGTTTTTGCAAGCGCCATAGATGAGACGGTTGATGTAAGCGAAACGCAAGATACGTTCAACGTATTTTTTGCCGACCAAGCCGAGACAGTAGAAGTAAGCAGTACTGAAGCAGCAAGTCTGGTATTTGTTTCTGCGGTATCTGAGTCCGTTGTATTGTCGGATGCGTTTGTTGGGCAGGTTGATTTTGTGGCAGCGTTGACTGAGATCAGCCAGCTTGGTGACCCGTTTAGCGCAACAGTGGTTTTTGTCGCAGCACAAAGCGAGACGGTACAGGTCAATGATGCTACCCAAGGTAAGATCATATTTGGCGCAGCACAGAGCGAGACAGCAAGCTTGTCCAGCACAGAAGCAGCGGCAGCGGCGTTTGTTGCAAGTATCAGTGAGCTTTCGCAATTAGAGTCTGAAGATACGGCGGTCGCTACGTTTGTGGCGGTGCAGAACGAAACAGCGCAGTTTACGGATACAAGCACAGCAGCCGCGTCATTCCTTGCGTCAATACAGGAGCAAGTGCAGGTATTTGATTCGCTACTGGGCAGGTTCCTGTGGGAGATTATTGATGATGCTGAGAACGCTGACTGGCAAAATATCAACAGCAACGTGCCCGTTGCATGGGCAACAGTAAGTACAGATGTGCCGGGAGGATGGCAGAATATCAACAGTGATACCGGGACCGGGTGGGGCGTTATAGACACAGACGAAGACCCAAGCTGGACTAACATTACTACGGCGGAATAATGGCACTTGTAGTCAAAGACAGAGTCAAGGAAACTTCCACTACGGCGGGCACGGGAACACTTACCCTTGCTGGCGCAGCAACGGGCTTTCGCTCATTCGCTGATATTGGTAACGGCAACACCACCTACTACACCATTGTTGATAACAGTACGGGCGAGTGGGAAGTGGGTATCGGTACGTACACTTCGTCAGGCACAACGCTTTCACGCGACACGGTTCTGTCGAACTCTTCTGGCACTACGTCACTAATCAGCTTTGCTTCCAATAGCAAGGATGTGTTCTGTGATTACCCGGCTGAAAAAGCAACGTACATGGACTCTGGTAATGCCGTGGTTGCAGGTAATGCTACGGCTGCGGTCTTTGTAAACTCCCAGACCATGACGATTGATACGACTATTAGCACGGGAACTAGTGGCATTTCAATCGGCCCATTTAACGTCAACAGCGGTGTGGTGTTTACAGTTGAGTCGGGTGCCCGACATGTCATTATTTAAGGTGCAACGATGACAACGATCAATACAAACACATCAGCAACCACAGCGTTCATAGTTACGCCAGATACAGACGGTACGTTCGTCGTTAATACAGGGTCGGGTGTTGGCGCTGAACGGATGCGGGTTGACGCATCAGGCAATGTAGGAGTTGGTACTAATTCTCCCGAATATCGTTTAGACGTTGCAGCAACAGACAACGTAACAACCACCATTGCAATGTCTGTGCAAAACAGCGCGCGCAATTACGGGCTTGGTATTGGTGCATACACTATGTCCAACCGGAATATTGGTGGTACTGCTACAACTATTGATTACACATTTGACGTTGGTGGCGACGCAATTTTTAAAACCGCCAATACAGAACAAATGCGACTTGCGTCTTCCGGTGACCTTAAGTTCAACTCCGGATATGGCTCTGTCGCTACAGCATACGGCTGCCGTGCGTGGGTGAACTTTAATGGTCAGGGCACAGTTGCTATTCGTGACTCAGGTAATGTATCAACTGTAACGGACCTTGGCACTGGCGTTTATAGGGTCAACTTCACAACCGCAATGCCAGACGCAGACTATGCAACATGCGTGACGGTATCAAACGACACTGCGCAAACAGCGCCCAGAACAGGCGGTGTAAATTTTGGAACGAACGGCGGTGCCCCTACAACTGCGTTAGTTTATGTTATTACAGGCGTATCAGGCAGCACCGCCAACGATTTGCCCTACGTAAACGTCACTGTTTTTCGTTAAAGATAATCATGAACCAACGAATTATTTACCCAACAGACGAAGGCGGTGTAGCGGTGGTTATTCCTGCCCCCGAGTGCGGCCTGACTATCGAAGAAATCGCGGCAAAGGACGTACCTGCTGGAAAGCCGTTTAAGGTTATTGACGTATCAGAAGTGCCGTCAGACAGAACATTTCGTAACGCATGGGAGTACACAGCATGATTACGATTAACCTCGACAAAGCAAAAGCTATCGGCCACGAGATTCGCCGCGAGAAACGGTTAGACGAGTTCAAACCGCATGATGAAGTCATCATGAAACAGATACCGGGCGTAGACGCACAAGCCGCTGAAGCTGCCCGTCAAGTAATACGTGACAAGTACGCGGTAATACAGACACAGATTGAGGCCTCCGCAAGTCCTGAAGAAATTAAAACCGCGCTGGGTATGGAGTAACACATGGCATCCACAATCAACGCAGATGATGGAGTAATAAGCGGTTCAGCCGGGGTAAAAACCACGCCTGATGCGTCGGGCGTTCTTGCGCTTCAGACTAACGGAACAACTGCGTTAACACTGACCGCTGCTCAAAACGCAACCTTTGCGGGCGGCATTACTTTTACTTCAAACGCCGGGAACAACGGAGTGCAGACATTCGACTCCTCCGGTACGTGGACAAAGCCCGATTTTGGTAATTGGGTACGCATCCAAATGTGGGGCGGTGGTGGTGGTGGGTCTCGATCAGGAACAACCGCCAATATCGGCGCTGGTGGTGGTGGCGGGTATTTTGAAATTACAGTGCCAATAGCTGAAATGGGCGCGTCTGCTACAGTGACAGTTGGCGCTGCTGGGGTGGGTAGAACTGCTACTACTGGTTCTGGTACTAACGGAGGCAACTCTGCCGTCACTTTAGGCAGCGGGTCGGTTGTGTACGTGAGTGGTGGTTTTGGCGCAGTAAATGATAATCTGGGCGGTAAAGGTGGATATGGCGGGATAGCTTTCAGTACAACAGCGGTTGCAGACCCCTCTGGAGCGGGTAGCGGTGCAAGCTCAACCGTTGCTGCGGGTGATGGATATAGTTATACAGGTGGCGGTGGCGGCACAGCTACAAACAACGCTGGTGGTAAAGGTGGATACGGTGGCGGCGGCGGTACTCGCGGTACACCTACGACTAATACTTCCATATTTGGTGGGGCTGGCGGTACTGCTACTGTGGCTGGCGTTCAACCCGGCGGTGGTGGTGGCGCGAGTTCTGCGATCAACACAAATGCCACTAACGGCGGTGCAGGTCGAGTAGTTATTACTACGTACTAAGGTGATTCATGAGTAATTACGCAATGGTAAATAATGAGACAAGCAGGGTGGATAACGTCATCGTATGGGATGGTGTTTCCGAATACACGCCACCAGAAGGCTACACCCTTGTTGAAATACCTGCGCCAAGCGAAACAGAACCGACTCCCGGTGAAGGATGGTCGTATGTTGACGGCGCGTTCGTCGAAGCAATCACCCCAGAAATAACGGAGTAGTCATGGCAGTCATTATTAACGGCGACACAGGTATTACAACACCGGGGGTGACAAACTCTGGTGTTGAAGCATATTCAGCAGCATCGGATATGCAGAAAAACAGCCTTCCTGCTTATACACTAAAAAACATCACCTACCTGACTTCAGGTACAGCGGCTACCTACACAACCCCGACAGGCGTTCGTGCGCTCAAAGTTACCGTGATTGGCGCTGGTGGCGGTGGTGGTGGCGTTGACGGATCGGCCACTGCATCTACAAATGCTTATTCTAATAGTGGCGGCGGGGGCGGTTATGCCATAGCGTTTATTGCGACTGCGGAAGCGTCTTACACCTACACAGTAGGTGCTGGCGGGACAGGCGGTGCTGCTGGTAATAATGCGGGTGCAGCAGGTGGGACGACGGAGTTTAAAAACGCTGGCGCTACTGTAGTTATTTCCGCTACTGGTGGCGGGGCTGGAAATGGAGATACTGGCGCAACTTCTACTGGCGCACAAACTGGTGTACCCGGTGTTGGGTCAATAACAGGGCTTGGTACTCCGGGTGGGGTAGTTGGTAGTGGTACAGGCCAAGAGGCTAATGGGTATGGTCGTTTTATAAACGGTACGCTTTACTCTCTTGCTGGTGGTGCTTACTGTCCTTTAATTGGTGGGGGATTGCCATCAACAGCCCAAGCTACAGGGGCAAACGCAACTAACTATGGTGAAGGCGGGGGGGCAGTACGAACCACCACTGCATCAGCATCAAACTTTGCGGGTGGTAATGGGTTTGCGGGGTTAATTATTGTTGAAGAGTATTACTAATGAAGACGCTAATAATTCAAAATAACGTAGTCGTTAATGTTGGCGCGGGTGAGCCAGAAGGTGAAGCGCCCGAAGGTTTTACGTTTGTCGTGGTGCCAGATGATGCGTACGTCGGTCCCGGCTGGACTATGAATGAGGACGGAACATTTACGGCACCTCCACAACCACCAAGGCAAATACTTGAATAACCCGATGTGGACCCGCTAACCCTACTCGCTGCTGCCAACGCTGCTGTCGCGGCTGTAAAGAAAGGATGCCAGTTATACAAAGACATCAAAGGCGCAGCGGGTGAAGTAAAAGAAGTACTGGACGATCTGAAGGCGCAGTTTGGGAAGATACCGAATCCGACAAACGCTCAAAAGATTCAGTACAACGAAGAAGTACAGCGGGTCCAAGAAATTGCAAAGGCTGACCCGAATGATGTTTTCTTGCAGATTGGTAACGATCTGGGTGCTTTGATGGATGCTTACGACAACATCGGCAAGGCGTTCTTGGCACAGGAAGCAGAAGCGACACAGGTGTACACAGGTAAGGATTCGATAGGCAAGCGGGCATTGAACCGGGTAATTATTCGGGCTAGACTCGATGCCATGCTGGTTGAGTTGCGCGAGACGATGGTCTATAAAGCCCCGCCTGAGTTGGGTGACCTGTGGGGTAAGTACGAGAAGATGTGGCGGCAGATTGTTGTTGAGCAGGACGAGGCGCATAAGCGCGAGACAGCAAGGATGCAGATTGAGGCGGCGCAAAGACGCAGGCGGCTAAGAAAAAGGAAAGAAGAAGCGGTATGGGTTGGAGCAATCCTTTTCGTCGTGGCGTGGTACGTAGGAGTAATGGTAATGCTTCGCCTGAGTCAGACGTACCGTGGGCACTACTCGTCGCCGTGGTGGTCTTGTGTTTTGTGCTAGTGATCGCCCTGCCTGTCATGGGGGTGATGTATATGGACATGAACAATGCTTTGTACCGGGCAGCAGAAGAAACCCGCAAGATGAAAGAGTTGCGGGCAAAAATCTTATTGGAAATGCGAGGTGAAGAATGAACGACGCAAACGATTGGATGACGACCAAGTGGCGACCAATGATGGCGATCACGTACATGATTATCTGCCTGTGTGACTTCGTGCTGTTCCCCATCCTATGGACGGTTGTGCAGTTCTGGGAAACCCAAGCAGCGAACGACGCTTTCCGTGAGTGGACTTCTCTGACGCTGCAATCGGGCGGTTTTATCCACATCACATTCATGGCAATTCTGGGTATTTCTGCTTGGACACGCGGGCAGGAGAAGATTGAATCTATCAAAGCCGGGAAGACTGAAGATGCCTAACCCCTACGTTATTGTCGGCGCTCTGGTGCTTGTTATCTGTTCATACTTCTACGGGCACCAAACAGGTGTTGCGGTAACCAAGGCCGAGTGGGAAGCTGAAAAATTAGTGGCTGCGGCAGACGCTGCGAGGATACTGAAAGCCGAGCAGGACAAGGTAACGGAGTACGAGCACCTGCTGGCGAATACACAAAACCGAGTGGAGAAGGTCTATGTCGATAAAATTAGAACTGTTGAAGTGGTGCGCGATAAGCTTATTGATACTGCTCGGACTGACGGGTTGTTCATCGACGCCGCGTGTCCAGACCATAGTAACCCCGTGCCCAGTGCTGCCGCCAGTACCAGCAGCGATCATGGAGGAACGAAAGCCCGACTTTCAGGAGAGGCTGCGGAAGCTCTTATCACCATCGCCGCAGACGCCGATGAAATCACCCACCAACTAAATGCCTGTCAGGAGATACTGAGAAATGAAAGAGAACTTCGACGAAGCCCTTAAAGCCATCCTGAAACATGAAGGTGGTTTTGTAAATCACCCAAAAGACCCCGGCGGCATGACAAACCTTGGCGTGACCAAGAAGGTCTGGGAAGAGTGGGTAGGCCACGCTGTTGACGAAAAGGCAATGCGCGCTCTGACGCCTGAGACGGTAGGTCCGATGTACAAGAAGAAGTACTGGGATGCAGTCAAAGGCGACGAGATGCCTGACGGTCTGGACTACCTGATGTTTGACTTTGCCATTAACGCTGGTCCCGGTCGTGCGATCAAGACCATGCAGAAAGCTATCGGCACCACCCCGGACGGCGCTATTGGCCCTAAAACTATGCAGTCATTAAAAGATGCCAATCAGAGCGAATTAGTGGCAAAATTCAGTGCAGAAAAGGAAGCGTTTTACCGCAGTCTGCCTACGTTTGCAACTTTCGGTAAAGGGTGGCTGCGCCGCGTAGCCGAAGCCAAGACCCACGCAGAAACCATGCTGGCTTAATTAAGGAATAGCTATGCCAAGTCAATACTCCACCGATCTACGGATCGAACTCATTGCTAACGGCGAACAGTCAGGTACGTGGGGCACCACAACCAACACAAACCTCGGCACTATTATTGAAGACGCTATTGCAGGAGCAGCAGCAGTTTCTGTTATTTCAGCAAATCAAGCGTTGACCGCACAAAACGGATCGGCTGACCAAGCCCGGTGCGCGGCTATAATTTTGACAACAACCACTACAGCTAACTTCGCGGTTTACGTTCCGCCGGTTACAAAACTGTATGTTGTAAAGAATGCTTCTAGTTATATTGCTTCTGTTTACGCCTCTACTGATCTTGGAAATACAACAGCCGCTGGCGCAAAAGTTTCAATCCCTGCGGGTAAAACAGCTTTGCTTCGTGTAGATACCACTGCTTCGCCTACAATCGACGTTGTTGAGCAGCTCGACTATGTGGCGGGGAATTTTTCTACTGGCGGTACTCTTACGGTAGATGACAACGCAACTGTTGGGGCTTCTGCGGTTGTTGGTGGCGATATTACTGCGCGTGGTGCACTACTTGCGTATGAGCCGCTTTATGTAAACAGCACGGCGTATCTAAACAGTCTTGCTGCTCAGACGGTTGCACAGTCTTCCGCAATCAACACAACAAACGAAACTATCACGCTGGCCTCTGCGGTGTTCGTCAATGACACAGCAGTAATGCTTACCTCGTCGGATACGATGCCGACAGGCTTGTCCACAAACACACTGTATTACGTCGTCGACACAAGCGCCACAACTTATTTTTCTGGTACTGGATACATTAACGATGGCGCAGGCAGCGGCAGCACTACTCCGGGCACGGTTTTAACTATTACTGGAGTTAACTCTGGTTCGATTGGTGTTGGTACGGTAATCTCTGGAACGGGCGTAACAGCGGCTACAACGGTTACTTCGCTGGGTACAGGCACGGGCGGGGCGGGTACATATAACGTTGGCACTTCTCAGTATGCCGCATCTACCACCGTCAATGGTGCGTACGCTGGTTCACAGACAATCAAGCTGTCCACTTCGTCTGGCGGTTCTGCGGTAAATATTACGGCAGTCGGTACGGGCAACTTGACGCTTACCCCTGTTGCACTGGCTAACACACCTCCGGCTGGATCAAGTACTACGGCGATTGCAACGACTGCATTTGTGACTAATTCCGCTATTGCCAATCAGGTTCTTCAAAGCGTAAGAGCCGCGACTACAGAACCCATCACACTATCCGGCACTCAGACAATTGACGGTATAGCGGTTGTGGCAGGTGACCGGGTGCTGGTAAAGAATCAACTTACTTCATCCCAGACACCTACGTTCTATTCGGCAAGTTCACAGACTGCGACATTTACTACAGCAAGCCCCACTGTTATTACAGTAGCTACTGCACCGAACTCGGGTACACCTGTAAAGTTTACAACTACTGGCACACTGCCTACTGGCATCAGCGCAACAACGACGTATTTTGTAGACAAAATAAACACCACTACGTTCAACATCTCTACTTCGCCAACGTTGTCTCCGTTAGTTAATGTGACAGGCGCAGGGTCTGGTACACACACGATGGCGGTTAATCAGTCGGTAATTACTGTTGCGTCCGCCCCAGCCGATGACAGCAGAGTGATGTTTCAAAACACCGGCGGGTCCTTACTTACAGGACTTTCAGGGACGCGCATATACTATGTGGTTGATCGCACAGCTACTACGTTTTCTGTTGCTGATATGCAAAATGGCCCTGCTATTGCACTTAGCGGAACAGCAAGCGGTACAAACTCTGTGGGTACGGTGCCTTCAGCGACCAACGGTATTTATGTAGTCAACGCCAGCACATGGACTCGTGCGACAGACGCAGATACCACAGCGAAGCTTGCGGCAGCACAAGTAGCTGTTACGTCAGGTACGACAAATGGTGGCAGACAGTTTGTGACAACCTTTGAGGTGGGGAACACATTGGACACCACTACGATGGACTGGAATAGGGTGCTTTATGGGCCAGCAACTTCAAGTACGTTGGGCGGTATCCGTGTTGCGGTATCTGGCACAACTCTAGATTTGTACACGTACTGATTATGGCGCTTACCTTAAACGGCACTGAAATGTCTGAAGTGACCCTGAACGGTACACGGATGGAAGTCGTTAATATCAACGGCACCGAAGTCTATCGCGCTGAAAACGGCAATGTGACTATGGTGTATACAGGTGCGGAAGATGGCACCTTTGACCCCGGCGCTGAAGATGTAAACAGACATTTTGTAGTTCTTGGTGTTCGTTTTTCTGGCGACGGGCTACCGCTTCCAACAACGCCAACCATTAACGGCACTTCAATGACGTTAATTACCCGTGGGTCAGGCTCGGGCGGAGATGACGGCGGCATAACAGGTGTGTACACAATAAAAATACCTACGGGTACCGGAACTTTTACAGTAGCCCAAGGCGGTACTGTTTTTAATTACATCGCCATTTATCGAGTGACCGGCATCTACGAAATGACGACCAGCACAGTTTTATCGTCGGGGAGTAGTGGTAGCTCAATTACAGGCGCAAAAACATCTTCTGCCAACGGCTGCTTTTTTGGTGCCTCTGTTCGAAACTTTGGTACCCCCTCATTTCCTACCCCGAACAGTACAGGGCTTGCGTATACAGCGCCATCAAATCAAGGAAGAATTGCTGCAAGTAACGTAACCACCGGCCCAACACAAACAGTGTCGTTGACAGGTAACCAGATGAACTCCTATGCCATCTTTGGCTACGATCTTTACTGAGGCAAGCTATGCCATTACAAAAACTACAGTTCAGGCCGGGGGTTAACAGAGAAGGCACAACGCTCTCGAATGAGGGCGGCTGGTACGACTGCGACAAAATTCGTTTTCGCTCTGGCTATCCTGAGAAGATCGGTGGCTGGGCTGCGCTGTCGTATAACACCTTCCTTGGTGTGTGCCGGTCGTTGTGGAATTGGGTAACGCTCAAAAGTTTTAATTTGGTTGGTGTTGGCACGAACCTGAAGTTCTATATCGAGGACGGCGGCGCTTATTACGACATCACGCCGATTAGAGAGACTACCGCTAACCCCGGCGCTGGGATTACACTCAACGCCAGCGGTACAGTACTTACTGTTTCTGATCCCAACGCAAACAATTTGCAGGTAAACGATTTCGTCACTATAGCCGGTGCGGGTACGATTGGCGGCGTTGATGTCAACGGTGAATACCAGATTGCGACGGTTACTTCGGGCACTACGTACACGGTTAATTTAACTACGAGCGCATCGGGCAGTAATTCAGCGGCGACTATTACAATTGCCTATCAGATCAACACAGGTTTTGCTATCGCTACGGTTGGTACTGGCTGGGGCACAGGTCCTTGGTCGCCTTATTTGGTCGCTACGTTGACTAATCCTTTTGAGACTACGTACCCCGTAGACACTTCAATAATTACAGTCACTCAAGCCGCGCATGGGCTGGATACTGGGGACTACGTTTACTTCTCGTCAATTAGTGCTGCTGATGTCGGTGGTATTCCAAGCAATGTGATGAAAAAAGCGTTTCAGATAACCAAAGTTGATGCCAACACATACACAATCTCCACAGCGATAGGCGACATCACCTACGACGCAACTTTTCCCGACGCTGCTACTGGTGGAACTGTTGTTGTTAATTACCCCGAGGCAACCAGCGTTGCCAGCTATGATCGTGGTTGGGGCACAGGTTTTACCACCGGTTTTGGTTTGCAGTTGCGCCTGTGGAGTCAGTCTAATTTTGGCGAAACTTTACTTTTCTCCCCCCGTGGTGGTTCTTTATATGAATGGTCCCCCGGTGCTCTTGCAACCCCCGCTTTTGGTACTCGTGGGACGCTTGTGTCTGGTACATACACGCCATCCATAATTAACGAGATTATGGTGTCGGACTCCTCACGCATTACGATTGCTTTTGGTTGTAACGATCCAAGTGGCACCTATGCAACAACGGCGCTTGACCCCATGCAAATACGCTGGACGGCGCAAGAGAGTTACACTGACTGGCAACCGATCCTAAACACGAATCAGGCGGGCGACTACCGGCTGTCCCACGGCTCTACTATTATTGGCGCACTGCAAACTCGTCAAGAGATTCTGGTCTGGACTGACGCGGCAATTTACTCCATGCAATATCTTGGCCCACCGTACGTCTACGGTTTCACTCTTCTTGCGGACAATATTTCGGTCGTGTCCCCCAACGCTATGGCAACTGCTGCGGGCGTGGTGTACTGGATGGGTGTGGACAAGTTCTACGTTTACTCAGGTCGGGTAGAAACACTACCCTGCTCGGTGCGTACTTATATCTTTAGTGATATTAACCGGGACCAGATGGCGCAAACCAACTCAGGTACCAACGAAGGCTACTCTGAAGTTTGGTGGAACTACTGCTCTATTACTGGCCCTGACGGTACAGGAACCCCGGATAACCCCAACACCGCTATCGACTGCTACGTCATCTTTAACTATCTGGATCGCGTCTGGTACTACGGCACTTTGGATCGTACGGCTTGGCTGGACTCCCCGCTGCGCCCATACCCGCTGGCGGCAACGTCTAATAATCTGCTTGTGTACCACGAAGCAGCGGTGGATGATGGTGCGTTTGACCCACCTGTTGCGATCAATGCGTATGTGCAGTCGTCTGATTTTGATATTGAGGACGGACACAACTACGGCTACGTGTGGCGCATAATCCCTGACATCACGTTCGACGGCTCAAACACCACTGGGCAAACTTCGGATAAACCGTTTGTGCAGTTTACTGTCCGCCCCAAACAGAACCCCGGTGCAAACTACGGTGTAGCAGACTCTCCAAGAGTAACCTCCGCGCAAAGCTATGCGGGCACAACGTCTTACAGGGTTCAGCTATTTACTGAGATTATTTATAGCCGAGTGCGTGGTCGTCAGATGGCATTCAAGGTTGAGTCAAACAGTATTGGTACCCAGTGGCAGTTGGGTGTGCCTCGTATTGATGTGCGTCCTGACGGTAGAAACTAATGACAGCCTTTACACAAGTCATTACGACAGAAGAGACTTCGCTCACAACAGTGAAGTCCCCCGCCCTGCCTTTTGCGCCTGTTGAATATCAACGGGAGTTTCACGACTCGCTAAATAACATTCTGCGCCAGTACTTCAATCAGATTGATGC
>Ga0181346_1000290_pt1 | contig 21183 bp, 31 predicted proteins | sample Su13VDMM15DN_FD_130100 | JGI IMG/M metagenome (GOLD analysis project Ga0181346, IMG submission 130100) | Freshwater viral communities from Lake Michigan, USA - Su13.VD.MM15.D.N | ecosystem: Environmental > Aquatic > Freshwater > Lake | place: USA: Michigan | collected 2013-07-15 | reverse complement strand
CCATTTATATTAGCAACTCCTGTTGATAGTTTCGTCGGATATACTTGAATTCTATTTCTAACTTTTTCACCTGTGGAAGTTGCAATATCTGTTTTCGATGATATACCAAATAATACTTGCGACGCTGCGGTATTAAAACTAATAGTATCAGCCGAAAGACCCGCAGTAATAGCTTTATTTAAGTATACACGCTTTAGCGTGCTACCAGTTAGAGGCTCTATAAAGGTTACCTTAACACCATTACTAGGTATATCTACACCACTTAGTGTAGAGTACATATACATATCTGATAGATCATTGACCACAAGGTACGGTCCATTAGAGCCAGTATCCGCTGCATTTCTTCTATCAACTATACACGCTGTTACAGATGATGTTATTGTAGCTGGTGTATCCTGTGAATTATTGTGTAACCTCACTGTACCTCTATCACCACCATCTATGTAGTATGAAGCACCATATTTAGTAATAAATTCAGAAGATGTTCTACCTCCTGCGTAGCTATATCCACCGTCTCCTCTATTATTATCATCTATACCATAACAACGCTGGGTACCTCCACCGTAAACGTTATATGTAATGGGCAGTGTGGCATTGCCAAGTGATGCAACCTTTAGTTGATTGGATGCTCTTAAATGGTGAACTCTCACCCATCTTGCTTCGCTATTGCCAACTGGCACATAAGCTAAGAATATAGCACCAACAGCACCATACCACGAAAATTCAATCTTATTCATGGATACTTTACCGAAATCTGTATTCCATACCGATGATCTTGTTAGTGGTGTATTAGCACTATTCTGGACCGTTTCACCTGGATACTTTGTTACTGTGCCTCCACCACCGGCTTGCACAACGTCAGAATACACAACAGTCCGAGCACCGTTAGTAACAGCTGTTTTACCATCAACGAAATCAGTTGAGAATCTAGATCTCGGGACTTTATATTCATATACACCATAAAACTCAGGCTTAACATTATCAAGAATCCACCTTCTATATCCATCTACCGAACCATTTGTTGTGCTATTAGGGTTAGCATAATCTAAACACTTAATACCATTATTAACACTATCAACTTGTGATCTAAGTCCTGCTATGGTATTTTTACCGTTGCCAATAGATAAATCGGTGTCTATAATACCTACGCCCACGTTATTGCTATCTGTTAGTGTTAAATCGTATCTGAACTTACGATTAAAAGGAAACGCTATGTCGAACGTTAGGTCTGTCTGTGTAGGAAATATAAACGGTACGGGAGTGACTAGGTAATGAGATGTAAGATTCGAGTAGTTAGATTTAGGTTTCACAATACCTGCACCCATTATTAGAGGTTTTAATGTAACAACATCATCACCACTAGTAGAATCAATAAACTCAATTTTATAAATATCATAATCTGAATTAATAATAGAGGGGGTTGTGCCTGTACTTGTTGTGTCATATCTAACAAGCTGACCTAACTTTAATCCCGAATTACCATTCAGTGTAAAAGTACTAAGAGAGTTACTGCAACTTGTAATTGGTGTATTAATCTGCGCTTTAAGTAGAGAGTTATCATACATTGCCGCGTGTGTCATTACTAATCCGTCACGAACAACAACAAGATCACCTGCATAAGCAAACGAGACATTATAATTACCTGCTGTATGAGGAAATACGGTATTTATAGTAATATCTACATTTGCTGCATTCTGAACAACTTGCGTAACAACGGTAGATGCACTAAAATTAACATTAAAGCTACTCAGGTTAATAATATAGGGTACCATATTTTCCTTTACACCTAATTGACTTACAGTAGTTTGATTAATAGATATTTTATTACCATTAATATAAGCTGAGCTAGTTATATTAAATCCAGCTATATCTCGCGTGCCGCATATACCGTAATCTTCTTGCTGATTTCCGGCAGCGTCACCAAAAGGTTTTAGTGGTCTCTTAATAAGGGATGCTGTTCTACGAACAACAGAATATTCGTCACCTAGACCTTGATTTTTTGTTTCCCAATAATAACCGTCTGTATTATCAAAAATACCGTATTTTCTTATAGCAGGATTACGTACAAATCTGTCGTTATCATATGCAGGTACAACAGATGTTTTTACACCAAAGGTAGCCGCTGAAACTCGACCTGGTTGATATCTAAAAAATCTCTTGGATGTAAGAATAGTAGATTTATTTGGTGGAGCTTCAACTAATGCTCCAGATTCCTCAGATAAGTGTGTTAATCCCCAACCAACTTCAACTGATGCTGTACCATTAGCTTTGTACTCGTAGGTTAATGCACCTTCTCCAAAGATATGAGAGCTTTTTTGAATAGGGAAGGCTGACCACTCTGTTGGATTAACATCATATGTGTTAACATCAGCAAAAATACCCAGTGCAACTTCAGATCTTGGAATACCTAACATCGACAGAGCAACTTCTGATTGCACTCTGTTTTGCTCTGCAACCGGTATAGTGGGCTGATCAATAGCTAAGACTACTGGTAGTGATTTACCGGCTAGCTGTTGACCTGGCGGTACAGGCGCTGTTCTGCCTACCACCGTGACTGATGTGTCGTTGTTTATTCGTCTTGTTTCGCTCATGATTATGATGTTTTGTTTATTCTACCTCTGGAAATAATATATTCATTCTTCACACCTATATACGGTATGTTTGGATAAATTTGGGTTAGGTTGGTGTTAAGTGTTTGGAGTGTGCTAATATTATTAGTATAGGTTGTGTTTATAGCTGATAGCTTATAATCCCCTATATCATTTATTCTTGTAATCTTAAAATCTAATCCATCGAACGAATCGGTATCTTGTCGAGAAACAAAAAACGGCTTTATTATATCACCTACCGCGAGTACTGAAGGATGAGTCACATTAGGAAAAGTATTATTAAGTGTAAGTTCAAGTATAGATCCTGTACCCACACTTAAAAATTGATAGTATGTAGGCCGTATTTTAGTATCCGTACTACCAGTATATAAGTACTCTGTTGCCTTTAACTTGTAGTTTAAGCCAACTAATTTCTCACCTGTAAGTCTTGTTGTAAGGCTGTAATAAGAACTATGTAGTTTACTGTAGGTTGGTATAGCACTAAGTGCATCTTGAACAATCTTGAATTGAACGTAACCTCCTGATAGTTGTGCTGGACTGGAGATGATTGAAATGGAAGGTGTGGACAGTACTCCGTATGTACTATAGTTAAACGCAGGATGCTTTAAGGTATATACATAACCGTTTAATTCTACAAGAGTTTCAATAGAGGAGCTGAGCACTACTCCTTCAGAAGTAGATAAGTCTGCTGGTACACCATCTCTCATATATAGTATGATATCTGAGATATAATTAGGACTATCAATATCTAGATTTACTGCATCAAAGTTTGTATCATATAGATCTGCTACAGGGAGGAGTTCGTTATTCTGGCCGAGTACTAGGTTAGGGCTAAGTAACAAGCTCGAGGAGCCGTAAGCGAGAACACCAGAGCCACAATTTTTAATAACATTGTTAGTTACTGAACCAACAAGAGTGAGCGATAAGTCAATACTACCTAACCAGTTTTCCATATTACAATTGTGTATTGTAAATGAATTTGATTGTGGTGCATAAAAAGCGGTTGATTGCTCATCCACTGTAATACCTAAACCACCGTTGCGAATACTACTTGTTACAAGCTTAAGATTATTTGATTTCTTAGCATATATGCCGCCGCCAGCCGTGTTAATAACATTAACATTGCGATATGTTATATCATCTACTAAGTTGTTGTTAATAATAAAGTTTTTAGTAAAGCTCTCCCAACTTATATTGTTATTATAATTACCATCTATTGTAATGTTACTAATATCAATATTTTTTTTACCACTGCCATTTATAAGACACGCTGTATTGTTAGGATTACCAGTGTCGTCGAAATTCCACGGCAAAGTCCTAATAATAGTATTGCGCTCACTCGCACCTGTTATAAATGTATTATCATCAATATTAAAGGGTGATGTGTAATATACACCAGGTTGAAGATAAATTCTAGTAAGAGTTTTATTAAGCACATCTCTCACTGCGGCTGTAAATCCTCCAACAATATTACCTGCATTGTTATAAGCAACAGAATTATCAATAAATATATCAACAATACCACCATCACTTGTAAGCTCAGAACTAGGCAACTTGTTGGGTAGGAGATCTAACTGCAGCCTCTGCTTATCACTACTAATAAAAGAACTAACCCGTCTCGTTACAAATCCCTTTGCATATTTTGCAGCATTATCCTTTAGCTCTTTAATAGTAAGAGGAAAATGGTATATACTTTTATACTCCCCTGTTGAGGGACCGGTTCCATTACCATCAATAACATTTTTAATATCGGAAGCCCATCTATTAATACTAAATAGTCCCTTGTCTTCAAAAATAGAATTATCACCTGCTCTACCAATTTCACTATCTCCTAAGACATAAACTAACTTATAAGCTTCGGGAGCAGGTGTCGAGCTAGATCCAACAGCTCTATAAATTAAAGCTCCGTGTAAACTTGATTTGGATATATTTAATATATTACTATTAGAGTTATCTAATTTTTCAATAGATGTGTTTTGAATTAAAACACTAGCAGTATCACTAATAGGGAACGGAAGACTAACTCTGCCGGTGGCATACTCAAATTGTGCTATTTTATAGTGATAGTTTGTTGTCTCTATATCACCAGACTTTGTAATAGCAAGACTGGTGATATTATCTATAGCATTTATACCTGTAGTACACGCGTTAAAAATCTTGAGTGTGTGATTCTCTCTCAAAATAGTATTAAACCTTTCACATCCAAAAGCTCTTGCACTAGTAGACGCTGCAGTCGAACCTGCGGTTAATATATCAAGCGTTATATCAATATTAAAATCAGAAGATGAACTTTCTTCACGGACATATATAATTTTATTAGCAGTATCAATATGTTTTATTGTACCTATTTTATTATTACTGTCTCTAACGCTAGCGCCGATTGCTAGGCCAGCTACACTCTCTACAGTTATTGCTGTATATATGACTAGTATATTACCTGGTTCTATTTCTCCTTTTATTTGAATAGATGGACTAGTAACAAGATATTTTTCAGTCATTGTAGCCTCTTCTGTATTTGATATAAAGTCATAAGCCCTATTCCATTCAGAATTTCTACTATTAATTAAATCATATGCCGTGTTCCAATACGTTGCACTTAAACCACTAACTTGTGCAATTATTGTGTTGATGCGATCGTAAATTACACTTGAGCTTAATGATACTATCGCTGCTTCAATAGCACCGACAGTCATAGAAGTACTAACTTTTTCGACAAGAGTGTTTACTGATGTCTTCTTAGTAGAATTTAAATTGTCAACTACGAGATAATCTGTATCGCTTAAGCTATTAGCTATGTTAAGCTGAGAGATCTTAATACTAGGCATATGTTTATTTATACCAAACTATAGGCTTACTTCGACTTTTAAAAGCAGTTAATTACTGCAGTGATCAAGTTATACACCTGGAGCAACATAGGTCACGCTACCATCGGCTTGTGGCTGGTACACATTAAGATCGAAAGATGGTACAGTATGGTTAGGCTTAGCGACAGTAAGTGCCTGTACAAATGCCGTATAAGCTGTAAGCGCTCCGACTGCGTGTGTTCCAAATACATCGAGAACAGCAGGGTTAGAAGAGATTGCGTATAGTTGCTTGAGCTTTGCTTCAACAAACGAAATAGTGTCTGAAGTTATCTGCTCGATTTCACGGGCGTCACGTTGGGCGGAAGTAATTGATGTTAGTATCATATATTTATTTGTTAAAGTTTAATGCGGAGTTCACCAGTACTAGTTCTGTAGATTTGTCCTGCACTAAGTGAAGCTGTTAATGCTGCTGCTTCGCTGTTATGTACTGGTAAACTTGTAAGCTTTATAACACTATTAGTTGATTCTAGTTGACCAGTAAAGGTTTGAGCTACAGACCCGTCGGTTAAAGCTACAGTGCCAGTTGCGTCTGGCAGTGTGTAGGTTCTGTCTGCCGTTATCGTGTCTGGTGGGTGGATGCGTGCTGTTCGGCTATCATTACGAAACCAGCCGAACGCGCCTTTAACGCGAGCAACGAACGATTGGTCAATGCCTATATCACCGAACTTAGCGTGGTAATAGCCAGTGGTGGTGGTTATAAGCGCACCAATGGATTCGGCTCCAAACGCCTTGGTATCTATTCCTTTTGCAAATTCGTTATCAGCAAGAACTTTTAGTCCCACACAGTCATCTCCAGAAACATAGAGCGACACCGCTTTGGCCCCGGAACCCATTGCGGTTGATCCAATACCAATTGTTTCTGGCCCACTTACATCTGATACTATCCCCGATTCAATACCGGTCCCATTTACTTGGAGTCCAGTGGAAACAGCACCGCTTTTATTTATCACTAGCCCGTATGCTTCTTGACCTACACCAACAGAGGTGCTGTTTATTACTAACGACTTCTTAGTATCCCCAGTCGTGTTAATAACTGCTTCGCCAGTAAAGGTCGGGTTGGCAAGCGGAGCTCCTGCTGCATTCGCCCATACAGCCGCACCGGTTGTACCGCTTGAGGTTAAGACCTGACCGGATAATGGAGTGCCTGTATAAACTGGCACTGTGCCAGTTGCGTTTGGCAGAGTGATGGTTTTTGAGCTGCCCGTAGCTGTTTGGATGATGGATGTATTAAGTCCAGATGTACCTAAGTTTAACGAGCCTCCAACCCTTAATACACCATTACTTCCTATACCTGTATATACTAGACCGCTATCGGCTGTGAGAGTTTTACTAGTACTAAACACTACTGATCCAGACAGTCCAGTTGGACCGTGTGAACTACTCAAAGTTGATATAATAGCGTACGTACTATTCCAATTAGCGCTAGAAGACCCAACGATAGTAATCGGTGCAAAAGTCGCTGAAGATGTGTTGTAATCACTTCTTGTTAGTAGTAAAGCAGAAGTAGATTGAACTAAAGAGTTAGTTGCAAAAGTTGCAGAAGACGTTTGATACGCTGTAGATACTGTATACGCTTTTTGCCAATTACCGCTTAAAGCTTTCAGTCCGTTTACATCATTTAATGAACTATTAACACTTAAAAAGGGTATTAGGCTGTTAAGTGTACCTTTTCTTGTGGCATTGTTCTGAACTATTGGGATAAGTTCATTGCCGCTATATTTGATTGTGCTTTGCAGATCAGAAATTTTTATACCCATATTATTATTTATTGGCAATAGCAAATCTTTATAGTATAATATTCTTATGATTGTTTTTGACGAAAAGTCTCATACCTATACTAATACAGAATCTGACAAACGTTATATATCAGTCACAACATTATTAGGAAAGTATAAATCTACCTTTGATTCAAAAGCACATTCTAAACGCGTTGCAGAACGTGAAGGCGTTACGCAGGAATTCGTTCTCGAATCATGGAAAAATACAACAAAGGTAGCTACTGATAGAGGTAATAAAATTCATCGGTTGATGGAGCAATTTATTAAAATTGGCGAGGTGGATGAGACTTACAATTACTTGTATAAAAGCTACGATAATCTTGTTACGAAGGTGATCGGTAATTATAAAAAGGTACACTCTGAAAAGCTATTAAGTCTTAACGAGTACGAAGTTGCAGGTACCTCAGATTTAATTTATGAACGCGAAGATGACTTTATAGTCGCTGACTTTAAAACTAATAAGAAGTATAGATTTAGTACTGACTTTAATGATTACTTTAAGGTTCCAGTTGATCATCTACCATACTGCGAATTCAACACATATGCCTTGCAGTTATCATTATATGCTTATATGTATGAACAAGAAACAGGTAAAAAGTGTACAAAGCTAGTAACATTCTATTTACAGGAAGATAAGTGGATACCTTATCATGCCAATTACCTCAAAACAGATATTATTAATATTCTAAAAGACTATAAAAAGTTTACTGCTGAGACTAATTAATCATAACTAATTAAATAACGATGATGAATAAAGGTACACTAATTCGTAAGATAAACGAGAAGATTGATAATATAACTAATTCAATTTACGAGTTAAGAGACCTTCTTGACGATACGGAGAACGACGATCTATCTCAAATGGGAAATGATTTAGCTGATGCTATGATAGAGTTTATTTCAGATAATGACGTTGTGACAAGTAGCAATATACTTGAATATATTGAAGAATATTACGGCAAGAAGCAACAATAAGGCCTTAAATTTTTATGAAAGATGTTGACCTTAACCCCATCAACCAGAGTAGTAAGAGCAACTAAACTTGATTTTGGTTTAATAAGCTTTATATTAAACCGCTTTTTAAAAATTGATACTCCAACGTTGATTAAGGTTGAAAGATGTCGTAATGACTGGTCTGGTTACTGGCCAGATAACAAAATAATACGCATCGATTTAAAGCAAGGAACTTCATTAAAATACATCATATCAACGCTACTACATGAAATTAGACACGTTACCCAAGTTAGGCAAGTTGGGGATATGCACTTTAATTATGAGAATTATAATGAATATTACAATTCACCAGAAGAGAGAGATGCTCGTAAATTTGAAAAGTTAACAGTGGATGTCTGTAGAATTTACAATAGTTATAAAGGCATTGAAGAAAAATACTCAAAATTTAGTTTGAATTCTTTTAAGGAACTTTCCGATATTATTAATATATGAATATACTTAGGTGCATCGATGTTGATTGTAGCGTTCAACCCTACGAAGGAACTCTAGTTGATTTAGCATACACTTACAGCGAAAAAGAGGATTATAAGTGTGTTGATATTAAGGTATATTCTATTATAAATAGCGTGGTGGGTAAGGAGATGGCTGTCAATATTATTGAAAAGCTCGTCTTAGCGAAAGAGATGTTAAGATATTTAAGGTATGAAACAATCAATGAACAAATAGATAGTGACGATGTATAGTGGTAAAATTAATAAGTATCGTTTCGAGCACGACTCGGAAGCAAACCGGATTATGATATATGAAGAAGGTGCGGGCGTTGAGCCTGTTGCTCTTATTCATGTCGATGAAAAGTTAACTGAAAAGGATTTTCATTATGAAATTATGGCGTGGTATGCAGAAAGCAGTAAGTTATAAATCAAAGGAACTCCATTATAATTAGGTTATGAATTGTGGATGTGGAAACTTAGTTGAGGAAGGTCGACGCGAACTCGGCCTGAAGTGTTGCAGGAGTTGCGCTTTTACTGGACCTGATGTGCCGCGACCTCGTGGTACTATGATATATGGTCATAAGACTGCTGGTGAGATCGAAATTCATAGCGCGCAAAGTTGGAAGGAAAAAAAGAAGTACTATGTACCTAATGGTGCTAGAAGCTGCGTTAAGAACTTTAGTAAAAGTATTAGCGTTTAAATCTTGCAAATAATAAAGATTAAATTATAATAATTTTAACGGGCGTTACATGGATTCGACGTGACAAGAAAGTCGCGGACGGGGTTCGATTCCCCAGCGTCCACCATTTACAACAAATAAAATAATAGAAAGAGACAATAATTTTGGGAATGTTTGATCACTTTAAAATAGAGTTGCCGCTTCCGGAGTTACCGCAAGCGATACTTAACCGCTACAAACTAGGAGACAATCTTTCTAGTGATGTTATCTTTCAAACTAAAGATACTCCTAATCAAGCAATGTCTCTGTATAATGTTGATTCTACTGGACAGCTGCTCTTTGAGAAGATTGAGGGATATTGGGAGTATCCTAAAACTGAAGAATTAGAGACTAGCTTATCTCTATGGAATAAATTGGGTAACTATATTGAAACGTCTCGTAGTTGGGAGAAGGTAGATTTTACAGGTGCAATTAATTTCCACGAATCATATCATCATCAGGATTATAGCAATGAATTATCTCATAGAAAAGATAATTACCTGCGTTATCAGTATGGGTGGATTGATTATCAGGTGCAATTAGTTAACGGTAAGGTAACCGGTGATGTTATTCTTATTAGTCATACTCTCCCGGTTAAGCACACGGAAGAAGAAGTTGATACGCTTGTTAAAGAGCGATTCATTGAGCGTGTTGAGCGAGAGGAGAGGTATAAAGAACAACGTAAGTCACATCCTTCTGACTCTCAAAAGCTTATAGATACTATCTATAATCTAGTTAACATTACTAGTACAAAAGATGCAACATCTGAAAAGATCGTAGAAATTATTAAAGAATATCGCAAAAAATTCGACACTTGGTATACCGATGAAAACTAAACTAACAACAGAGCAACAGACAGAGATAGAGCGTATTAAACTAGCTATTGTAGATTTATCTACGCAGCAAGATAGTCTATACGCTAAGCTATTATTAGATCTTAATATAGTTGATCATGATGAAGATGAAGCTATCTTTGATTACATATTTAACAATTATATCAATCCTTCAAATAACTTATGGCCACAGGAAAAATAGCACAGAACAATATAACTGGAAAGTATATTAAGACAGAACCACCTAATCAAGCATACAGGGATGGTTGGGATAATATCTTCAAACCTAAAAAGAAGTACATATTAGCGTCAGCTAACTTTTGTGGCCCGTGTAAGGTTTTAAAGGCAAAGCTTGATACAAATAATATTGTTGTTGAGATTAAGCAGATGGAAGATAATTCTGAGTTTTTTAAGCTTCATAATATAAAAGCCGTACCGCAGCTTCTTGTATTTGAAAAGGATGAATTACAGGATGTTATTCGTGGATCTGAAGAAATTTTTAAAAAATTAAAAGATGAGTTATAATTTGTTTCTTGATGATATTCGCATGCCGGTTCACGCGTATATTTATCCTAAGCGTGATAGTGAGGGTAAGGTTATGCCGAGTAGATCACTTGCTAACCAGACTGGCATAAAAGACGACGACTGGGTAATTGTGCGTAGTTATGATGAATTCGTGTTCATGTTAAACTCCAAAGGCTTACCCGATAACGTTTCATTCGATCATGATTTGGATCAGGAGCACATTGATCATTGGTTTAGTCACACCAAGCAACACAATGAAATCCTATATGATAATTTTAAAGTTAAAACAGGCCTTGATTGTGTGAAATACTTTATAGATTTCTGTCATAAGACTAATAATAAGATTAGTGGAATAAATACTTTTATACATTCAGCTAACCCTATTGGCCAAATTGAAATGCAAAAGTACTTATATATACCTTTATGAAAAACAAAACAAATAGCCTTAAGGCTCTAACAACAATTGCTGTTTCATTTTTGCTAACAGCACTAGCATTTGCAGATCGCACTGCAACTATCGCATGGGATGCAGATCCAACTGCAACCTCATTTATCGTAAAGGTAGGTGACACAGTAGCAGCAACAGTACAAACAAATGAAGCAACGTTTGTTATTCCTGACACTGCTACCGCAATTACCGTTGTGGCTGTAAACGCTGGTGGTGAATCAGCACCATCCCCGACACTGCTTATTCCCGCTGCACCGCTCAGTCCGAAGGGTGTATTTGTGAAGCGTGTTGTACGAGTTACCACCACTACTACTACCTCAGTTATAGGGAGATAATATGAGACTTTCCTGTTTGGTATTTACATTTATTTGTTTATTATTAACAGGTATTACGGGTCACTGTACTAGTGCAGTGACCCTTGCGTGGGATGCCAATCCTGAAGCTAACATCGCGGGTTATAAACTCAAATATGGTCTTGCCTCAAAGTTATATTCTGTAATTGTACCTACAGGTAAAGTGACTGAAATAACCATACCAAATATGGTTGAAGGCACACGGTATTTCTTTGCAGTCAGTGCTTTTACCGATGAAGGCCTGGAAAGTTTAGACAGTGATGAGATATCTTATGTGATTCCTACCAACGATACTGATTGGCCTGTGACATATACAACGGCCGTGGTGTATGTGGATAGTGAGGAAGTTAATGGCTATGATGCTTTTTTTGCAATTGATAAAAACCCAAATACTTTTTGGCATACTGCATGGAGGCAATCTAAACCTCCTTTTCCGCACGAAATTCAAATTGACTTGGGCGGAGCGCAAACAATAAAAGGATTTACCTATCTGCCTCGTCAAGACGCTTGGCTAAACGGTACGCTTGGACAATACGAGTTTTATGCGTCCGTTAGCCGATTAGACAGAGGACTTGCAGTTGCCAGCGGAACATTTGCAGTTGACCGTACATTAAAAACAGTTTATTTTCCTGCTGTTATGGCGAGGTATGTTATCTTAAAAGGTCTTAGCGATCCAACTAGCGGTACACAGATGGCCGCGGCTGAAATAGCTGTGATTGTAGATATGGTTAGTTTGCCTAAGCCTAACGGACCAAAGAATTTGTATCTTAAAAAGATAACACGCCTACGATGAATACAGAAGAAATTAATACACTGGTTGTAAGTGATATACATTTAGGAACATGCGTCTCGCAGAAAGATAAGTTTCTAAAAGTACTCGACCTTAATTTTAAAACACTAATTATTAATGGCGATCTTTTTGATAATTATAGTTTTCACAGGTATGATAAAAAAGATTGGAAGATCTTGTCTAAGATAAGAAAGCTAACCAAGACACATCACGTTGTTCTAGTACACGGAAACCATGATGAAGATTGTGAATTTATTACAGGAGTAACAGGAATGCATTTCGTTGAGAACTACTATATGAAAATAAACAATAGAAGTTTTTATCTAGAGCATGGCCATCAATATGATAAATGGACTAGTGAACGTCCGCTTATTACATGGTTCTTCACGGGCTTATACTATTGGTTTCAAAAGATTGATCCCTCACACACTCTTACGCGACACATTAAAAGACTATCTAAATCGTGGATAAGAGCAAAAGATATTGTTCGTTCAAAGTTTGTCTTAAGACATCAAAAAACAGCAGAGATACTTATCGCTGGTCATACGCACTATCCAGAGATACGGCACTTTGCAAAATGCACATATATCAATACTGGTAGCTTTTGCGATGAGTCATGTTCTTATTGCATTATTGATGATTACGGAGATTTTGAATTGGTTTACGTTTAATCACAAAGCGATCATAAATATTATAGTTATGAATAGCAGTAATAAATATGATAAACTTTGCCAATTTTTAATTCAAATTTTTCTTGCTTTGATCGTTGGAAAACTTGGTTTTGCGCAAACAAGTACTAGCCTCCTACCACAAGATTACAAGTGTGGGATCTCTATCCGCTACAGTGGCACCGAAGGCGTTGACTGGATCGCAGAGGACATGTATCACGATCCTTTAGTGAACAACCGTCGCACGGTCTACATCAAGGCTGCGACTACAATCACATTATTTCACAACGAGTTGAATGTGCTCGCGAAAGGTCCTGGTAGTACTGTAGTACTAGTATCTACTGGTAAAGATGGTAACCTCGAGACTACTGCTGATAACGGCAATTACAACATGCCAGGCATCATCCGCTATAGAGTGGACGGTGATATGAATATCGGCAAGGAGCTATGGGCGTGGCCGCCGCCGAAGCCGGCCATCAACGGAAGAGATTTGCCGCGTCAAGATATTTTGAGACTACCAAAATATACAGCTCCGTTGTCATTTGCAACTCTCATGTACGAGCCATATGAGCCAAACTTGCCTGTGCTAAATAAAGTCGGTAGCAACGGGCAGGCGATCACCGATCAATTGGCTTACTATCACTACGGTGTCAGGGATAGCGCGGGCGATGAGTGGCATTCACTGCAAATCGGAGATGACGACTATGACTCTTACCCGACGGACAGAGAGATTTATTGGGCATCGGATGGTAAGGAGCAGCTTTTTGTTGTCAATCCAAAAACTCCTTGTATAACTGTTACGCGAACGGGTAATAGTCAGTTTTACACAACGCCCGCAAAAGTTTATTTTATCCCGAAAATTTACGATCAGACTACCTACATTCAGCCGGGGACTGGCTCTGTAAGTATCAAGCTTACAAACATCAATGGCGGAACGGTGGAATATCGCATTAATGGCGGAGCTTGGATTAACAACAGCACCGCCATGGTGACACTGACGGACTCAGCATTCGACGCAGGATCAAACACCTTGCAATGCCGCTATGCCTCCACGCCCGACGTTGTCCGCACACGCAAGATCGTTAAGAATCCACCATTCCCGTCTGCTGGAGAGAGACATGGAAACTTGTTGTGGAAGGATGTCGATGAATTTCAAAAGATCAAAGCCAGACTCACGAGAGTACCCTACAAATGGTATTGGGAGAGTAAGCTTCTCGGGGACCCTGACACAACTCTGTGGAAAAAATGGGATGCCTTTGGAGGAAAAGGGTATGGCCGGTGGGCATTTGGCAGCTACTATAATACCAGTACGGCGGCTGATACCAACGCATTTGTAGCATTAAATAAAGGGTGGGATGCTAAACCAAGTGGTTCGACAAAAAGCTGGGCTCAGTATGCAAAAGGGATGCTACTAGAAAATGTGTTAAACCTGGACCCTGTCGGGATACAGATCTCCACCGGCAATATGCCAGCACCAATGACGGAAAACCGAGCAGCAGGATATTATGTCGTCAAAAACACGTATAGCACAGCAATTGCTTACGATCTTTTGATCGCATATTATCGTAGCGATCAGCATGCGAACGGCATCACCCCAATCGAAGACTATTTTATTCGTGATATGCTGGCTTCATACGCATTAATTGTTTTCCGAAATTTTGATGGATCGAATCTGGGTTTATGGTCGATCGCGCAGGCTTCAGGGGTTTTAATGACAGGACTCGCAATGCCTGACTATGACACGCCCTATTACGGTACTAGTGGCTATAATGGCACTACCAGTGCTACCCATAAATATACACCTTTTCCTGACGACAGCTTTACTTGGAAGGAAGTTCTTACCGACAGGAAACTTGCGCCTGGCCAGGATCCGTCGAATCCGAGTTCAAGAGTAGCGAGATATCCCAACCGATCGGCCACCTATGATATTGAAGACCCACATCATACGTTGTTTTGCACTAATAGCCATTGGATATATACAAATCTAGGATACTGGAGCACGATGACGGTCCAGTTCTGGGTGATCACGAATTTGACCGCAATGCACTTCCCAACATCCTACCAATGGCCAGTGATTCATAAGGCATATCTTTATTCCGTGACGGGAAAAATGAACACAAATTGCGGGAACGGTCCAATACAGTATTATTCACAACACCCTGGCGTAATTAATGATCGCCATCCTACCGTCGCGGCGGAGGGTCGAGCTTCACTATTAGTACCACCGCCTGAATTCTATGAAGAATATACAAGAGACGGTAAGATACCGCCGACCACAAACCCAGCTTCCATCGTCTCGCTATATTCGTTGTGTTGGTTTGACGACGGCGAACCCTATATACCTTTAATTGCGCCTGGAAACCTTAGATAGAGTAATCGTCAGTTTACGTTTAATCACAAAGCGGTCATAAATAATATAGTTATGAATAGCAGTAATAATTATGATAAACTTTACAACTACTTTATGGAGCAAGTATATAGTAGCGAGGCACAGGATGAAGAGATCCTCGCTGAGTATACTAAGACACGACTAGACAGTAAGTGTTGGGATGGGTATCACAAGGAAGGTACTAAGATTAAAGGCAACAAGCGTGTTAATAACTGTGTAGAAGATGAAGAGAGTATACACAAGCCGGTAAGACCAGGCATATTAAAGCGTCAAGTCAAAGGTAAGATGACATGCTCTAAGGCTAAAGCGTTAAAGTCAAAGCAGAAGAATAAGGGTAATAATACCGCTAAAGCTTCTCAGAGATTTTTAAATTATCATTGCTAATAAGTATTCAATGTCTTATTTAAATCACAACATACCGACAATTACTTGTTTAATGAGAAATGAATATTTGTTTAACCATGAAAGTGGTTATAAAGAATACTCATTGTGCGATGTTCATAGCGTTGCTTCTATGGAGAAACGAGTGCCATTATTTGAAGCGTACTTAACAAACGGAGTAAACTGGACAAGAAGACCGATTACAGCATTTTGCTGGAAAAAGTGTGATCCTGTGCCTCTTGAAGAGTCAATGTACTGGGATTGTTTTAGCTCATACATCGACGTTAATGTACGAGCAAGAATGAGAGGGTTAAGAGCAAAGCTTATCACTCCAAGCAATGAAAAGAAATGGGGTGAATACATGATGACGCTTGATTGGTCTTGGGAGAATAAAGCAATGATCGATACCAATTTTAGCGAAACCCCTGAACATAAATGCGGTCACTTGTTTAAAATGGACAATGGTAATTTTTACATTTACCCAAACAACAGAATCATTTGGCATGATGATGCTTGGGTTGACAAGCCGATAGATAAAAATCCAAATTATAAAATTGATTTAACTGTCTACAGCGTAGAAAATAAACGCAGACAATTTACAGACGACAGTTACATGACTGTTTTCAGTGATGCAAAATAATTAAAGCCTTGTGTTTTAAAGGAACTCTAGTATCATAGGGGTATGCAGAAAATATTTAAGTGGTGGTTCTGGAGTAATGCTTGGTCAGACTTTAAATGTAGTTTTAAGCCACGCCAAAGATGGCTCACCAAAAAGATTCCTAATCATTGGTGCGATAAAGTTGAATTAATTCGAATGATACTGTTCGAGTGCTTGGTGCATTACGTTGACGGAGAAAAATGCTTTGAGAATGTTGCTTGGGACGAAGAAGACTTTAAGGATAGTAGCCCAAACTGGGAAAAAATATTTGAAGAGAAGAAAGAAACAAAAGCAAAAATCCTTAAATGCTATGATTATATCACAAAGCAAAGACCGCAATTAGAAAAAGACTTATACAAGGCTTACCCCGAGTTTACTAATATTGATGACATGATTAATAATAAAAGCAATTATCTGAAAAGGTATGCTGGAGTAATTAGTATTGAAGCGGAAATGGAAAGGCTTGATAATGAGACTTTATCAACTATACTTGAATTAAGACAAGTATTATGGACGTAAATAAACCAGATAAATGGGTAGTTATTAAAATTGACGGTAAGCAAGCAAACTACAAGGTTTTTGCTTGCTGGAATGGCAGTTATACAGGCAGCGCAAGTTGGCAGCTGAATAGCGGTATTAAGAAAGTCACTGACATTGGTTACGCATACGAGTTTACTGGCCATTCAGGTTCAATTTACCGGTGTAACAAAACTAGATATGGGCTTCATTCTTATGGAGCATCCGTTTTAGATAAATTAACTAAAGATTCACAGAGCTTTAATTATGTTATCGAGACGCTTGATAAAGATACAGATTTTTTAAAATTAAATTATTAATATGAGTGTGTTTGAAAATGAAAAAGAAAGACTGGGATTCCCAGCAGATGGTCAAAAAATTACATTTAAGTACCCGTGCGAATACGCATGGTTTTCTAATGTAGTTGACGATCAAAAGCTTTTGGTTAAGGATCAAGAATACACTGTACGCAAGACGCAACTCAATTCTTCATCTACTTATGTTTGGCTAGAAGAGATTGAGGTGTATGATGCAGAGGGAGACCTGCCATTCTTTAATCTACTTTGCTTTGATTGGGAAATTAAGACAAAGTAGGAACACCAATATAATCAAGTATGGAAGACAAATATAAACGTATCAACGAATACACAAAAGAAGAGCAATTGATTATGCTTGACAATATTTGTGCTAAGATTTATATTGCTCGAAATATTAGTATGAATCATCAAGCAATACTTGACGAATTTAGCAAGATTGATAAGCTGTATGCAAATCCGCCAGAAGACGGAAACTAATATGCAAAGAGAACTAAAATTTAGAGCCTGGGATAAACTAGCAGAACGATTCATCAAATGTGATGAGGGCTATCAAGGGCATTATGTTCTTTCCTTGAAGGGTGAATTTCACAATCTTCAAAATGGATCTGGTGGAGATGAATGCATCGTGCAACAATATACAGGTCTTAAAGATAAGAACGGTGTCGATATTTATGAAGGAGATATCTTATCGTTTAGAAAAAAGATATTTGAAGTGAAATATGGAAGTTTTTGGAATGGTGAAGATGATTATATTGGATTTTTTACACAAGAATTTGAGCATGATCTTATTAATTTCGGTTCTTGCGGATCTGACGAATTTACTCAAGGCCAAGTAATCGGCAACATTTTTGAAAATAAAGATTTACTTGATTTTTGAAAATAAAGATTTACTTGAGAAGGAACTTTGATATAATAAAGTTATGAATGTTAAACAATTAATTGAAAAGCTGCAAGGCTATGATCCAGAACTAATGGTAATTGTTAGCGGCTATGAAGGTGGCGTAAATGAAGCTGAACACGCAGGTCAAGTCAAAATCAAGCTCAATACGTTCACTGAATGGTATTATGGTAAGCATGACGTAGCATACTCCCACACCGATCCATTTGACTGCGAAGCAATTTATATTCATTAAAAATGAAAAAAATTAAAATAGGTCTAAAATCATATGAGTGACACACCAGAAACAGACAAGTGCGTAAAAGAAAACAGGCACATCAGATTCTTGGAGGAAGATCATTTCTCGTTGAATGGTACATTTACATATACTCATCCAATCGTTGCTTTATGCCGCAAGCTAGAACGCAAACTAACCGCTGTCACCGAGCAGCGGGACGAGGCGCGGGAGGTGCTGTGAAATATAAGAAACACTATGAAAGCAAAAAACACAAAAGAACTAAAAGAAAAAATCGAAGCAGAGGTCAAAGCAGAATTTGACTTTGAGCAACGCTTGTTTAAAAAGTATCCTGACCTTTTCTACACTGGAGAAGATGGACAACTTCTGCCGCAATTTCAGCGATGCTGGAATGATTGCCCAAAGGGTTGGGAGACGCTTGTGGATAATCTGTTTGGTAGCATTGATCAGTACATTAAGTATACTACCAAAACTGAAGACAATCCAGACAAGAAGATCAAAGGTTGGGTGTATAAAAATATCTGGAGAAAGATTCACGCGCAGCTAGATGTCATCTTTAATCCATACAAAAGGGTTGACTATACTGTTGCTAGAAATGAAGAGCAAACAAAAAAGATGAACAAAAGTTTTGCAATGAAGGTAAGAAGACTCACGCTAAGGATTACGGCATGGTTTATAAGTGAGATGTATATCTATGTCAAACCACGCCAAGTAAAGATTGCTCAGTATAAAGAAAAGTTTGGAACGCTAAGAGTATACGTTGACAGTGGAGACAAGACGGTTGATGGTATGATTCGTTTTGCAGAGTATCTCAGCTTAAAGACTTGTCAGGATAGCGGCAAAGCGGGAGATATATGTAAGAAAGGCAGCTGGTATGCAACGCTATCTCCAGCTGAGGCAAAAAAGCAAGGATACACGAAAGCAGAATTATAAATATAGATATGAAAAATAGCATATTACTAATAGCGGCTCTCTTGATGATTGGGTGTAGCACAACGCCAAAAAATCCTGAGAAGTATTTGGAATGGCAAACCAATGGATGCCTACCTACCGCAATTACTATGCGTTATGGACTACGTAAGAGTACGAAATGGAACGAAGTGTTGCTGTATCAGTACACAAATTTAAAAACAGGAGAGATAAAAGCACACGCAATTTGTGCATATATGTATCCTGTTGGTCAGAATAAATTGTGGACATATGATTATCAGGGAAGTACACGGGTCCGCGCTAAGATTGATGATCCTTTAATGATGGCTCAACTTTCAGAGGTAGCTAGAGGTCGCTTATATAATCAGGTGAGTAGTGCTGAATTTTTAAAGTGAGGTACTATAGATCTGGCAACAGCATCGTGTTTACAAGGTTCGCGAGTGTAATGATTTTCTATCATACATTTGGTGAGACTTATCGTGGTCTTACCTTAATACAAACACGTAGAAAATTAAAAAAGGTAGGCTATACTCATGGACCGCAAGACGAAATCTTGCATTATTTAAAACAAGAAAAATATATTAAAGATGTACCGTAAAGTTTATATTGTTGGTGACAATCATGGCAAATATACTGTTATGTTTCGATTTATCGAAGCTTATGATATTAAAGATTGCATTTTGATTCATGTTGGAGATGGCGGTGAAGGCTTTGTGCCTAGAGATAAACAGCTAGAACAATTTAGCGAATACAACGATTATTTAAAATCAAAAGACATTGAATATTTAAGCATTAGAGGCAATCACTCTGATCCCGCTTACTTTAATGGTTCAGTAGAGCTAAGTCATTTTAAATTGCTTCCAGATTACCACACACAAACCATAAACGATGAAAAGTTTTTGTTTGTTGGTGGAGCAATTTCAATTGACCGAAAGATTAGACAAGAAGGATTCTCTTATTGGAAAGACGAGCCATTCGTCCTTGATGAATCTAAGATTGAAGAGTGTGATGTTTTGATTACTCACTCTGTTCCGTCTTGGCTAGGACCAACTGATAAACAACCGTTCTATCATTGGTTAAAAGACGATCCTACACTTTGGGATGAATGTCTCCAAGAAAGATATGATCATGATATCTTGTTTAAATTGGCAAGGCCGAAAAAAAGCTACGCTGGACATTTCCATAATCATTTTAGTACTGACTTTGATGGATGCCGTGCTAGGATACTTGCTGAGTTGGAATTCTTAGAACACAATAAGGAACAAAGATATAATAAGGCATGACTAAGGAACAATTACTTAAAAGAGCTGAAGCAGCAGAAGAGAAAGCTTACTTAGCGGAAGATGCGCTGCGTGAGATTGCACTCTTTTTGAGATGTGGAGGCTACAATGATGTTGGCTTGGTTGAATTTGACCCAGCTAAGTACGCTAAGAAGATCAAGGAAGCTATCATCATGCAACAACGAGGCGAGACTCGCCTCGTTGTTAAACAACGAGGCGAAACAAATCCATGCATTGGGCAATGGGTTAAACCAGTAACTCCTAGCAAAGGAACACCAATATATTAATATAAAATATGAACGCACAAACAAGAATATATGATAAGATGAGCCAAATTCGTTACAAGAAAGTCGGACGTAAGTATGTACAGGAGAATGACCCTTATGGTTATGATGGCTTACGTGAAGGTTGGTGGCTAGTTAAAGTTGCTCCAGGATCTACTTCTATTCGTCAGCAAGTCTTCCCTCATAAAGCAGAAATTTGTGCCGCAGCGCGAGACAAAGAAGATCAATTGGTTGATATTATTCGTAAAGCTTCTGAAGCTCGT
>Ga0181346_1000289_pt1 | contig 21207 bp, 31 predicted proteins | sample Su13VDMM15DN_FD_130100 | JGI IMG/M metagenome (GOLD analysis project Ga0181346, IMG submission 130100) | Freshwater viral communities from Lake Michigan, USA - Su13.VD.MM15.D.N | ecosystem: Environmental > Aquatic > Freshwater > Lake | place: USA: Michigan | collected 2013-07-15 | reverse complement strand
TGGCTTGTTGTGACTGACACATAAAGCCCATAGGATTTTGATTCATACCCTGCGACATCTGCATCTGGCTCATTGGGGGCTGACCCATCCCCATCAGCCCCATACCTTGTTGTGGCTGGCCCATAAAGCCCATAGGATTTTGATTCATACCCTGCTGCTGCATCTGCTGCTGCATCTGCTGCTGCGTCTGTTCTGGGTAACGCTGGCCCATCCCCATCCCTTGTTGCGAATAAGGATTCTGCAACGTAAGCCCAGACGGCTGGCTGAATTGGTTTACTTGAAAGGGATTACCGTAGATGCCGCCGCCAACTCCTAGCGAACCCATGCTTGGGGGCGTGACGCTTTGGGGAGAACCCAAACGAGAGTTATTTTGCATATCATAGGGGTTAAACATCTGCTGCCTCACGCCAAGTATTTGTTGGGGTTAATCGCAGGAGCTTGTTTTGTTCGCCCAGTACGCGCCTGACGAACTTTATCCATCATGGCGTAGAGCCGATCACCCCCAGCCGTACTGTCGCCATTGCCCAGATGTGATACTACATCAGAAGGCACGACAAATTCTCCAGCAGCAAGTCTGGCTGGCTGTGGCTTAGGCCCGTCAATCATCGCAGGGATGGAGTCAGACATACCGTCTCCCCCGCCTGAAAGCAGCCGTCCACCAGCGGCGTAGCCGCCGCCAAGATTGATCCCCATAAAATTCATACCCCGTAGTTTTGATAAGTCAAAACCGGGGGGCAGTTTTGATAAGTCAAAACCGGAGGGCAATCCCGGAGTATTCGAGGTTGAAGGAGGGGGTGTATTAGGCGTAGTAGGAGGAGGTGCAGCACCAGCGGCGTAACCATTCCCTTCAATGTACCTTCGCGTAATAGGGTCATATTTATATGAGGGTGCCCCACCAGCGCCACGACCACCAGCACCGCCAAAATTGATCCCCATAAAATTCGTACCCGGCAGTTTTGAAAAGTCAAAACCGGGTGGCAATCCCGGAGTATTCGGGGTTGAAGGAGGGGGTGTAGTAGGCGTAGTAGGAGGCGGGGCAGGTGCTACAGGTTTGGGTTTCAGTGACTCGTTGATCTTGTTAACGTAGTCCATCAACGCCGTTGAATCTGACGACGCAGTTTTAGGAGGAGCCATCAAGCTATTGTAGTAATTTTTTAAGTCTTGATCAGGGGGAACCTCTCCCCCCTCTGCATACTCATAGCCGGGATATTTGTCTACATACTCTCCGCCAAGTTCACCTGTACTGGGGTTGTAGTACCCCTGCCCAAGAAGCGGAGTCTGCCCTGCACCAGCATTTGGGTTACTCATACCGGGGCGGTATTTGGTCATGTAATACCGGGGCTTTTCTTCTTCCGGGATATCCAGTGCTGTCTTTTTCTGTTGCATCGCGACATAAGCAGGGTTGGCAGCGGCAGCGGCCAGAGCATATTTACTTACTCCGGGCAGTGCTTTCCCAGTATTAAAAAATTGGCTAAAACCCGCCGATTCATTGGGGGTCAGACCAAATCCTGTGCGGGCCGCACCCGCAGCCCTAGCAGCAGTTTGAGCAGCGCCTTGAGTAGCGCCTTGAGTAGCGGCAGGCATAATCCCAGTAGCGCGGCTAGCAATATCAGAAACGGAGTTTAGTGCAGCGTCAGTACCAAGCTGCGCTCCGTTTGCAGCGGTAACCGCTTTAGCAGCGGCATCGCCAGTGCCCGCACCCGCACCCGCGCCCAAAGTCTCCGCGCCTTGCAGGATCTTACCCGCACCCCACGTAGACAGTGCCGAGAGAAGCCCCTGCTTCCAAGACCCAGAAGTTACACCAGAAACCAAACCAGAGATGCCTGCTTGTGCAAGCGTGCCAATACCGGGAATAAACGCTGCGGCTATTGGCAGAACAGATTTAAGTATCTTCTTCAGGCTAAATGCTTCGGGCATCCCCGTATAGGGGTTGATAGACAAATGCCCACCGTGCGCCATAGCAAGAGACTGAAGCCCTTGCAGTTCGTCGCGACCCATATGAACAAGAGTATCGTCCCCGTTACGCCCAAGTGAGGCAAGTCCGGTAGCAGCGCCGCTATAAGGCATGGTGGTTATCCCCAATTAGGAATAGATTTAAATAAATGGTATCACAGAGTGAGACGCGTAATACTCATTGAGCTTCGCCCCCGGTGATAGTAATCGTGCAGCCGACAGCAGATGCTCTAACCTGTATGGTCCCGGAGGCGTTAATTATCTGAGCCCCACACCACTGCAACGTGCTATACGCGGCAACAGTCGTATTATATAAGATTGCGTTAGTTGTACCCGCCGTACCGCCAGTGGGCACGAGCGAAACATAGACAGTGATAGCTGCCACCGTGGTGTTGCAGATGTCAAACTGCTTGATGTACGTGCGCGTGTTTGGAGGCACTTTGTAGAAAATCGTATACGCAGCAGTGATCTCGCCCTGTCCTAGCTGTGCGCCAATAATGTTCTGATAGTTACCGGACATCAGCAGCCCCCCAAACCAAGCCAGCCACGCACGTTCAAGTTGCCCACCTCTTGTATCAATTGCGCTACGTCGTTATCGACTTGGTTGAAATACAGCCGCAGTTGGTTATTCAAAAGCTCCTGCTGACGCGGGTCATAATTTGGCGTCGGTATGATGAGGTTAGGAGCTTTGGTAGGGGTGATGATTGCCATTAGGCGCGCCGTCCATCTGTACGCATATCAAAGCGCATGGAACCCATCTGCCATGTCACGCCAAGCTGCTCCGAGTCAATCCTGAACGCCATCTGTCTCCCGCGAACACGGGTGTAGATCTGCCCTGTGAACTGCTCAATCGGGTAGGTAGCCGGCGGTATAGGAGCTTTTACTGTGTTTTCCACAATGGGGCTATCCACCGGAGTCGTATATGCAGTGCCTGAGTTCGTCCGTGGCTTTACCGTCAGCGTGACAGAGGGGGTCGCAGCAGTAGAGCCTTGGAACGTGATGTCGGGCAGCATCCGATAGACAAACGCAAAGTTCTGTCCGTCTTCAATATCAAAATCTGCTGTCTCAATGTAAGCATAGATAGGATCAGGAACAACCATGCTGACAGAGGCGTTATCAAATCCGTATTCATGCAGTAGCAGTTGGTTAGGCACGTAGTACGTCACGGGCGCATATGCCGCGTGAGTTGCAGGGGTAGTTCCATTTACGCCCCGTACACATTCCGTGAACGTGTTACCTATAATAGATAAATACGATATCTGTTCATTATCGATGATGATTATACCGCTTGGAGGATAAGCCCCCGCATCTACTACTTCTATCGACGTATCGATATTGCTGAGTATGACTCCGCCTGCGGGCATCGTGGTAGGCAAGTAAGAGTTCTGAATAGAGAACACCCCCACCGGGTTCTGTTTCGACGGTGTGGAAAGCCACGCGCTGCGTTCTAGCGTACCGTAATACCAGATGTTCTCCAGATAGTTATAGATGATGTAGCTGTCGTTATTGGTACTGCCCGTGGAGGGATAGAACCACCATATTTCGTTGTATTCAGGGTTGGTGCCTACGACAACTTTAATGTTTTGCGCGCTGTTTATGTTTTTGAAGACGTAGTTACGCAGCGTACAGGGCAACGTCTGCACTTGCCCCGAGTACATGTAGAACTTGTCTACGCCCATCCAGTAGGTCACGTTGTTGACCGTGATGGCAGCGTTGGGGGAGATGATGGAGATATTGCTCATCAAGAGTTGGAAGTTAAAAATAAACGGCGCACCCACGTACTGCATCGCGTACAGCGCGGTGTTTGACCAGATAATAATTTCCTGACGAGTTGAAACCGCGCTTACAAAATATGACCCCTGCCCAAGAGACTGTTCGCCCGACTGATTACTAGTCTCCGGTACCCACTCCGCAGGGTTGCTCTGGTCAGACCACCGCACAAGCAGGGGGTTAAACGTAGAACTAGAATTTGTGGGGTCATACGGGTTTGACCCAAAGGCGATTACAAACTGATACACCGTCGAGACAAGAATTTGGCTGGTTTGGTTAGGCGCAAATATACCAGCGTAGCTAAAATTATAATTGCCTGCGGAAGCACCCGTCGTAGGCAAAGATATTGGAACAGTAGTACTACCGGGGACATATGCGGAAGTAACAAGTGTCCCGACTTGTATGTTGGTCCCTGAAATAACCGCGCCTGTATTTATACCAAACGAATCACTAACAGTAATGAGGGAAACAGCGCCGAGGAACGTAGCAGTCTTGGTTGTCTTGATCTGCGTGTTTGCATACGCGTTTACCGTTATAGCAGGAGCAAACGTCGTCGTATCTTTTTCCCAGTAGTAGATCGGCCCGTTACGCACAGCCATGACCAAGTCTTGGCCGAAGTTGCCTTGTGACCAAAGATTGAACGTAGACGTAACTGAAAGCGGTCCCCACGGACCTCCACCCCACGGGGCAAGCCCCCACCCTAGCACATTGGGGTAAAGCTCAGAAGCTGACGCATCAATCCCAAAGACAGCGGTTTGCGCGGAAAATATTGTCGTAGTGCCTGTAGCAGCGGTAGGTACAGATATAGAAATGGTTGTTAAGCCATTAGTCTCAACAACCTCATAATCTCCTGCTGCTACTGTAGTGCCGCCAATAGCTACGGGACCAGTAAGCGTAACCCACGTACCAATAGATATAGAGCTAACCGCTGGGAACAGGATAGTTACTTTACGGCTATTAGCAGTTGTTGTGTAGCTAGTAGTGGTTACCGTAGTGGCGACGGGAGTAATAGGATAATACTGACTGTTGTATCCAATGTAGTATCGCTGATTGGTACCGAACGCAATCAAGTCGTCTCCCGAAAGAGAAGACCAGTTACAGAGTGAAAACGTGGTGCCAGCAAACGTATTGTCGAACGAGTAATTTATCCAGCCACCTATTTTCTCGGCGTACCCAGACCTGAACCGGACTTTGTCGCAGCTATAGAATCCCCCTTCATTGGAGTAATTAGTATTCTCCTTGTTAATTCCGGGTTTGAATTCTATTTTTTGCAGCGCCATAGGTTACTCCAGCTTGCACCCCGCGCTACTTTTTCCAGAAGTGGTTAATAGCCAAATTAACCACACCGCCAACGAGAGCTACTTTAGCAGCAATAACCGGGTCAACAGCCCCCGACGCTCCGCCAGACGCCAGAAGCGTGAGAATACCTCCCATAAAAGATACGATCTTGTTGCGTTGCGAGCGTGCTTTTTTAGTAACAGCTTGGTCGTTCATTTGTGTCCCTCATGTTCCAGTGAATAGTGATTACCGTCGCGGAATCGCCCACCCCATGCACCGCCAAGTGACTCCCAGTACTCCCCAAGTGGGAGGTGGTCTTCAGTCATTTGGAGATACTTGTCTTTCTTAAACAGATTAAAGTCGATAGCTAGACGCATCTTGTGATTAGAGTACGGGTGACCGTAGCCGCCCGGTACACCCATAATATTGTGCAGGCGCGGATCTCGATACGCATCACCTACAGTCAGTTCATAGCCGTTCTCATACGCCCAGATAATTAGGTCTGCGACCATCCGCGTGAACCGGCGCTGTTTATCACCAAGTGACTCAGCCATGACCCTTGTCAGCCTTGCCGTCTAACTTGTCTTCAATTCGGTCTAGTTTACGGAAAATAGCGTCAGATAGGTCTTTGAAATCAGATTTGTGAACCCGGTCGTTAGCTATTTCTTCGCGGAGACTAGACAAATCTTTTTTTAGTACGCCAACAGCGTCCCAGAGTTGCCGCGCTAACCAGCCAAACAGAGTAGATAGGGCCGTAAACGCCGAGTTAATAAGCCATTGGTAGTTAGCCTCATCCATTACGCAGCAACCCCTTTGATGACGGCAAAGTTGATGACCGGGGCTTCTGCTACCGCCACTGCCACGATGTTGTGAATTTGAATACGAAAGCTGCCAGCAGCTACAGCCGTAACGGACAGACTGTATCTATCTGCCGTGGCCCCGCTGGCGAAGTTGACGATCACCACATCTGTAGCAGCTACCGCAGAGTTTGTCACAGTAAAGCTAGCAAACGTGCTTACCGTGGTAGTGGCGCTAACAAGCGTGATCTGACCGGCGACGTTATTAAGCGTGACCGGCGTCGTGCGGTTGGTGATCTGAGTAACAGCGCCGCCAGCACCCGTGCCATAGCCTACGCCAGAAGTCGGACCAGAAGACAAGATAGTGGTTGTAGCCGCAAGGTTTCCAGTGACATCAACCGCAGCTACAGGAGTAGTCACCCCACCAAAACGCGTAGGACCGTAAAATATGTTTTCCGCTTGGGTGTCCGCATAAAAATTGTATTCGCCAGAACCAGTGGGGACACTGCTTAGGAATCCAATTTGGTTCGTAGCAGTATTAAAACTTGGCTTAACACGAAACCCTACCTGTAGCGTGACGGTTGATCCGGCACCGATAGCAATAGGGTTGGCTGTAAAATGCTCATACTCCGCCAGCGTAAACACCGCAGCGGCGGTGCTGGGGGCAGAGTAGAAAGAAGTTGCACTGGTGATGACAGTAGACTGGACAGCGTTCTGCACGCGCACAGAATATGCGGTGGGTTGCCCCCCAATATCTTTATCAACACTGAGCGTAACGGATTCGATTGACGGCAGTGGCGCAGCGGTGCCGATAGCGACATTCCCGGACGACCCGACAATAAACCTGTTTGTCAGCGCCCCCGCAGAATCTGCGGTTCTAAAATACAACGCTCCGGGGACAAACCCCACGCCTACGGTCCCGTCAACCACTCCACGGATATCTGCTGACCGAATGAAGCCTACGCCGTCAGAGCCCTGCCACTGCATATACCCAAGAGTGTCGGCGCTAACTACAGCCGTGTGTGTGCCAACTGCTGCGCTTTTAGACTTCCCAAGTACAAGTGCGGGGGCTGCGGCTGTGCCTACGTTCCAAGCACCTTGGAACTGTGTAGAAAGCTGTGTTGTTAGTCCGTTTAACTGAGTTCTTCCAGCACCCTGCGAAAGTCCCGACTGTGCACTCGCTGCCTGTATTGCTGCTGTTGTACCAAGGATTAAAGTGCCAGTGTTGTTGACTACAAATGGCGTTGAATCCGGGTTGGTATCATCTTCAATTACAAGCGTGTTCCCCCCACCTGTCTGGTTGATACGCAGCGCATCGCTAGCAGTATTTGCACTGATAGTAGCGGGGCCAGCGATACTACTAATCGCGGCCACGACGTTTGTGCCGTTGCAGACCAAAATAACTTTCTCATCGTTTAGTACGCTTATGCCTGTACCCGCGCTGGTCTTTACCGTAACGGCGTATCCGCCTGTCGTGTTGTTGTGTATGAAATAAAGTTTTCTGTTGTTAGGTACGACCAAATTGCGGTTAGCAGTAAGCAACCCGGTCATCTGAATACACATGTTCCGGGCAACGCCTGTTAAGCCGTTGGGTATCGTAATAACAGTGTCAGCGCCGTCAGTGATCGCTTGTGTGACGTAGCCACTGATAGCTTGCTCAATCAGTGTGCCCAGATTGTTGTTGGTCGTACTGCCCCAAGTCCCCGCCTGATCGCCTGTACCGATCAATTCAATCGCGAGATTAGTGGAAAACGTACTAGCCATAACAACCTCTTATGCAATCTGCACGATGGATGACCCCACCCCGGAGGGAGGGAACTGAACCGTAAATGTAGTTGTTGCTTTTTTTGTACCGCCAAACGAAAGAATCGCTACTGAGCGGTTAGCATTGCTACTGTTATAGATTAGAGCCGATGCGGCACTGAATGAAGCTGAAGTCCAGACAGCGTTGGCGAAGTTAAGATACGCCGTGGTAGTGGGGGTGCCGCCTGTTGTGGGCACCTGAGAAACCGTCAGGGTCAGGCCGCTTGTGGTGTACCCGCTGCCGTTAGCAACTTCGTTCAGTGCAGTGTACGCCGTGGTCGTAGCATCAAGTTCAGCAAGGCTCGTGTAGAGCGCGATCTTGAAGACATCCTGCGTATTGAGTGTTAGCGCCCTGTTAACAATGTTGAAGTTCATGCCGCCGCTTAGTACGTCGGTTTTGAACGAGTTGGTGATCGTCTGGATGATAGCCACTGTATCCCCGTTTAGAACGATATGCGACTTTGACCGCTACGATACGCATCGCGTCGATCTTTGCCCTCACCCAGTACTTTAAGCAATTCTAATGCTTCTTGATACTTAGCTTCGTACATGTTGGCAAGGTCTTGGTCGCCCTTCATGTAGATGTAGGCTTCACGTAACACGCCGTAAAGCAAAACGCTGTCAAAGTTAGTCCCAAGCCACGACACCCCCGCAGTCACAATCGACTCCGGGTAATAGTAATAGTGAAGTTCCATGTTATATGACGCATCGGGGGTAGGCCCGATAATTATCGTATTGACATCAAACTGCCCGTAATGCGTCGGCTTACCAGTCGCGCCGGGGTAGGGAAACGCCTCACGGATGTACTCAACGTCTTTGTTCAGGAGGTATTCCTGCGCTGACGTATTTGGGTCAATAACAGACAATGAGAACGTCGCTAGCCAGTCTGTCGGCACAGTAAGGTACTTATTATTCGCCGTAGCAGTACCTATCTGGTTCTTTCTGAGCGCAGGGATTTGAACAGCGTTGTAAATCCGCTGTTCTGCTAGCTGTATGAACGTCGGAATATACGAGACGAAGCTAGGCTCCGTATTCTCGGTATAGTTCTGAATCAGCGCTGTAAGGCTTGTATATGAAACAGCCATTAACCTAGCTCAGAACTAGCCCTATCCGACAAGAACTTCGTACCCTTAGTAGCAGCGCCAGCACCACGCATGGTGTCGTACTTTTTCTGGGTAGTACCACTAGGCCAACGCCCTTTGACCATCACATTGTTTTTGCCAATGTCAGTCTGGGGATAGCCGTTACAGTGGGGAACCGGAACCGATTTAATGATGCTCATCACTTGCCCCGCGAAGATTTGCCTTGGTTCATAATACGGGAGACATTACGCCCGTACTTTTTCCTGTCGCCAGACGTAGGCCCACCGGCCTTCATCTTTTTGACTTTCGTGGACATCGGACCACAACCTTTATCACCGGCCATAAATCCTCCTATGAGGTTAAAATAGTAACAGTACCTACACTAGCCTGCCCAATCAAGTCGTTTGGGGTCAGGGCAAAATCATTAGCTCTAGCACCACCTACCGGATTCCAACCCCACTGAATGAGGCGGCTCCCTGTAATAGGAGCATAATAGCTCGTATCTGGGCGGGGATCACGCACCGCCTGCGGATCATTTACAGGATACATCCCTAACTGTAGCTGTGGCTGATCCGGCTCCCAGCACGTTTGGCATACTTTGATATTAACATTTTTAGTCTTGATGACTAGCGTTTTGAGTTGTGTCAGCTTAAACCGGAACCCACACCTATCGCACTCGGAAATAGAGTTTTTAGCGGATGCGAATTTGCTAGCCACAAATCACCCTACGAACATCTGCCGGGGGACAAACCGTACCGACGCCTTCTCCCTGTCTTCTTCCGCTGCAAGCGCCCACTGTTCGTCGTAGATGGACTTCAGCATGGGGATACGCGCTTCGGCCCCTTGGATCTTCATCGCCAAGCTATATGCTAGGCCCGCGATCATGCAGGGGAGAAACCGGAACGGCACATCTTGACCGCTCAAACCGTTACCCGCCTCCTGCATACGACGAAGCCGCCAGTACACAAAGGTATAGGTAGTGGAGTTATCGGGCTTAGGCCAGACCACGATCTGCGGGTATTGCACTACACCAAGAGAATTAGTGGCACCCGTTTGACGGTTAATCCAGACCTGAATCGGACGCCCTGTGGCGTTCTTGTTGGGGATTGACGAGTAGGTACTGCCTGAGATCCGGGTGATGTTGATGTCGATCTGGTTCGTCCCAGTACCCGTGCGGATCACATGGTCCAGCAGGTCTACCGTGTCTACGGGGATATCGTAGGTACCTTCGTTGTAAGTAAGTACTTGCTCACCCTGCTCAATCGTCCAGAGATTAATCCCCCGGTTCGCCCAGTCCAGCAGGAGCAAGTTCAACGACCGTCTGGCAGTCTTCATATCGTAGCCAGAGCGCACCTCTGCACCGCACCGCTCAAAGGCTTCCTCGACAATCGCGTTCAGATCGAGGTTAAACGCCGTACTGTCTGTAGTACGGACGTTCGACGCGGCGGCAGGGTTGAGTATGAGTGTCATGGCAGGGGTCTCAGATTAGTGGGCTTGGACAGGGCCTCAATAGCTTCACGCGAGGCGCTTGTGAACCACACGATATGGTTGCCTTCGGCACAACCAACAGGGATACCGTTCCAATAAACCAGATCGTCGTCCATTTGGGCTTACCAAAGTATGTTGTTTACAAACGGTCTATGGCAGAACTTCGTAGGTAACAGTGCCTTGAAGAATTAATGTTCCGCCAGATGGCGTGTCAGCAGCCACAACAGCAGCCACTCCTACTCCGGAGCCACTAGCTTGAAAAATAAGCTGTGTATTATTGGAATCTTTACGACACGTAAAATTTGTGTATGTGGCTTTTGTAATGCCATTAAAAGCCAACGGGCCTTCGAAAATTGCGATTGCAGTTGTTGAAATGACGGGCAAGCCCGTTATGGTTAGATTCCCCGATGCAGTTGTAAACGTAAATGATGAAGTGGTGATGTTAAATGTTACGGTGCAAAGGTTTCCTTTTTGCATCGAACGGCCAATCTGAGTTCCGTAAGTGACTGCTAAGTCGCCCGGAACAGCAAAGGTAACGGTTGGCAAAAACGCTACCGGCAAGCCACTAACTCGCGTCCACGTAGCAGTATCAGTTATGTTGGTGGTGTTTAAGTAAAAAGCGTTGTTTTCGACTACACCGTAGTTATTTGTGCCAGTAGTCAAAATCGCACTCGCACCAGTGTTACCGATCCCGCTAAATGTGTTGTTTGTAATAACAACAGACGCCACGGTTGAAACACTCACGCCTCCAGTGGTTATTGCAACTTCGCCCACATCGCGAAATTGACAACTATCTATAATTAATGCTGTTGTTGTATTTGATCCAACAAAATCTATAGCCCAGTTGTTGATATTTGCAAATTTGGTTCCACCAGTGAACGAAACTTGATATACATCTTCGTTGCAGACAACACCTTTTCCAGAATAGTTGCCGATAAAACCGTTATTGAACGAAACCGAATAAACGCTCCCCAACGCGGAAACGGGGAAGTTTATACCGTTTCGATTAATTGGAGCTGCTACCATTCCAACTCCGTCAAGATAAATACTTTCAAACAATAATCCTCCAAGATAACGAGACGCCGTAGCTACTTTCAAAAAAACTTCGTCGCTGTAAGCACCGTTAATGTACCCGTTTGTAAAATGCAACCCATCACAGGATTCAACACGAATACTTTTATCGAAGCAGCGGTTTCCCCCAACTATAATGTTTGTAACTTCGCAGGTAAAACAATCTTGATAAAGACCCCCGTCAATAGGTGCCTCGCAAAATCGCACGGCCTGACTGTTTGCTACTGGCGTTCCCGTCAACACAGCGGGATTTGCAAAAATTGTTGGTGCATTAAAAACATTTAGCTGGCCCCCGGAAACTAGCAATCCTTCTGGGTGGTTTTGAATTTGCACTTGATCAAGTCGAAAGCCGTCGCATTGAAGTACATAAACACCCGCGCCCGCCGTTTTGTCTACAGCAGAATAAATTTGCATGTCGGCAATGCCGCAATTATACAAAAACACGCTTGTTGCAGTTGTGTTGTTGGGAAAAAATTTAATTGCGTGTCCAGTTAAAGACGCGTTCTTAATAATCGTGCGGGGCCCATCGCCAACTAGCCGAGTGTTTGCACTGACAATGGTCAACGCGGATGAAATAAGATAAGTAGCGCCCGGAAAATATAATTATCTCCCTGCCGTTGCGGTAATTGCAGTCTGTCTCGCCCCCGTGTCGTCCGTCACCCCGTCGCCAACAGCGCCGAAGTCTTTGACGGACACGGTATTCCTTAGTCTACTTTGGACTGATTGGGATACTGCTCCTGTGCCAGCTTGCAGGAAGCTTACGTTTACTGAGCTTACCGCGCCGGTATCAGCGGGATCGAACAGAAGAAAGTCTGTGTAGACTTCAGTGACGAAGTTCGTAGCCGCAACGGTATAGCTGTATCGGCCATTGGCAGCGTAGAAGCTGAACTCGCCTTGCGAGTTGGTCGTTACTTGATTGGAAGGGTAGGGACTGACGCCGTTACCGGCGTAGATAGTGGCGGGAGATCCTCCCAAGGTTACGATAGTAACAACCGCGTTTGGAATGACGTTCCCGGTCGGGCCAGTGATCGCCGTCTGAAACTTCTGCATCTACTTGCTCCTGCATACGTGCCCGCCTTTGCGAAGAATCTTCACTGGCAGTGGCCCATCGCGCTTAACAATTGTCCGCACTTTAGGCTTCTTTGTAGAAATGACGGCACCCATGCCGCGAGAAGGCATCATTAGATGTACTTCTTCTTCATGGAGACGCTTTTAGCTGGGCCTTTAACCTTAGTTTTGACACCGCCGCCTTTAGCCATCATGGAACGTGCGGGAGGGGGAACAGCCGGACCACCGGGAAGAGTGACACGTGAATCGTCGCCCGTCATAGCCGCCATGCCCGGACCACCGGGAACACTCCTTGCGCTGCGCCCCATACCAGCAGCGATACCGGGACCAAACCCACGCGACATACGGGGATTCATACCCCCGTCAGCCATACGAACAGTACCGCCAGCCTTGTAGCCTTTGGCTTTGGGCTTAGCCTTCTTAGCCTTCTTAGCCTTCTTAGGCTTCTCCATTTTCTCACCTTTGGCATACTGCTCAGGCGTCATTTTGCCGGACTTAATAGCCCGCCCCTCTTTCAACTCTTCACTCTCAGTTTCCTTACCTTTGAAGAGTTCTTTAAAGTCAAACTTGGGCTTTGCCATCACACAAACCTCCCTTTGGTTTTGCCGCTCTGAGTACAACCATCAGCTTTGGAGACATAGCCACCAGATGCCATTTTCTTAGGCTTAGGAGCGGGAGCTTTGGGCTTGGGAGCAGGTGCTTTAGGTTTAGGAGCGGGCTTGTCTGGCATACCGGGGTAATAGCTAGACTCATTCTCGCCACCTTCGTAAGTGTCTTGGTCCATTCCTTCGGGTTTCTTAGGCATCACTTCTTCCTCGTTTTTCCGCTTGGTGTAACCGGCCAGCTTTGTCTGGTTGGCCCCGTTTTCTTTGCCGCTATCGTAGCTTTCTGCTTAGGCGACATCTTCGCTGCTGCTGCCTTGGGCCTACAGGCGGGATACCCGCGCTTGTCATCAGCCCCAGACCTACCACACTCTTTGCCGGTCTTTACATCGACCCACTTCTCACCAAACCATTTGCCAAGACCGCTCTTAGCCACCTTTATTTACCCGATTGTCGGGTCCAGACCATGTGCCACCGCGCTTCTTGTACTCCTTAGACGCAAAAGCATTGGAGTACGCGCTGGGGTGGACGTCAAACTTTGACCTAGCTTCTGCTTGAACTTTGGCCCAGAGCGAAGGATTCTTAGGCTTAGGCGATGCCATGTCAGCACTTCCACGCCCGGAGGCTTTTGTTGATACGAGAATTAGGGTCTTTAGCGGTTTTCTCGCTAGTGAGCTTCTTCTTCATCCCTGACATTCGGGCGCAGAAAGAGTCCCTGCGGGAACCACCTTCTGGTTGAGGGGCTTTTAGTCCCGGCTTGCCGGGATTGGCCTTGTTGTATGAGGCGCGACCTTTGGCGTTCAATCCGCCAGCGGGAGCTTTCCCCTCTTTACGGGTCCAAGCGGGCGATTTAGCCATAGGTAAAACCTCTTTACCCAGTAGACCAAATAAAAAAACTCTAGTCAAGTGGTAACAGGAGTCCAATTGGGAGTCTGTATTATATTAATATCCCCCCATGCGGGAGATCCTGCGAGAGACAGCGTAGCCCAGCCGGGAATCTGTAAGGTGTCTATACCCACCCATGTGGGTATGATCCCGGATATTTGAAATCCGTCGTTTTGAAACGCGTCGAGTTGGAATGCAAGCGCGCTGACAACATAACTTGTATTGATATCCCCCCAGTTGGGGGTCTGTGTACCGTCTATATCAACCCATGCCACGTTACTTGTCCGGTTTGGTCAGCGTTGCGTGTAGGTCTTGTATAGCTTCTTTAAACCATGACATAGCAAATTGTTGTCCAAGCTGTCCAGCCAATAGGTATTGCTGTCATTAGATGCTACACCGTGTGGCTGTGAACCAGCCCCTTTTTAGCCATAGACAACAGTAGCGGTACAGTTGGTCAAGGTAGCGGTCCACGCTGGTGTCTTAGCCATTACGCCCAAACTCTCGCCGGGGTATTTACCTCAACAATGTACTGGTCCAACTCTGGGGCTTCGTCGTTATGCCGCACGTTGGCGTGATACCCGGTTACTGCGACCATTTCGGGGATATTAAGCCCATTAACTGTCGTGAAATTGCCCGTGGCCTTGTAGATCGTGCCGATAACGTCAACTGCCGTGTACTTGGGGAGCGGGGATGTCTCTATTACGCCGTCAATCGTCTCGGTTAATTCTGTAAACAGCGCATTTTCAGCGGCTGCTTTGCTGGTAAATTTTAGTAAGTAGTCCATGTCTATGCCGTTATGGATTGAAGTTCAGCGTTGCTGAGTCGGCGGGGGTAATAAGTGATGGTACGGATGTAGCCGTTGAGGTACGCGCTGGGACTACCAAGTAAAACTTGGGACAGTCCAGTAGGAACGGTTCCAGACGCATCTGTCACTACTGTTCCACCATTCCCAGAGGACGCAAAATCATTAGCTTTGTACGCAAGAGAAAGCTTTGCAACTGTATTGGCGGTCAGCGCTCCAGTAGGGGTTAGATCAGCTTGGGTTACTGTTGCGTCAACAACAGTTGCGCCTGTGGTCCCTGCGCCTCGGTAGTACAGTTTTATTACACTGTTTGAAGTGCTATAAATATAGAACACATTAGTCCCTGACGTTGCGTTTTGTCGCGTTAAAAGCGACTCTGAATACAACGTCCCCTCCGTCGCATTGAACCAAGGCGTCAGCGTAGTAATAGAGGCATCGTCTGCTGCGCGGGTTGCTGCTGCTGTGGTGGTGGGGATGTACGAGGTGGCGAAAGCACCGGCTTCTAGTTGTGCTTGGGTAACAGTACCAGTAACAGTCAAAATTACAACGCCAACAGTTGGTGTAAATGTCAACGTACTGCGGGTCGGAAATGCTCCAGAACCTACAAGGGTTCCTGTGCCCGTGCCTGATATGACTACAGTTCCAGTACCATAAAAACTCAGCGTGTGTGCAACGCCAGTAACAGTTACGCTTTGTGTTATCAGCGTAGCACTATTTAATACAAGATTCGTCCTCTGCTCCTCAATCAGCAAGCCCAGCGGAGCCAGCGTGGTTGGGTTGTAGTCAAAGCGTGGTTCGTTAATTGCTGCGCTGGTTAGCACCCCGGCAGAGTTAAAGTACGTCCCCGTACTGGCTCTGGTGAACGTAATCCTAGAGTCGAGCACGGAGTTGCCTGCGAACTGCAAATTAAGCGACGGCCCTCCAGCAGCAGATGCCGCCGGTGGAAACCCCATGCCGAACCCGAATGACATTAGAAAATCCGAACCATGTTTGTAGCAGTTGTCGTGGTTGCGTAAACGCGAGTCACCTGCACAGGCAAAATAGAACCTGCTAACACCCCAACGAACGTGACATCGCTGCCTTGAGCAGTCAGGACACGCACAGTACCGCCGCCGCCCACAAACACGACAGAGGGCGTGGAAAAGTTGACTGTATCGCTAGTGGTTACAGCCCCCGCATCGCCCGGATACATTGGGAACGTGGGCGAGTAATTAGTTTTTGCCATGAGCATTGCTCCCTATTCAGCTATTAGGCGCTGGCGGGGTTTTGAGTGCCGCTATCGGAACGCTGGATGTACTGAACGGTGAGGACAAAGCGACCCGCCGTCAGAGTAGCGGTAGCTACTGTCACCCGGACATACACCGTCGTGTCTGCCGTATTAGAAGTCTGCCATGCAAGCTGCGTTGCTGCCGTTGCCGTACCCCGGAAACGTCCACCAGCAGTGGTAGCAACTGCTGCCATAAGCTGTGCGCCGCCAGTAGCGTTACCCACCGAAATCGTCGTTGTACCAGCGGTTGCAGCAACAACCTGATCTACCGTGATATCAACGATTTGCGAGCCTTCTGGGACGTTTATGATTAGCGTATCGACGCTACCTACTACTGCGCCAGTAAGGTCGCCAGAGTCATAGGATTGACCAAGTACAACAAGACCAGCGTTACGGCCTTGAGCTACGGTGCCTTCACGGATGGTGCCAGAACGAACAGGACCAGAAAAAGTCGAGAAAGACATGATGATTCCTCAGTTTGGGCTTGCTGTCTTTGAGGATAAGTCTGCCAAGTCAGTCAACAAGCCAATGTAATCTTGGTAATCAATTTTTACTACATATTGAAAGAAAAAGAAAGAGGCTAATTAAAATAAAAAACGCCCCCACAAGGAGGGCGTAAAAGCCGGGGGTTTACCCCGGCTACCTGCAAGAGAAGCTAGATCAGGTGGAACCTGACGAGCCAAACACGCCAAGCGGGTCCGACCAGCCGAAGCTGTATCGTTCACGACTTTTGTATCTGACATTTCCAGTGTCAAAATCACCGTCCATTGAGTTAGCCAGCGGGGTGCGGACGAAGTGCTTCAGGCCATTGGGCACATCCGTCATCATGAACCAACCATTGGTGTCAGTGAGGAAGTGATTGACCTTGTAGCCTTCCGGGATCGAGCCCATCGCCTTCAGCGCGTTGATGTCGTTGTCAGTGGTGCCGACACGGAGTTCCGTATCCAGCAGTCGCTTAGCAACAAACATCAGTGCCGGGGGTACAACGAGTTTGCGGGGCTTGGCTGCGATCAGCAGACCACGCTCATCGGTCCATGCTGCTACTTGAATTACCGCCGCCTCAAGGGAGGTTTCGTTCAGGTCAGCTTGGGTCGTGAAGGTGTTGCTGTTGCTGCCACCGGAAACCAGCGGGTGAGCAGTCGAGAACAGCGAGACTCCATCACCACCGGGGCTGGCGGAGCTAAAGCCGTTGTTCAGGACAAATGCGCCCTTAACCTGCTTGGTGTACGCCATTGCACGAGCGAGCGCCTTTGTATAACGCTTGCTGAGCGAGTCGTACAGGTTATCTTCCACCGCCTCTTCGGTGATGGAGAAGCCCAACGCGATGGTCTCGTGGTTGTAGCGTGCGGTCCATGCTTCTTGCGCGTTGTCATACGCAATCGCAGTGCCTTCTGCCTTCACCGGAGCCGCCGAGAAGCCCGACAGTTTGGTTTCCTCTTCAAAAGAACGCTCGGAGGTCTCTACTTCGTAGATTTCCTTGTGTTCTTCGCCGTAGGTGCTGTACTCCATACCGAACAGAGCGTTCAAGCCGGGGAGCAGTTCTTTGAGTAGCTGTGCGCGTGAAATAGCCATTAGTTATGCTCCCTATTAAGCAGCGGCGACAGAAGTGTAATACTGGTGAACGCCGAAATTCAGCTTCACAAGCACTTCTGGGTATTGGGTGAACAGGATCGTGGACGCAGACGGTATTACAATAATCGTAGTACCCGCGTTAGGAGCCGACACCGCCAAGTTAAGCGTAGCCGAGGTAGCAGCAGCAGCCAATGCGCCGGTAATGAACGAGCCAGTTTCAATAACCTGACCGTTAGAACCAACGAAGGAAACGCCTGCACCAGCCACAACCGCGCTTGCTACGCCCGTGGTAAGCGTAACCGCCGTGGTGGAGGACGAGCCAACACCAGTAGTGACGAACGCTGTATCACGAACTACATCGATAACACGAGCTACAAGGCCCGTAGTCGTTGCGGGAGCGCCAGAAGCAACAACTCCCAGCAGCGCATTGCGGGAGTTACCCGAAATAGCATCGCCAGTGCTGTTATCGATAGCACCCATGTTTTGGCCGATCATCGCAAGGTTAGCCGAACCAACCACCGTGGTAGCCGTGCAAACAACTGCCTTGAAGACCGTATCCGGGTCATCGCAGACAACAGCAACAGCATCGCCAGCCAGCGTACCAGCGGGCCAATACTGCGAGAATTGCTTCTGCTTGGTGAGGGGGTTGGTAAACGAACAGCCGAGGAAGACACCCGTAAGACCAACGCCTGCCGCAGTCGTACCAATTACGGCCTGACGCGTGATAGAACCGCGAGTCAGTTGAACGAAGTCACCGTAGAAGATATTGCTGTTGTAGCCGTAAGCAATCGGCAAATTGCGGGTCGAACCGGAAAACACCTGCCCGCCGAGCAGGTTTATAGGCCGCAAGCCATACGGCTTGTCAATCGTGGGATATGCCATTGTAGACTCCTAGTTAAGATTTATTCCCACGGCCAAAAGACGTACTGCTGCGTTTCTCGTTAAAGAGCGGCATCCTCTCGTCGTTCGACCGCATGAAGCTATTGTCAACAGCGTCCATCTGAGACTGCGCTTGGCGGGAGTAATAATCTGCCCGTTGTGCAGCCATCTCTTCAGGCGCTTTACACAACAACAATCCACCAATCTCAATGTTGTCCTTGAAACGGGTATTGCTGTTGGGATCATTAAACATCATCAGTTCCGGTACATCAGCCGCCTTTACAGGCTCCCAACCTTCCCGAAACTTTGCAGACGCATTGGTAGGGTCCATTTGGCCCATAATGGTCGTCCGAATCCATCTAAATACCCACCCAGCTACCGGTCGCGGGCTAGGAAGGGTTTCCGGCGGGGTCCATGCTTGCTTGCGCTGAGCGGATTCCCGATTCTCTACTTCACGAGCTAGACGACTATCAGCCATTTTGATTCTCCAGTTTCATCAATTCTCTTGCATACGCTTCGTTGGTCAAGCCAAGTCTCTTGGCAAGCGCAACTTGCGATGGTGTCAGGCGGACCTGACGCGGCGCGGTACTCCGCGTAGCTGGAGCAACCACTGTAGTGGCTGATCTGCGCGCAGTAGACCTAGTCTGCTGCGGTTCAGCGTCCTCGAAATAATCCGAGAACCGCTTTCTCATCGTCTCATTAACTCGTCGGTAGTAATCGTCGCTGCGCGGATCGACACCCGACCGGACCAATTTTTCGTGCAAACCCAATGCGAGGGCGGTCATTTCCTCGTCAACACCGAACCATTGGTTCTTTTCTCGCCATGCTTCAGCCTTTTTATCGACTGGTGCTACGCGGGGTGTCTGAGCCTGTTGTGTATTTTGTACACTACTATCATCTTGCTGTAAAGAGGGACGAAAGTTTTCTACCTCACGCATCCGAAGTTTTGCGTCGGTAAGAGCTTCTTGAGCATCGGTGATTAGATCAGAGTCACCAAGGTCGTATGCCTGCTTTAATTTCTCTTTAGCAGTTAATACTTCAGCGGAGGCAGACTTGGTCACCTCATGGACAAAGGCTTTCTCACCCGCACCGAGGGTATAACGAAGTTTTTGGTTCTCTTCATGGGCTCGCTGTGCGAATTGCAGGGCTTCTTCCCGTTCCCGGTGTGCCCGCTCTTTCTCGCGCCGCTCGTCATGCCAGACTTTTTTCATCTGCCCGAGACGTTTCTTGACCTTGTCGGAATACTCTTCCAGATCATCGTTTTCCAGTTCGTCCACTACATTTCTGGGTAGCGGAACACGGCCACGATCCTCTGGGGGAGCATCGTCCACAATCTCAATTTCTAGATCATCGCTATCATCAACAGCTTCAATCTCGTCGGGGAACTTGTAGTCTTCGTTAGCCATGATAGTTTCCTTTATGCGCGGTACAGACCGCGTGGATCTTCAACGACACCTTCGACGGTATCGTCATTGATGATGCGCCACTCCGTGCCATGAATCTTCAGGCGGGTACCGGAGTACGCCCTGACCAACACGAAATCGCCCACTTTGCACCAAGGCCCGGTTGGAAACCGATCCTTGTCGCTGTAAGCCATATCCCCCATCTTGGCGACGAACAGGACTACGGTAGTCTGCTCCTCGACCCGGACAGTCTCAGTGGCTTTGACCAAGCCGGAATCCCCGTAGGTGTCCTCAATCTTGGGGACCATACAGAGAAGGCGGTAGCCTTTCGGTTCAGGCAATTGCCTTGCCTTATCGTCAGCTTCCTCGGCTATGCGTTGCGTAAGTTGCACATTTACATCACTCATCGGCACCTTCCTCTAGGCGTTTTGCAAGGTCATCTATAATTTGCTTTGCGTGGTTAAGACCCTGAATCACCCCACAAAGACGTTGATACTCCGCGTAGTCCTTTACCCCGCCTCGGGTAAGGTGGTCGGATATGATGTGCGCCTGTTCATCCAGCTTGTTGTGCAAGTAAGCGACGGCGGATTCTTGACTCATTCATCCTCCTTTTTCTTAGGTTTAGTAGCTTGTTTAGCCTGCGCGACACGCTGTTCGCGGTTGTTCTCGACTTCTTTGTTCCGTATGGAATGCTCACTACCCATGCGGTAGCCGTCCATCTCCTGCTGTGAGTCTTTGAGACGCATTTGATTTGCGGAGTCCTCCGAGCGCATCTCGTTCTGCTCTTTCTTGTACATCATGTCGTACCCAAGACGAGCACCATCTAGCTCGTTCCGCATCCCCATCTCTTTCTCGCGCAGACGCAACTCGTCCCCACGGGCAGCGGCGTCAGATTGGTCTTTCGTTTTCTTGCGCTCGATCTCAGCCATCTGGATCTGAGCATCTACCTGAAGCTCTTGGGCCTTCAGATCAGCAAGTTGTTTCTTGATCTGCAAGTCCATCTGCTGCATCTGCACCAGCGGATCTTGTTGTTGCTGTTGGGCCTGCTGCATCTGTGCTTCTGCCTTGTCCTTCTGGAGGAGGCGGGCTGCTGCTTGGGATGCAAGTTGCGAAAGATGTACCTCAATCTCAGGCGGGAGGTGCCCAAGTTCCTTATCATCCCCGTCAAAGTCAGGCGGCGGGGGGAGGGACGCCCCGAGTTGCTTCTCAAGGTCTTTACGGTACTGGAACCCAACGTGTTCCATAAGGTGATCGTTTGCTGCGGCTGTAATGGCCTGCGCTTTGGGGTTCTGCCCCATGATGGCTGCAATCTTCGGGTCTTGCATCATCGCCATGTGTACAGCGATGTGTGCCTCGTGGTCTTGGTACAGGAACGCCTTGACCGGCTTCCCGCGCATGATCGCCATGTTCTCTGACACCGGGTCGAGCGGCTTCATGTCCGTCTCGTCAGGTATGAGTTTATCTGCGTTCTTGATACCCAAAGTCTC
>Ga0181346_1000287_pt1 | contig 21231 bp, 22 predicted proteins | sample Su13VDMM15DN_FD_130100 | JGI IMG/M metagenome (GOLD analysis project Ga0181346, IMG submission 130100) | Freshwater viral communities from Lake Michigan, USA - Su13.VD.MM15.D.N | ecosystem: Environmental > Aquatic > Freshwater > Lake | place: USA: Michigan | collected 2013-07-15 | reverse complement strand
GGTGGATCGGTTGGGTCAGGATGCCATCCAAAATGAAATCTAGTCTCATCTATAAGATCAAGTATTACCCAATTAGCATTCTTCTCGTTCTTGCGTTTTAGTGGATCAACATCACCTCGATAGATCAATATATCGCTTTGTTCTTTTGAACATAGCCAAGTGCCACTATCTTTTTGATAAAGACTTGGCCAAATGTTGTTGTGATTTTCTGCCCACACATCACTGTCCGGTAAGAACTCAAAATCAAACTCCCAATCGAATCCGCGATAATCACAGAACTCATTGATTATCCAAAAATGTTCAGTTGTACATTGTTCCCTAGCATCTTCTATTGAAGATACATATTTTTCTCTAGGGTGTACATTTGGTTTTTTACCAAGATAGAATACATCTCTCATTGAAACTACTTACCCTTTAGTTTATTATTGTATTCGATCATGATAAAACTTTAATTCCGTACAATGACTGGAACCGGTCAGCATCGGCACGATCATTTACCATAGGTTCACCTCTAATGTTTAGACTAGTATTCAATAGCATTGGGCAGTTGGTTTCTGCATACCATTTCTCTAATAGTTTTCTTATTCCACTTCTATCGTTCGGCACTGTTTGTACACGACTCGTGCCGTCAACATGCACAATAGCAGGAAACCAATCAGGGTTCCTGCAACGGGCGATGACCTGCATATACCTACTGTTGTCCCAATTACGAGGGAAACGAAAATATTGGTTAGCGTATTCCTCCATAATGACGGGAGCAAATGGTCTAAATTTTTGTCTACGTTTGATCGCATTTACTTTATCCTTAATATCTTTTCCTCTTGGGTCGGCCAATAAGCTACGATTACCTAAGGCTCTTGGGCCAAATTCTGCCCTACCACTAGCAACACCAACTATCTTGTCGTTAAGCAAATGTTGCAATATCGTATCAACAGGATATTCACCAAGAATATCATGTCCAAGATAACTGTTAATCCAATTTAGGGGTTTTTGGTACCCTAATGCTGCTGCGCCAAGGCTACTGCCAGAATCACCGGGATTAGGCATAATCCATATGTTATCATAATAATGTCCTAAATGTCTATTAGCTAAACAGTTTAATGCTACTCCACCACCATATACTAAGTTATTGCTTTTACCTAATACTTTTGCTTGTAGCATAACTGTTCGTATCATCTCTTCTACTAACAGTTGACTACTCGCTGCGATATCCATATCATTTGCTGATGCTAGAAAATCTTCTCTAACCCCTATATGTAAATTTTCTTTGAAATCGATATTACTATCATTATCCAACAATATATCTCGCATAGCATTTACTAATGTAGGTTTACCATGAGCAGCCATACCCATCAGTATATATTCTTCATCTAATGGACGCAACCCTACCCTCTTAGTCATCGCACTATAAAACAACCCGATAGAATCTGGATACTTCTTACCCCATAATTTCTTGTAAGTAGCTTTACCATCTATATATCTAGCATCCCAAATAGAAATGGTGTCAAACTCCCCGATAGCATCAATAATCACTACAGTAGCATCTGCGAATGTACAAGTTTGAAAGCCCGCTGCTGCATGACTTAGATGATGTCCGTGCGTATAGACCTTCTGACTATTCATAACACGCAGAAAAGCAGCTCCGATTGAATCATTGACAGATAAGTTCCTTAATGCAGGTTTTTCTCCTGAACGTAACTGTCTTAAATACTTTAACCAAGGTTTCTCATAATAATGCAATTCAAACTTATCACTTACTTGTTTAAATGCATCATATATAAGTGGTAAACATAGTTCTTTATCATGCTTGTTTTTGCTATAACGTTCACTATGCCCGGCAAACAATATGTCACCTTTATTGTTTATGACACTGACTGATGCATCGTGAAACCCTGTGCTTATTCCAATATATTCCATATTAATAGATGAAAGGATCCCGTTTCTTGAGTTCTTTAAGTCTCTTTCGATACTTATATTCTCTTATTATTTTCCCAAACAGTTTATTTAAGAAAAAATATTTGATTGTATTATAAATTTTCATTCTGGTCCTCATACCCTATTCTATATATATCCAATATAGAAAATATCTCATTCTTTAATTCTTCAATAAACTGCTCATTATTCTCAGTAATACACGTATATAAGTTTTTATAACTCTCGCTATTAAAACAATAATGACCGCTTACCGCCACCTTAACCATATCATCATTTATGTTTGGGGTAACCCATCTTTCCCAAAAACCCGTTGATAATGTATATTTAGAGAATGTATCATATTCTGTTTTATATTTCATTCCAAGTTTTTGAATGATTTTGGTTTGAGCCACACCCAATTGCGGAGCAATATTTATTGCATCTATTTTAGCAGCAACTCTTAACTTAACCTGATCTTTTGTCAAATAATCAGCATTATGTTCCTTAAACAAAAAGCCAGACTCATGTGTTTTATTGACCGCTTGTCTTACTGTATCTACATCAAATGATCCAACTTGAGTCTGCTTTGTTAGGCTTCCGGTTTGTGACACAAAAAAACTAACATTATTTCTATAAGTTCTAAGGAACTCCAGCTGTTGATCTAATCTAAATATGCTCTCTTTAATGTTTTCACTTATATTATCCTCACTCCCAAATTCTAAACGTAGAGTAGGATTTAAAGATAATGCATAGTCTATAAGTTTTTCCGCATAAACAAATTGCTTTTCAGCAATCTTACTAACATCTATATGAATCAGATCAAAGTCGTTGTTTATATCATGCAGGATTGTTTGCATACATTCTTCAATTGCGACATCAATTGGTTTATTTCTATCATTATCACTAAAATACGGGCCGCAATGATCTCTACATATCAAGATTCGTGAAGGATCATAAGTAGGATGGGCTTTAATCTGATTGACTAATGATGCAGTAGTTGTAACATATCCAGTGCTATAATCAACTTGATTTCTACTGGCAATTATCATAATAGGATACTGATACTCATGTGAGTATTCAAGCAATAAATTAATAATTGCAGGACTCATGGGGCCAACACCCAGTTTATAGTTATGTAGTAAGTTCATAACTCGGATGCATCCAATGATATTCCTGTATATATTTCAAATTGCTTCATGAATTGATGTTTGTAAAATTCTTGTCCGGATATATAGTCACTACCAACTACGGTTGCTTGTTGATTCAACACTCCCGCATTTAATGCTAAATCAATTATCATTGAGGTTCCTGTTGGTAACACTCTATACGGACTATCTGAATTCGCTGTACCATACGGAGTACAGTTGATTATAACATCAGTTTTGATATTAATCAACCCCCAGTTACCCAAACTAGGGCTATATATAGTAGCAGCACAGTTGGTGTGCTTATTCAAATAAGAACTAAACATCTTACCCATGCAACCGTTACCTAAAATAGATACTTTGCTATTGTTTTTTATCTTTGATGAGGAATATATTACTCCATACAAATCAGTATTGTAACCATGCATTTTATGATCAGTTACTACTATAGTATTGCAACTAGCATATTCTACTACTGTATCATCTGCACTATCTAATAGACTTATTACTTCCTTTTTAAACGGCATGCTAATGCTTATTCCCTGTACATCATTTTTCAACTGAGTAGTAATCTCCGGTATTAAGGAGAGAGTACCTATTGGTGTATAGGAAGCATCTATCTTGTATTTCTCAAAGAATTTACTATAGAAATAATACCCCTGTTTTCCTGGATATCTACTTATGCTGATAAACTTTTTAGTCATGTTGATAATGTTCTGCAAACAATTTCAGTCCTAAATACCACAAAAAAATATCAAATGGTGCTGTATGTAGCGGCGCCATATTCCAAAATATGATAGGTATAAGTTGCTGAACTTTGTTGTAATCTAATCCTCGGTTAATAATGTAAGATTTTAGTGTATTTTGATACACATCATAGTGATCCACATTGGGTATACTTAATGTTACAGTTTCATCATCAGTCTCTATCCCAAAATTATGATTTTTAATGTTGGCATAATTTATAATAAATCCACCAGATAGTTTTGCTAGGTCATAGTATATATCACCATACACAGGTAAGGTAGCAAATTCTTGTCGCCAATCAATAATCGTAAATTCAGTTGCATCATTGATAATGATATTATCAAACTGCAAATCCCCATGCAAAAAAACTGACATTGAGTTTTTGCTAAGGTTATGCCAATCTATTTTATTTAGGTAATATGTATAGTCGTTGATCAGGATCCCATCAACATATTTAATATTAGGTGACTGCGGGTACTTTTCTATGAATTTATCTATACGTGATAACGTCTTTATCTTATAAAACTCCAAAGTAGCAACTTCTATGCTTGCATCATCTGCTATCCACAGGTTAGTATCTAACCATTGTAATAGCTTATCAAACATCTTTGGGTCGTTATATTCATAAAGTGTAGTACCCAAAGAATAATCATATGCTAAGAAGTTATTAATATATTCACATTTTTTAGGAAATACATTTGGGTTGGCCAAGGTTCTTTCGTATTTCTTTTTAGCAACAGTAGGATCACTCCACCACTTTACTACTCGATTATTACATACATATGTTATTTCATCTTTCTTACTAAAATCAAATTTTTGACTTTTGCTTAATTCAGTTTGATATATAGTAGGATTTCCAAAATCTAACCAACTATCAAGCATAGTGATTTTGTCTCCTACACTAATAAGATAGATGAATTCTGTGCTATCTAATACTGTTAACCGATCAAAAAATCCCTTCCAATCGTGTATATACATCAATCCAGTAAACGCATACCAGTCTTTAGGTGCGGTTTGTTTGAATGTTATGTTGGTTATGGTATCTTTAGTAACATCAAACATTGTATATAAAGATGAATATTGTGATGGTACATTTTTTACATAATATCTATCATCATCTGATGCAGTAACCGATTCGTTAAAATAAGTATCGCACGGTATATACCAAAACGGAGTATTGATACTATTTTTACATTGAGTTAATGTGTATGCTGTTCCTGAATTTATACTGGTATAATCATCTACTTCCACAAACTCAATATTTCTATCAGCATATGCAATGTTGCAAAAATCACGAATTTGAGCAGAGTTATATCCTGTAGGAATAATAAATCTAGTATCTATTGGAAACTGATCTATTATATGAGATAAGATTGGTTTGTTCTTGTATGGTAATAATGCTTTATTCAAATCTTTAGTAAAATTTCCCATTCTACTGCCTGTACCCGCGGTAGGTATAATGACAGTATTATTCATGCTCATAGCTTATTCTGCCGTGTGTTCTTCCAAAATCATCTTGTAATCTATATACATCATCTAACTCAGTGGTGCTAGTCTCAATAAACTCTAAGTCTGTAATCGCAATAACACGATGTACATAGCCCGGCTTAACGTGGAATACAACATTAGGTTCTAAATTGATAACTTCAAATGTTTTTTCATATTCATCTACTTCTACATTTGTCATACCTTCAGCTATGAATTTCTCTATATCTAAGGGTTCTTTACTTTTATGTAGGATTCCAGTTCCACTCAATACATAATTAGTTTCAATCTTATATTTGTGAACTTGCAAACTGGTTCTATTGCCGGCTAAAAACAATATCCTTTTAGTGGCATATGGGGTAGTTTCTCCATCTGCTATCCACAGTTCATTGCCCCAATGCTTGGATACTTTTTTTATGTTCATTTATATTTCCTATTATAAACTCATACATTCTATTTGCTACTGCAATATGCCCTATTTCATTAAAGTGCCAATCACCTAAAGGTGGATTAAACAATGGATCTATCCAATATTCTTTATGTAAGTCCAACCAATCTTTCCAATTAGTATAATCACCTGGTGCTGTAATTAAATTATCAACTTCGTTGTAGTGTTCGGTATTATCGACTAACCAAGTATATACATTTTTATATCCAAGATATTGCAATGTTTGAATTTTTTTCTGCCAACGATTTTCGTTGTGCGGTACGATAAAATCCCAACCTTTTATTAATAGTCCAAAATCTTGCTGGCTATCTCGTTTTACTAATTCTTCGAATGTAACTCTACTAAAAATACTAGGGTTAATTATAACATAATCTTTTTTATCCCAAGTCATTATATCTTCATCTATACGTTCGTTGATATAATTCCAACTAACGCCGGCTAAACTTTTAGTTATACATTCAAGGTTTAGCTTATTAGCAAGATGTGTTCCCCAATAATCTGTTCCGTAAAAGTATCTAGATTTATCTGCATTGACAATAGGCGGTAACTCGTTTGGAACAAGCCCAAACGGTTCACTAAAACTACAACCATAAATCCAAAGTCTATTCATACCCATTGATTTTCTTTAAATTTAGCTAATACAGTATTAAATGCAACAACATGACCTTCATTACTAGTATGGAGACTAGGCAGATCATCCGGATAGTCTATACTTAATTTACCCCAGGATAAATTAACTAAATTTTGTATATCTATAAACTTGCTATAATAAGCTACTTCATGTGTGAGTATTAAATGCTTTACATTTGCACGTTTCAATAATTGATGGGCCATAGTCATTAATCCTATGCTTTTAATACGATCTATGCTATTTTCATGTATCATACGTGCAAAATCATATAGAACTTTAGAACGTTCGATTGGTTCATTGTCAAATCTGGCATAGTATCTAGAGTCTTTGTTCTTACTCTTAAACGTTTCCCAATAATCAATTACTCCCCGAAAGTTCTCAGTAAACATTGTACCCTTATATTTAGGATCATCTTTCATTGGATGATCTATTTGGGCAAGATATGTGTTAGGCCCATACGGAGGGTATTGATGATAGTTAACATCATAGTTAGATAGTTCTTGTGGTAGTGTAGAATCTATAGGAAACCAATCTATCCTATCATAACTGGTAGGAGATACTATAACATATTCAGTTTTATCTAACAGATTGTCTACTACGTGTTTAGCTTGTAGGTATATACTCAGATTAGTACTAGATCCTTTAGCTAAGTTAATTAAAGGTCTATTCAACTCTTTCGCTAATAAGCTACCGTATGGTTCGTTTTCTAAATCTCGACAACCTATACCAATATTAAAGCTGTCTCCACAAATTGCTATTGATTTGTTCATATAATTTTATTTGTTTTAATGTAATTAGTTAGTTCTTTTGCCCAGGCCTCATGTGATTCAGGGCTAGGATGCCACCCATTTAATACATCTTGAATCTTATTGTCTGGATTCTCTATATAGCTTTTAAAGGTGTTATTAAGTTGATTCTTTTTATAGAATCTAATAGGATTAATTAGTCCCCATACTCCAATATAATTATAGGTTTTACTTTGTCTAATATTGCCTTTATCTGATTCAAATACAGTATGTCCTCCTAATTTATTACGTAAGTCTGCTAACTCTTTTTCAACATCTAAATCATTCCACTCATGTACATTCTTGTTAGGTGTTTGATAGAAGCTATTAAAGCACATCCATTTGATGTTATTGCTATCACAGAAATTTTGAAACTGCAATACATTAAACACATAGCGAGTTAAATATTCTTCGGCATGCCACATATAAGTCACGTATAACTTCCAAAATTCCTCTTGAGCGGGGTGATCAAAATGTGGTACTTGTGGCCACAATCTAAAATGGTTAGACATATTACCGTTCTTAAACCAAAAACTATGACGTTCAGGACTAGACCATCCAATAATAACTAATAGATTCTCTGTGCTTTTTTTAGGCACTAGATAATTATTAGTGATATAGCTAATAGTCCGACGTAGAATAGTACCATTATCATCAGCTGGCCAGCTTATATTTGTTACGTTGGCATTAAATAATGACGCTAAATGCGTAGGAAATATTTTGGGAATTCTATAACTATCATTTGCTGCAATATAATCATATGCACCAGGATGAGTATCTTTGGAATACTGAGCAGCAATAGTTGGGCAAACTATCTCGCAACCAAATACCCAACTGTCCCCGTCTACTACTATTTCTAGGTTAGATGTACCATTCATTTGATAACCTCTTAATTTCTTGATAATCTGTGACACTATCTAACTTTGCTTCAGCCGCAGTAGACCTTACTACAGCATATCTAATATGCCTATTACCATCTGGGTGTATATGTAAGTTAGTCAAATGATCATATAATAAAGTTCCAGGACCGTAAAATGAAGTTACATCCATATTCTCACTTTTATGACTTGCTATAATGTTTTTTGGGCTATGTAATATCTTATATGTATCGTATAAATCACTCACCAAATCCATTGTTCTACTATCCCCGTAAAACATCACATCATCAAAACAATTGGCATTAAACTCACTAGGAAATTTACTGATCGGAGTTGTCGTATAACAGCATCCGGGGTTTAATCTCATTAATGGGAAAATTTGGTCAGTGTCGTATATCGCATCAAATCTTGCTTTAATCACTAAATCATATTCAAAATCATTAGCTAATTCATAGTTACGTTTAGACATAATACTCTTTCCCGCACTATAAAACATTGCATCCCATGCTCTTTGGAAGTTTTTAGAGATCCATTCTTCTTGTTCAAAATGTTTAGGCTCATATGTACTTTTAATATCTTCTGCATCAGTATGTTTCTCATCTCTATAGACATTATGCATAGTTTTTGGATTGCGCCAAGTATTTGTATCCCAAGTATGTATGAAATAGTCTGTGGTAATCTCATCAGTATTAGGAATTAGCCTGGTTGGATTACCCATAGTAAAGAACTGTTTAATATTAGGTGCAGCTATTTTCCAATATCTAGCTTGACCACTTAAACATACAGCAACTCTAATTTTATTAAATGATTTCATGTGACTCATATTCTAAATCTAATCCATATTGTTTTTTAAAGTCTAATGTATTATCTAATCTACATACTTTGGGATCCATACCCTGAAGGTTCTTTACGTTAATGTTTAACATTCTAGCATAATAATAGAATACACTTTCCACAAATATCTGGTCATTATATGCAAAGGCTTTCTTACCCATAACAGGAAACCATCGATAGAAGTCACATATTCTATCAAATGTTATGCTATCACTATACCAAAATATATCCCCTAACTTGCGGAACGGAAATCCCGCACTAAATCCTGCAGCACTAGTATGGCAGGAACGTACTACATTATATTCAGGTAAGATGAAGTTTACTCCATCAACATAGTTTTCTAACTGAATATCATCTAACATTAAGTCATACCGCAGTCTAAGACACATATCATATTTAAATCTATTCTCGTACTCATATTTCTTTTTAAGATGGGCTGCTCTCATTACTCCATAAAACTGACTACCTGCCCAAAATACTACGGGATCTCCATAGAATTCTCTGTAGGGGATAAACTTGATGTTACCAAACAAATCATCTACCCTACTATAACTAATAGATTCATCTTCAAACAGATAAGCCTTTGGTTTAAGTAGATCGATTAATCTATCTTTTTCCTCTTGACTTATAGGTTGATTGAGGGTTGATTTATCTTCTACCCCTTTGTCTAAGGCTTGATGCATCATCTTGTGTGGGACAGTATTAAAATCCCAAGCATGGCAAAATATATCAGTGGTTGCGTTATGCAACACTTCTAGTTTGGTGATTAGTTTAACCCAGGATGGATGACATCTTTCCCAAGTTCTAGGTTGTCCACTAATACATATTGCTATTCTTTTAGGCATTGTATCACCCTAATGATTTGCAAAAATCATAGAACTGACCTAATTCTGGGAAAGTCTGTAAGAAATTAGTACCGCGTCTACGATCATGCTCATCAACAAAAATCACAAAGTTCTTTCTATTAAGATTGGTATGCTCATTTTCATTATAACCATCTTTAACTAGATTATATACTCTTTTTAGCTTGTCTGCTTCGTACTCAAAAAAACCCTTATTAGCAGTGGCATACCATTCTTTATATTCTAGATTTCTATACATATGTGTGACTTGATCATATATCATGTGTATTAAATCTTTATTAAGTATGAATACCGCTTGATGATGTGGGAATCTGAGGTAAGGAATATCCAGCAACAACGGATTCTTTCGATTATCACTGCTACTATACATCTTCTTCATCTCTAATACATCATCTAAGAATTTAGTATAAGAGGTGATACTTAATGCGTTATATGTACTCATTATAGTAAACTGCATCTCAGGTACTTCACGATATGCTTTATGTAGATTCGATAACCACATTTCATAGTTCATACCAAAACGAATATATTCAGCTTGTTTACCGTGTGCCTCTGCGCTAGTGAATAGTTTGAAATTCTTTAGCTTTTTCTCAGTCATAATGATTTTAACCTTCTCTAGGAATTTATCAAAAATCTCAGGAGGAGGGTTCATATTAGTATTAATACTTACTTCTAAATTAGGGTTGGGATTATCAATAATATAATCTAGAACCTTGAAAGTGTTTTTATTAAGTAGCGGTTCACCACCGGTAATCCTAAAATGCTGTAAGTTATTATACATCTTAGGCCACCATTTCCAAAATGCTTCTACATAAGGATTCTCATCTTTGTTTGGAATAGGCATCATGCTTTGTGACTTTAACCAACTAAGATTATTGAAACTATCTGATGTTGGATAAGGTCCATGCTGTTCTATTTCCTCCATCCATTTACTGCTAATGTGTGGAGCACAATAACTACACTTGAAATTGCATACGTTTCCAAAACTAACTTCTACGTAGCTAGGATCTACATTATCATCCCATGGTTTAGCTGTGATATCATCGATAAAGGGTAAGGCCCAAGAATCACCACTCTTAAAAACACGGTCACTAGTACTATCACCTTGATCTTCTACTTTCCAACAATAATCACATTCGCTTGGACGTACTCCTTGCAACATCAATCTTCGTTGATGTTTCTTGAATTCTGAATTATGCAATGCAGTGGGATTTACCCTAATCTCTTCTAATGGAACTACATGAGTTGCAGGATGGTGACAACTATGCGTATGTCCATTTTGCAAATGCATAGTAACTTGTTTCCATTTAGCCGCACAAAATGTAGGGCTTACTTCATCTAGCTTCTTCTTTACGTTCTGTATGTGTATTTGATATTGATCCATTACCAACCTTCTATTTGTCGTATTACGTCCATCTCTCTTACTAATGGCCCCAAATTGTGTTTATCCGCATTGTAATGTCTTTTGAAGAATATACTTTGCTCTGAATTTAATGTACAGATAGGTAAACCTAATTTATCTTTAAGAATCTCACCCTTTTCTATACCGTGCGTTATAGGATCAATATGTTGACAAGAATCTTCCCAAAGTTGGATAAGATGATCAAACGATTGTACTTGAGTATAATCCCAATCAGTAAGCATAGTCATATAAGTTCCCAAACGTGAGCCATAGATTGCCCAGGCTCCGTTATCTGCATCCATACCCACATTATGCCAAATGGTAAGGTTGTTCAGATTTCTACTTGATACTGTTTCTTTGAATTCTTCTACGCTTGGTTTAGTTCCGCGATTTAGACTCATCTTTACACCTTCGCGGAATCCTGCACGCCATGCTTGGAAAGCTGAGTAGTTGGGGTATGTTGTGGAATAGCAATCATGCATTGCCCAATAAATATTGTCACTGCTATCTAAACAGAAATCCACTGTGGTTTTATCATTTCCACCGCTATGTTCATGTGTATTCATGTTTGCAACATACGTCTTAGTCCAACTACTCATTCCCCCATTGCCATAGCGCAATCCATTAATAGCATTTATCGCTCTCCAACGATATTGTGCTATCTTATAAATAGGATCTTTGTCAGTAAAGTCTAGTTGCATATTGAAAAAAGACTCTTCTGGCATATTATCACCATCAATCAATATAAAACGTTCGGTGTCACTAGCTTCACCGGCAGCTTTGTGTGCTGCATCACTACCTTTAACACTATCAACTCTTTTTGCCCAAGGAACCATATTCTTGATCTTTAGCCAAAATTCCTCCTTAGCTGGTTCATCATAGCTTAAATATACCACATCAAGGTCTGCTATATCAATGATGTCATCAGAGTTCATATATGTTTAACTTCCATTTAATAGTGTCCCCTAAATAGGTGTCATCTACAAGAACACTAACATCCTCAGGGTGACAAGTCATTCCTCCGTAATAGTCTGGCATTAGCTTACATACTACTGCATTAGCAGATGCAGTAACGATCTTGCCGTCTACTACTCTAATATCATTTCTTCCTTCTGCAAAGGTACGAGCATCTATGACGATGAAGTTATTCCCTTGTACGGATTTGTCACCACAATAACAGATGACCTTTCCCTTATCATCATAATATAACCTAAATTCAGGCGGTATTATTTTGGGTGCTTCCCATAGAATAACAAACTCTTTTTCGTCATTGATCATTACTTTTATTTTCCCATATTCAGCATCATGCTATTACTACCGTTAATGCAAATATTACTGCGATTCAATTCCAAGTTTCTAAGAAACTTCCAGCCCTGGCTGATTTGCTCACGCATAACTTAATCCTTCTTGCTACCAAACAAGCTCAACAAGTTTAAGAACAAGTTAATAAAGTCCAGATACAAGGTTAATGCACCCATGACTTCGACGTTTTGTGCCTGGCTATCAACACCTACTGCTTCTCGAATTTTCTGTGTATCGTATGCAGTTAGTCCCAGGAAGATTATGATTGCTAATGCACTGATAACCATTTGCATCACTGTGCTTCCAATGAAAATATTGATAATACTAGCAATAATAATAGCAATCAGTCCTACAAACATAAACTTACCCACATTATCTAAACTTCGCTTGGTAAAGTAACCATACAAACTCATAGTGCCAAACAATACCCCAGCACCCATAAATGCACCAACGATACTGCCCATAGTATAAATTACAAATATAGCTGAAAAGCTCAAACCCATTAGTGCGGCAAACCCATGTAAGAGCAGTTGCCCACCAACTTTACCCACACGTTCCATAAAGTATCCAACAACAAATACTGCGGCCAGTGGGGCAAATATCACGATCCATTTCATAATACCAGTGAATAAAAACTTCATCAATTCTGGGCTAGAACTAATTGCAAAACTAACCAGCATGGAATTAATAATGGCCAAAAACATATAATTATACACACGGATCATTGCATCATTAATTTGATCGACCGAGCGATACAGCGGGGGACTAAATTTTTCTTCGTAAACCATTTTAAACTCCTTTATTTAAAGTGATATAGTTTATCACAAAATGACTTTACATGATAGTGAAATGGATATATCTGAGGACATGTATTGATTCTAATCTGTTCAGTAAATATCTCATAGATAAAAGAATCAGTCCAATTCTCAGTTGCAGTACCATTAATATATTGCTTCATATGAGTCATACTCATCTCTGTAAAGCCGCGCATAGTAGTTTTCTCTACACCTATGATATGTGAGGCTATAGCATATGCCCAATCAGTGGTTACTTCTTCTGTTGGATTACACTTTAATGCTGCTTTATATAAATCCCAATTCTCAAACACATCTCTGACTATATCAAAAAACTTCTTAGCAGTATCAGATTTCTTAAAATAAGTTATTGCATTATAACAGTCAGGTAAAGCATTATCATCAATAAATCTGCGATATACTCTAACTTCAGATATTTCACCTTTAAAGTTCCTAATAGTTGTTGATACCACTACATCTTGTTGCTCTAATACATCCCACCAATGTTCTATACTTCTAGGTAGATACATATCAGCTTCAAGTTTTATAGTAGAATCGAACGGACTAGCTTCATATGCTTGCCAATCATTGCTCAGTTTCCATTTACTTGACGAATCTAAATCACCATACGGTAGTTTTATAGCATAGTCGAATATGTTTGTGTCAGCTATTCCATCTGCATTCACAACAGCTATCTTGGCGGAAGGCATCGTGCGTTTAATGCCAATGGCTAATGCTTTAGCACAGGACATGTAATTAACTTCTGCTGAGTTTACTGCTATTATTAGAAATCCCCTAGTCATGATACTAGATCCAAAAAGTTCTGTTTAGCCATAACGTGGAAATCTAACTCAGTGATCTCTACATATTCTTTTCGTATTTTACCCTTATTCCAGTTGTCAAACATAACTGTATATTCAGTATTAAACTCATCATCACTTTTCCTATATATAGTAGTATTCTTTCCTATATGTACCAAATTCCAAGGGATGACATCTTCTTTACAAACGGTATGTCCATTAGCTATTCTTAATGCTAACGTTAATGCATAATCATTGCGATATGTAGCTGATATAAATCCGTGTATATTAGCATAATGATCAAAGTTTTTCTGAACCATCTCCAAACAATCAAATATCTGTTTAGCCCTAGAAGTTTTCCTAAACATCACCGCAGTAGCCCACAATGTATTGAAGCTATATACGCTTAATACTTCTTGTGGTACTCCAGGATGCATCAAAAAACTTGTTGTATCGTGACAACAGAAATCAGTAGGCATCTGAAAGGTAGTCAGCAATTTAGATGAGTTGATCATATAATCAGTATCTAATAGTAAAGTCTCATCGTAGGGAGATAGTTGATATGCTTGATATCTACCTTTGTTTATCCAAATACCCCAATCTCTTCTGTTATTCTTATCGGGTATTGTAACTATTGTTTTATCAAAGGTATAATGATTCTCCGTAGGCAAAGAATCTTCATCTGTTATTACGGTTACAGGTAACCCTAAAAAGTGATTTATGCGTTTAGCAGTTGCTACTGCCATCTTGTAATAATCGAATTTAGGTGAGTTAAACGCAAACAGTATCGCACCTCGGGTCATCGTTTCTTCTCTAATTCAGACCATTCAGTATACCAAGCAGACATTGCAGAAGTATATGTATCATTGAGTTTGGTTAATAATGATGTTCGGTTAACCTTTACAGGATTACCAAAAGTATCTAGTAATATAACTTCTTCATCAGACAATGAGTTTAAGTAATTGATAGTAAGTAGGTCGGCTTTCCAAAGTCCATTTTGGTCAGCAATAATAAGTTTGCTGTCATATTTGTCTTTTAGATAGGCCTTTGCTGAGTTATGCGAGAAGCGGGCCTTAGCTTCAGAAATTAATGTCTTTGTATCCATGTACACTCCTTAAGAGTATTTAGATGGATACAAAGACTAGGTTAAAAAATTATGCTACAGTACCAGCTATGGTAATAGTTCCCCAAGTATTGGCTATATATGTTACTTCTGGCGCTTGTGCCGTAACGGTAGTGGTAGTGCCGGTACCTGCAGTAAGACCATCTGGAACTTCATCCCAAATAGTATAGATAGTGATTATACTACCCGCATCCCCGTTAGCACCTTGAGTACCGTTAGACTTAACACGCACACTTATGTTAGTAGCTAAATAACCAGCAGGGCCAGTAGATGCAGTTTGGCTAAACACATTAGCATTGCTTGTAGTTAACGCAAAATAACCGTTATTAGGTAAAGTAGTGGGTGCGTTTCCTCCGCCACCTACCTTAGTTACTCCATTATATGTTACTGCTGATATAGTTACTGTACCAGAAGATGGAGAACTTAATACTACTGTGCCAACGTTGCTAGCCAAGTTATTCAATAGTAGATTAATACCAGCAGCATTATTAGCATGAGCACATGTTACTTTTAACTGTCCGCCTGAGTTGAAGAAATATCGTGCTGCATTGCCGTTAGCAAAAGTTACAGTATGTGTAAATGTTTGTGCTGTGGACCACGTACTTGCTGAAGCTACGCTGTTCGCAGTAGTAGAACCTTGTGAAGCTGCATTACTACGAGCATTATAGATTGTAGTCAAGTTTGTAGGGATAGATGATATATAAGTAACAGTTCCACCTGCTACCGGAGCAGTCACACTAGTTATAGTAGTTCCTTGATGTGAAGCAGAGTTAGCAGTCTTGTTGACTAAACTAGCCCAATCAGTTGCAGCCACAGTTCCAGCAACTGCTACGTTTGCTATTGCGGGGTTCCCATAACCAGCAGTAGTACCACCGGTCGCCCAGACAGTATTAATTGTTCCTGATGATGTTACCGGATCTCCTCCAGCAAGTGCATTAAAGTCTGCTGCTGCTATCGTTCCGAATTGTGCATATGACATTATTTAATCCCTTACTTTATACTTACGAAGGCTTCTACAGTGCCTATATTGTCATCAATTTTGTCAGCTAAAGATCGACCTATAGTGTTGAACGCAGTAGCTTCGCCTGCCTTTGCGGCACGACCTAATCCTTTACCTGCACTAACTAAGCGATCTCCTTTTTTGACTTTTCCAATTACCTTAACGTGAACCCTACCTGCTGCTGCTACGGGCGGGTGAGTTTGATCCGACCCTGCACCTGAATTCATCAGATATGCAGCAGAATCAGAGATAACACCAAAAACATCTTCACTTAATTCAAATTGAACCGCAGTGATTTCTTTATCACCGCCCAATTCAACTACCGTACCAGCCTCGTATGCCTCATCCGATGCGAATCTTTCTGCTAAGTCAGCATAAGTAGCATTCAATCTAGAACCTGAACCTAGCGTCCAATTACCTGTAATTTGACCAGCAGTTGCAGTTGCACCTGTAGTCACATTAGCAGTAGTAATGCTACTAGGAGCAATAGCGCCGGCAAATCGGGCGATTGCGTTTGATCCTGTTAGATAGTCAAAAACGTTACCATTATTATATGTACCAGCAAAGCTAATCGGATTTCCGTTAGCATAGTAATAGTTATCAGTCCTAATACCCAATGCGCCACCTGCATAACCAATTTGAACGTTTCCGTTTTGTACTAATAATGAAGTACCTGCTATACTATTTGCTGTTCCACCACCGTTAAGAGTCCAAGTACCTTGTATAGTTCCTTGGGTAGCATTAGCTCCAGTAGAGATTAGTGTAGTATTAGTTGTTCCTATATTTGCGGTAGTAATGAAAGCATTAGCTACTGTAATATTGGCAGTAACAGTCAGTAATGTAGTGCTGATTGTATCAGCAGTAAATGCATTTGTGACAGACATATTATTGGATTGCAGATTGCCAGTGAATACACCAGAACCAAAAGTAGATGTTCCACCGTTAGCAGTAGAACTTAATGCTAACCAGAGGTTAGCATCAGTAGTTCCGTCAGTAGGACAAACATATAGAGTATTAGCATTGGTATTATACCATAACTGTCCTCTAAGAGCGTTTGATGGTGGAACCGTATTCGCAAAACTTTCTGTAATATGAACAAAGTTAGTATCTAACGTTTGTCCATAACCAGCAAAGTTTCTACCTGGTAAGCCTAACGAGGTACTAGATGTATTGATAGTACCGTCGGCAATGGTAGTTAGTACTGCACCGTCGGATTTTACTATTGTATATGCCATTTTAAATTATTCCTTTATTCGTTTGTGCAGTTGATAGTGTAAATCCTGCCAACGATTTTACTCTTCCGTTTATCATAGCACTCAGATTAGAGTGCTTAACACCATATGTATTTCTAAAATCATACTTTGTCATTTTAATTATTTCACCTGTTTTTTTATTTTTAAATGCGTAAATCATGGGATCAAATCTATGGTGTTTTTCTCTAGTTAATCCAAGAAAATTATGAGTACCATTAGCCACTCTATCGCTAGTTATAGAAGTTCCATCTTTTCTCATTAGGCAGTGATGTTTTTTTAACTTTACTAAATCCGATGCCAATGATGTTCCGTAGTCTCGTTTTTGCAGATGATGTTTTCCTTCAGTAACTAACTTTTTGACATGACTACCTCCCAAAAAATTATGAGTACCATTTTCAACTCGTTTTTTTGCAGCCAGTTTGTTTAACCTAGCAATTTCTGCTGGCACTAACTGCATAGACGCGGCTATTCTAGCACATGCACTGAAATCACCTTGTTTGTAATGTATATCATAATGTTCCTGTATGGATACGCATTTTAAGTTGTTAATATCATTATTGTAATGGTTTCCGTCAATATGATGTATTTCAAATGACCTACTATTATCCTCTCTTGGAATAGGTCCATATACCTTTTCGTATATTTTGCGATAGTTTGTGTATGGCATTTTAAGATTACTCCGATATATGTTATTTATCTTATATAGTTAATAGATTCGTTAAAGATTGAATTCTAACTGTATAGTCTACTTGTATTTGTCTATTTAGACTCTTTTGTACTGGGTGAAAAATCACATGTGTCAATAATTGGGTAATTACATTACCATCCACATCTGTTCCATAATTAGCCAATAATCCCAACTCATCAAAAACAAAGGAAGAATCGGTTTGTGTGCTATTGTCAAATGCATCTTGCCCACCGGGTTCACCATAATCCAGCAAGCACTGTACTAAAATATCAGTATATACTTTACCAGTAGTATGTGATACAATCATCTTATTTCGGGTAGGATCTAGATTAAAAACACTAGTATCATCTACTATTTTTGCATAAGTTTGGTTATATAGGGCAGCATTTATCCCAGTAGTATTTGGTGGTAGATATGTGATTACCCCGGTTTCGTCTACTGATGCTCCACCGTTACCAAAAGCCATTTGATAGATTTCTCCGTATCCCCTACTGCTTAGTGTATTAGCCATGGCCAATGACATGGTCTCGTAGTTTATAGCATTACTTTTATCTACAAAAACCTCCCCATTGTTAGGGTCGTGTATCTTCAAGAATCCTTCTATTTTAAATGATAATGTGATTACTGACATTAGTTGTCGCCTCGTTTTTGAACCAATATTTCTTTTGTATTGGGGTCGAAAATCTTTATACTTGACGAAAAATAAAACCCACCGGTTTCGTCGGGTTTTTTCTCATTTTTGGTATCCAAAATCATCGTATCTTTTTCAGTGTTTTCGTTCATAATAGTTATTTATCTTTTAGGTTATATCCACTCTCAAGAAGTTTGCTCCTGGAGTCTGACTAATCTGTAATGGATCACCGTATATCGGATTATAGATATATGAATTCCAAGTCTTAGCATAGTTTACATCACTCATTCTATTTGTAGGTATCAGTCCAAAGACTTCTGAATATAGAGGATGATAAGTCTGTTCCCCTGTACCGTTGATTCCTCTAGAAAGCATAGTAACTGTATTATCAGCTAAATTACATTCCGCAAATCCTATATATTCTCCGTTTATGAATAATACTCTGCCAATAGTAACATTAATAGTTACAGAATCATCCTCAGATACTCCATCTGTTATCTTCAAGATAGGAGCTAAATCTTCTATTTCTACATAATAATAATCAGTATCTAACAGAGTAGAAGTAGTATTATTGTACACCGTTATATTACAAATCGTATTTTTGTTTGCCGTTAATCCTGCACTATAAATTCCATTAATTGGCGCAGATAAGGTAACTACCTGTGTTATAGTGTCAGTTATCCTGCTAGCATCGTTTAGATATATAATATCTTGGGTATTATAAAGCGGCTGTACTAACCAAGTTCTAGTCTGAGTTTCTGCTCTATATACAGCTGCCTCATTTGAAGTATTAACATTCAACTGATAAACTTGTTCATTAGGAGTAGCAGTTGGCATCATACTGGTTATAGTTACAATATCCCCTGTTGTCATTTCAGTCAATATACTTAGATTATTGTAAAGATTTATCTTCAGTTTAGATGACGGAACACGGTATCCGTTAACTGTCACCCATAATCTATCTACATTCACTTGTTGGAATTGTGATACATTAACGTTTCCTGTAGCAGTTGCTAATACAAACTCAGCTTCATTTGGATATCTTTGCTCAGATATAGTGAACTCTTGTAGTCCAATGGCCGTACCTGTTGTGCTTGGATCGGTTGCTGCTGCGGTTATTATATCCCCAACAGCATATGTTACTGATGAGGTGTCAGCTACTATATTCCAATCAGTATCACCCAATCCGGATATTTCATATAAGTTGCCAACGATAACATATTCAGCATTAACTTCTGGTGCAACTTCTAGTACATAATATTCTGTCTCTGCTAGAATATTACCCAATATATCGTCACCTAGTAACATATTCAACTCAGTAAAGTAAACAGGGGTTCCGGGAATCAATCCCTCTATACTATTGCAAGTTATTCTATTCATTACTGAAGAAGTAGCAGTAGCAGTAGTAAGAGCAACAGTAAACAATGCATTTAACCAGATGTATCCACCGGATACATATGACGATACCAGTGTCACTGGATAATTAACCGCATTCAATGCTGGATTATATGGAGCAGTATACAGATCAACTACAGTATCAGTGATAATCTTTGCATAATATGTATTATTGTTCAACTGTGTAGAACCAATAACCCCGTCTATCCTAACTAATGCATTCTCTGTTAGATTATGCGAGATACCAGTTGTAACTCTTACAGCAGGTACACCGCCCATGAATCCAACAATATTATCAGTGGCGTTAGTTAATATTATAAGAGCACCATATTGATCTTCTATTGTGAACTCGGTTCCGCTATCTATTGCTCTAACAAAATATACTTGACCAGTAGTATCGATTCCACCGACATTTGCTAATAATGCTGTACCTGTTTCACCTGGCGTTCCTGCTCCCGAAGCAGTAAAGATTACCCCTACTTCATTTGCAGCGGCACCTAATGCAGTAAAATCAGTGTTACCTACATAAGTAATCTGGTAACTAGTTGCTATTGAGAATGTCCCTGCGTCAAATATAGGTGCTTTGAATATTATGTTTTGTCCTACTACTAAACTAGTAGTATCTGCACAAACTACATAATCTCCAACCGAGTCAGTACTAGAAACTGATATAACAGCTATCGGGGGAGCTATAGCGTTAATAATATTAACGATACCGGCTACTGTTAATCCGTTTATTGTTCCATCCATAGAGCCACTGTCAGTGGTGACTGTTAGAGGTGCACCCCCAACTGTTATAGATATAGTAAAATCAGTAGAGTTAATAATAGAAGCAATATAATAAATCTTACCTGCTGTTATTCCACCTATAGTCGGAGCAGAGAATATTACCGGCGAATTGATAATTAATGTGCTAGTATCACCTGCTCCTAAAGTTAACCAATCCAACACTTCATCATACAATACTATACTAGGTGTATCTTCATCGTAAGTAGCTACTGTGGGTGTATCTTGATCGTATGTGCTTGTTTGATGTGTAGTATCACTAACATTTATTGTAGTAAGTGTTCCATCTGAACCGGTAACTCCATATTGAGTATTCAAATACTGATT
>Ga0181346_1000286_pt1 | contig 21262 bp, 29 predicted proteins | sample Su13VDMM15DN_FD_130100 | JGI IMG/M metagenome (GOLD analysis project Ga0181346, IMG submission 130100) | Freshwater viral communities from Lake Michigan, USA - Su13.VD.MM15.D.N | ecosystem: Environmental > Aquatic > Freshwater > Lake | place: USA: Michigan | collected 2013-07-15 | reverse complement strand
ACAGCAAAGAAGAAATAATGAAAGGAGTAAATCATTATAAGAAAGATGGAACACTACATAAAGGCGCCTCTCACAAGATGCCCGATGGTACACTACTATCTGGAAAGACACATAGTAAAACAAGTGTAAAGTTATTTCATTTAAAAGATCTACCTAACACTGTTCAAAAGAAAACAACAAAGAAAAAATAATATGAAAAATAGAGACTATCCATTAGCGCCTACACCATATCCTGGAGAGGATATGAAGTCTAAGAAATTAGAGGCAAAACCAGTTAGTGCTGCTAAACCTTCAATGAACAACGTAAAGATTGCAGAATCTAAACAGTACAAAGAAAAGGTTGCTGCACTTGAAAGCAAAAACAAAAGAAAAGCAAACATCAAGAATGTAGTAGACTTTGGAAAAATAGTTGGCGGAGGTGCAGCTGCACTTGTTGGCGGTTATTATGCATTGACTAAGAAATCAGGCGGACAAGAACAAAGGGACTACTCTGGTAGAGTTACAGGAAAAACACCTGTTACTCGTAAGTTCAGATGGGAAAAATAACATGGCAAACAGGGATTATCCTTTAGCTAAAACATACTCAAAAGGTCCAGGCAAACCAGCTAAAAACCAAGGATATGTAAACATTAAAAACAAAACCATGGAAGAAAATCCAAGGGCAATTGGCGGTTTAACCGTGCCTGAGATTCAATCATATGACAAAAATGTTTACAAGCCAAAGCAAAAAGAATGGAATAAGATGGCTAGCCAGGGTAAATTAACCAAGGGTCAAGTTAAAGATTCTATGGCTTATTACAAACCTGACAAAATTGACCTAAAGAGAGTTCCAGTAGAGAAGCCTAGTAAGCCTAATAAAAAATCTAAATTAGGAATTAGCTGGGGTAAAAATCCAATGTGGTAAAAACAAAAAACAAAAACATGGCAAAGACAACATACAAAGTAGCACCAAAGATGGCTGCTGCTAGAAAAAAGAACGGCGGAGAAGATCCAACGAAAAAAGGACCAGGACCAACCCCACTACCGGGAGCATTAAAAGCACCTGGCTCTATGGGCCCACAAAAATATGTATCTTCTGATCAAAAGATCAAAAACACTTCAGAAAGATTCAAAAAAGAGCCTACCTATAATGTAAAAGATGCTGCTAAAAGAGGCAAGGGAGACATAAAGGCTATTGAGAAAGACTTGAGTAACACTAGGTCTAGAATGGGTACAATGTACCGAGAAGGCAAAATAACTCGTAGCCAACTTAAGGACTCTATTAAAAGCACTATGGATGTAGGTACAACAAAGGCAGATATTAAAACCAAGGTAGGCCAAATAGGCGGAAGAACTAATGCAGGACAGGTATTGTTTAATATGGGAGTTGGTAGAAACAAAGCAAAAGGCGGCAAAATGACTATGGTAGCCGAGACTCGCGAGCGTAATTGCAGTAAACCAGGCAAGGGATTTTAACAAAAAGTTGAAAAATAAAACATGAGAGCGACCAAAAGTCGCTCTTTTTGTTGTAAATTTGCAGCACTATGATAATTAAAGAAATTGAATTCAATCAAGAAAAGCTTATGTCTGGCATCAAAAAGATATCAGACGCCGTAAGCTCTACGTTGGGCCCGATGGGTCGTACCGTACTAATTGAGTCTGAGAACCACACAAGGGGAATCACCGTTACAAAGGACGGAGTAACAGTAGCCAAGTCTATCATTTTAGAGGACCCGATCGAGAACTTAGCCGTTACAATGATCAAAGAGGCGAGCGAGAAGACAGCTACAGCAGCTGGAGACGGAACAACCACGTCTGTTGTACTTGCCAGCGCAATCATCGACGCATTTATCGCCGAGGACGCTCCAAACAATCCACAGATCTTAAGAGACATCGTCATCGAGTCGAAGAAAGTAATCAAGGATCTAGAAGAGATGGCCATCCCAGTAACAAATGAGATGTTGCTAGACGTCGCTACTATCTCAGCTAACAACGACAAAGAAATTGGTAGCATCGTACACGACGCATACACAAAGGTTGGGAGAGACGGTATCGTTACCGTAGAGAACTCATCCACAAGCATGACATACTCAGAAGTTGTTGACGGCATGAGAGTCCAAAGAGGATACTCAAGCAAGTACATGATCAACGACCAAAAGAAACAAGAGATTGTTTTAAACAATCCATATATATTAATCTCAGACCAAGAGATCGCGTCACTACACCAGATTGAGCATATTCTCGCAGAGGTCATCAGGCAGAACAGAAGCATCTTGATCATCGCAGAGATAAGCGAGAACGCAATGTACTCATTGAACATGAACAGCGCCAAGAAGGTGTTGAAGGTTGCCACCATTGTGCCACCACAGTTTGGATATAAGAGAGACGAGATCATGAACGATCTAGCTTTCGCTACTGGAGGACTATTTATCTCCGACAGCATTGGCGACAATATGGAGCTGATGACAATTGACTCATTGGGAGAGGCCGATAAGATTATTATTGGCAAAGACTCAACAGTGATCATGCTGAAGGACGGTGAAGCGGCCAAGCAAAGAATTGATGACATCAAAGACATTACTGCCAGCACAAAAGAAGAGATTAACTTCAAACAGGAGCGTATCGCTAACCTGTCTGGTGGGATCGCTGTGATCTACGTTGGCGCCAGCAGTGACATCGAGCAAAAAGAAAAAAGAGACAGAGTTGATGACGCCGTGTGCGCAACGCGAGCTGCACTAGAAGAGGGTATCCTACCTGGTGGTGGCTATGCATTGCTACACCTGTCATCAGACTACGAGACGGTGGATGGTATCGTGCCTAGAATTATGATGCACGCGCTTAGCGCTCCATGCTATCAGATCATGGCTAATGCCGGACTATCTCCAGAAGAGATTGGGGATGTGATCGAAGGATACCTAAAAGACGGTATTGCATATAACGTAAAAACCGGAGAATCAGGTAAGATGATTGAGATGGGAATTGTAGATCCATTGAAGGTTACAAAAAGCGCTCTAGAAAACGCTGTGAGCGTTTCTACGACACTTTTAGGAACTCAGTGTATAATTTATAACGTTAGACAAAAATGAGAGCTGTAAACAAATATATTATCATAGACCAGATCGTGGAGGAGGTTAAGGCCTCCTCTGGTTTGATTTTGTCAGCGGTTGAGACAGACGAGATGCGTTACGGTAAGGGCACAATTGTGTCTACCGGCAACGAAGTAATTGCGGTTAGTGTTGGACAGACTATATACTTCGATAAAAGGGCTGGGCATCAAGTCCGACTTGAAGGAAAGGTATATGGGATAATTAAAGAGTCGGACGTGGTCGTTGTTCTGGAGGAGTCGGATCTTCGTGCATAATTTTATTTGCACGAGCCATAACTCTATTACTAAACATTTTTTTATCAGTGAAGGCAATATCTTTTTTACCTTCTAAAATCTTATAGATAGTGTCGCATATTCTCTTCCCTTTATTGGAGATGACGAATAGACCGGCACTATTTTTATAGTTATCACGCCACTTGACAATATATCCCATCTGTAAAAATCTTCCGAACCTGCGGCTGTCAAATGCGAATGATTGGTCAAACTTATTAAAATAATCCCATTTAAAGGGTCTCTCGCTATATATGTATAGCAGCATGTCTATATCACGCTCGTTGATACTGTGCTCCCTCTTTACGTAGTAACGCACTAACCTCCAATACTTTAGGTAATTATACTTAATATCTGTAATGCGTGCCGGACCTAATGGGTCGTTACTTAGGGCTTTCTTTTTTGCGATTCTTGCCTCGCAACGTTTGATTGAAACTTGATTCATATTCTTATCACAAATATAGATTATATTTGCGACAAAATGGAAGGCTTAGGAGATACAATAGCAATGATACTCAAGGCTACGGGAGTAGAAACCGTTGTCAAAGCAGTTGCTGGAGATGAATGTGGATGCAAGGATAGACAAGAAAAATTAAACAAATTATTCCCATATGGCAAAAGCAAAGAAGCAGACGGAGTCGAGCAAGAAGTTCACTCTGAAGCCAAAGTCTAAGAGACCTGGCGTTCACAGCAAAAACAACAAGCCTGATAAACGTTATAGGGGTCAGGGAAGATAATGGCTAAAGACAATCCAATACCAAAGACAACTAGGGGTAAGGGTGCGAATTACTTACCAGCTAGTAAGGGTGCCGGCATGACATCAAAGGGTGTTGCTGCGTACCGCAAAGCTAACCCAGGCAGCAAACTGAAAACAGCTGTGACTGGTAGCGTAAAAGAAGGAAGCGCCGACGCAAAGAGACGTACATCATTCTGTGCTCGTAGTGCTGGCCAGATGAAGATGTTTCCTAAGGCTGCTGCCGATCCAAACTCTAGACTTAGGCAGGCTAGAAAAAGATGGAAATGCTAACATAAAATAACTATCTTTGTAGAAAATAAATAATTATGAGTTATCAAAGGTTACAAGTTTCTAGAGCTGCTGCTGTCACTACTTCTGACACTGTAGACATTCCATCGGTTAATGGCGGAACAGATAACAGGGGTCCTGTATTATATATTGGCGGAGCTGGAAACGTAAGAGTTCTTACTGAGGGTGGCGACGATGTTATATTTTATGGTATGACTGCTGGGCAATTCTTGCCAGTGCATGTAGTTAGGGTATTTGCAACAAACACATCAGCAACAAATATTGTAGCGCTCTGGTAATATGATTGCAATAGCAAATGCAATATCAATCGGCCTAAACAGGTCAGGCGGAGGCGGTGGCCCCGTGTACGATACAGACTACCAGTCGGTGTTGACTTATGCTACAGGTTTAGGTTATACCTTACCAAGTGTAGGTCAACGTACGAAACAAAATCAATTAATGTTAGATTTAAAAGAAGGTGGTATATGGAATAAGTTAGATACTTTTGCAGTATTTGCAACCGATGGAAACTCAAATTTTGCGTTAATTGATTGGAAGCGTTTAACAACATATACGGCAGTGAATTCTCCTACGTTTACTACAAATACAGGATTTCAAGGCAATGGAACGAGTAGTTATATTTCAACAAATTTTAATCCTGCAACAAGTGGCGTGAATTATACCTTAAATAACGCTTCTCGTTTTTTGTGGCAAAAAATCAAAGGGTTAGGAACATCTCCAAGTGATGGTGTAATTACGGCTAATTTAAACAATATATTATCACATGGCACATCAGGTAATCGAATAAATACATCAAATCCTTTAACCTTATCTACATTAGTAAGTGTTGTTGGTTTAACGGGATTGTATAGAACAAATTCGTCAAATGTGGACTGTATAACAAATTTGACTGTATTTCCAAACACAGCATTGTCAACCTCGATAAATAGTAATAATCAATTAATAATGAGAAGTGGAAATAGTTATTCTATCGTTCAAGCATCTTTTTATGGAATGGGTGCATCTTTGACTTCTGAAAATACAGATTTATATAACGCCTTAAATAATTATTTAATATCATTATGATAATAGTTTTACATCCTAATAACGAGCAGTTTAACTCTTTAAATGGTTATCAAAATAATACTTCTGAACTTTTATTTGTTTTAGACGGTTCTGATAGGTATATTGTGGGTTTAGAAGTTTTAGATGATCCAAACTTTACAGAAATTCATGACCAGCTTGAAGAACTTGAGCGAATCGAATACACCCCAACAATAGAATAGACATGCCTAAAAATAAAGTAGTCGGAAAGAACACCAGAGCCAGTAGCACAAAAGCTACCGGTAGGGACTATTCATACGACAAGAAGTACCAGGCAACTCCAGAGAAAAAGAAGTACAGGTCCGAGCTGAACCAAGAAGCGAAGGACAGGGGCATCTACGGGAAGCGTACTGCTATGGGAAAAGATTTAAGCCATAAGAAGGACGGGGGGCTTGTGCTCGAAAAGTCGAAGGTAAATCGTGCCAGGAATTTTCACAACGGTAAGTCTAGCCTAAAGTAAAAACGGCTATCTTTGTGTAATGTTCCATAGGCCTCCGAAGAAATACAGTGAATACCTTGTAAATATAGAACAGTCTATCGACTGGATCCTCAAGACTCTATGGAGGGTTAAGAAGGGGGAGGGCATTGTAACAAAGATAAATGCAGGAACAAATATAACAGTTAACCCTGTGATCGGAACTGGAGAGGTTACTATAAATGCCTCAGTGCCAGCAACACCAACCCTAGCACAAGTTACAACTGCTGGGAATACGACTACGAATTTTATTACCGTAGGGGGAATAACAGCAAACCAAAGTGTAACAGCAAGTGGAGCAATTGCAAGGGGTTCTTATTTTAATCAGACCTTAGTAGCATCAGCAAACAACGATGTATTAGTAGGACTAGATATTAATCCTACGTTTACCAATGGTGCGTTTACGGGGGTTAGTAATTATGCCGCTAGAATACAAGGCAATACATTATTAGGTACAGGAGCATTTACATACGGTAATACAAATTCAACTGGGGGAAAATTAACAATTGTTAACACTAGTGGGTATAATGGATTGGTAATTTCTCATGGAGTAGGAAGTTATCAGCTTACAATAAATACAACCTATAGTGATAGTATTGGAGTTAAATTTTCTTGGAATGATGGTATAAACAATCCATTTCTTCAGCACGCAAATAACATAGGTACTGTTCTTGGAACTACTAACCAAACAGTAACCTTAAAAGGAAATACTACAATCTTAGGATATGCTGTATCGTACGGAACATATGCTGAAGGTATGAGGGTAGCAGTAACTACAGGTAACGTATTAATTAATACAACCACAGACGCAGGGTATAAACTTGATGTGAATGGTACAACTCGTTTTATCGGAGTGTCTTTAATTCGTGAATCAAGCGCAACATCTGTAGGATTAGATTTTACTCCTGGGAACTTGCCAAACATAAAAATTACTGGAAATCTTGGAAGTACTTTTTTAAGTGGAAGAGGTAAAGGTATAGGTGTTTTTAATGTAGCTACCGATCCAACTGCAAAATTTCAAGTTGGCGGAATTTATGCGGCAAGTTCTGCACTTGCAAAAGGTTTATTTGTAAACACTGAATTACAAGCTGCAGCAAACAACGATGTATTGGTTGGGTTAGATATTAACCCTACGTTTACCAATGGTGCGTTTACGGGGGTGAGTAATTATGGAATTCGACTACAAAACTCTGCCTTGGCTTTATTTGATTCTCCTATTTATAGTCAAGCTGGCGGATCTGGTACTAATACATCTTTTTCAATAACGGGCACGGCTAGTTCTAACTATACTATAAATTCTTCTCGTAATTTAATCTTTACCACGGGACAGTCAATGTATTTTAATACAGATACTGATGGTGGGGGAGTGATAGAGAGGGCTTGGTATTTTGCAGGAGCAAGAACTGGAACAACTGGAGGTAGAACTTACACAGCTATTACAGTGGATGGTTCAGGATTTCCAAGTCTGACAATTTACAATAACGATAATGGGGCAAAAATATTATTAAACTCAAATGCTGCAAGTTATTTCAATGGTGGTAATTTATTAATCGGTACAACCACAGACGCTGGGTATAAACTAGATGTGAATGGTAGTACAAGAATTAAAGGGGCTGGAAGCACAGGTGCTACAAATGCACTTATTATAGAAAATTCTGCAAGTACAAATATTTTAACTATTGCTAACGATGGTTTTGCAACTATGCAATATTTAGACGCTGTAAATTATTTATCTATTTCAAATATAAGAAGCAGAAATACTAATGGAATAGTATTTCAAAATTCTGCGAGTACGGTATTTATGAAATTTCATAATACTGGTAATTTCTCCATCGGTACAACCACAGACGCTGGACAAAAACTACAAGTTATCGGTAGCGTGTTTATTAAAGGGACAGATTCTTTATCGTCAACAAAAGTATTCGAAGTTCAGAACGGAGCAGGTGCGTCTATTATGGACTTTAGAAACGCCACTTATGCCTTTTTTGGATGTGGTCAAGGTGGTGGATCAAACTCAGGATTTATCTTTAACTACTCAAACACATCTTATACTCAGTTTTCTGGTTATAACTATGGGGCAGGTGCCGGATCATATAAGCCTATTCTAATGGATACGGACACAGGTGGACGTAACCAAGGTATCTTCGTTAACTTTGGAGTAACCACAAACACTCCACCTAACTCAGATACAGAGTTTGGTGTATTGGGAAGAACATCGGATTCCACTACTTATATCTCTCGTTTTAGAGACTCGGGAAATACAGATAAATTTGCTATTCGTGCAGATGGTGCTTTGTTTACAAATACCCTACAGGGGTACTCAGGAACCTTAAACATTCCAACAAATCCTCCAGGCAGCACAAATATAACAATTACTAATGGTCTTATAACAAATATTGCATAATTTTATTATCTTTGTAACATGATCAAGATTCAACCAGAAATAGTTCCAACCAAAGGAACGGGAATTTACTTTAATTTATTAGCTTTAAACTTCCCAATGAACCCAACAAGCGTTAGCTTTTATTGGCAGTTATTCACAGAAGAAACAGTAGACGAAAAGACTGGTTCTGGTGTATGCATTCTTGACGGAAACCTAACAATGGATCAGCAAATATACTCTCAGTGGGGAGAAGACGATGACTATTGTTATGATTGGGCATTAAACGAATTAGGATTCACTAAAATATGAAAATACAATTAAATAAAAATCTTGTAGGTTTAGACGGACAAGAGATCGAAAACTCCCACATGGGTAAATTAGTAGCTAGTACACTAGCAGGTGCAAACAAAGGCGATGCGGCTAAGTTTTGGCATTGGAGCACAAAGTTCTATGCCGGAGAAGAAGTAGAGCTAGACCCTAGCGATTCAGAAACATTGAGAAACTTTATTAGGGACTCAGAACAATTAACAATCTTAAGCAAGGCTCAGATCTTACAGCAACTATGACCCTTCCTGTCGTTTTATCTTAACGCGATTTAGGGGTATTCAGAAACAACACAAAATGACAAAATTCAACGACACGGCAGCCGACAGCAGCAGCATCATTTCAGTAGTTAGTGCAGTAGCATCCATTAGCACAACAGCTCAACCAATCATTTCGGCATTCGCTGGATTAGTAGCAATCATTTCAGGCCTATTTGCCATTCGATACTACATCAAGAAAACAAATAGACTATGAAAATATTTGAAATGTTTAAGGGAGACAAAGGCGCTTACAGCAGTAAGCGAGTTGTTGGCATCCTGGGATCCATCGCATTAATTTGCGCAATGCTTTACTATCATTCAGACAAGTTAATAGAAAGTGTTGAATGGGTAACTATCTTAGCTCTTGGGTTTACATCGGTAGATAAGTTTGGAAACAAGAATTAAAACAAGTATATTTGTATAAAAATTATGGCAAACAGAGACTATCCACTGGCCCCTACGTATTTTAAAGGTGAAGACCCTTTGAAAAAAGGTCCAGGCAATCCACCAAAGAGGATTAAAACCAGAGACGTTACAGAGGAAGAAAAAGCTGTTATATCTAGATCTCAAAATACATTGTCTAAAATTCAATCTACCAGAAGGGCTGATAAAAACTCCCCTAGATTGCCTGAACTAGAAAAGTTAAACAGAAGACAACAAGATAGTGTAAACACTATTGGTAATAGCTTAACAAGTTACCCTTCTCAAAAGGAAAAAGATAAATATAAAAACAATAAATTCTACAAAGAAGCTCAAAGGCAAAAAATGCAAAAAGCCCTAGACGAAGTGGTAGGTAAAAAATAAACAAAATCCCCGAAAGGGGGTTTTTTATTAAACACATACAAATGAGATACATACTGATAATAGTCCTATTGTGTTCTTGCTCTGCTCAGTGGCACTTAGATAGAGCAAAGAAGAAGGATCCGTCTTTGTTTACAAAAATGGACACTACTTACATTCACGACACGACCGTGTATACGAAGACATACACGCATGAGGATACCTTCTCATATGTAGAGCACGATACAATCACGTATGAAGATACGGTGATGAAGATTAAGTTTGTTGTGAGAGATAGAAAGATATACATGAAGGCCGAAGTAAAGCCAGATACTTTAAGAATAAGAACCCACACCAGAGTTCAATATGAAAAGGTAACAATTAAAAAAGACTGCTATTGGTATATTGTAATTTTATTCGTACTTTTGTGCCTGTCAATTTACTATAATATAAGAAAATGAATAAAATCAAAGAAGACCAATTAAGTAAGTTAGTGTGCTTGAATCAAGATTTAATGCACTTAAAAAACTCTATTGCAGACACAGAGATTCAGATATCTAGAGCAAAAGCGCAAATGAGTAGCGCAGAGTTAGCTAAGATAGACTTTATTTCTAGAATTGAGAATTGCGCAAAAGAGTTAACTGACTTTCAACAAGAATTATCTACAGAGTACGGAAACGTAGTTATAGACTTAAAAACAGGAGAATACAAAAATGGCTAAGATTGAAACATACGCACTAGACACAAACCTTACAGGAGCAGAAAAAGTTTTAGCTTCTGACGCATCTACAAACGAAACAGTAAACATACTTGTTAGCGCTGTTAAAGACTATACGCATAAAAACGCATATACTGTTGCAAACGAAGCAGCTAGACTTGCGTTAACCGTTAGTCCAGGGGCTCAAGTATTTCAGTTAGATACGGGGTCATTGTATATCAAGAAGACTGCTTCCTGGGTATTAATTGTATGATAATCAGAAAGATATCCGTAGGCGCTGACTACAAGTCTGCAATGAATTACATTGTAGGCCAGTCTGTTCTTAACGGCAGCCACGTGATTCATCATATCTCTGGAAGCGATGATGGGTCCTTTCTTGTGTATATTGAAAAGGAGAAGGAAATTATTATGTGGAAGAAGTTCTCTACTAATATGCCTGTTTCTGTAGAATTTAACATAGACTTTATTTAATATGATATCGCCGTTCTACTTTATTGTAGAACCTGTTGGCGGAAAGAGTTATGACAACATAAGGGACAATGGCCTTATTGTAAGTTCTTCCAAGGAAGATCATAAAGCTACCAATAGGTTTGCATTAGTTATTAATACGCCAATAGGCTATACTGGACCAGTTAGCATAGGCGACACTGTCGTTGTACATCACAATGTATTCAGGACATACTTTGATATGAAGGGAAAGGAAAAGAAAAGTTTTTCTCATATAAAAGACAATATATATTATTTAGAGTTAGATCAATTTTATTTATACAAGAGCAATGGCGGAGAGTGGAACGCAAACCCTCCATACTGTTTTGTTAGACCACTAAACAAAGAACAGATGTCTCAGATTGAAGAGGCTGGCATAAAAGAGGCTCTAACAGGAGAGATTGTATACTCTAATTTATTTGACAGAGGCTCTATTATTTCATTCCAGCCAGACAGCGAGTATGAGTTTAAGATAGACGGAGAAAAGTTGTACAGAATGTTTGACAAAAATATTTGCATTGAGCTATGACAACAGAAGAAACTAAACTAGAAATTATCAAGGCGGCTGAATTAGCAATTAAGGAATTGATCAGAGTTGCTAAAGAACAGATACTTACCGGGGAGGATGGAGACATATCTGCCGATAAGTTAAAGAACGCCGCAGCTACTAAGAAGTTAGCTATATTTGATGCATTCGAGATCTTAACAAGGATAGAAGAAGAGCGAAACATAATTACTGGCAACATCCAGGTCCAAGAGAAAAAGGGTGGATTTGCTGAAAGAAGGGGTAAATAATGTTATATACGATTGAGAAAGATATCATTAGTAAAAAAAGAATTGAGAAGTCAAACGTCTCAAAGAAGTGGGAATATGGATACAATGAAGAGTTCGATATTGTCATTATATCTAAAGATGGAACCATTGGCGACATATATAATATTAATGGTGTTAAGGTAGCTCTTCCAAGGGTTTCCGAGGACGTAGCAAACACCAGCAACAGATGGAAGTATACGCCATACCCAAAGGAACTTCAAAGAATAAAAACAATATTTGACTGGGACCGAACAGACAACAAGTTTAAATCAACGTGGGATGACTACATAGACCAAGAGTTCAACCGAAGGGAGAGCGGATACTGGTTTATGAACAATGGTGGCCCAACATACATTACCGGCACACACTACATGTACCTACAGTGGTCAAAGATAGACATTGGTCTACCTGACTTCCGTGAGAGTAATAGAATATTCTTCTTGTTTTGGGAGGCCTGCCGTGCAGACGACAGGTGCTTTGGAATGTGTTACCTAAAGAATAGACGTTCTGGTTTCTCATTTATGAGTAGCGCAGAGATGGTCAATCAGGCAACCATTAGTAAGGATTCCAGGTTTGGTATATTATCAAAGACGGGTGATGATGCAAAAAAGATGTTTACAGACAAGGTCGTGAACATATCTATAAACTACCCATTTTTCTTTAAGCCCATACAGGATGGTATGGACAAGCCGAAAACAGAATTGGCCTATAGGGTGCCTGCATCTAAGTTTACCAGAAAGAGTATTGCAAAAGCCGAGGAAGATCACCTAGAGGGCCTCAATACCACAATTGACTGGAAGAACACTGGAGACAATAGTTATGACGGTGAGAAGTTAAAGATGCTTATCCAGGACGAATCTGGTAAGTGGTTGGCTCCAAACAACATACAACACAACTGGCGTGTAACTAAGACATGTTTAAGACTTGGTAGCAGGATCGTTGGTAAGTGCATGATGGGATCTACATCAAACGCATTAGATAAAGGTGGTTCAAATTTTAAGAAACTATACGAAGACTCGGACCCAACCAAGAGGAACGACAACGGGCAGACAAAGTCTGGTCTTTATTCTTTATTCATTCCCATGGAGTGGAGCTTCGAGGGATATATTGACGAGTATGGATTTCCTGTGCTTGATACGCCAACTAGGCCAATAAAGGGCATCGACGGTGGATGGATTAAGATAGGCGTTATAGAGTACTGGAACAACGAGGTAGCTGCCAAGAAATCAGATCCAGATGACCTTAATGAATTTTATAGACAGTATCCAAGAACAGAGTCGCATGCATTCAGAGATGAGAGCAAGTCTTCATTGTTTAACCTTACTAAAATATACCAGCAGATAGACTACAACGAGTCCTTAATAAAGGACAGGGTGTTGACACGTGGATATTTTCATTGGAAGGATGGCAATAAGGACACAGAGGTCGTGTGGACCCCGGATAGAAAAGGTAGGTTCTTGATATCATGGATACCAGACATGGGCTTAAGAAATAGGGTAAACAAAAGAAACGGTCTATTCTACCCAGGCAATGAACACGTAGGATCGTTTGGCTGTGACCCATATGATATATCAGGAGTTGTTGGCGGTGGCGGATCTAATGGATCTCTTCACGGCATGACTAAATTTAACATGGAGAACGCACCAAGCAACGAGTTCTTCTTAGAGTATGTTGCCAGACCACAGACGGCAGAGATATTCTTCGAGGAGGTATTGATGGCGTGCGTGTTTTATGGTATGCCGGTACTAGCGGAAAATAATAAACCAAGGCTTCTATATCACTTTAAGAATAGAGGCTACAGGAACTTTGCAATGAATAGACCAGATAAACACATTAGCAAGCTCTCTAAGACAGAAAAAGAACTAGGGGGGATACCTAACTCATCTGAGGACATAAAACAGTCTCACGCGTCAGCTATTGAGACATACGTTGAAAAACACGTAGGCATGGACATGGAGGGAACATATAGGGATTCTGACGAGATGGGTTCAATGTACTTCACGAGGACACTTGAGGACTGGGCAAGGTTTGATATTAACAACAGAACAAAGTTTGACGCAACAATTAGTAGTGGACTGGCAATCATGGCAAATCAAAAGCATGTTTACGTTCCAGAGAAAAAAGAATCAAAAATAAGCGTTAAATTTGCGAGATACCAGAATGAAGGTTACAATAGTAGAATAATCGACAAATGATAGACAAAACAGCATCGGACCTAATAAGTCCAACAACATTCCCAAGTCAGTTAGCTACAGACGCGGAAAAGGCGTCTCCGGATTACGGTCTTAGAGTTGGACGTGCCATATCATATGAGTGGTTCAGAAGAGACACGAATAGCTGTAGATTTTATAGTCAATGGATAGAGTTTCATAAGTTAAGACTATATGCTAGAGGTGAACAACCCGTTCAAAAATACAAAGACGAACTAGCTATTGATGGTGACTTATCTTACTTAAATCTTAACTGGGAACCAGTTCCTATTATCCCTAAATTTGTTGATATCGTTGTCAACGGAATGTCTGATAGATTATTTTCTATTAAGGCGTTTGCACAAGACCAATTAGCTACAGACAAGAGATCATCTTTCAAAGAGACTATCGAGAAAGACATGGTCGCTAGAGATATATTAAATCAAACTCAAGAACAATTTGGCATCAACGCTTTTAACGTAGATCCAGGTAAGTTGCCTGAGACAGATAAAGAACTTGACCTGCATATGCAGATCGAGTATAAGCCAGGTATTGAGATTGCGGAAGAAGAAGCAATCAACACCATACTTGAGCAAAATAGATATTCAGATATTAAGAAAAGAATCGAGTACGACATGATGACATTGGGTGTTGGTATGGTTAAACATAACTTCCTACCTGGAGCCGGCATTAAAGTTGACTACGTAGATCCTGCGTCTGTTGTGTATTCTTACACAGAGTCTCCAACATTTGAGGACTGCTTCTATTTTGGAGAAATCAAGCAGGTGCACATCTCTGAAATTATCAAAATTGATCCAAACATTACAAAAGAAGACTTAGATAAAATATCTAAACTTAGTAGCCTTTGGTTCACTCAGTACAATGTTATTAGACCTTACAGAAATACTTTATTTGATCGTGACGTGGTTAGTCTTTTATACTTTAATTATAAAACCGACAAAAGCTTTGTTTTCAAGAAAAAATTCTTAGACAATGGCGGAACGAGAATAATCAGAAAAGACGACACGTTTAACCCACCGCAGGGAACAGAAGAAAGATTTGAGAGAGTAGAGAAGAGAATCGACGTATGGTACGAGGGTGTCATGGTGTTGGGCTCTAGTTACTTACTCAAATGGGAGCTAAGTAAAAACATGGTCAGACCTAAGTCGGCGACGCAGTATGCGTTACCTAACTATGTAGCCATGGCTCCAAGAATGTATAAAGGAGTGATTGAATCTTTGACTAGACGTATGATTACGTTTGCTGACTTAATTCAAATCACCCACTTAAAACTACAGCAAGTTATTGCGAGAGTAGTGCCAGATGGTGTATACATTGACGCCGATGGTATGAACGAGGTTGATCTTGGAAATGGCGCAGCTTACAATCCAGAAGACGCTCTTAAGTTATACTTCCAAACAGGTAGTGTAATTGGTCGTTCTTACAACCAAGACGGAGAATACAACCAAGGAAAAGTACCTATTCAAGAGTTAAACTCTAATAGCGGACAAGGAAAGATCTCATCGTTGATTAACTCATACAACCATTACTTGAGTATGATTAGAGATGTAACTGGCTTAAATGAAGCGAGAGATGGGTCTATGCCAGATCCAAGATCTCTAGTAGGTGTTCAAAAACTAGCTGCGTTGAATTCAAACACAGCAACAAGACATATTTTAGATGGTACATTATTTATTACTAAGAGACTTGCAGAGGCGCTATCTTGTCGTATATCTGACGTTCTTGAGTATTCCGATTTTAAGGATGAACTTATTAATCAAATAGGAAGAGTTAACGTAAGTATACTTGAAGACATTAAAGACCTTTACTTACATGACTTTGGAATCTTTATCGAGGTTTCTCCTGACGCAGAAGAAAAGGCTCAACTAGAAGCGAACATTCAGGCAGCTTTGTCTCGTGATCAAATCGATCTAGAGGACGCTATTGATATTAGAGAAATCAAAAACATTAAAATAGCTAACGAGTTTCTTAAGTTAAAGCGCAAGAAGAAGCAACAACAAGACATGGACAATGAGAAACAAAAGATGGAGATGCAAACGCAGTCTAACATCCAGTCTTCTCAAGCGGCCGCTCAGTCTAAGATGGAACAGCTTCAGGCAGAATACCAAGGAAAGGCACAATTGAAACAAGCTGAGTCTGCTTTTGAAATTGAAAAAATGAAACAAGAAGCACAACTTAAAGTTCAGTTAATGCAGATGGAGTTTGACTTGCAGATGCAATTAGAGTCAGCTAAAGTTGGAGCAATACAGCAAGTAGACAACAATAAAGAAGAGGCGAAAGACAAGAGGGTTAAAATGCAAAGCACATACCAGTCTAAGATGATTGATCAAAGAAAGAAGGATACACCTCCGATTGATTTTGAATCATCAGAAGACTCTTTAGATGGCTTTGATTTTGGTCAGTTTGAGCCACAATAAAAAAATCACTATTTTTGTATCGAAAATTAAATAAAATATGGAATTTAAAAATGTTAAAGCTGTTGGGTTTGGCGAAGAAAAGTCAGTTCAGCAGATCGAACAAGAGTTGCTAGACAAGCACGAACAAGAGCAAGGTCAAGTAACTATTGAAGAAAGTCAAAAGGTTGTTATTGAAGAGCAACAGCCAATTGAAAAACAAATTGAAGAAAATGACGTTCTGTCCTTTATTAAGAATAGATATAATAAAGAGATCAACACTGTGGAGGAGTTGTTCGAAACTCGAAAAGAGACCGAAGACTTACCAGAAGATGTATCTTTATTTTTAAAGTTCAAAAAGGAAACGGGTAGAGGTATCAATGACTTTGTTAAAATAAACAGAGACGTTGATAGCGAAGATCCGAATAAACTGCTATTTGATTTCTACAAGGTGAACAATCCCGAGTTAGATGACGAGGAGATTTCTTTTGAGTTAGAGTCTAGATTCAAGTATGACGAAGATCTAGATGACGATAGAGACATCAAGAAGAAAAAAATAGCACACAAGCAAGAGCTTAGTAAGGCAAAAGGCTACTTTAATGATCTAAAAGAACAATACAAAACTCCCCTTGAGTCAAGAGGCGTTAATGTTCCGGAAGATGAAAAAGAGCAGTACAATGCCTTTAAGCAATATGCCCAGAGTGCCAAAGATACTGAACAAGCACAATTTGAGAGAGCTAAGTACTTCGAGCAAAAGACTAACGAGCTATTCTCTAATGAATTTAAAGGTTTTGGATTCAAAGTTGGAGATAGTGAATTTGTTTACAAACCTGCCGAGGCCGAAGTGATCAAGAAGGATCAATCTAATTTGACCGAGTTCATCAAGACATTTTTAGATGAAAAAGGTTTTATTAAAGATCCAGCTGCTTATCATAGGGCGATTGCGGTTGCAAGAAATCCAGAGGCCTTTGCAAAACATTTCTACGATCAGGGAAAATCTGAAGCGATAGATGGACTAGCAAGGGAATCTAAAAACATAGATATGGGAGCAAGGGTTATGCCGGAGAACTTATCTAGGGGAGGAATGAAAATAACCGCATTGGACAGTAGTCATGGCAACAGATTAGTTATAAAAAGCAACAAAAAATAAAAACAAAAAAAGAAAAACATGGCTGGTACAGTTCAATCGAGTCCGGGTTTCGCAATAACCCCCTCATCAGTAAAGGCAACATTGCCTTCAAACTATATCACAAATTTCGACTTCTTAAATCAGTACTTACCTGATACATTTGAAGCTGAATTTGAAAGATATGGTAATCGTTCAATTGCATCTTTCTTGCGTATGGTCGGCGCAGAGATGCCAAGCAACTCCGACTTAATCAAATGGGCTGAACAAGGCCGTCTTCACACCAAATATGCTAGTTGTACTTCAGCTGGTGCAGCTGGTGATGACACTGCTGTTTGGACAGTTGCAGATGCAGGCATTACTGCATGTAACTTCCGAGTTGGTCAAACTGTTTTCTTATCTCGTAACGCAGGTGGAACTCAAAGCGACAAAGCTATCATCACTGCTGTAAGTGGATTGACTTTCACTGTAGCATATTATGCTGGTGGTGGTCAAACAATTCCTGTGTCTGTTGCATCTACTGCATTCGTTTATGGTTCTGAATTCAAAAAAGGATCTAACGGAATGGTTGGTTCTTTAGAAGGTAAAGATGACATTTACTCTAATAGCCCAATTATCATCAAGGACAAATACGAAGTATCTGGTTCTGACATGGCTCAAATTGGATGGGTAGAAGTGACTACTGAGAATGGCGCTACAGGTTACTTGTGGTACATTAAATCAGAGCACGAAACTCGTTTACGTTTTGATGACTATTTAGAGATGGCTATGGTTGAAGCAGTTCCTGCTGAAACAGCTTCTGGTGCTATTGCTGTAACTGGAGACGTAGGAAACAAAGGATCTGAAGGTATGTTATATGTAATCAATGCTCGTGGTAATGTATGGGGCGGTGGAAACCCAACCAGCTTAGCTGACTTTGATGCTATCATCCAACGTCTTGACAAGCAAGGTGCTATCCAAGAGAATGCATTGTTTGTTAATCGTCAGTTCTCTTTTGACATTGATGACATGTTGGCTGCTCAAAACAGCTACGGTTCAGGTGGAACAAGCTACGGTTTGTTTGACAATGACGAGAACATGGCATTGAACTTAGGTTTCAAAGGATTTAAGCGTGGATACGAGTTCTACAAAACAGACTGGAAATACCTTAATGATGCTGCATTACGTGGTGGTCTTAATGGTGGTGTTGTTAACGGTGTGTTAGTGCCAGCTGGTTCTACTACTGTTTACGACCAAGTTTTAGGTAAGAACGCTAAACGTCCATTCTTGCACGTTCGTTACAGAGCTAGTGAAACAGAAGATCGTCGTTACAAAACTTGGATCACTGGTTCTGCTGGTGGTGCAACTACAAGCGACTTGGATGCTATGTCAGTTCACTTCTTATCTGAGAGAGCGTTGTGTACTTTAGGTGCAAACAACTTCTTCTTATTCAAAAACTAAGAAGCAATCAATAACTTAACAATAGTGGGGTCAAAAGCCCCACTATTTTTTTTATTACTATATTTGCAATGTTAATTTTAATCAAATGAAAAATAAAGAATTTAAAGACAGAGTATTTTTACTCAGAGACGAAAGCGCACCGTTGTGCTTTATGCTCCCTTCAAGAAACACATTACGTTACCCCCTTCACTACTTTGACGAAACTACTAACAGTAATAGATCGTTGAGGTATGCCAGAAACCAGAAGTCTCCTTTCGAGGACGAACAAGATGGAAACTTTATCTTAGAGCCAATTGTGTTTGAAGATGGCGTATTGTCTGTTCCAAAAAACAATCCAGTTTTACAAAGATTTCTAGAACTTCATCCAGGATGCGGAGATATTTTCTACGAGTTTGACCCAGAGAAAGACGCATCTGAAAGAGTTCAAGATTTGAGCTTTGAATTAGACGCTCAGTTAGCGGCGAGAGACATGACAATTGAAACAGCAGAGGCTGTATTGCGTGTAATGGTCGGTAGTAGAGTTGATAGAATGACCTCAAATGAAATTAGAAGAGACATCATGATCTACTCTAGAAACAATCCTGAAGAATTTTTGGAAATGTTAGATGATAGTGACCTTCACTTAAGAAATAAGTCGGCCAAGTTTATTGAGGCTGGACTATTGCAATTTAGAAACAACAGAAGAGACGTATTCTTTAATCTTCCGAACAACAAGAAGAAAATGATGAGCGTGCCTATGGGCGAAGACCCACTATCTGCAATGTCAGCATTCTTTAAAACAGACGAAGGCATTGAGATCGAACAGTCTTTAGAAAAATTGTTACAATAAAACACTATATTTGTAACCAATTATGGGAAAATTTTTAAAAATTGAGGCTTCGACTACCGGAACGGTTTTGATCGGCCTAGACAACATCGGTTTAGTAGCTAAAGCTTCTGATACTACCGTTACAATTTCTTATGCATCTGGAAACGCAGCAGTTGACGTCTTGACGCTTACTCACACAAGTAATGCAACTACATCAACAGTAAATGCAATCATTGACGCAATCGTTAAAGCTGAAAGAGCTGACAACGCTCCTGATCAATTTGTAGTTCCAGTATTGCCAACAGGCATCACTGTTTCTACAGCTGTTATTGCTTAATTAATTTAAGTAAAAAATTTAAGATAGCAGGGCACAGTCCCTGCTATTTTTTTATTATCTTTGCGTTGACATGATTAACAACGTAAGAAATACTGTAATGTTTATCCTTAATAAGGACAACAACGGATATCTTACTCCTGATGAATTTAATGCATTTGCCAGACAAGCTCAGTTAGAAATATTTGAAGAGCTATTCTACGACTACAACAGGTGGCTTGCAAAAAGAAATTCAGGAGCATCGTATAGCGGAAGCTCAGATATACCAAAACTATTGTCTGAGATTATTGATAAATTCTCAACACCACTAAACTTGACGTACTCAGCTGGAGAATACCAGATGCCTACTAATGTGTATAGTGTGACTAATATATTGTACAACAATAAAGATGTTGAGAGAATAGAAAAAAACAAACTACCTTATTTCTTGTATTCAAACCATACAGCGCCTAGCGTATACTATCCAGCTTATTCTCAGTCTGGCAGCAAAATAACGATATATCCATCATCTATACAAACAAATGTATCTACAATATACAATAGATACCCTGTAGATCCAAAGTGGACTTATTATACCGATCCAGTTACACAGGCTCCATTGTTTGATCAGACCGCACCGGACTATAAAAACTTTGAGTTACCAGAGGTGTGCCAGAATGATTTGATTATTAAGATACTTAAATACGCTGGTGTGTCTATCAGAGAACAAGAAATAGTTCAGGTAGCATCCAACGAAGAGGCAAATAAAAACGCTCAACAATAATGTCAACAGAACAAGAATATTATAACGACAGCGACCTTTGGGGATCTGGCCAATACGCCACATTATCTGATGTTGTGAATAACTTCATGCTTATGTATGTTGGTCCGGATAAATTGATCGATAACGCTCAGAGATACAACGTGTTGTTTCACGCAAAGAGAGGCGTTCAAGAGTTAAACTATGATGCCATGAAAAACATCAAGGTTCTTGAGCTAGACGTGAACGATAGCTTAAAGGTGGTGCTACCTCCTGACTATGTAGACTACGTAAGAATATCTATGGAATCTAATGGCGTATTGTTTAAGCTAACTGAAAACAGTTCAGTTAATTACGCAAAAGCTTATTTGAAGGACAGCAACAATGAATTCTTGTACGACAACGAAGGTAACGTTATTACTGGTACATCTGAGCTAGACATCGCTAGAATCACAAATAGCCCAACCAGTACGTACCTGCTTGACGGTTT
>Ga0181346_1000284_pt1 | contig 21311 bp, 19 predicted proteins | sample Su13VDMM15DN_FD_130100 | JGI IMG/M metagenome (GOLD analysis project Ga0181346, IMG submission 130100) | Freshwater viral communities from Lake Michigan, USA - Su13.VD.MM15.D.N | ecosystem: Environmental > Aquatic > Freshwater > Lake | place: USA: Michigan | collected 2013-07-15 | reverse complement strand
TTTAAGTCAATTCATAAATCTTAATTATCAATATATAACGCCTAAATTTTCTATGATGGAACCTCCTAAAACTAATATTCAATTTAAATTTAAAGGTACATCTACTAATAATGTTTCTGATAGTTATAAAAATATAGATAATGAAAAGGTAAAAATTTTTAATGATATAACTAGAACTTATGCTTCTAATTCTGACGTTGCTTTTTCTCATCCTGTAATGCGATTTAAAGCTAATATGAGTACAAATAATAAATATGTTACTCCAATTATAGATATGGATGGCAATGCAGCATTACTAGAATATAATGTTATTGATTCAACAGATTTTTTAAATTATTCAGAATTTTTTAATAACGGTGTAGGTAAAGCAAAATATATTTCTAAGCCTGTAGGTATTGATCCTAATCAGGAAGCAGAAGATTTAGAAGTTTATATTACTGCACATAGACCGCTTGGAACAGATTTAAGAGTTTACGCTAAATTTTTAAATTCAGCAGATCCTGATACATTAGAAGATAAAGAATGGACATTATTATATAATACTTCAAACAGTTTTTTTACTGACAACGAAGAAACTTCATATGCTGAATATCGTTATATAGTGCCAAGTAACAATATTGTTGACTTTGTTAGTTGGACTTATCCTATTAGTAACTCTACTGTTACTGTTAACGTTTCTTCTGTATCAACTACTATTCTAGGAAATAATACTCAATTTTTAAGATTAAGTACTGACTTTGCTGTTTTAGCTAATAACGAAAGAAAAAGAGTTACAAGTATTACTAATAATACTGTTATGACTATTGATTCTGTATTTTCTTATACTGCTAATCAAATACCAATTTACCTAACTTATCCTTCTACTATTGCTTATATGAGTAATTCTGGTTTATTATCACAGACAGGTACTATAAATGCCTCAAACAGTTCTACTCTAGTTACAGGTACAACTACTAACTTCTTAAACGGCTCATTAAAAATTAATGATCTTATTAGAGTTCCTTTAACTCTTTCAACAACTGATACAAAGAGAGTTGTTTCTATTGCTAACTCAACATCATTAAATATAGATACACCATTTAGTTTTTCTAATACTTCAACTTCATTTAGTATTGTTACTACACCAGGGGTTATATATACTAATATTGATGGTTCAATATTTACAGGATTTAGTACTTTTCAAATTAAAATATTATTTTATGCAGATGAACCTGCGCGTCCTCCAATTCTTAAAGATATTAGAGCAATTGCACTTCAGTTATAAGATATGAAAGAATATATAAAAATAGATAGCGATCCTAATTATGTAAAAGATTCTGAATCTTCTGCTATTATTAATACTAATTTATCTTCATTAGATGCATATAAACAGCAAAGAAAAAATGCTTTAAAGTTAAATAATACAGAAGAAAGAATAAATAGCTTAGAACAAAAAATGAACGGCGTTTACAATATGCTCTCACAAATATTAGAAAACACTAGGAAATAATAAATGACTTATTTAGTCGCGAGCGTAGGTTTATCCAATACTTATGATTTTTGGAGGCAGCGCACTAATGATCTTGCATTAGCTGCTAACAATTTTGCATTAACAGTTGTTGGTGGTAACTCCAGGCCAACTACAGGCAACGCTGCTCTTAACGGTAGATTTCAAGCTAATGTTATCTCAGTTCCAACATCTATTGCTGGCGGTACAACTGGTAACCCAACAACATTATTTACTGCTAGTGCTTTTGCGGTACCAAATAATCTAGTTATTGGTTCTAGCTTTGATTTTTTTACTGCTGCAGATAACACAACATCTTCGCCTGCTGGTCAAGTATTAGGTACAACGAGTAATACATCTTCTTTTGTTATTACTAATTATAGTACATCTAGTGTAGGATCAACACTTGTAGGTGCTAAAAGTAGAGCAGCAACTATTGGCTCACGTACTATTGTAGCTAATAACGATACTATCTTTAATATTATTGCTGAAGCAGATAATTCTAGTACGTATAATCAAACCGCTTCTATAAAATTTATTGTTGATGCTACACCGAGTGGTGGTGTTATTCCAGCTAGAATTACTTTTAATACTGCAAATACATCAACGGCAGTTCCTGCTGAAAGAGTAAGAATTAATAATTTAGGTTATGTTGGTATTGCACAAACTAGTCCAGCATATCCTTTAGATATTGTTGGTGATATTAACTTTACAGGTGTATTAAGAAATAATGGTAATTTCTTCTCAGGTGGTGCTAAGGGTAATTATGCAATGCAGAATCAAGTATTTTATGAAAATGATCAAGAAGTAACAGGTGATTATTCTATTACTTCTGGTAAAAATGCAATGTCAGCTGGCCCGGTAAATATTAATTCAGGTATAACTGTTACTATTCCTGCCGGTAGTAGATGGGTAATTGTTTAAGGAAATAAAATGACTTCTATAAGAATATATGGAAATACTTCTGGTTATATTGAGCTTGCTGCACCTGATATTGGTAATAATACGATTATAAATTTACCGGGGATTGCTAACAATATTGATTTAGTATCAGTAGACCCATCAGGCAATATTGTTTTTAGTAACTCATCATATACTACTATATCATTTCCTCCTGCAATTAATAATATAAAAATAGGTATACCGGTTCTATCTAGTAACGTAGGATATTCTTATTTACCAAACGGTATTCTTATGCAATGGGGAAGAACGGCTGCTAATAGTACCGTAGGCTCTATACAATTTCCAATACCTTTTCCTACTATTGTTTATAATATACAAGTAACAGGAATTGCAGGAGCAGCTAATGCTGCTTATGTTTCAGGGTTTCCAAATACATCATGGGCTGTTATTAGAACACCAGCCGGCACCGGTGCTCAAGCAGCTAATAATGCGGTATGGTTTGCTATCGGCAGTTAATTTATTATTTAAGAAGAAAAAATGTCCACATTACAAGTAGCTAATATTGTTTTTAAAGACGACACAGCAGGTACAAGAATACAGTATGATGCTGCTAATAATGGCATTTTAATATTTGCTAATAATAATTTAATTTTAAATATTAATCCAATAAGTAATTCTGTTAATTTTACTACAAATTTAATTGTTGACAATACAGTAACAGTAACTGGTACCTCTACTTATACTGTTAATTTTGATACTACAGCTAGCTTACCTTCAGGCAATACTACTGAAGCACCTATCATCTTAACTGATAGTAACTTAAACAATATTCGTAATAAAACAATTCCTTTTAGTAGTAATGTTATAACAAATGTTGCTAATAATATAGGTACTTTAGAATTTGATAGTAGACATCTTTACCTATCTACATCTAGCAATCAAAAAAGAAGTTTAGTTCATACATATAGTTTGCAATTATTAAATGAAGAACATACAATATCAACTAATGAATATCTTTTTCCTAATAATTTTTATAATACTAGTAACAGTACTTCTAGAAAAACATATGAAATAGATAGTTTTATTATTTTAAGAAAAAGAGCTTTTGCAAATAGTAGTTTCTCTTTAAATTTTGACTTAAATTATGCAAATGGTAGTAACAATTATACTAATGTAACAGAAGGCTCATCGGGTATATACCATATATACCCAGGTTTAGGTGCCGATACTGTAGGAGAATCATATCAAGTAAAATCATGTACAGGATGGTTTATGTATCCTAATACTTTAGATTTACCTGCTTCACAACCTAACCTTTATAGTGCAATAGATGCTACTTCAAATAATAATGTAATGCATGCATATAGAATTAAAGGACATATAACTTTTGGTTCTAATGGATATTTTAATATAAAAGCTACTAGCAATTCATTAATTGATAATTATCAAACTATGCCTGGATCATATTTAAAAATAGGTTTAATATCTAGTAATAACTACTCTGCTAATCAAACAGTAACCTACGGCGGTAATTATGCTATTATTAGAGGTAACTTTACATGACATCTTTAACTGTAGCTAATATATATTTAAATACCATCACAAGTAATGCAACAATTGCTTATAATAATTTTGATTGTAAGTTTTTAATTAGTGATACAGATATTTTAAAATATACATTTTCTAATAATACATTAATTATGAATTCTCCTTTAATATCAAATAATGTTAATTTGAATTTTAGTAATTTTAATTTGCCATCAAGTAATAATTTATTTAAAGTTATAAATAAAAATGTAAAAGCTACTAATTCTACATTTAATTCATTAAATTTTTCATCTAATGCTTTAATAACAAATTCTTCACCTGGACTTTTAGAATATTCTAATAATATTTTATATTTTTCTTCATCTAATAGTGAACAAGGAGTTATTAAAACATCATTTCATTTTATAGAAAATTCTAATAATTTTAATCAGTTTAGTGGTAATAATGGATTAGGTTATGAATTAGGTCAAGGTTTTGTAAATTCTACACAGACTACATTTAATTATCTATTAGATGCTAATTCTGCTTTAACTACTTCAAGAACTGATGTTGCTAATTTATTTTTTTTATCAGCTAATACTGCTTATCATTTTAAAGGTTTGTTTGGGTTATATAGATATGAATATACCAACCTAGACCTTGGATATAATGGGTATGCACCTGCGCAATCAATACAATTTTCTTTACAACGCGGGTTAGATTTAAATAATTCTAATTTATATTATACAGTAAAACCTAAATTAGTAAGATCTTCGTTCAACGACGGGTCCCGCGATTCAGGTGATGATGTACTTGATCCTGCACTAATAAATGATTCATTATATAATGTTGGTACAGGTACAGTTAGGTATTTTACATCAAATATCGCTCCTTTAATGTATTCTACTTCTACTTTAAGTTTTACTTCAGGGTTTCCTAGAATACTTATAGATTTAGGTTCTGATGCTAATGAAACAGAGTGGTTATTGTATTTAGAAGTAGAAGGTTTTGTTTTTAGTGGTAATTCAAGCAATTATTTATTTCCAGAATTTAGTAATATCTCAAATAATAAAGTACAACTTATGTATAATAATACTGAAATGAATAATAGACCACAGTATGTAAATGGAAGATATTTGTATATAACGCCAATAGGTAGCTATGATTCAACTAGTTCAAGCGATTTAATTGCAGGTACATGGGCTTAAAAAATGTCAAATATAGTAACTGCTAATTTAAGTTTTTTAAATGATAAAACTGGAACAAGAATTTCCTATGAAAATAATTCTTTTAATTTTTATGCTAGTAATAATTTAATTTTTAATACAAACGGATCTATATCTACAGGCAATTTAAATTTTAGTAATAATTACGGAATTAATTCTTCAAATATCTCTGGAGGTAATCCTTCTAATACTATTTATTATGATAATATTAAAAAAATACAATTAAGTAATGGTAGTTTAACAAGTAATTTAAATATTGGTTCATTAGAATACAAAGACAGAAATTTACTGTTTACTAATGATTCTAATTATAGAGGACTTATACAAAATCAACAATATATTGTACTAAATAATATACGCACTTCAAATAGTAATTTTCTAGACTCTAATACTGCTGATCCTATTTTTGGAAAAAAAGTAACTCTAAGTAGTAATACTGTTTATATTTTTGAAGGTTCTTACCTTCTACAAAAAAATACTGCCAGTACCAATCAACACTCAATATACTTAACATTTGGATCAGATGGTAGAAACGCAACTGCTAATATAAACTATATTAATTGGCTTTATCAAGCAACAAGAAATATAATTGTAAATCCAACTGTAAATAATTATTCAGAAACTGGCTTTTCAAATAATGAAAGTTATTATTGTAATACACATACAATGCGTAGCCCTATGTTTTATTATGATGCAAATAATTCAGTAAGCAATACTAGTACTATATTACAATGGAGTAATGCTACTATTAATTACGTAATAGCAGTGTCTGGAGTTTTATCAATTAGCAATGGAGGAACATTTTCACCAGCTATGTTTATTCCTAATACTACTACAGATAATATCTATGGTGTAAATAACCCATTTTTACCACTTAATGTAATGCCAGGATCATACTTTAGTTTATATCCTGTTGGTATTGCTAATACTAGTATTACGATAGGTAACTGGGTATAAATATATTAAACAACTTGTAGGGTAATTAAATGTCAATATTAAACGTTCAATCATTATCTGGTTTATCAAATGTAGTCTCAACGGGGTTTAATGTAGCAACGTTTAAAGCTAACAATATTGGTATTAGTACAGGAGTTGGATTGACGCCTGATAAAGGTATTACACTTTCTAATAGTGCTGCTAGAGGTATACCTGTTACTCTAACTGATGCAACATATATTGCTATTGATCTTAATAAAGGAAATCACTTTACTATTACACTAGGTGGTAATAGAACATTAGCTGCTCCTAATAATGTTTTAGATGGCCAGTCAGGTATTATTACTGTTAAACAACCGTCAACTGGTGGTTATACTCTATCTTTTAATACTAGCTGGAAATTTCCTTCAGGTGTCACCCCTTCACTATCTACTTCAGGGCATGCCGTTGATCTTTTACCTTATTATGTTGTCAATTCAACTCATGTTGCTGTATCCTCACTTCTTAATTTAGCATAAGGTATATCATGACGGATGTTTTAGGCGGTGCTACATCTACATTTTTATCTAGTCCATATAATTATTTAATACCTTATTCTTTAAGATTTAGAGGTTCATCAAGCAATCTTACATTTTTTCAAAGAATAATTACATCTAATGCTGCTAGTTTTAATAATAAAAATTGGACATTTAGTACTTGGTTAAAGTACACTGGACAAATTGATATTAGTAAATCTATTTTTAGTATGTCTTCAAATACAGGTACCGCCAATGGATACGGGGCTTGGCTTTCTTTTAACCAAAGTGAAAGAACTTTAAGATATACGCATTATAACTGGGATCTATCAACTGTATTAACACAAAAAATATCTACTAGTTATTATAAAGATCCATCAGCTTGGTATAATATAATTTTATTACATGATTTTACTAATCCTACTGCAAGTGATAGAGTAAGATTGTTTATAAACGGTAAAAGAGAAGCTAGTTTTACTAATTCTACTGATGCTCCGTATAATACAGCTAGTAATTTACCTGTAGGCGCTAATTTATCTTTTAAAATAGGATGTCATCCGGCAGATTTATATATGTTTTCTGGCTATATGACTGAAGTTAATTTTGTTGAAGGTACTACAGCAAATTGCGCTACGTTTTCAAATAATACTATAGTTTTTAGAAGCGGTAATACTGATAATATAGGTGTAGGATTTTTTTCATCTGGCAATGGTGTTGCTACTGATACTCTAGTTACTGAAATTGTTAATAGTACTACTTTACGTATTTCTAATAATGCTACAGCTACTGCTAATGGTATTACTATGGGATTTTCACCGTCTATATTTAATTTTGGTACAAATTTAGATACTACTGGATTATTATTTAAATCTACTGGCTCTGGTCAACTATAACAAGGTTTTAAATGACTGCTATTATACTTACAGCATCCCAGGCCTGGCAAGTTCCATCTGATTGGAGTGCTAATAATACTATTGAAGCTTATGGTGCTGGTGGTGGTGGTGCTAGTTCTAATAGTTCGATGATACCTGGTAGTGGGGGCGGTGGTGGTGCTTATGCTCAAATTATTAATTTAAGCTTAGCGCGTGGCTCAATTATACCAGTAGTCGTAGGAGAAGGTGGTTTATCAGATACTAACGGCGGCGATACTTATATAACAGATACAAATAGTACAACTACTCCTAATATTTTAGCTAAAGGTGGTTCTGCTGGTCAAAGAGGTTACAGTGTAGCTGGTGGTTTAGGTGGTTTGTCTGCAAGTTCTACAGGTACTACTAAGTTATCAGGCGGACAAGGCGGTAATACTAGTGCTTCTGTCTTATATACAGTTGCTTATAGTGGTGCAGGAGGTGGTGCAGCTGCAAATAGTACTATTGCAGGACTAGTTGGAGGGGCAGGTAATACCGGTAATATATTAACTTTAACTATGACAAGTGCTAATGGAGCATTAGGTGATGGTGTTTATGTAGGTAGAGCTGGTAATGGTGGTTCTATTTTATTAGGACCTTATCCTACAAGAGGTGGCAATGGATCTATTTACGGTGCTGGTGGTGGTGGTGCTGGTGTTACTACTTTATATAGTAATACAGGCGGTTCAGGTTCTAACGGTGTTATAATAATTAATTATACCCCAGCAGTTACATCTACTATAAACGTATCATTTACTATATCTGATAACACTTCTTATCCTACAAGATATTCTAATAATATTAATTATCCAACATATACAAATTACGCTTTTGGTAACACTGGTAGTTTTATTTTAACAGCTACAGTAACCCCTAATACTGCTACGGGTAAAATTGAGTGGATTAATGATCTTGACGGTAGTATATTACAAAATAATTTTAATAATATACCTCTTGCAAATACTACATTAGGAAGCGCTGATGCAACAGCTGTCTATAACACTTTTTATCCTCTATTAACAACTCCTAATCCTTATTGGATAAAAGCTCAATATCAAGGTGACGATTATACTCTTGCAGGTAATAGTAATGTTTTATTATTTGGTAGTTATTTAATTAAAGCAACAAATAATTATGTAAACGTTAAATCTCCTGGTATTTGGTCGCCAAAAAAATATAAAGGTAGATACGGTAATACTGGGTTTTATTTAAACTTTAGTAATTTTACTAATGCTAATACTTTAGGATATGATTATAGCGGTAGTAATAATAATTTTCTACCATTTAATTCTACAAGTAATTTTGTTACAGATTCAACTAATACTTATTTTGATGTAATGTATGATTCACCTACTAATTTTAAAAGTACAGGTAATTATGCTACTTTAAATCCATATTTTGGATCAAACAGTACAGCAGTTTTCATAACTGACGGTAATTTAAGATTAGAAGCAAGATCTTTAAATGCTAATTGGCACAGAAATACCATTACTTTATCAAGATTAGGTAGTACATTTGGAAGTAGATATTATTATTTTGAAGATACACTAACACAAGTAGGAAATAATAATTTTGCAATAAGTATAGGTAGTTATTTAACCCCACCTATTAATGGTACAGGTGATCAAAGTATTAGTAATGATATTAATTTATGGCCATACGGGCGATCGGGCAATTTCTTCACAGGCTATGGATTAGGTAGTAATATTATAGGTAATGATAGTTCATTATATTATACATCTTCTGGCGGTTTATATTGTTTTGATGGAAATAATGAAGTAGCACCAGCATCTATAGCTACAGATCTTGGATATGTTGTTTCTAATAATGATGTAATTGGTGTATTAGCTAATCTTTTTGATGGTAATGTTTATTATTATTTAAATGGTCTCGTAATGGGGCAGGTTCAAGTTTATACTAATAATTATACTGACGAAAATGTATATATATCTTTTTATAGTAGATATGCTCCTCAAACATCTGGAAGTATGTCTAGCATACATAATTTAAATTTTGGTCAAAAACCATTTAAATATAAACCAAGTGATTATAAAATTTTACCTATAAATGTAAATAATGTAAATACTGTTGCTTATGATAATAGCACTGGTTATTGGTTTGATACTATAACTTATACCGGCAGTGCTGCGTCAAACGGTTATTTTAGTGGCATGCGATCACCACAATATTCAGCTAATTATGATTCAATTTGGATAAAAAATAGAAGTTCTGCTCAGTCTGATAGATGGTTTTTTAGAACATCAAACGATTTTCAAGGAGGAAATGCGTATGCCTTTTACGTAAATGGAGGATGGCCAGCTGGTGCTAACGCTGGCATTAATGAGCCTACTACATTGGGTATATACAATTACGGTTTTAAAAGTTATTTAAGAACAGATACTACTCCTACTATACATAATAATCGTATTAATGGTACAGGTAATTCTATGGTTGCGTGGTGTTGGAACGGAGAACTTTCTCCAAGAAAAGTAGAATATTATACAGGTATATATGGTGTTGCAGGAAGCCCAGCGACAGTACCTCACGGCTTAGGAGTAATACCAAAAATTATTATTACTAAAACTGTACCTTTAAATGTTTTAACTTTATCTGGAAGTCTTTCTCCAAACACTATAAATATGCCTGCTTCTAGTTTTAACGCTAATGGTGTATTTGTTAGTTTTAATAATATAACGAACGTAACTAGTGGTAATAGTTATATAAGATTAAACAGCAGTGAAGCCTTAGTATCAAATGGTCAAATATACGAGTTAGCTGCAGATACAAGTAACTTTTATGTAGGTCCTGGATTAAATTTAAACGATGCTGCTGGTAATCCTGTTGGTTATATAAGTTACTTATTTTATGATATTGAAGGTTATTGTAAAATTGGTAGTTATGAAGGTAATGGAGTAGTTGATGGGCCATTTATTGATTTAGGATTTTCACCAAAATGGATTATGTTTAAAAATATTGACCGTATTGATAATTGGTATATAATAGATAAAGAAAGAGATAGTGATGGTATTAATAATGTATTTTTAAATAAACTTGCGGGTAATGGTTTAATATTTGCTAATGCAACTACTGTTGAATCTAGAACTCCTGTACTTGAATATTTTGCTAACGGATTTAAAATAGTAACGACGTTAAGCGACGTAAATTTTAATAATGGTACAATAGTGTATATGGCTTTTGCCGACAGTCCAATAACAAAAGGACGTGGTGTATAAATATTTTTAAAAGAGGATTCTATGTATATACTAGACGGTAAAATTATTAGAAAAGGTCAAGCTTTTAGTCATAATGAAGTAAATTATCCAGAAAATTGGAATTTTACAGACGAAGAGCTTGTATTATTAGGTGCTGAAAAATATAAACCAGAACAGAGAGTTAGTATACCAATGTCAGACAGATTTTATTGGACAGCAATTAATTCAGAAGGTAATTATGAAAGAGTTCCTAAAAACATAAATGATGTTAAAAAAGTTATGATATCTGAAGTTAAACAAGCTGCTGCATCTCTTTTAAGTGAAACTGACTGGTATGTAGTACGAAAATTAGAAACTAATCAATATATACCTATTAATATTACTGAATATAGAAATAATATAAGATTAACATGCACTTCTTTGGTTGATAGTATTAATTTTGCAATGCAAATAGAAGAGCTTGAGGTTATTACATATAATTGGCCACAGATTAACGAGGTATAAATGAATATTACTAAAGAACAGTTTAAGAAACTAGCTCCTCGCTGCAAAGATACATTTGCTGCTGCAATGGAAAAACATTTACCTGCTATTTTAGAAAAATATCAAATTAATACTTCTTTAAGATTTTCTCATTTTATTGCACAGGCAGGTCATGAATGTGGCGGTTTTACTATTTTTGAAGAAAATTTAAATTATAAAGCAGAATCTCTATCTAAAGTATTTCCTAAATATTTTAAAGATGTAGATCCTAATGCCTATGCTAGACAAGCAGAAAAAATTGCTAATAGAGTATATGGTAGTCGTATGGGTAATGGCAATGAAGCATCTGGCGAAGGTTACAAATTTAGAGGCAGAGGCGCTATCCAACTAACAGGTAAAAATAACTATGCTGCATTTGCAAAAGATAATAATATTACTATTGATGAAACAATTGAATATCTTAAAACAGAGCAAGGCGCGATTGAATCAGCAGCTTGGTTCTGGGGCAAGAACGGCATTAATGCACTCGCAGACAAAGACGATGTTGTAGCAGTAACAAAGCGTATTAATGGTGGCACTATCGGATTAGAGGATCGTAAAAAACATCTCGTCGAAGCTAAGGAAATTGCTAGCGAGATTTTTTAATACCTCTTTTATAAATATAAAAAAAGAGGTAAACTATGGCACAGACTCCATCTACACTTGTTAATACACCTACAACAAGAGAATTATTTAAGCAATATTGCCTAAGAAGATTAGGTTATCCTGTCATTGAAATTAACGTAGATAACGACCAGGTTGATGATAGAGTTAATGACGCTATCAGATTCTATTGGGATTATCACTTTGACGGCTCATCAAAAACTTTCTTTAGATATGCTGTAAACGCAGCTAGCTATCCTGGTGCAGTAAGTGAAATAGTAGTAACTGCTGGTGGCACAGGTTATTCTAATTCTGATACGGTAGTTATTACAAGAAGTACAGGTGATACTACTGGTATAAATGCAGCTGCAACCCTAACTACAAATAATCTTGGGACAATAACTTCTATTACTATGACTAATAACGGATCAAAGTATACTCTTGATCCTACTATTTCAATAACATCAAATACTGGTTCAGGGGGTATTTTTGTTGGATATAAAGGTGGTTATGTAACTGTACCTGATAATATTATTGGTATAGTAAATATCTATGATATTGGTGCTGGTTATAATACAAATAATCTCTTTAATATTAGATATCAAATTGCATTAAACGATTTATATACACTTACATCTCAATCCATGGTACCATATTATATGGCCATGCAACATATTCAAACATTAGAAATTCTTCTTGTAGGTAAACAACCTTTAAGATATAATAGAATGTCAAATAGACTTTATATTGATATTGATTGGGATAAATTTAATATAGGTGATTTTATTATTGCTGAAGCATATGAGTGCATTGATCCAGATACATACAGTAAGATGTGGTCAGATAGATGGCTTCAAAAATATGCTACTGCCCTTATTAAACAGCAATGGGGATCAAATCTTTCAAAGTTTACAGGTATGTCTTTACCTGGTGGTGTTCAATTTAATGGCCAAGCAATATACACTGATGCTAGTAGAGAAGTAGATAAATTAGAAGCTGAAGTATTTGATAATTATTCATTGCCGCCTAGTATGATGGTAGGATAATATGGCTACCTCGCAATTCTTTAATAATTATCTCTCTGTAGCAGAACAAAATCTTTTGGATGATTTAGTAACCGAAAGTATTAAAGTTAATGGTATAGATGTATATTATTTACCAAGAAATATACTAGTACAGAGTGCATTATTTAGAGAAGCAAATTTAACTTCATACAATTCAGCTTATTTAATAGAAGCATATATTAAAAATCTATATAGTTTTGCAGGTGACGGTAAATTTTTATCTAAATTTGGTTTAGAAATTAGAGATGAAATTACCTTTACTATATCAAGAACTGCTTTTTATACTGAGGTTGCTAATTATGATAATCAGGTTAGACCTAATGAAGGTGATTTAATTTTCTTACCACTAAATAATAAATTATTTCAGATTAAATTTGTTAATCATGAAGCAGTATTTTATCAAATGGGAACACTACAATCATATGATTTAGTATGTGATTTATTTGAATTTAATAGCGAGACATTTAGTACAGGTATTGCAGATATCGACAACAAGTACAATGCTTACAGTCTTGACAGTACATCTAATCTGTTACTTGACACATCAAATAATATATTACTTACTACCGAAAATCAAGCATTAATTCAATCTGAATACAGAGTATCAGATATTGATCCTGATGCTATGAACGAATATTTAGATACAGCAGAAGATAGTATTATAGATTTCAGTGAAGGAAATCCATTTGGTGATCAAGGAGCCACTTCCTAATGTCATTTCGTACTGATTTTTACAACGCATCTATTAGAAAATATGTAACTGTATTTGGCGGGTTATTTGATAGTATACAAATATCTAAACAAAATAGTTCTGGAACAGATGTAATATCTCTTAAAGTTCCAGTTTCTTATGGTCCAAGAGAAAAGTTTTTAGCTAGGGTTGTTTCAGATCCTAACTTAGATAGAGGGTATTCTACTCTCTTACCTAGGATGGGTTTTGAAATGATAAAGATGGAATATGATATTACTAGAAAACTTTCCTCTACTCAAACTTATGCTGGTTCTTCTTTAGCTAAAAACGGATACGATAAAATATATGTACCTGTCCCGTATGATATGTTTTTTAGACTTAGTATTTTAGTTAAAGAAACCGAAGATGGGGCTAAGATATTAGAACAAATTATACCATTTTTTACTCCAGATTATACTCTAACACTTCTTATGCTTGATGATCTTCCTAATTATAAAATAGATGTTCCTATTATTTTAACAAATGTAACTATGGAAGATACCTATGATACAGATTATAAGATAAGAAGAACTCTTATATATACTTTAGACTTTATAATGAAGGGTTACTTTTTTGGCCCTGTTACTAAATCTCCTGTTATTAAAATTGCTACTACTAATATTTACGGTAATAGCTACGGTTATACTACTACTTCAGATTTTACATCTGAAATTAAACCTGGTCTTTTAGCTAACAATTATCCTACTTCTAATGCTACTTTAACACTACCAATAGAACAAATCTTTGAAGCTAATAATTATGGTTATATAATTTCACAAACTGAGTATCCTAATAATGCCTGATAATAACATTGCTGATGCTTTGAATATGGCTCCTATGGAGCCTTCAAATCCTGTCATCACTATAAATGCTGCTGAAACTAATATCGAACAAGATTTTCAGTATACTAGAATGAATATGCAAAATGTCATAGAGCAAGGCGCACATGCTTTAGATGAAATGATTGAAATTGCAAAAGCAAGCCAACAGCCAAGAGCATTTGAAGTAGTTGCTACCCTAATAAGTACACTATCTGCAGCCAATAAAGATCTTATGGAACTTAATAAAAGATATAAAGATCTTTCTCCTGAATCTATTAAAAAAAATAATGTAACTAATAACTTATTTGTTGGATCAACAACAGAATTGTTAAAGTTAATAGGTGATAGAAAAAACCTTAAGATTTTAGAAAATGAATAATACAGCTTATTACGGTAATATTAATCTTAAAAGAGCTGGAATATCTATTGAATTTACTGACAATCAGTTAGTAGAATTTGCTAAGTGCGCTGAAAATCCTATTTACTTTTTAGAAAATTATGTAAAAATAGTTAGTATTGATAAGGGTCTTGTTGATTTTAACCTTTATAATTTTCAAAATGAAATTGTAGTAAAATCAGTCAACAATAGATTTGTTATTTGTAAGATGCCTCGTCAGTCTGGTAAAACCACTACGATTGCAGGCCTTATTTTATGGTATGTATTATTTAACTCTAATTTTCAAGTAGCAGTTCTTGCTCATAAAGCAGATCAAGCAAGAGAAATTTTAGGAAGAATACAACTTGCATATGAAAATTTACCATTATGGTTACAGCAAGGTATTGTTGAATGGAATAAAGGTTCTATTGAACTTGAAAACGGCTCAAAGATTAAAGCATCTGCTACATCTGGATCTGCTATCCGTGGAGGATCTTTTAACTTAATCTATCTTGACGAGTTTGCATTCGTTGAACCAGGCTTACAACAGCAATTTTTTGCTTCTGTTTATCCTACTATTTCTTCTGGTAATACATCTAAAGTTCTTATTACTTCTACACCTAGAGGTCTTGAACTATTCTATAAGTTATGGATGGATAGTGTTGAGGGAAGAAATAGTTACGTAAGAGTAGATGTTGGATGGTGGGATGTTCCTGGTCGAGATGATAAATGGCGCGAAGAAACTATTAGAAATACATCCGAAGAACAATTTAGGCAAGAATTTGGATGTGAATTTTTAGGTTCATCTGATACTCTTATTGCTGGTGATGTATTAGCCCGTATACCTATCATGAATCCTATTGAAATTAAAAATGATTTAAACATATACGAACATCCAAAGAATGGATGTACATATGCAATATCAGTTGATTGCTCAAGAGGAACAGGTCACGATTATTCAGCGTTTACAGTTATTGAAGTAGGAAGTGTTCCATATAAAGTAGTTGCAGCTTATAGAAATAACAAAATACCACCTCTATTATATCCAAACGTCATTTACTCTGTAGCTAAGTATTATGATAATGCATTAGTATTAGTAGAAATAAATGATATAGGCCAGCAAGTTGCAGATCTATTAAAGATAGATTTAGAATATGAGAATTTAGTAGTTTCTAAAAATATGGGCAGAGCAGGTCAGCAAGTAAGCGGCGGTCATAGAACTGGTGCTTCCCCTGGTATTAGAACTACAAAACAAGTTAAAAGAGTAGGTTGTGCTAACCTTAAAACTCTTATAGAAAACAATAAATTATTAATTAATGATTTTAATATTTTAAACGAACTTTCAACGTTTGCTTACAACGGCACATCATACGAAGCAACTGATGGACATCACGATGACTTAGCCATGAGTTTAGTATTATTTGCGTGGCTAACAAATCAAACGTATTTTAAAGAATTAACTAATATAGATATAAGAAATAATCTATACGATGATAATTTAAGAATGATGGAAGATGAGTTAACACCATTTGGATTTTATAACGATGGCACAGTAGATCTGTATGATGATGGACAAGACGAGTTTAATTCTCAAAAATACATTACTAATTTCTAGTTTTATAAATATAAGAGTTATAATTATAAAATAGTTTATCGTCATAAAGGAGATAGCAATGGCATTTCAAGTTAGCCCAGGTGTTAATGTTACTGAAATTGATCTTACTACTATTGTACCTGCAGTTTCAACTACTGTTGGTGCAATCGCTGGTAACTTTAACTGGGGGCCTGTAGGACAGCGCATCCTTCTAAGTTCAGAAACAGATCTTATTAATAATTACGGTCGCCCGACATCAAATAATCAAGAAACATGGTTTACAGCAGCAAACTTTTTAAACTACGGTAATGCTCTATACGTAGTAAGATCTGCATCTGCAAATAGTGCAAAAAATGCTTCTGCATCTGCTAATGGAGCCACCTCTAGTCTTTATATTAAAAATCTAGACGATTATAATAAACAATCTAATACATTTGCAGCCAACGCCTCATATGGTAATTTTGCAGCAAAATATCCAGGTGCTCTTGGTAGTGCTCTTAAAATTAGTATTTGTGATTCAGCAAACGCATATTCATCAACAATTTACGGAATGGCTAATGCTTTTGCAACTTTGACATTTACTGTTGGAAGCAATGTGGCTACACTTGTAGTATCTAATACAGCCGGAAAAGAATTTACTAATAATTTAGTTTATTCCTTTGCCAACTCATTTATTACTGGCGACTATATTGTTGCAGGTAATTCGCAGACAATAGGTACACAATTCCTTAAGATTTCTAATACATTTCCTACTAATTTAAGTCTATGGACAATTGTTACTGGTGGTAATGCTACTACTAATGCCACACTAACAGCTAATTTAGAAACATATTATTCATTAGCTACATCATCTACTCTTACGGCAAACAATTCTAATGCAACTAATATGACAAGTAATATTACTCGTTATTGGGAATTTTATAATACAGTAAACAAGGCTCCAGGTACATCTTCTTGGGTATCAGCAAGAGGTGGTAATAGTGACGAAGTTCATGTTGTTGTTGTAGATAATACTGGTAAAATTTCTGGTGTATCTGGTACTATATTAGAGACATATAATTCACTTTCAAGAGCTATTGATGCTTATGGTCCTCAGGGCGGTTCTAGTTACTATCCTTCTGTACTTAATAATTCATCTAATTGGGTTTGGTACTTAAACACTCCTACAGGTATGAATCATGTTGGTAATACCTCTGCCACCGTAACTGCTGCTAATTCATCCGTATTACCTAAGACATTTGCATTTACTGGTGGTGTAGATTCTCTTCCTGAAGGTGGTACTGGTGGTGCAACTAACATGTCTATGGCTGATCTTACAGCAGGATATGATCTGTTTAAATCAGCTGAAGATATTGATATTTCACTTCTTCTTGCAGGTAAAGCTGCTGGTGTTAACTATGTACAGGTTGCAAATTATTTAATCGATAATATTGCTGAAACACGCAAAGATTGCGTTGTATTCATCTCTCCAAATTATGAATCAGTAATTGGTACTACTCAAGAACCATCTGACTCTGTTGTATCATTTAGAAACAGTATACATAGTTCTTCATATGCCGTGATTGATTCAGGATATAAGTATTTTTACGATCGTTATAACGATCAGTACATTTACGTTCCTCTAAACGGTGACGTTGCTGGTGCAGTTGTTAGAACAGATAACGTAAGAGATCCTTGGTTCTCTCCTGCTGGCTTTAACAGAGGTCAAATTAAGAATGTAATTAAGCTTCCATTTAACCCTAACAAAGCACAAAGAGATAATCTTTATAAAAATGATATTAATCCAATTGTTAACTTCCCTGGTCAGGGTGTTATTCTCTTTGGAGATAAAACTGCACTTGGTAAGCCTTCTGCATTCGATAGAATTAACGTACGTAGATTGTTTATTGTACTTGAAAAGGCAATTGCAACTGCTGCTAAGTTTACCCTATTCGAGTTCAATGATACATTCACAAGAGCTCAATTCCGTAATCTAATAGAGCCTTTTCTACGAGACATACAAGGTCGTCGTGGTATCTATGACTTTAAGGTTATTTGTGACGAAACAAATAACACACCGGAAAGAATAGATAGAAACGAATTCTGGGGTGATATATACATTAAGCCAGCGCGCTCTATTAACTTCATCCAGCTTAACTTCGTAGCTGTTCGTACTGGCGTAGAGTTCGAAGAAGTTATCGGACAATTCTAAATTAATCGGGGGATACTATAATGGCTTTTAATATTAACGAAATTAGATCTAATCTTGTAGGAGGCGGGGCTCGTCCTAACCTATTCCAAGTTACTATTACTAACCCGGTTAATCCAATTGCTGATTTAAAGCTGCCTTTCTTATGTCAGGCTACTTCACTTCCAGCTTCAACAATTGCGCCGGTAAATATTCCTTATTTTGGTCGCCAAATTAAAATTGCGGGTAATAGAACATTTGAACCATGGTCTGTTAACGTAATGAACGATGAAGACTTCCTAGTAAGAAATGCTCTTGAATCTTGGGTTAACTCAATTAACTCACTTCAAGGTAACATTAATACTCTTGGCTCTTCACCATCACTTTATAAATCTCAGGCTACTGTTACTCAGTATTCTAAGGCTGGAGATGTAATAAGAACATATCAATTTAATGGTATTTTTCCAACCTCAGTTGGTGCAATTGGATTGAGCTGGGCAAGTAATGACACCATTGAGTCATTTGATGTTACTTTTCAGTACGATGAATTTCAAATTCTTACTGGCGTTACAGGTAATGCTGGTGGTGTTTAATCTTAATAAAGAGCCTTCCTATATATTTTAGGCTCTTTTTTTCATAAAGTATTATTAAGGTATTATTATAATGAAGCTGTTTGGCTGGGAATTTAAAAAATCAGATAACGAGGCACCTATAGAATCTTTTTCCCCTGAGGTAAAAGACGATGGTGCTGTAATAGTAGCTGCAGGTGGGTCGTACGGAACTTATATAGACTTAGAAGGTACTGTTCGTTCAGAAGCAGAATTAATTTCAAGATACCGCGAAATGTCAATGCAACCAGAAGTTGAAGTTGCAATTGATGATATTGTTAATGAAGCAATTGTATCAGATGACAATTATATTGTAAGATTAATATTAGACGATGTACGTGTAGTCTCTGATAATGTTAAAAAATTAATAGAAAGAGAATTTAAAAATATTCTTGACTTATTAGATTTTAACGATCACGCTTATGATATTTTTAAACGCTGGTATGTTGATGGAAAAATTTACTATCACGTTATTATAGATGAAAAAAATCCTAAATTAGGTATTACTGAACTTCGTTATATTGATCCACGTAAAATGCGTAAGATTCGCGAAGTAACAAAAAAACGTAAAGAAGCTTTTACACTTTCTGTTAATAAAAATGAATATTACATGTATAGTGAAAAAGGCTTTCTTTCAGGTTCTGTTGCTGGAACATCTACTGATTATATGGCTGCATCTGGATTTAAGATAGCAGCTGATTCAATTCTTCATACTACATCCGGTCTAACTGACCAAAATAATTCAACTGTACTTTCGTATCTTCATAAAGCAATTAGACCTCTTAATCAATTAAGAGTGTTAGAAGATGCTACAGTTATTTACCGTATATCTCGTGCTCCTGAACGTAGAATATTTTATATTGATGTAGGAAATTTGCCTAAGGTAAAGGCAGAACAATACGTTAGAGATATGATGGTTAAACACAAAAACCGTTTAATTTATGATCAGTCTACAGGAGAAGTAAGAGATGATCGTAAATTTATGTCTATGCTTGAAGACTATTGGCTACCTCGCCGTGAAGGCAATAAGGGCACAGAAATTACAACACTGCCCTCTGGTCAAAATTTAGGTGAACTTGCGGATGTTCTCTACTTTCAAAAGAAACTTTATAAGTCATTATATGTTCCTGTTTCTAGAATAGATCCAGAAACTCCTTTTGTTCTTGCAACTGAAATTTCTAGAGATGAATTAAAGTTTTCTAAGTTTATTAATAGACTTCGTAATAGATTTGCAGATTTGTTTTTAAAAGCATTAGAAAAACAACTTCTTCTTAAGGCAATAGTGTCACAAGAAGAGTGGGATGCTATTAGAAAAACAATTAAATTTGATTTCCAAAGAGATAATCATTTTACTGAAATTAAAGATGCAGAGCTAATGAATAAGCGTGTTGATTTAGCCAACGGATTGCAAACTTATGTTGGCAAGTATTTCTCTAATGATTATATTAGAAGAACTGTATTTAAGCAAGACGATGATGATATTGTACAACAGGATGAGTTAATTAGTGAAGAGATGTCTAGCGAGATTTATAATCCTCCGGCGCCTCAAATGGAACCTACAGATAACCCATCACAGCCTCCAATAGAACCTTCGGACGGTAGTACTACCTAATTTAATGAACCCTGCAACTTATTTTTTATAAATATATTATACTTAATTTTTCAAGGAGATCCATATGTCATCGTTAAAAGATCTTATTAATTTTGCTGTAACCGGAGATGCTACTAATCTTAAAACAGCATTCAGCGAATTAATGGCGGATAAAATTGTTGATAGAATTGACAATTTTAAACCACAAGTAGCGGCTGATATGTTTAATATAGCACCTGAAGTTCAGGAAGAAGGCAAAAAGACAGATCATGATGAAGATGGTGATAATGACTTTGCCGATATTCAAATTGCTCGCATGAAAGCAAGTGGTATGAAAAAATCAGCTGCAGTTGCTATGACTAAAAATAAACCTTATAATGAAGAAGCAGATCAGATTGATGAACAGGTGTCATTCAAGAAAACAGTGTTGGGGCATGACATTCATCACAATGGCAAACGGGTAGGAAAAATCGAAAAGTCGAATCGTATGGGTGGTTTAGGTTATTCAGTCCGTATTGGTGG
>Ga0181346_1000283_pt1 | contig 21320 bp, 33 predicted proteins | sample Su13VDMM15DN_FD_130100 | JGI IMG/M metagenome (GOLD analysis project Ga0181346, IMG submission 130100) | Freshwater viral communities from Lake Michigan, USA - Su13.VD.MM15.D.N | ecosystem: Environmental > Aquatic > Freshwater > Lake | place: USA: Michigan | collected 2013-07-15 | reverse complement strand
CACCCAATACTGATAGCCCAAGCAAGTACTTCCACGACAAAACGAAATCTGTTAGTTTTGTAATCATCATGTATCCAGGTAAAAATATCTTTGAGAATTATGTTCATGTTAATTGTTTGTAGGTTTCGTACACCTGCGCGGATGCTAGGTTTTTGCCCTTGGCCTCGCACTGAATGTCAAAGTTGTCAGCAAACCCTATGATCCATTGGTTACAGGCATCATTCCACATGAAGTCACTGTGTGCCCGGAGTTTCTGTTTCTTATAACCTCGATCAAGAAGTTCAGAAAGGTCTGGTCGAACGCTTCGATCATGCCCGACCAAAATATCTTCACGACTAACAGAGTAGTGAAGAGCAGGACGCTGACCACGCCAAGACTCAATAACCCGCATTGTACGAAGGTCAGTGGGGGTAATGTATTCCCCCGAGTTGATCCAGTGGTGGTGTACATCCAGCACAAGAGCAACATGCTCAGCCACAAGCAAAGTAGTATCAATCCCATTTGTCATCTCATCATTCTCGATGGTAATTAGATTTCGCGCTTCGGGTGTCAATCGACCCAGTGTGCGCAAAAACTTGTCGGGACCACCTTTACCCGACAAATGTACGTTAATTTTAAAACCGTGATCATGCCAGGTTTTGCCATAACCCATCCAACGGGCCATGTCTGCATGATACTCAAATTCCAGGATGCTGCGTTCTACAATTTCATCCGACTCGCTGGCCAGCACACAAAACTGTCCGGGGTGGAAACTGATTCGTACTCCCAGTCTGCGAGCAGTTTCACCAACAGGAGCAAAAATACGAGCCAGATGATCTTGTATCTCTGGCCGCTGCCACCAGTTGATCCAAGAAGGCTCAGTATAGCCTTGCAGCATTTCGCTGCCTAGCCGAACCATTCTGCGTTCAGGTGGCAGTGTGGCCACCCGTTCAATCATTTTTACTGCCGCAGTAGCATTATGGTTCATTATATCCCATTGACGTTGTTCGGCTTCGTCTGCATGCTCGCGCAGCCAGCGCATGGTGGTTGATCGGCCGTTCAGTTCACGGTCCACAGCATTGACTTTCATGCCGCCACATTCGCTCGGATCATTGAGCCATTTGCAACAAAAACCAATTTTAGGTGTAATCATGTGTGTATTATACAATACGCACGAATAAATGTCAATCTCTAATCAAATCTAAAGTCACACAGTGAAAACCGCCACCCAGGGTTCGGCTGTGACGTAAGGTGTGTGGAATTACATTCATACCTAATTCAGTTTCCAAAATGTGTATTATGGATTCTTGTTGGGCATCTACAATTACATTAACAGGATCAATACTCAACATGTTGAGAGCTATCCATTTTGAAGCATAAGGATATTGGTAAAACGTCTGGGGAACCACATCCTGAATAAACACAACATTTTTACCCTGTAAATGTCGGGGCAGAGCAGTTGTAGATTGATCACTGCTGATTCTAGAACCATTGACCACAAAAGTGTCTGCGTTTAGAGCCACAATGGTACTGTCAATATGCACTCCAGAATAAAAATTACACAATTCAATGTCTACTTCGGGCAGTTGCGCACACAGCCATTCATAAGCAGCACGGTTGCCGCTGGCAGATTCCAAAAACAACCATCGGTGCTGATCTATTCTCAACACATTGGCAGCGTCTAGTATCATACCCGAGTCTCGAGGCATGTGAATGATACAATCAGCATCTGCAAGTATGTCTACATAGCATTGGTATTCTTGATCTCGGCAAGGATACATCATGGCAGGATCAATTATGGTAGACCCATGCACAATGAATCGATCACGCGGACAATAGTTGTACAGTCCATCATGTGTTTGAAAATCAAATTTATTAGGCCGCACAACCTCCACACCATGCTTGGTCAAAATGCTGCACAAGCCTTGTAGGTCTTGATTGGCTTCGTTGATAATGTGCTCAGGTACTGGTCCGCTGGGCAATGGAGTGTCTTTCCACAGTGTGCGTTCAGCTTCGGATCTAAACACCGGATCCTTTGTGGGCCAGTTGGCATAGGTAGCGTCACCTACCACTATTCGTTTTAATGTGCTGTATTCGTTGTAGCTGGAGATCATTTGGCCATGTGTCCTGTTACTTGTAACGTGTACCTGGCTGTAGCACCCATGTTGGCTGCCATGTGTGGAGTGTCATAACACCATTCTATCACATCACCTGCACGCCACTTGACCACTGGTTCGTTCATGACCTCCAAATAGTGTCCAGGTTGCCAATCTTGTAAAAATATCACAGCTCGGCGAATAGTGTGTTCTTGACCTTGCAGATCAAATATGTCAATGTATTTTTTGTAAAGATCTTGGTGTGTGGGCAAAATTGTTCCCGGCATCATTCTGTAGTAACTGGTGCCAATATCTTGCCAGGCCAGCTGATTGAACACTTCAATGACGGTTTGGTTCCATCTGGGTTGTGTACTACGCATGTCGCACATGTCGCCGGTGAACTTGTTTGAAAATCCTTGTGCCAACCAATGTGCAATTGATTCACTGTCGTTGAATGTTTCATTGATGTATTCAAGGCCCAGGAATTCATCATCCCAAAATGCCGGAATATGATACTTAGAGATTGCGTGTGTTGCCATAGTGTATTACTGTTATGCCTGTGCGGTCTGCTTCTTGTCGAAACGGGTCAACAATGATGCTGCCTTGAGCAAATTCAAAGTAATCTGGATCTGTTGCTTGTGCACCTGTGTAGCCGTAAGTGATGTTGCGATTGTGTGCCATAAGAATCACCGCTGGCCGATCAAAAGAGTCCACACAATCTGTGCGGTCATCTGCCAAGGGATCAACGTATTTAACATTGACTCCCATGTCTTTCAGGTAGTGCCCCACCAAAGTACTGTAACTGCCAATACAGTAAGGCACATTGGGTTTGTAGGCTTTGCCATGAATCACAATGGGCAAAAGACCAAAAGCCTTTCCGCCCTGAAGGGCAGTGTCAAACAAGAACTGAGCAAGGTTGCAAGCTTGCTGTTCTCGAGCCAGCATGATGGTGTCAAACAAGTCATATCCAATGTCATATTCTTTGGCCAACCAGCGCAGAGCAATGTTGTCACGCGGATGGCAAGCACCTGCATCTCCCATGCCTGCAGTCATGTATTTAGGTCCCATGATTCGCATGGTGCTGGCTGCCAGTGCATCAGTAACCACATCCACATTGATGTTGCCAATCTTGACTGCAAAGTCCTGAATCATGTTTACCATGCCCACTTTGGCTGAAATAAATGTGTTGTAAAAAATCTTGATGGCTTCACATTCTTCCCAGGTGCCTGTCACATAGCGTGGCGAGTTTTGCATCATGGGTCGATACAACTCCACTAGTTCCTGTATTTCTGCACCCGAACCAGATGCAGAGCCAATCATGACCATCTCAGGATTGACCATATCCCACTTGACTGACCCCATGGCAATAAGATAAGGATTGTACAAAAAAGTGTGTTTGGGATCCAATAGTGTAGCAAAGTGCTTTCTGGTAGTGCCAGGAAGCACTGTGCTGATCAGCACAACTTGCTTGGGCGAGTCAGCATGGATATTGATTTTGTCAAGGGCATCTAACACTGCTGCATGTCCAAAGTCTTGGGGGCACAAGTGACTGCTGGGCACTGATCCATCATATCCATCAGCATGCGGTGTTGGCACAGCAACAAAAATCCAATCGCTGAGATTGATCAATTCTTCAATTTCACAAACTTTAACACAGTCACTGTTTCGAGGGTAAATATCATAACCGCGCACTGTGTAGTACTCAGCAAAAACTTCAGCACAGTCGAGACCAAGTTTTCCTAGACCAATAAACCCAATATTCTTCATTTGATGTCAATTCCTTTAGATAGATTATACAATTTTTTAGATAGTGTCAGTAATCATCATAACTTAATAATTTATGGTTGGAAATCTCATGGTTCAAAAAAACTTCAAGACTTAACATTTTGGCGCCCTATTACAGACTCCTGGAAAGATACACGAACTCATCAGGTACTGATATTTCACGATCAAGAACCACTGGACTATGATTTTTCACAGCAGTCAATTGACCAAGAATTTTGCAATGTAGTTAAAAATTATCAAGACGGACCATTATTAAGTTTGCCCAAAGTGCAAGAGTTTTATAAAAAAATGCACTTTACGTGTGTGGCTGAAAAAACTTTCTATGATTTATCTTTATTAGTACATTCAGAAAAAAATAGTTATCAAGTAGAAAAATACAAACAAAACAATTTTGTTCCAGTCTACTATTGGAGTCATGCTATTATTGCAAAAGATTGGTTTAGATTTGCGGAACATGATGTTCTTCTCAAAACAAAATCTTCAAACCCTAAAACTTTTTTGATATACAACCGAGCCTGGACTGGTTCTAGAGAATATCGAATTAAGTTTGCTGAACAGTTGATAACAAATGATTTGTATCAAGATTGCATCACTAGCTTTGCAGAGTTAGACAACAATATTCATTATACCAATCATGTGTTTAAAAATTTAAAATTTGTGTCTCACCAAACAAATCTAGAAAATATACTGCCTAAAAACACACATAATTCCACAGCCAGTGCAGATTACAACAGTTTAGATTATCAAAATAGCATGATCGAAGTTGTGCTAGAAACACTGTTCGATGATGGTCGTAATCACTTGACTGAAAAATCTCTCCGACCAATTGCATGTGGGCAACCTTTTATAATTGCAGGTGCGCCTGGAAGTTTACAATACCTTAAAGATTATGGATTTAAAACATTTGATGGACACATCAATGAATCATACGATGATATACAAAACTCCAGTGACCGTCTTGAAGCAATAATGCAAGAGATGAAACGCATAAACATTATGACGTCACAGCAAAAACAACAATTGATAAAAGACGTCCAACACATAGTTGAACACAATCAAAAGTTATTTTTTTCCAAAGAGTTTCATGAACATGTGATAAATGAATTCAAACAAAATTTAAATCAAGCAGTTGAAACAGTCAAATTGGGCCCTGTAGGAAATGTATGGAAAAAATCTAAATACATTGTGCAAAATCATTATCCTGAATTATACCTGCAGTACCTGCAGTATCAACATCAGGACGCCGATGACCTTGCCTGGGCCGAACAATGGATACAATCACACGTTAAATCTTGACTCTGGTACCATCCCAATTGGCGTCAGGGGGATTTTGTCTAAGAGCCTGGACTCGCAACAACAAGTCGGAGTAGAAACTATCAAGTTCACTGTTCCACTTGCCCATGAGTCCTTCAATTGCATGCTCACAATAGGTCCATTCGCGGCGCCGATAATTCTTCAGAAGATCACTATGTACTTTTTTGTAGGCTGCCAACTTGTCAAAATCAGTCAATGGAATTTTTTCAATCACGCAATATGCAGTGGCAGTACGACCTTGGTTGATCATTCGAAATGTGTCCAGTTCCAGCACAGTAAAACTATCGGGAATTTGATTGATTGAGTCTCCAAATATAATGTTCATGTGTTTTCCTTTTAAATATGTATCATGCAATTTGCTTTTGATTTAATTTCTGATTTACACATTGAAACCTGGCCTGAATCTTTTGATTGGACTGCTCAGGCCACCAGCCCTGTGTGCATTGTAGCTGGTGATGTGTGCCGAGACCAGGCCATGCTGTTAAAAACGCTACGTCATCTAGGAACCTGTTATCAAGCTGTGTTTTACATAGATGGCAACGACGAACACAGAGATCATATTGCACATTTAGATTATAGTTATCAGTATCTGAGTCAGCAGATCGAACGTATACCCAATGTGGTATATCTACAAGACAATGTGGTTGTGATCGACGGTGTTGCCATTGTAGGCACTTCGGGGTGGTGGGCATTTGATTTTGATTCAGCTATTGATTCGGCTGAAGCCACAGCATGGTATACCGAGCGTCATGGTTTTAGTGCAGAAACTGCAAGATCTATTGCACAAATGGCTGTGGGTGACGCCCTGTACATGCATGCCAGTATCAAACGATTGCAAACCCATTCTGATGTTAAAAAAATTATCACGGTTACTCACACAGTACCTGATCCTGCCTTGATTGCACATGACATTGATCTAGCAGGATCACCAAGAATGAACACCGCGGGCAATCGATACATGATGCAGGCATTGGCAGCAGACACTGAAAAAAAGATTCACACCTGGTGTTTTGGCCACTATCACGGCACAGTGGACCAAGTTCGCAGCGGAGTCAGATTTGTCAACAACTGCAAGGGCCGAGGAGACACCCCCTATTCACAGCATGTGTACTATCCAAAGCGCATGGTGATTGATTATTAACTAGGTTCGGGTTCCAGTTTGATCTGTAGTGGATAACTTTGTGCACGAGCCAGCATGGTCACTTCCACACCTTTTTGTTCGGCAATTTCGTAGGGCAACACAGCCACCACTGCAGATCCTGATTCATGGATATCAATTGTGATCTGATCTGCTGTTTCGGCAGTGTAATCAAAATAAGCCATTAAACTTTCAACCACAAATTCATAAGAAGTTTGATTGTCGTTCAAATATACCACACGATACAATGGGGGTTCTTTTACTTGTTCTACAGGTTTGATTTTGGTGCGGGTATCTGATTGAGACATAATTTTCCTTGTTGGCAGTAGCGGGACTATCCCGCTACTGTATTTACACTATTATATTAAGAAACGTGTGTGATAGCAATGGTCTTTGGCTTGGCGCTTTCAGGAACTTCACGTTTTAAACGTATGCTCAAGATGCCAAGTTCAAGATGTGCATTGCTGATTTCCACATGATCTGCCAGTTGAAATTCTCTACGGAAATGTCTTTCGCTGATGCCTTTGTGTATATATGTGTAGTTGGCATCATCTTCATCTGCCAGCTTTGCCACACTGTGTGCGCCCTCAACTATCAAGAACGTTTTGTCCTTGGTCACTGAAAGATTGTCATGCCCAAAGCCAGCCACAGCTAGGTTGATCATGTACTCATCATCGCTGATTTGTACAATATCGTAAGGTGGATAGTTTGTGCTGGATTGTTGAGTTGTCACACGCATGAGATCATCAAACATGTTATCGAAACCAATACCAAATTTGTGAATTGCAGGAATGTCGAAACTACGAAGGGTGAGAGTTTTTGTCATTTGTTTTCTCCTTTATTAAGCAAGATGACTTTGAAGTGTAGCCCCACTATGGGCACTACATTGTTATTTAGTATAACACAAAAACCAATTATGTTTTGTTATTTAGATCAGATATCACACGGTAATCTGTCCAGCTTGGATATTTTGGGTCCTGGACCCAGGTCAATCCAAACAATGTGTAGCCGTCGTCTGAATCAAAAGTTACTCGTAACTTGTATTTGATTGTTTTTGTCCTGTAACTGACATTGTATTTGTTTGCCCAGGTAGACAATTTTCTAATAACTATGTTCAGAGCATGGCCTGCTGTTAGGCCGCCGGCTCCCTGTGGCAGAGTAAATTCAATATACATTACTCATTGACTTGTTTCAATTCTGCTGGTGAGTTTACCTGGTCAACATCAATGTCTACGGAGGTGATTCCTTGACGACGATACTCAGCTAGGTAAAACATGTGCGGCATCAACACACGTTCCAGTTCAGAGTGCAGACCACGGGCACCTGTTTTGTTGGCAATGGTGCGTTCAGCAATCAGTTCTAGGGCTGCAGGAGTAAAGTTGAGTTCAACCTCGTCACGTTCAAACAACCAATGATACTGACTGACGTAGTTGTGCTTGACGTCTTGTAGAATACGCAACATGTCCTGTTTGGTCAGTTCCTGCAGTGCAACCCAGCTAGGGAATCGGCCCACAAACTCTGGAATAAGACCAAAGCGCACTAGATCATCAGGCATGGTCTGATTCATGAGATTGCCAACATCTTGGCTGGCCAACTTGGAACTAAAGCCAATGGTGCTACCTTTGATACGATTCCGGAGAATAGTTTCTAGTCCCACAAATGCTCCGCCAGCAATGAACAAGATGTTGGTGGTGTCAATCTCCACAGTTTCTCCTGAAGGATGCTTGCGCCCACCTTGTGGAGTGATACGACACTGAGTACCTTCAACCAGTTTTAGCAGGGCCTGTTGTACACCTTCGCCCGACACATCACGTGTGATGCTGGTTCCTTCACTTTTTCTAGCAATCTTGTCAATTTCATCCACAAACACAATACCGCGCTGGCAACGGTCTACGTTGTAGTCTGCAGCAGCATACAGGCGACTGATTAGACTTTCCACATCGTCGCCTACATAACCAGCCTCAGTCAAGCTGGTGGCATCAGCAATCACGAACGGCACGTCAAGATAACGGGCCACTGTGCGAGCCAGTAGTGTTTTGCCCGACCCTGTGGGGCCAAGCATGAGAATGTTGGTTTTTTCAATTTCGGTATTTTGATCTTGGTTGTTGATACGCTTGTAGTGATTGACCACTGCCACGCTCAACACCTGTTTGGCTTGATCTTGACCAATCACATACTGATCCAAGTGCTGTTTGATAGCCAAGGGATCCAGGGTTGGAGATTCAACCGTTGCAGTAGATTTGTCTACCATCAAAGTCTGACAAAGCTCTACGCATTCATTGCAGATAGCCACACTGTCAGCCACTATGAGTTTGGCCACAGTGTCTTTGTGTTTGCCGCAGAAGTTACAGGTATCTATTTGTTCAGTGTTTTTCATTTATGTTTCTTTCTTGTAAACGCAGGGCAACTTGTTCGCTTTCGCTTTCGTTCAACAAGTCAAGATCATACTCGCCTAGAGCAATTTTGTCAATGAGATAATCAATGTAAGCAATGTCGTAAGTATAACTGTCGCTGATGGCTTTGTCAAGTTCAATCCACACACGACCATTGTGTTTAAACAAGCGATTGGGCACCGCATCTGTTCGAATATAGGTGTCGCCTTTGTTGCCTGACTTGGGCAACTGTGTTCCAAAGCCGTGCACAGCTTTATAGTCAGGCAAGGATTCGATCAAGGCTATCCATGGCAGTTCAGCGATTTCGCCACGTGCCAACATGTGTCTCTGATTCTTGATAGTGTTGTTGGGATTCAATGACTTCCACTTTTTGATAGCTTCTTTCACATGCGGCAGTTCTTGTTCATTATCTAGCTCATCTGTGTCTGGTCTGACAGTTACAGGTGCTGGTATGGGTGTAAGATTTTTAAAATGCACAAAAGGCTGAGCAAGATACGGGTGTTGTTCTGCTGCTGTTTTTTTGATCTGTTGCACCTGATCGTCGGTCAGCGGCCCGTCGTCGGGTTCATACTTGGGTTCAGATTCAGTTTGATCCAATGCTGCAATTTCTTCTGGAGTAAACGGTCTTGTGACTATGTCAGGAGGAACAATACCCATGGCGGCTCGATCTTCACGTGCCCGTCGTTCCCACCGTAGACTTTCAGTAGAGGCCAACAACATCATGATGGCCAGCGGATCAAACACAACAACCAACAAGATGATAACCCAACGCACTGCTGCCTCTAGCATGTTAACATCAGTGGTATCACTGTAGATCAGTGCAGCTATGTACTTGATGGGGCCAACTTCTGCCTCAACCTTTCTGACCTCTGCTGCAATAGGCGCCCGCGCCTCATTGACTGTAGTAATAATTTTCTGCTCGGCGGCAATTTCGGATAATAAACGAGCACGTTCCTTAGCTTGAGATCTGCGGATTGATACCGCTTTATCGGCACCCTTTTCATCTGCACTTCGACCCATAACTTGGTCGACTGCCTCATCCATCTGTTTAAGTGCCTTACGGTTTGCATCTATATTGTCCTTGGCTGCTCGAATTTTTTCATCGTACACTGAGATCTTGGCCTGTACATCACCTGACACCAGGTTCTGGTCGCTGTGTGCTTTACTCAAGAATCCAAAAATACCCATGCTGGTGATCAGCATCAGCGCGGCCACAGCAGGCACCAGATACATTTTCATCAGCAGTCGACATTGCGACCAATATTCGTGCAGCCATAGCGTGACAACCACCTTGCCCAGCTCTAGGATAGAACCCATGATAATAATGGGTATTACCGCAGCAGCAAAAATTGCAGCAAGGCCCATGATTGAGTAGTAGGCAGCGATGACTGACAGGCTTAATGCAACTGTCAGGGTGATATAACTAAGGAACATAGACTATTTATTGGGACCTAGTTTGGCCACAACTGCATGCTTAACTGATATCCAGGTGGCAAATCCCGGATCAGGCACATCGAACCAAACCTGATGGGTCACTTGATTGCCCCAGATGTTGTCTAGTTTGCGTTTGACCCGAGATTGACTTTTCCAATTTTGGCCATAGAGTTTTTTTGCTTCACGCTGGATTGAATACCAGACGTCGGTGCTTGAAATATCAAACCAAATACGGTGCATGACCAAGGGCGTTGATTCAAGAGAGCTGAGTGACTCGGACATGCTCAACGCAGCGGCCCCAATTTCAACAGACATATACATATCCTTTCACTGTTTTGATCCTTTTATGGCATCCCCCCGGGTACCAACCCAGGTTTTGATTTGACTCAAGGACAGTGTCTCAACCTACGTGACTTATGTTCACATGCCACAGTCCCAGCGGGCCTAGGACCCCCGCCGCACTATTGAACAGCACCATTTCCTTGATCATGCACAGTAATTATACAGATCATGTAACATGTTGTCAATTTATTCAGGCTTATATGCCAGGCCTCGCCAGGACACAATGTCCGATTCACTCCAGGATTTGCCATCCCAGGTGGCATGTTGCGGAAATGGCCAATTGGGATATTTGGTCTCAGTTATTTGATAACTGCCAACATGCACAGGATCAACTGTGATCGGGAACCAGTCGGTAACAGCAGGCTCATCTGGGTCTGGCATGGTTGCAATAAGCTGGTCCAACTCTGTTATCAACTGTTGTTCAGTTTGCGCTTGAGTCTCAACAGCGTCACCCAAGAACACTTGACCAGTGTCTTCGTTGGTCAATTCCAAAGGACCATGGTAGTAGTATTCTGTATCGTCATTGCTCCAGCCTAGTGCTTCTACGCCGTCATAACCATCTTCTTCCCAGGCTTGTTTAAATGCTGCTACATCCTCTTCTGAAGCACCGTGTCCTGCTTCAATGTCCAACCAGCAACCGTCGGTCATTTCGCACAGTTCCCAAGACTCGTTGTTGTCAATGCAACCCAGCTCGTAACCGTCTTCATTTGCAAGTTCTGAATTGTTCAGCGGTTGCTCGTCTGATTCCACCATGAACGTGCCCCAACGCCAACCTTGTTCAACAACAATAGTTTTGCAGTCATTGTAGAAAAACATTCTTTCTACAGCTGATTTTTTATGCTGGGGTGATAGTTTCCAGGTTGCCATGACATTCTCCTTACAGGTGTTTCATTACATTTTCAGGACTGGAAACACTGTAGGGATCAGGATCAGCGGCGCTGGTTTCAGGTTCCACAAACATGTGTTCCACTAGGCCGTTGTTGATCACAGCCGCATAACGACGGCTGCGCCAGCCGAATCCAATGTGACTCATGTCAATCAGCATGCCCATGCCTCGGGTGAAGTTGTAGGCACCGTCAGGGATGACTTGAACGTTCTTGATGTTTAGTGCTCTAGCCCATTCGTTCATGACAAAGGCATCATTCACGCTGACGCAATAAATTTCATCGATACCTTTTGCTTTGAAGTCATTGTACTGTTCTTCAAAGCCTGGCAGTTGATAGGTGCTGCAAGTGGGTGTGAATGCGCCTGGTAGGCTAAACACCACAACTCGCTTGTTGGCAAACAGGTCGTCAGTTGTTTTAAAAACAAATTCGCCACCGATTGGGCAGCCGCCTTCAGCAGGTGCTTCGTCGCCTTGTCTAAAGGCAAAAGTTACATTTGGTATAGTCTGTGTCATGATAATTTCCTTAAAAGTCGCGTTCCATAGTGCAGGCTTCTGCCACCAATGCCTGCACTTCGTCTAGTGTAGCACACAAGATCTTGGCAGTGGTGTAATCGCCCTTCTTGTTGCGACCACCAACTTCCACCATGAATCCATTGTCGTACATGTTAACGGAAAAGTTTTCGTTCACCTTGGTCAGTTTGTCGCTGAGTCGGTTTACTTGTTTAGCTGTTGCCATTTTTTCTCTCCCTAGTAAGTTCACATGTTAACATAAATTTTTCCCATGCGTCAACCACTGCGGGGTGACTCATTAGATAATCTGCTTCGGTCTGCATGGCTTTGACACCTGCCTCGGCTAAATCTCTAGAACTGGCGTGCATCAATGGGCACAATTCATCACCGAATTCTTTGGCCAATTTTTTCCAAGCCTTCATTTGACCCGGAGTAATGGGTGTGCGTTGCGGACGCATTTCACTGGCCTTGTGTAAGGCCTGACAGATAGCATCTTCGGCCACTCGTCCTGCCGCAATCATGGCCGCATAGTTAGGTTCCACGTTATACCTACGGGATTGACCCCCGGGGTATACGCAGACAAGGTGACTACCTTTATGGAAACTATCCAAAAGATCATTATCATACTCAGCCACAGGCACATACTTACGTCCAATTTTTTCATAGTACACCTTTTTCATTGATAATCTCGATCCAACTTTGTATTGGTTAACCCAGCCAGAATCTGAAACTGATCCCATGCGGCCTTTACTGCGGGACGTGATTCCAACTCTGAGTCAGGCAACACTGCTTCCAACCAAAATTCACCACGCCGACTTGGATTTGCGCCAAACTTGCGTGGCCGGTGCAGCTTGCCCAACTTCCATAAGCCTACGCTCACACTACGAAAAAGATCTTCGTCAGTTTGACCAGCCCACTCTGGAGCACTCTGACTAAAGCCCGTAATAGAGTCAAATCCTGGCAAGCCGCCACCGTAGGCACGCCACATGTTTGCCCACTGGGCATCGTCATTGGGATCAAAATCTGTACGAGCAATGATAACCAGCACATCGTCAATGTCTACTCGACCTTCCGCAATGTCTCGAACACACCGGCTGTAACTGAGTCCAATTTTCATTTAGCCACCAAAATGTTTGATCACAGCATCCAGGTGATGAATCATGATTTGGTTTCCACTTACATCTTCAGGATGCAGGTATTCACCTTTTTTAAAATCAGCCAGTTCTGTTTTGAGATACTTGCGATGTTCCTTGAGCACAAGCACTGCAATGCGGTCTGCCGTTTCACCGTCAATTTCAAGTTTCTTGTTCATCTTTAATTTCCAAAAATATAAAAATTGCTGCCAGTACCAGCGCCAGTGGCAGATTAACAAATGCCAAGATCAATACCAATGCCCAATGCATTACAGTTTCTCTCCGGCTTCAAATCCACGGAATCGAACATGCCTAGGGAATCTCAAACTGAATGATCCGTCTTGATTTTGCGTAACTGCATCAGCTTGGATTTCGCCAATGACACCAAGTAACTGATCCCGTGCAGTCCAAAACTCATCACGATCATTATCGCTATAGCCAGTACCAACATTGACCCGAATATTTCGTTCATTGTCAACTCCTTCGTAAATTATAGCACCCAGGCGGCCCTGATTGCGACCAGTTCCTTCTTCAAAACCCACAATGGTCAAATCCACCGTGAGTGTGGGTTTCCATTTCATCCAGTGATCACTACGTTTGCATTCGTAAGGTGCATCAAGATTTTTAATCATGATGCCTTCATAACCTTGCTCAACTGACGCTTCGGCAAAGCGGCGCATGACATCATGTCCTTCCGCAGTGTCCAAGTCCACATTCATACCAGGCATGATACGCAAACAATCGGTTTCGTCTAACACCGTTTTCGCACTTTCTAGCCATGCTATACGCTTGTGCTGTTGCAAGTTGCAATGGCCTTCTTTGAGTGCATCCAAGGGAATGATATCAAAAATGTGATAAACCATTCCAGTTGTTTTGGCATTGCTCTTGCGTTGTGCCTGTTTCATCAAGGCCTGGAAATTCTCACCTACAATTTCACCATCCAACACAAAATGGCCACCTGTACCGCGACCGTGTTGGAAAGCTCGTCGGTTGTCCAGGATAGACTCAGCAATTTGCGGGAAGTTTTCAAATGCTTTGCCGTTGCGACTATACAACACACAGCTATTGCCAGACACCATTGCTAGTACTCGCACACCATCCAGCTTGACTTCCAGACGTTTGATGCCCTTCATCTTTTTGGGCTGATCAGTGGAGTCCTGTGCCAACTGGCAACTAAACACCGGAACAGCCCAGGTGGTCTTGCCCAGCACCTTGTTCAAAGTCTTTTCTGAGATGCCACATCGTAGATCTTTGATCAACACACGACGACAAACTGTATTCCACTCCACACTGTCAAACAGTTGAGACACTTTGGCAATGCGATCACGAGCACGATGGCCAGTGATAGTACGATTACGCAGATCTTCTAGTAATGCCCAGAAAGTGGTCCAAGGGTTGGATGCATGATCAATACCTTGAGTTTCCGGCACTTGTCGCACACCAAACACATGGAAGGGATTGTAGGCTTGGTAAGCGTTGAACAAAAAGCCCTGAGCACTGGCACTGCCCAATTTTGCAGCCATCAGGGCTTTTTCGATTACTTTTTCTTTGTGTGATCGGCTGTCGGAACTTTCAAGATCTTGGATCCAGTCGGCTGACATAATTACACCATCAAACCTTGTGTCACTAAAATCAATTGCATTCATATATTTAATCTCTTACCATGAGCTATTGTAAAACACTCTCAAACCTAGAAACAATTCTGCTCGAGCAGTCTTGATGAAGGCTAGATCATCTTGGTAGTATTCTTCATCAGCATCGCGACCAAAAAAGAAACCACTAGTGGCCGGCAATTGCTTGTGCGTTACTGCCTGCTCCAGTGCATCAAGGTCTGCCCAGGTCAGTTCCAGTTCAACACCGTTGAATGAGCCGTAGTCTAGATTTTTTGATTCAGCAAGTTGTTCCATCCAGCCATGCAGGTTGGGATGCTTGCGCCAGTAGGCCAGTTCGCGGCCATCGCCTAGACCGGCTTTGTGAGCTGTGTATGCGTACATGTCTAGTCCCATTACATTACCTTTCTGATTGCAGCCATTGCTTCAGGAAACTGCGTCATGTTTTCAGTGTCAAGATCCAGTTGGGCCAGGGTGGCCTGTTCCAGCAAGCCGAGTCCGTAACGCACATCATCTTCACCCACTGCCTTGGCCCATTCACAGATGTCCTTATGGTTCTGCAGGCTCATGAGAATTTGAAGGTCAATGCTTTGATAACGGTCAAAGCCCAGGCAACTAAAATCAATTTTTTTGTCGTTCAAGACAATCTCCTTAGCCTATCAAGGTCCAGTACAGTGTCAAGGGCACTGCATATATCACAGTGGCGTGAGCAAGATCAATCAGCAATTGTCGCATCATGTGATTTTCCTATCAGGCTTTGGATGAAAGATATTCAAACAGGATCCACTTGGCACGATTCAGCATTTGACGCTGATCTTCCTGGATGTTGGCCAGCGTGTCTGAGTCATAGGGACCGTAAGCCATCATCTCTTGGCAATCGCTCATGAGGCTGGCCGCCATCATAGCAGGACCACTAGAACGGAAAGTCATGCTGGACTCTACTGCTTCACGCATGCCTTTTTCAGTTACACCATACATGCCAACTTGGCGTTTTTCTTGCTCAGTAAGTGCTTGGTAAGTTGCTGTGGGCATCCGGAACTCCTTGTTGCTGTTTAAGTGTATATTATAGCATTTCGGTGAATAAAGGTCAACCAAGCACTACCACGCGGCGTGTGCCTTCGTAGTCACCCTCATCTTCGTACATGTCATCTTCGTCCAGGAGTTTGTTCATGCGGTGGTACTCGCTGTACTTGATCAAGGCCAGATCCACGCGGTCCACAGAAGGGGCAACCTGGGTCTGCCAGTGGTCGCCGTAGTTGTAGCTAAAGTGTACTTCGGCAGTAGGGTCCAAGAATTGCAGGGAATTAATGAGTTCCTGTACTGTCATGCAGTGCTCCTTGTTGCTGTTTAAGTGTTAATTATAGCACAAGTGTCAATTTAGGTCAAATTGCAAAAAATCAAGCTAGCCAAGTACAGCTCAATTCAGCATACGTTGGTATGTTTAATTACACAACACCAGGTAATTTTGATCAACCGGCCGATTCGGCTTCGGCCACTGTGTAACTACTGCCCAGAAGTGGCGCCACAGGTGGTGGAGTTTCTGGTTGGTCGGGCACAATGTCATAGCCGTTGACGCCTGCAGCAGCCAGTTGCACTTGATTGCGGCCTTCTCGCATGGCCCCAATGATGGCCTGACCTGTGTCACTGGTTATGTCCACGATCAGTTCAAAAAATTGTGCAGCTTGTCCCACTGCAACGTCTGTGCCTAGACCAGTAAAACTAACTATCAGGGCCATCACGCTGGTCTGATCACCTGCTATGAGTTCACTAAAGTCAATAGCAGCTTTGCCTTGATTGATCACTTCTAAAGTGGCATGATCAGCCACGGTGGCAAATGCACTGTTGAGGGTTGCAGTATCAGTACCCATGGCTGCGGCTGCAGTGACAATGGCTGACTGTGCCAATGGAATCAGTGCGACAATGGCGTCCTCAGCGTTAGCATATGTTCCAGCACCGGGTCCAGACGGAATAACCACCGGACCCGATACAGGATCTCCAAACGATCCGTTGACTGTGCCCAGCATGTTGGCATACACTGCAGACAGTGTAGTTAGTGTTCCGTCTGCAACTCTTGCAGCCAAAATAGTGTTCACCTGAGGCAGTACCTCCACCGCAGGAACTCCGGCTGCTGTGCCAAAAAAATCAGTGATCAAGTATGTGCCGTCAGGGCCCGAGCCACCGGCAAAAGTATTGAGGTAAAAGTTTTTTACTGCATCAGTAATAGGTTGAGTTTGGGTCTCGACCAGGGGCAGATTTTTTAGAGTTTCTAAGGTCATACCAGTATGGCTGCCAACTGTGGCAATGTTAGATTTTGAATACCGCTGACCTGTTGCAGTTGAAACTGCAGGGCCTTGTTGGCCACAGCCTGGTCAGGAGGTATAATTTTACCCAATTCGTCACAGCCCGAGGCTGTGGTTGCATTGAGTTCTTGGCTGATGCCTGAGTTGACCGAAGCGTCTGGTGCATAGATCAATTGATCACCAAACTTCAATGTAGGATAACTTGTGGGCAAAATCTGAGTGGGATCTAACAAGTCAGCCATATCTGCTAGTGGCAAATTTACGCCCAACACTGTTTTTACTTCTTCCAGGCAATCTCCACCGACTAAAGTAAAAGCCCGATAGGCTTTTTGTTGCAGGCGGTCAAATTGGTTGGCACTTAATCCATTGGGGTTGAACAAACTGGCTCGATTGTTGCTGATCAGATCAATGATGTCTTGCGCACCAAGTCCTGTTGAACGCAATGCAATATCCACGCACGGCAGTGTGCTGTTGCCCATGTTGCCAACGGCGGCCAACTGCTGAAGAACCGATGCTGGTTCCCCAAGATGTACAATATTGGGCAAAGAAATCAAAAAACCCAAGTTCAAAAGGTCTGCACCCAGTGCAGGCAATGCCAGCGACACCTTGGTGAGATCGCCGGTGATCATGTCGTCAAGGTTGGTAAATGTTGGACCAAGATATTCGTTGGCGTTGGCTGCGCTGATGATGAACATATTAACTTGTGTCACATATCCTTGTGCTGCTGAGAACGCCTGTGCAAATTTTCCCACATCGCCTGAGCCCAGTTGTATGTTGCCTACATTTTCTAGAAATCCTAAAAACCCCAAGCTGTTGCCCACAGGAAACGGTGCAGTGTTGGCTGACGCAGCAGGAATACTGTCACCCAATGCAGGACATACTGAATTTCCTAGAGTTTGCAAACTCAGAATAGTAGCGTTGGCCAAGTTAGCATCATTGGCCAAACTCAGTGTGGCCAACAGATTTGCAATGGGTGCAATGGCTTCGTATTGTTGCACTGCACCTGAAAACACACTGTTGAGTGCTATTCCGGTGTTTTGCAACAGACCAGCACCGCTTGTGAGCTGCAATGGTGTCAATACGCCTTGTGTCATTATGCTACCCTGACGTCGGGACTGCCGCCTGATCGAGCGTGACCACAGGTGTCTACATCAGATGAAGTTCTTATGATGGGGTTGCCGCCTGCCCTTACAGTTGCTGAACCACCACTGGTAGTGGCTGAACAGTGTTTGGCACCGCCTTTTCGGCCACAATATGGATGAGGTGTTACAGAAATACCAGGCACAACCACAGGCCGGCCGTTAACTCTCACGGAAGCCACACCACTTGCGGCCACTCCTCCTGCTGAGTTTGCATCTCCCTGTCGTTGTACTGCTGGCATATTATCCTAGTATAAGTTTCTTCTCAGGCACCTTGATGCCAGTGGTTGCTTCAATGTACTTCATTTTGACTTCTTCGTCAGTGAGTGCATAGATTGCAACATTATTAATATTTATTGTGACCGAAGCCTTGCGTTCTGCGGTAAACACACTGGGCACCAGACCCAGCCCTTGTGGACCCGGTGCCACGCTAACTGGCTCACTTACTGTGATAAAATTGTATTCAATCAGTTCTACTCTTGCAATCAATTCTTCTCCAGAGTTGAGTTTAAATGTGCAAACCTGTCCCAGTGTTTTTTCAATATTCATTATGCTAGCTTCTTTTTAAGTTCTGTAAATCCACCCACAAGTTCTTCATCCAAGAAGATCTGGGGTACTGTGCGAGCTGTTGGTACTGCTTCTAGTAGTTGTTCACGTGTCCAGTTCTGGCTCACGTTGCGTTCTTCATATTCAATACCTCGAGATTCCAACAGTGCTTTTGCTTGAGTGCAGAAAGGGCAGGAATCTTTTGACCATACTATTGCTTTCATTTATTTTCCTTCTTTTGATTTGTCGTAAGTTTTATCAAATATGTCTGATTTGACAACACCATAATCTCCAGTGCCGTGCTTGACAATATAATCGTTGCCCTTGGTATAATTTAGATCTCCCCAGCTTGCTTTGACAACACCGTCATGGTCAGCAAGTTTAGCAATCTTCATGATTTTCTTGGGCGTTGCTGTGCCATCACCATTGTCGTCGTAGTAGGCAGCAAACTTGATGGGACTCACAGGATATTTTTCGCCCTTGGGCCCAGTAATAATCTTGTGACCAACAGTGTACTTAACAGGACCTTCTAGTGTTTCCACAGTGCCATTATCGCTTGCTGTTTCGTAGCTGATGGCAGTAGGGTGTTTGAAAGTTTTAAAGCTGCCTGAATCAAACCAGGCATCATCCACTCGTGGTGCGGTTGCTGCAATAGATTGTCTGATATCATCATTCATTTTTATAGTTCCGGTAGTGCATCGTAGTCTAACTGATCGCTCATGACTCCGATAACATAGTTAGTTGATTCAGACTCTTGCAGTGCAGTTTGTTTGTTTGATGTGTTCACATGTTTGTTGAACCAAGGAATGGGTGTGCTACGAGGCGCAGGTTCTTGATATTTGATACCAATATCTTTAAGTGCGCCCACCGCGGTGTAGTCCACAAAGTCTTTGAGAATGTTAGCATTCAATCCAATTACGGGTCCTTTGTTGAACAGATAGTCTGCCCAGGCCTTTTCTTCACGAATCACATCCAGGTACAGGGCATATACTTCGGCTTCGCATTCCGCTTTGGCAGCAGCAAAACGTGAATCTTCTTTGACCACCTGATTGATAACATAACCAGTCCATTCCTTGTGCAGGATCTCGTCTTGTAAAATCAAACTGATGATGTTGCCATTACCCATGAAGATCTTGTTTTCTACCATGGCCAAACTGGTGGCAAATGATACCATAAAGCGGAATGCCTCCAGTGCATAGGATGCATTGAGTGCCATCCAAATGGCCTTGATGTGTTCATGCTCGGGAAATTCTTCCAGCAGTTCTTTGCGGCAATTGATCATGTGTAGTCGATCATAATAGTTGCCCACACTTGATGCCATGTTGATAATTTCCTGTGTGTCATGGATTGTGTTGAACACATCCTTGGGCACATTGTAGATATTGCGAATGATATGGCTGTAGCTCTTTGAGTGAATGTTGGTTTCAAAGAATGTCCAGTTGTAGACCAAGGCTTCTAGTTCGGGCAAGCTGATCACGGGCGTAAAGATTTGACTTGGTCCACGTCCTTGTAAACTGTCCAATGCTGTTTGACGCAGCAGGTTGCTGGTAAAGATGTGGCGTACTGTTTCGCTGGCATCTTTGAAGTCATTTGAATCTTTGGTCAAGCTGACTTCTTCAGGTTGCCAAAAGAAACCACGTGCCGTGGCTTCGTAGTCTGCGATCTTTTTGTACTTGACTTCTTCAAAGCGTTGAATTGTCACAGGACCCGCAGGATCCAGAAACATCTTGCGATTGAGATAGTCTGTCTTTGTGTTTAAGTTGTATTGTGCTCGGCTCATTGTTTGTCCTATTTTAGTTTACTTGTATCCCAGCCAGCAGCCAGCCGCCGTCGGATTTTAATTTGGTCATGTTCCAGACTTCTTCAAATGCCTCAGCTTCTGCTCCTATGGTGTCTTGTATTGTGCCAGAAAATTCCACACTGGCCATGTAATTGACATCAGTTTCTTCTATGCCCAACAGTTTTGTTTCTAATGATATTACTGCTGTTCTATACTCTTGTGCGGCATCTCGAGACGCCAATTGTTGTTGTATTTCTTTCAACATGGCGTCTGTCATCATGTTGCTGAGAGTGGCTGTGTCTGCACGATCCCATGCACTTTGCAATAGTACAAAGTTCTGTTTTGCGGCTGATTCAAAACCTGCTACATCAAACCCTGCAGGAATTGTCCACGTTGTAGTCAATGCTGATCCAATCATTGATCCTCCTGAGAAACGGGTGGGCTGGTCGACTATAGGACCAGCTTGTGGTGGTTGATAAGCAAGGTCAGGGAAACTGGCCATCATACGTTTGCGCATGAACCAACCAATTGCTGCCATTATTGCAACACCAATCAACAGCGCCATCAAGATATTACCAAATGCCGCACCCAGACCCAAGCTGCTGGCCAACCAGGCCAGGCCAAGACCTGCTGCCAAGCCTCCCAGCATGGCACCCCATGGGCGACTTGGTGCAGGTGCTGCTACTGGTGGTGCGGCTTGTGCAGGTGGTGCGGCTTGTTTTTTACTCACGTTAGAACTTTGTTGTCCTACACTTTTTCCACCGCCCATGCGTTTGGCTGCTTCTGCGCTCACGCTGGCAAATGCCATCATAGCCACTAATATCACTGTAATTAATTTTTTCATATTATCTCCTAATATTTTTTGCTTGCAAGCACTATCTTGCAAATGTGTTCCAGTCTCTCTATGTGCTCGTAAGCACGCCACGGGCTGGTGT
>Ga0181346_1000282_pt1 | contig 21370 bp, 13 predicted proteins | sample Su13VDMM15DN_FD_130100 | JGI IMG/M metagenome (GOLD analysis project Ga0181346, IMG submission 130100) | Freshwater viral communities from Lake Michigan, USA - Su13.VD.MM15.D.N | ecosystem: Environmental > Aquatic > Freshwater > Lake | place: USA: Michigan | collected 2013-07-15 | reverse complement strand
TGTTTTTGTTGGTGTTAAGGTAGGAGTTTTTGTTGGAGTTGGAGTTGGGGTTAGAGTTGGACAAGTGTAGGTTGATATACAAGTAGCACAGTTTACAGATGTGGTATTATTCCATATTAAACTTATTGCTCCTAATTGTAATGTAACTACCTCATAACATTGTAAATCGGTACCAATAATCACATTTCCAGATGTAAATGTTGATGGTAAATTAACAAATTTAAATTCTGATTTAGTACAACAATCACGAACTAAATATGTTATATATATTGGTGTTGTTGGTGTTACGGTAGGTGTTGGTGTTTTTGTTGGTGTTAAAGTCTTTGTTGGTGTTACAGTATTTGTAGGAGTTACAGTTGGTGTTACAGATGGTGGTGGTGGTGGATCTGTTGATGTTACGGTAGGAGTTGGTGTTTTTGTTGGTGTTTTTGTTGGTGTAGGTGTTATAGTTCTTGTTGGAGTTGGAGTTGGTGTTGTCTCAACAACATAACCAATACCACAAATTTCACAAGTTGGTGGTGCCATAATTTTATTTCCTATAACAGTTAACGATGTAAATGGAAATGGGTTACTAAAGGTAAATACTCCCCCACCTAAACCTGTTGTTGTTACAAGAGTAAAACAACCACTACCTGTTCCACCAAGAATTACATTTCCGGATATAGTCGAACAACAGTGATTACATGATGTGATTGTTGGATTTCCAATATTAGTAGTAAAAGTCATTGCCGTGCTAAGGGCATTATATGGTCCATTTCCAGATGTTCTAATATAGGAAATTCTTAAAGTAACAGAAGTAACTGGAATACTAAATGTCATTGTATATGAATATGTTGATAATGCGGGAGGAACAATTGGCCACAAAGTGTTGGGTGAAGGTTGACCCCCTAATACAAGTACCGGACTAGATAGGTTAAAAGAAGGTGAACAAGTATAAACAGATCCATATGCAGTCCAACTACCAAATCCTGATGCGGTGATAACCATACCGCTAGAATATGTTAACGATGCTGTCATTCCAGGATCAGTTGGACTAAATTCAAAAATAAATGGTAAGTTTGCAAATTCCACACAGTCAGGACAATTTGGTGTCGGTGTCGGTGTCGGTGTCGGAGGAGGATCTGTTGGGGTAACAGTTGGTGTGACAGTTGGTGTTGGCGTTGGAGTTGGTGTTGATCCACTAAGATATAACAATGAATCGTTACATTCTGGAATACTTGAGGCATTATATATTCTAATCCCACAATTTTGAACTAAAGTAAACAGGTATGGTGGGGATTGGCCAATGTTCCATAATGGACCAATAGTGCTTTGACCGTTTCCGGCAAAATATATCTCACTATTATCGGTAAATAAACCATAAGTGTTAAACACAGACCCAACAATATAAGGAACATAAACATCCAATGTTAAAGTACTATAATCATACTGACTGATCCCAAATAAACCAGCTCCACCCATACCTACATTAACTAATAGTTTACTTGGAGATGTTGTTGTAAACATTAAATCAGCAAAAACAATGGTGTTTAGGGGTAATGTAATTAAAGTTGAAAATGATGCTGTTGTTGTCGTAATATTAAATTCCACTATATCTGAACTTGTTGGACTAACTATAATACTACCAATTAATGTGTCATTACTTTTTGCCGTTATTCCGAGACCCATAACAATAGGAAGTGGAATTGATATAATTCTATTAAATGTTGCACTAAAAGGACATGCTATGTAGTCGTATTCATAAATTACCCATTGAAACCCTCCTGGTATAGAAACTTTAGTTTGTAAAAATATTTTATTATATGTATGTGCAATTCCATATAAAATAGTTAATGGATATGACCCACTAAAAAATGGTGTTAAAAGAATTGGGATATTAGTTGTAATATCATAAGAATAGACATCTGAATTGAGAGTAATTGCATCTACTCCAACAAGTAAAACATTACATGTTTCTAAACAAATGATATTTTCTGGTACGGAATTACAAAATGTTAATACTGAACCAGATCCACCACCTGGTCCTGATATTGTTAAAGATGTAAAAGGAAGTGAGTTGTTTATGTTGAATAGTCCTGCACCTAAACCGATCCAGCCATCACAATCACTATTTATATTAGAGCCGGTAATTACATTTCCTGAAATTGACACACAACATCCTGAACATAAATTAATATTGGGAGTATTACTCCCTGTGTTAGTTGTTAAAGTAAAAGATTCTCCAATATTATATCCAACTAAAAAAATTTTAAAATCATTAACTGGAAAACTAAAATTTAAAGTATATGTGAATGCGCCAGTCTGACCAAGCCAAATAGAATTTTGGATTGCACAAAAACCACAATAAATTAACGCACAAGATGGAGATGTATAAATTGCAACAGATCCCGTACCAGTTGCGCCAATTGTAAGACCATTTGAATACATAATACTATTACCTATTGCAGGTAAAAGAGTTTGTTGATCACAATCACAAGGTAATGGTGTCGGTGTCGGTGTTGGTGTAACTGATCTTCCCGGTGTTGGTGTAACAGTTGGGGTAACAGTTGGTGTTGGTGTAACTGATGGAGGTATAAACTCCAAGTCAATACATTCAGGACTTTGTCCTGAATCAAAAGACCTACCCAGCAAAAAGTTTCCAAGGAATGAAGTTGTATACGGAAATACATTTGATATTGTATAAAGATTACCTGTAGGAAACCCCCCTAAATAAAATAAATTATTCCATTGGAAAAATGATTGTATAGTATTTGTTGTAAAAATTGGCATATCGAGTTGTTCCTGCCAAGAACCTCCAATATATTGGAATTGAGTAATGTATTGTTGTGTTGTTGATGTATCAATTCCCGTTGTAATCATTTTACCGTTGTTGTTCATAATAACTTCATTAATTACTCTATTAGGTGATATAGTAGTTAAATCAAATAATTGAGTTTTAGACCACACAGATCCACTAATGTCCACTAACACAATGTTAAAACCTAAAGTCAAATATCCCAAGGATACTAATAAATTAGGGTTGACTATATTTGTTATTGGGTCCCTATATACACATAATGAATTTGACAACCAACCCAACGTTGGGTTTGGACTTGGAGATAAAATGTCTCTAGACCAAACTGCATTCCAAGGATTTAATGCAATATCCCATTCTCTTATATAAGATCCGCTAGAACTATCTATAGTTATCCATAATTTTGTTGTTGTGTTAGTCATAGAGTTACCCAACACATTTAAAGAATTGGGTAAATTTAGTAATGTTGTTATATTTGATGTTGGATTATACGAATATAAAGCAATAGAAACCGGAGTAGATGTGTCTAACCTTCTCATTATTAAAGGTAAACAGTCCGCATCAATTGGTTGTGGAGTATTTGTTGGTGTTACTGGTGGTGTTAATCCTGGTGTTGGCGTTACGGTTGGTGTAGGTGTTGGTGATACGGGTGGTTGAACCGAATCTGAACATATGTCAACAACGGTACCTCCAACCCCACCTGGTCCTGTTATTGTTAATGATGTAAATGGTACTGAATTTGAAATTGTGAATGTTCCTCCAGCGGTGTTTAGTGATGGGGGTACGGGGAATGGGGGACACGCAACCGCAGTAACAACATTTCCAACAATTGTTGCACAACAATAATCACAAGAAGATAACACAGGATTTCCCGTATCTGTTACGAAAGTAAATGATTCTGGACCAAAAGAATTTGTCCCATAATATATTAATCTTATAACAATATTATTAACCGGTGAACTAAAATTTAATATGTAAGTAAATGGTGAACCTGCACCTAACCATGCTGTGTTTGTAGCCGCAACAGGAGGTGTCATACACCACCCAATAAAACCACCTACATTTATTTGAACATCACCAAAACCTGAAGCGGTTAATGTAACACCATTAATTGTTGTTGAAGATCCTAAACCAGGTAAAGAACTAACCGTTGGGCATATTGGACAAAGTGGTGTTGGAGTTATAGTTGGTGTTACGGTATTTGTAGGAGTGACAGTTGGTGTTACTATTGGACAATTATAGTCTTCTATACATATAGAACAATCACCTAATTGTTCTACTAAAGTTGCCAAATCATCAGTATATGATATTAGAATGGATGCTGGTGTGGATGCCGAAACTTTAGTTATACACCCATTAAATAATGATGAAGATAAATAATATGAATTATTAGTTATAGGAAAAAAAGTACTTGGAATATTATCAATTCGTATATATAAATTAGGGTCACAACAAGATTGAAATACCGCAAGTCCTGGTAATGGACACTCACCAATTGTTATATCAAAAGAAGCATCTGAACAAATATCCGTTGGATCATAAATAAACCATCCTGTATCAGGAAAAGAATCACTATCTGTTGATCTCGGTTGACCACAAAAACAGGTTTCCCAACCAATCATTTCCCAATAACCACTTAGATTCCATCTGATTACTAATATTGTTGATCCACTACCACATGACGTAAGAACCGACCAAGAAGGTTTTGAGTTGTAAACGCCGAAATAAGTAAAATTATAATTCATTTTTTATATTGTTTCTTTCTTTAATTTTAAGTACTAATAAATGTAATGTAATTACTTGTTACACTACCTCCACCAGCTGCTGCAGTTAAATACGCGGTAATTGATGTTCTATATGTATGATTCGGAGGACAAGGTCCGCCATAACCATTTGGATTAACCGCAGCTGGGAACCAATCCGTTTGTTGAATAATTGCACCTGGTAACCATCCTGTAGGTCCTGATACCCATAAATTAATTGACGTTTGTGTTGGGACTATATTTGTTACTTTCCAATGAACAAAATTTCCACTAGGACTTGTTCCTCCTGCGTTAATATCTTCCATTAATAAACTATAACTAAGAACGTCTGATGTTGTGAAGTCAGTTAAAGACCATAATAAACCAACACTAATATTTTGAGCTGGTTGAGATGGAATAGGACTCACGCAACTAGGGTGTCTCACAACAGGACTTAATGTTTGACCATTTAAAAAATTTGGACTTTGAAGAAGTATACTTTTCGCTCCGAAATTAGCCCCACCACAAGAATTTTGTACCATTGTTGTACCAATCTGATAGTAAAAGTTATTTTGACACGTTGTTGTGGCACTTGCTGATAAACCCGGTAATGTAATTACATTTATTGAATTGGGATCAACTAATGGTGCTGTCCCACCTGTCCAAGCTCTAATTCCTAACTCATTTGCAACGTCATCAATTCTACAAGCATAACCTAACCAATTCGTGTATGAATTACCTAAACCACATCCTCCCATTGACGTAGGAGTTATGGCGTAATTAGTGTTAAAAACATTTTGAGATCCAGTAGCAGTGGGATAAGATGGGCAGCTATTACCGGCAAATACTAAACCTATTACTCTAAAGTTTGGTGATGCTTGGGTACCAAAATTGGCAATTAACATTGATCCTGAATCTCCTCCGGCACATGGCCATAAACAATGGGGTTGAGTCGCGTTTCCACTTGGTTTAAAAAATGCTATTAATCTTTCAAAAGAACCACCTGTTCCATATTGGACTCCTCCCGATTGGTGCCATTTATAACCATTAATTGTATTTATTTGATTAATACCAAATAATCTTAACTCACAACCGAGTGTTCCTAAACCTTTTGGTCCTGTTGATCTACCCGAACTGTATAATTGTGGGTTTGTACCCATTAAGCTATCAATTTCTGCCGTTGTTGCAAAAGGTAATGGATTAGGCATTAAAGTTTCAAACCCTGAAAATCTAAAAGATTGATTAAAATTAATTCTATTACAATCAATACTAACTAAGGCTCCGTCTACTCTATTTTTTGGAACTAAAGAAGGTGAAGTAAAACCACCCCCACTTGTTAAGTTAAGAGTACCATTTGGTACCAAAGGTACATATCTAACAACTTGACCAAATTTACTACCTGTTTGAAACCCAGCTTCTCCTGGTTGACAAGTAAAATTACTATTTGGTAAAATTTCATTTGTTGTTGGGAAATTAACCCCTAAATATGGGTTTAAATTTTGATATTGAGCAGCAATTGAATTGCCAATAACAACGTGATTATTTGTTAAACCAAGTAAAACATTTGTGTTTATATCTTGAACTATCATACCTAATGTTCCAACAGAACTACTTGTATTTACAGAAGTTATAGATATACCACCTACCAATGTGGCAAATGCCGATCTATTTGTTGGTGCCGTTAATACGAAAGGTTCGCAAGGTTGGTTAGGGGTTATTGGTGTGGTCCTACTACATTGTAGAACAGAAATTTCACCAACTTGTATTACATCTGTTTTTAATGTTAATTCATTATTTATTTTTATTTCAGATGGTAATACCTCATCTTCAGATAATTCTGATAATGGTTTTTTTTCTTTTACACTAAACGATATACAAATTTCTCCATTATAAACACCGCCGGTTTGTTTAAAAGAATAACCAACACCAACGTCAGATGGTGTATTATCGTTCCATTCTTTTAATTTTTTATTTATTTCTTCTGTTATCATTTTTTTTAATTTAAGGACAATTATATGGACCAAATGTCACAAATGATGTGAACGGACCAACAGCAGCACTAGCCGGTGTAGGTGTAGGTGTTTTAGTTGGTGTGGGTGTAAGAGTTTTAGTTACGGTCGGAGTAGGTGTTTTTGTTTTTGTTACTGTTGGTGTTAATGTTACTGTTGGTGTTACTGATGGTGATAATCCTGGTGTTTTTGTTGGAGTAATAGTTACGGTCGGAGTAGGTGTTTTTGTTTTTGTTACTGTTGGTGTTAATGTTACTGTTGGTGTTACTGATGGTGATAATCCTGGTGTTGGTGTTAAAGTTGGTGTAGCGGTTGGTGTTGGTGAAGCACTTGGAGTACATTCACATCTTGCATCAAATAAAGTAACTGATCCCGACCCAGAAATAACACTTGTACTTATTGCACATATGGTACCAGTTTGGAAGGTTGGAACGGGTAATAAAATTGTTACACCTTGACAACTAACATAAGAAATTGTTGATCCAGTACCAAACGGACCACCATAATAAGTCCACGTTTGACAACAAGTAGTAGTTGGTGTTGGAGTAGGTGTGAGTGTTTTGGTAGGTGTTGGACTAATATCACATGGTACTGTTAAATTATAAGCACCTACTTGCCAATATGTGTCCCCCCCCGAAACTTGTGTTATAACACTATTAAACCCTGGTACTGTAATATAGGTTATTGTGGTTGGATCAACGTATGGTTTATTTGTTCCATCCCAAGATTGAATACCAAGTTCACTTGCTACGTGGTCAATTCTACAAGCAAACCCATAATATTCAGAACCAGCAAACACTAATCCAACAATTTTTGATGTACCACTAAAATTTGCAACCAATGCAGATCCAGAATCACCAGCATATATTGGCCAATTACAAACTGTGGATAAACTAGGGTCGTTTTCGGGTCTTACAAATCCAATTATGTCCGTGAATGTAACTGTTGTTGGTGTCCCCTGTATATTATAAGGACTAACAGGAAGTGTAGCTCCCAACGTGAAAGTTCTTAGTGGACAAGGTATTCCTTGTTTAACTCCTGTTGTTCTACCACTACTAAACAACATTGGGTTTGTTATTAATAAATTATTAATTTCTGCCGTTGTGGCAAAATCGTAAGGAGTATTAGCACTCAAACCAAATTGTCTGAAAGATACCGCAATATCAATAACTGGGCTAGATTCAACTGAAATTAAAGCCCCGTCAACTCTGTTAACCCCCCCCGATGCGGATATTGGAACATATCTAACAACTTGACCAATCATAGATGTAGAACCAGGTGGATTAAATTCCCCAGTTTGATATACAAGATCAGGATCTACTGATCCACCTATAATAATATCATATTCATTTTCTATAAGACCTGATGGGTTTCTTTGACTTGTGTATGATGCGTCCCTAATTACAACGTGATTATTTGTTACACCAACCAAAGCTTGAGTTGCGGTATCAACTGCAATAAATCCTAAAGTACCCATAACCGATGCCCCCCAAGGTAGTGATGAGCTTACAGGGCTTACACCACCCGGAGGTGGTAATTTACTTTTAGATGAGATGGATATACCACCTTGAATTGGTCTATGTTGTAAACGATTTGTTGGTGGTGTACTTGGGCTTGACCAAGTGTAACAACTAGGATCACAAGCAAAAGTTTTAATTATACCCACCTCAATAACATCGGTTTTTAGAACTCTCTCACTTAAAGTAAATTCAACATCAGGTATTAATTCATTTTCAGGTATTAAATTAGATGGTAATTTTTTTGGTACAAAAAATATTATTGACTCTTCATTAGTCATTTCACCGTTTTTTATTTTTGTACCATAACCAACACCCACATCACTAGGTGTTGCGTTAAAAAGTTCTTTGATAATTTCTTTTATTTCGTCAGTTATCATGATTTAGTATTATATTTTATATAAATAGTGTTATTAGTTATAATTCCACAAGTTGGTGTTGGTGTCGGTGTTGGTGATAATCCTGGTGTTACGCTAGGAGTTGGTGTAGGTGTTTTTGTTGTTGTTGGTGTTGGGGGTAATCCTGATGTTACGGTAGGGGTTGGTGTTAATGTTTTTGTTGTTGTTGGTGTTGGTGTTGGACAAGGGTTTATCGTTACCGGAATAGAAGTTGTAATTCCACCTGCGTAAAGTAGTGTATTCCCTTGTGTTATTCTCACAAATGTTACGTCAGTATGACATCCAAGACATGTATAGGTATTACAGCAAGAACATGTTGAGGTAGTACAACCATATAATGTTTTAGAACAATTTGCGGTAATAGTTATTGGTCCACCACCTGACGCAGCTAATAGTAGAGCTGCTTGTGATGGGCTAACATCAATTCTACTATAACGTGAATACGTAGAACCAGGCCAAATACCACCAGTTAAAGGAGCTGGTGTATTGTCATAATCACCACATACGTAAGTACCATAAGGTGATATCAATCCGGATAAGATGGAACCATTATTATTATTTATTTTTGATTCTCCAAGAGAAATTGACCCGGATTTAAATTCAAAAAGTGCGGAATTACAATAATGTCCTCCAACCCCTAAACCATCACTATCCGGTGCTACACAACCTAAAGGATCGGAAATAGTAGGACCACCAAGACCAATATTTTGCCATTCTGATGGTAATAACGATATTTCCGAACACAACTCAAGATAAATAGTTTCAATAACAATACCATTAAAACAATTTGGTGTCACGGTAGGTGTTGGTGTTGGCGTTGCAGGTAATCCTGATGTTACGGTAGGGGTCGGTGTTTTTGTTGGTGTTTTTGTTGGCGTAGGTGTTTTTGTTGGTGATAATCCTGGTGTTGGTGTTAATGTTTTTGTTGGTGTTGGTGTTAATGTTTTTGTTGGTGTTGGTGTTGGTGATACCGATGGAGGTGGGTCGGTTGAGGTAACAGTTGGTGTTGGTGTTTTTGTTGGAGTTGGAGTTGGAGTTGGTTGTACAGGATCACAAGTACAAGTACTTTCAAGATAAGTGAAACCATCTCCTGATAATTTTATAACGGAAAACGCACATATTGTAGATGCGTATCCCGTTGAAGCACTAAAGGTTGTTGTGTTTCCTGAACAATCTAACCACTGGAATGTAGATCCAGAAACAGGTCCCCCATAATAATACCAAGTATTACAACAAGGAATTTGAGTTCCTGTTGGTGTATTTGTTGGTGTAATTGACGGTGTAGGAGTTTGAACAAACACCTCCATACAAAATTCATCTATTGGTCCAAATGGTGCTGGTAAGGTATTTGTTGGAGTTACCGTTGGAGGTAATCCCGATGTTACGGTAGGAGTTGGAGTTTGTGTTGGTGTTTTTGTTGGTGTTGCAGGCAATCCTGATGTTACGGTAGGAGTTGGTGTTGATGTTGGTGTTACGGTAGGAGTAAGTGTAGGAGTAAGTGTAGGAGTATTTGTTTGAGTTACCGTTGGTGATAATCCTGGTGTTACGGTAGTAGTAAGTGTAGGTGTATTTGTTGGAGTTACCGTTGGTGATAATCCTGGTGTTACGGTAGGAGTTGGTGTTTGTGTTGGTGTTGGAGCATCCGGTGGACAACAACAAACTGTAGTTGTTGTGGTTGTTGTTGGACACACATTATTACAACAAGGAAACTCTATTAAATAACAACTTTCATATGGTAAATCTTCCGCAATGAAACTTTCTTGTACATTAATAAATAATTGTTCTCTTATTGGTAATATTAAAACTCCTTGAGAATTTCTTAATAAAAATTGAGCCTCATATCTTGCAGTTTTATTTGTGTCTTGTGGTTTGAATTGATAATAAATATAATATTCAGGTTCCGCATTAGGATCCAAAAGTACTTTCTCAACAAATCCTGCCGAACTTGTTGAAATTTTAGGAATCCCGGTTTCAACATTAGTCATTGAAAAGAAGATAGAGGACTCTTCAATCATATCCATGAAAGAATTATAGTCACTTCTACCGTCTTTTACAACCTGTAATTTTAATATAGGGAGAGTTGCATTCTTTTTAATGAAAAATTCCATTTATAGTTTTTACTATAAATATACTGAACTACTAAATATTAACTTTCTTTTCTTAAAGAACCATCATAATGTTGAAATCTATGGTGCTCCGTTGGAGTTAATAACAATAATCCAGGTTTAATTTTTCCTTTTACTGTTTCTTGAAAAGAATAACTCATCAAAGTTTGTTCATAAGGGTGTGCCCATTTAGTTTCTAAATAACATTTATAATTACCCTCTTTTGTTAATACAATCGGCCAATTTGATAAATGGGATTCACCTGTTATATATGGTAATCCTTTATGAATATGTATTTCATCAAATTTTGTTTTTGGTGAGTTTGGGTCTAACCCCTGAACCGGTAATTTTGTGTTGTTAGGCCAATGTTTTTGTCTAAAATCTTGTCCAACATTATACCAACTCCACTGTACACTATGATCACCAAAAAACTCAGTAAAATTTAACTTTAAAAAATCAAAATTTTCTTTTTGAATAATTTCTAAAGATTTTTGATATAAATTATCAACAAATCTTGGAAATCCATTTCTACATACCTCACCTTTTTTAGGGTGGAATGCCATGTCATCTTCAAAAAAGTAATAAAAATCCAAATCAGTTTCATCAAAATGTTCGGAAACAAATACTCTACCACCAACAATTCCAATGTTATCTTTCTTAATATGATCGAACCCATACTCTTCACACAATTCAATATATCTTGGTGTTGTTGATAAATCCGTTGAGTTATCCAATAAGAATTTTTTTGTTTTAGTTATAAAATCCGAATCATATTCTATCATACTTTTAATTAATGTTTCAAACTGACTTGGTGAGTTAAATGTGATAACATAAAGACCAACCTTTGATGTGTCCAAATTATTTACAACAACATCTTTTGATACTTCCGATTTAACCTCAACGGTCATATTTTTTAAATCCTCAAAGAATTTACCCATTAACCCATTACCTTCTATTTCTGAATAAGTAATTAAGTTTGGATACTTGTATGTCATAATTGTGAATAATGACTCTTCGGTTCCCATTAACCCTTGTGATAATGTGTCATTCATTAACCCATAATAGATACTATTAATTTCTGATATTGCATCTTTTTTTCCACCAAAGAAACCAGCTCTAGCAACTATATTAACAGGTTTACCAACTAAATCACACAACTCTTGGTATTTGAATCCGTGTATTTCACTATTGGTTTCATATGGGAAACAAACAAAGTGAAAATTATTAACTAATTTAGGTAATTTATCCAAAACTTTGTCGTGGGTAAAATATCCAGGGTGAATTGTATTGGTTAATCCGGCATCAATCCAAAACATATATTCTGAATCAAACTTATCTAAAATTTTCGCATCATGTAAAAGATAAATTTTAGACATAACTAAAGGGTTGTACATCTCTAACTTAGCTTGTGTTGAATCAGTTAACCAACCTACTTGATTATACCAATCAGGGTTTGTTCTTATTTTTTGAATTTTATCGTAAAATTCGTTATCTTTAAACCAAGATAAATCTCTACGAACAAATTGAGTATTTTCATTACGTCTATTATCTAATACAAATTTTTCTAATTCTTCATCACCAAAAATTATCATATTCACATCAACTTGTAATAGTTGTGCAAATTTATCTAAATAATGTTGGAATGATCGTGACCATCCTTCTTGAAGGTCACCTCTACCTATATCCCATAATCCTGTTACTAATGTTAATTTATTCATATTATCTTTCTAAGTATTGTAATTTATAAAATTTATCTGCATTGTCTGACGCACTTTCTGAACGGTACCACCAACATCCACCTCTTTCATTTGGTAAATGTCCGATAACTGGAAATGATTCTACTCTTGCTGAGAAATCAGTATCTTTATCATAACTAACCACCCATTTTTCAATATTGTGTTTACCCATATATGCCGATAAAATAATGTCGTCACTCCAAGATTCACCAACAAATTCAGTAAAAAAATCGGATTTAAAAAAACTTCTCTTATATGACGCTGTTTTGTAACCTTCAATAATCTTAACTCTAACATCTTGGTTAACTGTTGTACAAAAATGACAAGTGCCATTTAAAGCCGACATACCGGCAAACCCAATTACCGAATTTGGGTATTGTTTTCTTTTTTCTAAATGATATTCTATAAAACCATCTTCATAAGATAAATCATCATCAACAATTATTATAATAATATCATCATTTTCATCTGTTCGTAAAATTGTTGGTAAAATTTTAGTCATAGACCCATAATCTTCAGTTCTAAATATTTTTAATTTTGAATCAGTAATTTCTGATAACCAAGAAGGTAACAAATACTCTTCATTTGTTTTCTTAACAACATAAGGTATGTTAAGATGAATTTCATAATCAGAATATGACAGGGACAATAATCTATTTAGAACCGGTCGTAACCCCCCATTTGGGTCGTGGTAATTTAGTCTTGAAGGTATAGTTGTTAAACTAATAATTATTTTTTCCATTATTGTAATTTATTTATTTATTTTTATTATATTTTAAAAACAAAGTTTGTCTCCCATTAAATAATGGGATATAACCTTCCTCTAATAAAACAGGTGATAGTAAAGCATCTTTACCACCGTCGTTAGTTATATAATCGGTATCATCAATCAAAATTAAATTTGTGTCAGATAATTTATCTTTTGCCTCAAAATAAGCTTCTAAATGTTTTTCAGCATACATCGGAGTTCCTTTATCCCACCCATCTAAAAATAAAACATCAATTTTTTCTGAGAATTCTTTTAAAAATTCAATACCATCTTTAGGTATTACAATATTCAAATTATTTGGTACTTCTCGATTTAAATTAGAGTAAGACCATTTAACCCCATTAATACAGTTTATATCAATATCTACAGTATAGACATCAAACCCAGCTTCCGACCAAAAAAAACCTCCATGACCATCACAACAACAAGGTGGTGATAAGTAAGAATTATTTTCGCTATTATAATAATCAACACATTTTTGTGTAACAGATAGTCTTGTTGACCCTATTTCCACAACAGTTTTCATATTAAGATATTTAGCAATTTCTATTGCCGTTTTTATGTAATACGCCGGTTTAGACCTTTTAAAATCATAATCCTCACCTGTTAAGTTATCGTATACCCAAAATTTCTTATCAATTTTAAAATTATGGATTATTTCGTATATTTTTTTCATTTTGTTTATATAATTAAATCAATATTAAGTATGTTTTTTAAAATATCAACATTAGATTGAGTTGTTCCATTTTTTATGTACCATTCATGTCCATTCTTAGAAACTTCTCTTAATAGGTCATTATTATCTTTTATTTCATTATATTTTTCTTTTATTATTTTCATTTGTTCAACAGGATCAAGACTTTCTTCAAAAGGTATGTAATGAACATTTGGTATTAATTCATTATGGAATTTTTGTTTTAATAGTGGTCTTAATAAAACAGATCCTGATGATAAAATTTCTAAATCTCTATTACATATTTCAGCAACCCCATTAAGAGATAAACATATTTTATTGTTTGTTAATTCTGTAAAATATTCAAAAAAACTTATTCTTTCTTGAGTCATTGGGATTTCATTTAATAGGTGTAATTTTAGTCTCATCCCATGAAAAAACCCTCTAAACATTAACTCATTATTTGGTTTATCGTCAAATTTTACAATATTATTAGAGTAGTCTTCAAACTCTGTTGAATATGCCATATAAGAAAATGGGGTAAATTTCATGTCGTCAATAACTCCGCTTGATGTAAATAATTCCACCATATTACCCACATCCCAACCATAATTAGGGTTATATATATCTGAAGTATAATCCCAATATGAGACAACAAAATATTTGTTGTTAGTGAGATTCTTTATGGTCATATGATGGGGAGAATTGGGTGATCCATACCCAACACCTGTTGGTGGGTTATGTTTACATTCATAATTGTCGGATAAATAATTATAAAATTTATCAAACATATTGGTAACCGACCAAGTTACACCACTAGGTTTTTGATACGTCACTTCAATCATCATATAAGTATTTTGAATATTCTTTATTTTCTGAATTTATATTATTAGACAATAAAAAACTATCTAAAAAAATTCTATTATTATCGTGTGAATAAATATTAAATTTACCATGTCTCATTATCTCGGAATAAAGTAATAAGAAGTAATCATCTTCTCCGTTATGTTCATCAAAAGCGTAATTTGCGGTTAGTGGAGTTTTATTTAATGCAAGGTGAGTAAAACCATAATCCCAAAAATCAAATGGTGTTTCGTAATTATCTCCAGTTATTGAATCCCTTAATTGACCTTTCATGTTTTTAACATAAGTCGTATCAAAGGTGTGTATAGTAATATTGTTATTGTAATTAAGTATTTTAATAAGAGAATCTTTTTTCCATATACAGGGTTGTACAGAAAACATATACCTATATTTTTCATTCATTCTTAAAAAAATATTATCTTTTAAATTATACGTTTTGTAATCAAGGTTTAAAATTTCCCAATCATCTCCCTCATATGACATTAATGAAATATGATCAATATTTTCATTTTTCATTAAATTTATTATGTTATCTAATACATTAATTTTAATGTTTTTGGTTAGTATATAATCTTCTAAAAATAATATAATATAATCAGTTTTAACTTGTTCTAATGAATTTAACATAACTTTTGAAAAGTGAGATCCTCCGTCACAATGTGGAATATTACAATCAACTTTTTCAAATCCCATTGAGTTAAAATCTGTTTCACATTTAAAATTATTACTTACAATATATTTTGGGATTGATAAACCATTTGAAAATTTATTAAATTCTTGTACGAATAATTTAGCAATCGGGATATAATTTTCGGACGTATATAATATTAACGATAGATCTTCCATTACTTTTTAATATATGCTGTTGGACATATGTAGTCCATAGATTTTATTTCTAAATTATATTCTTTAATGAATCTATCAACCCCTTTGGATTCACTCCATTTATGGTACCCATATTCATCAAATACAACAATACCACCTTTGGTAACTCTTTCCCATAAATTAACTAACGTATTATACGTTGGGACTTCTAAATCTAAATCAAGGTATAATAATGAAATTTTAAAACCAGGGTTTAAATCGACAAAATCATATGTGGTTTTACTAATATCTCCCTCAATTAATTCAAATTCGTGAGATAAAAACCCATCAGATAATATCTTATTATTTAACATATCTTTAAATGATTCGTTATGTGAAAAATCTCTACCATCAAATAATGTATTCATTACATCTCTATCATAATCATTATGTATGGATTTTAATAATTCTTCAGTATTAAAAAAATCAAACCCAATAACTTTCTTTGATGTGTTTGGGTTAAATATGTTTTTAAGTTTTAAAAAAGTGTAAATTCCACTCCCTTTAAATACTCCACACTCCACAATATCTCCGGGAACATCCTTAACTTCATTATAAATGTTAGTTCTGGCAATCAACTTGTTAAAAACTCTTTTATCGTTAGACATAATAAAAGAATTAAAACAATCAAAAAAAGATTGTGGATTTGATGTTATTTCTATTTTTTTAATGTCTAACATAATTATTTTTTATTTAAAAAGTTTTTAAGATCTTCAGGAGTTCCTAAACCCCACATATTTTTTATCTCGTATATCCTTATTTTTTTATTATCTTCTATTGCTTGATTAAAAACTGGACATACATAAAATTCGTTATTTACTCTTATATTTTTTTCTATCATTTGTTCGGCGTATTTAACAAAGTCAGAACCTTTTTTCCAATAATAAAATCCAACAGTTGCATTGTCTGATATTGGGTTTTTTTCTGCAACTTCTGTTACAATATTATTTTCATCAACTTTCGCAAAAGACCACTTTGGGTGTGAGGATTTAAATGTAACAATCCCACCATCAGAATCTGTTTCATTCATTTTATACATAAATTCATTTGAATCCCATTCCACATATTGATCTGAATTGGCAAAAAATAAAGGACAATCATTATTAATAAATTCTTTTGTCAATAATGCGGTACAGGCAGCTCCCTCAGTTAAACTATCAACCTCCACAATTTTACAATTAGGTGTGATCAAATTCAACATTGTGTCTAAGTTATATTTTTCACGATGAGACTTTTGAACAACATAAATGTAATTTGCCTCAATATTTAAGTTGTCAACAACAACTTGTATCATAGGTTTATTGTTAATGTCAATCAATGGTTTTGGAAATGTGTAACCTGCTTGTTCAAATCTTGTCCCCGCTCCTGCCATTGGTATTAAAATATTTAAATTCTTGTCTTCCCATTTTGGTATACTCATATTATCTCCCATTTTTATTTCTTTTATTTTTTTTGTTATATTGAGGTAATTTACTTCGGATGTTGATTTAACTCTTAGTATATAAGATTTACTTCTTGATGCAGATAAAAGACCATATGGGGAGTCTTCAATGATTAAAGTTTCTTCAGGTAAATATCCAAACATTGAAATTGTTTTCCAATATATTTCAGGATGAGGTTTTGAATTTTTTACATCTTCATTTGAAAGTATAAGATCAAAATATTCAATAATATCTAATTTTGATAATACAGTTAAAACTGTTTTTCTAATACTATTTGAACATACCGCCAATTTATATCCATCCTTAGATAATTTTGATATTGTTGATATAATATCATTATTGGGGGTTAAGTTTTTTAATAATTCTAACGTATATTGTTGTTTTTTATCCCATACTTCTTTAAATAACTCTTTAGGTAAATCTTTTCTATCGTGAAGTATTTCTAATTTTTGATTTGTTTTAAGCCCGTCATATGTCGATAAATGATCATCCCATGATATGGAATAATTACCAAGAGCCTTATTTAAAGATTCGTAATGTATTTCTTTAGCATCAAACAATACACCATCTAAATCAAATATAATTAACTTAACCATTATAATTTTTTATATAATCTGAACATATTCCAATACATTCTGAAATATTATCATTAAACATTTCGGGTAATACCGAAATACTATTTTTAATAGGTTGATTCCCAGGATAAACCCAAATAAAACCATTTGATGTGAGTGTTAGGGTATCTTCTTGGTGCCAAAAATAATTAAACCCACCAATCATATTAAACCATTCTACTGATTCCACATTTTTACAATGTATCCATAAATGTTTATATCGTTTATTTAACCAATCTTGGGTTATATCATACTGTGGTTTGTCATGTCCTAAAAATAAAACTCCTTCTACCACCCACACATCAATTTCTACATCATAACCTAAACTTAGTGACTGATCAATATAAACAGGACTGTTCTCAAGATTTTCTATTTTTCCATCAATATTACCTCTGTGAGATATTAAAATCATAAATCTCCTGTTATTCTTTCACACCAACCTTTTGATATACTAAATGGCCAAACAACCCAGTATTTTGGTTTATGTGTTGTTTGGAAATCTCTCCATACTTTACAATATCCGTCAGGGTCATTCATCATTGAATTAATTTCATTGATGTCAGCATCTTTCCTAAAAAGGGTTTCATCGTTTTCATCATGAAATGCGACTACCCAAAATTCATAATCTTTCTCAGGTACTTGAGTAAACCCAATATCAATACAGTGTTTGAATATTGATGCATAACTTGCGATTAATTCCTCTTCGGTTTCAAAAATATGTGGGTTTGGCGGATAATTTTTATCCAATGTATATTGTTGTACCGCTCTTTTTGAAAACAAAAGACCTGAATATATTTCATAATCTCTTAATGATCTTTCTGTACCAAAACCGTATTTACTAAAATCTAAAGTAATTTCTTCACCATCCATACCAAATAACTGACGATTTTTTTTGTGAGCAAATTCATTTTTTTTGCCCCATTCTTTATCGTCATCCCATTGTTTTGTTCTACCTTTACGAGTATATTCATGCCAAATAACAACCTTATGGGGATGAAACAAATCATATCCATGAGTATATGCTCTTACAGCAATTGAAATTTCTTCTCCGTGAAAATAAAATTCAGGATCATGTTGAACCTCTTCACTAAATTTACCTAAAGTAAAAGCAAAATGGGCAGAATAAAATCTTGCCGTTACAGGTTCTTTCATTTCTTGCCATCCGGGAATTGTTTCAGGTAAAAAGAATACAGCTCCTTCAGGAATAAATCTATCAAACGCCATTCTCCAAGGTTCTTGTACTCTACCCGCAGGATCGTTATCTGGATCAAATGAAGAAACATAACCTGTTAATAAAGGTTTATCAAATCCTTTTTTCTGAAGTTGTTTGATCATTTTAATTAGAGTATCGTCCCAATCTTTTTCAAACCTCATATGAGAGTCAATTTGTAGTGTATATTCTTCACCACCATATACTTGTTGAACTTGATTTCTTGCCCAACAAACTCCCTTTGACTCAGTATATAAAACATCGATAATTCTAAACCTTTTGTCTTTTCTATAATCTTCTAACAAATCAAATTGATCGTCGGGGTTATATTGTCTACAAATCCCAAGTCTTAAATTTTTAGGTCGTTTTGCGTTTTCCAACATATTCTTAATTGTTGGTTCTAATTGTGGGTCTCTATAAGACGCTATCTGAACAAATATTTTCATGTTATTTTTTTTATTTTAATAATAAAACACGAATTAAAAAAAACAATAGTAAATTAATTTTATTTTTATTATGATGCAGATTTACATAAATATGTCGCGGTACAACTACCACAAGTTGTACCACTAGATAATAATGTTCCAACAAATGATGGAGTCCCATTAAATATATTAACTACTCGATAACATTGTCCACTAACTAAAACTATTTGACCAGATACTGCGGATGGTAGTATTACATACTTTTGAACCAAAGGGTTACAACAATACGCTGCAACATAAACAACTCCTGGTGTTTTTGTTGGAGTTTTTGTTGGGGTTGGTGTAACCGTTGGAGTTGTTGTTTTTGTTGGTGTAACCGTTGGAGTTAAAGTTGGCCTATTTGTCGGTGTTGGACTTGGTGTTGGGCAAGGATTTGAAGAAATACAACCCGTACAACCTGAAAAACCTGGTGTCCCTAAAAATAAAGTTATTACACCACTACTAACCCACATAACCTGATAACACCCCCCATTAGTTGCAATAAATACTGATCCAATTAGAGTTGAAAGTGGTAAACTTATAAATCCATCACCAATATATAACCCATTACAAGTACCACAAGTTCTAGCATAAAATGTTTCATATTTTGTAGTTGGGGTAACAGTTGGGGTTGGGGGTAAAGTTTTTGTTGGAGTATTTGTTAGGGTTTGAGTTTGAGTCTTAGTTACCGTAGGTGTTAACGTTTTAGTTGGGGTTAATGTTGGGGTTTTTGTTGGTGTTAATGTTGGAGTATTTGTTGGTGTCTTAGTTGGGGTATTTGTTGGTGTCTTAGTTGGGGTAAGAGTATTTGTTGGTGTTAATGTTGGTGTCTTAGTTGGTGTATTTGTCGGTTTCTTAGTTGGGGTAAGAGTATTTGTTGGGGTATTTGTTGGAGTTAATGTTGGAGTTAATGTTGGTGTCTTAGTTAGGGTAAGAGTATTTGTTGGAGTATTTGTTGGAGTTAATGTTGGTGTCTTAGTTGGCGTATTTGTCGGTGTTGGCGTATTTGTCGGTGGAGGATTTGTTGATGTTGGGCTTGGTGTTGGTGGAGGATTTGTTGATGTTGGTGTTGATGTTGGAGTTTGGGTTGATGTTGGAGTATTTGTTGGTGTCTTAGTTGGGGTTAATGTTGGTGTTAATGTTGGGGTATTTGTTGGTGTCTTAGTTGGAGTTACAGTATTTGTTGGGGTATTTGTTGGTGTCTTAGTTGGAGTTACAGTATTTGTTGGTGTTAATGCTGGTGTATTTGTTGGAGTATTTGTTGGTGTCTTAGTTGGAGTTAATGTGTTAGTTGGAGTTAATGTGTTAGTTGGAGTTAATGTGTTAGTTGGAGTTAATGTGTTTGTCGGTGTTAATGTGTTTGTCGGAGTTAATGTTAGTGTTGAAGTATTAGTTGGAGTTATAGTATTGGTTGGTGTATTAGTTGGAGTTATAGTATTAGTTGGAGTATTAGTTGGAGTTATAGTATTAGTTGGAGTATTTGTTGGGGTTAATGTTGGGGTAGGAGTAACTGATGGTATCGGAAAACAACTTCCCCCAACACAAGGGATTCCAGTATTTGCGACAAGACCAATAACATTTGTTGGATTACTACCACAAACATAATAAGTTAAGTTAGGGTAAACAGGGATTACAGATTGTTGAACACCATTACAATCTACATAATCAAAATACCCAATAACAGATGATGTAAAATTAACAACGTCAATACAGTTACATGGATTTACAACTGTTGATGTGGGGGTCTGTGTTGGAGTTGGGGATGAAGATGGTGTAGATGGGTTGCATTCATACAACTCAAAAAATTCACAACCCGTTGAATCAATTAGTTTAACAATAACTGAAGTTGATGTGTCCAATGGGAATGGTACGGTAAATTGATAAGTTAAAAACACAGAACTTGCAACAGGATAACAAGACGTATATGTTATATCACAAACATAAATATCGTATGGTGGTATACCTGTTGAGGTAAGTATATTAACTACTTGTGGCATTAAATTATTTTAACATAAATATTAATTTTTTTATTATTTCTAAAACTTTATTATAAACCAATAAAGGACTTGGGTGACATTCAAAAGATTCCTTTCTCTCAAGACAATTAACAAGTGAAGGTACACCCTGTATTGAATTCCATTCTCTAACACCATATTTCATATTTGATGC
>Ga0181346_1000280_pt1 | contig 21445 bp, 27 predicted proteins | sample Su13VDMM15DN_FD_130100 | JGI IMG/M metagenome (GOLD analysis project Ga0181346, IMG submission 130100) | Freshwater viral communities from Lake Michigan, USA - Su13.VD.MM15.D.N | ecosystem: Environmental > Aquatic > Freshwater > Lake | place: USA: Michigan | collected 2013-07-15 | reverse complement strand
TCTTCACCATTAAACATTGCGTCGATGTGTTCTTTCATTGCTGCGCCTTTGGTTGCAATTGTTGCTTTATTTTGAGCAGACATATCACCAGTAGGAGCTGAGTTGTTTTGTGAATCAGTTTCTTCCTGATCACCAGCTACTGACTGAGGATTCATGTCGCCTTGACTCTTTGAATTAGGCAGTGTAGTTTTTTTAGTGCCTGCATCAGGAGTCATAGAAACTCCAGTGGCGCCACCACCTACTGTTCCATGAAGTTCGTCTAATTGTTTTCTTGTTGCCATTTATAACTCCTTAAATGTTCTTTTAGTATTTATATTTTAAATTCTTACAGTGAGCGAAGGAAATCTGCAAACACTTTAATCTTCTGTTCTTCGAGATTGCGACTAGAAGTCTTTTGAATAGTTTTCTTTATTTCTTCAAGACGCTGTGCCTTTAGAATACCGTTATCCCAAACCCACTCAACCCCTTCCATAATACCTCTAACAAAGGCATCAGGAGCAGAAGGATCAGCAACAATATCAGCAGCAGTAGCTAGATGAAAGTCATCCTGTACTTCATTAATACCTTTACTATTAGCAACAAGGGAGCCCATACCTCTTGAAGATACTCCAAGCTTTGCACCCTCGCTCATAAGGTTTTTAACAATTTGACCATAAGGAGTGTCCATAATTTTTGCTTTACCAACAAAATTAGAACCTTCTCTCATTAGCTTCTGTGTCATGTGCGAAACGCGCTCCAGATTAATGTTAGGACCAGATGGATGGCCTAGTTCGCCAAACGCTCTGTTCTGATTAACATATTCTGTATTGTATCTGTTAACTTCTCTTTCGAGAATATCACCACGATACATTCTACCGTTACGGTTAGGTAAGTCAGCTTGCATGAAGATACCTTCAATGAAGAAGTGCTTCTTACCTTCATTTTCTTCTACGAGAAAGTTTACACTCTCGTTAACTTCGCACATTAGTTTCATTTTGGTTCCTCTCAATACTCGCTAGTGTATGTAGATACTTTCTGGAAATCAATTATAAGTGTACAATTGGATGAAGTACAATTAACTACAACGTTAGCTGCTGAATCTATTTGCAGCGCTGAACCACCTCCAGCATAATCTATGTAATCAGACGTATTGTAAATATTAACAGTATTAGCTCCGCGCGCAATCTTCCAGAAGCCAGTATCTAATCCGTACCATACTTGGTTGATATGAAGACCAGTTACAGTCTCACCAGTAATACCAGTGTTAGCAGAAGCTACAGTTAATTCAGTATTAGATGTAAAAAGGACAACAAACTTACCACCCTTTTGATTGATTAAAGTTCTACTCGCCATCTTGTAGCTCCAGTTGTTCTAAAAACTCAATCATCTGATCTGGATCTTCTTCAAGAATCTGCTCAAAGATCTCTTTATTTTCATCAGATAAATTTTCGTAGATTGTATTGAGTAACTGTGTCAGTTCTTCGTCTTCTGTCAACTCTTCTACTTCTTCAGCAACCTTCTTAGCAGTAGCAGTTGCAATAGCCATCTTTTTAGACATTGGCATCTTTGGATTTTCACGCTCAATAGCTTTTGCTACTTCTTCACGCTTCTTCATCTCTGTAGGAGTAAGAGTCTTTTCATCAAGAGTATCTTCTTTGATCATCTTGATCTTAGCACCCATCTCATTTGCATCATCAAGCTCAGAATCAGAAAGGTGCTCACCTACTTTGATACCACCTGCTAGACTTTTACCAACAGCATGTACTTTGTACTTACCTTGACCCATGTCTTTGACATGAAGAGCTTTAGGATGTAGATCTTTTACTTCCTCGTAAACCTTCTCATCGTTTCCAGTATTATAACCATGCTCTGTCTCACGATTAACTGTTTTAATATTTGTTGCTTTGAACAACTTATCGTCTTGAGTACCACGATCGTCTAGTTTGGACTTTACAGTGATATGCTTATCCATAAACTTCTTTTCGTCTTTAGATTTTGGAGCATAAACCTCCATTATCTGTTTAAGAGTTTTCGCCATCTTCGTCCTCTTCTTGTGAATCTGTATATTGTTCTACTTCTTGTTCCTTAGGACTAAAGAAGCGCTGTGCTACCTCAACCTTTTTCTGTTGGATGGTATCATACAATCTACCTGCCATCAATTCATTAAATACGTCCTGCATCTTGGCAGGTTGTCCCTCGTAAGCATATCTCACAAGGTCACTCACTTCATACTGTGTTACTGTAGAATCCATCTATACTCCTATTTATTGTTGCGGTTCTGGCGGTGGCGGTGGGTAATAGATTTCATTGCTCAACTCTTGTTGAATCTGAGCATCCATCTCTTGTCTATCCTCATCGCTCTGTTTAAAAATGTTGGATCTGATCCAACCATGCGAGTAATATTTACCAATATAAGGAGTTATCTGCGAAGCAGCTTGAAGCCTTGAATTTAAGACATCAGTCTCTTTTAACTCTTCATAGTAATTATCTTTTGCATAATCGAACTTAATTTGTTGAGACATGGTCTTCCAGTCTTCAACAGTCACAACGCCTTTCAACACCAATTGCTTCTCAAGACACTTCAAAAATAGTGTTGAGAACTTAGCTCTCATTCTACTAATGAATTTTGAGAACTTAACCTCATCTCTAGTAATCTCTGTTGCTCTACCAATAGAATACGTCTGTTCTGTCTGCAATCTTGTTGCTGGAACATTCAAAGACTGATACAGTTTCTTTTGGAAGTATTCAACATCTTCCATCTTTCCAAGATTCTCACCACCGGGAAGTGTTGTAATCTCTGTTCCTTTACCACCTTCACGACGAGGAAGCCAGTAGTCTTCCAACATAGTCATGAATTTACGATCATCCCTGACTTCACCTGTAGTGGCGTCATATACTAATCTATTCTTATGACGAACCATCATATCACGAAGATACTGCTCAGCCTTCATCTTAGGTAAATTACCAACATCAATATAAAATATTCTTCTCTCGGGTGCTCTTGATATTCTGTAAATTACAGTAGCATCTTCAAGTACTCTTAACTGATTCAAAGGCTTGATTGCTTTATGCAGATACGATATAACCATCGTACCGTTTGTATCCATTAAACCTGATGTACAATGGACTATGGAGTCCTTTGCAATCTTAACACCAGAAGTTGAGTATGTAGGAGTAGCACCGCTACCAATACCCTGAGCATTGTATCCTTTTTCATTGTAGATGTAATACTCTCTGGTAGTCTGAGTTACTGATAATTCAGTATCTTTATCTTTCTTCTTTTTTTGCTCTCTAACTTTTCTGATCTTTCTCGGATCAATATTTCTGAGCTCTTTGATACCTAATCGAGGATTCTTTTCATCAATAATAGCATGGTAGTAAAGTCTACCATCAATATACCATCTTTTAAAAATATCGTATGATCTATCTTCAAAATTCAACAAATTCTTTACATTGTTGAATTCTTGCATAATTATAGCTTTGATGTTGTCAGGATATTCCAAGCCATTTAAATTAAGCTCTACTATCTTCTCATCAGTTTCATGTACAATTGCTTCGTTAACAATCTCTTCAACAGCTCTATCAATATCAGCTGTAATAGACATATCTCTATATCTTGTAACTAATTCTGCTTCTGTTCTTGCAGTTCCTTCAAGATCTACATACGTTCCGTAAGATCCACCAGCTGCAACAACAACAGCACCATCTTCATTAGAAGGAGGTGCAAAGGAAACGGGTGGCTCCTCAGGAGTAACCCGTTTAAATTCAAATCCAAACAAACTGGCCATATTTTATCCTATAATAGAAGAGGAGATATCCCCTTCGGTTCATTCCCAGTAGTCGTAAGACCAATTAATACTATACTCTTCAATCTGATCAGCAGATCCCCAATCCAAAGCAATTTCGCTAATGTTTGTAGGAAAGCATCCAACCAATTTAACAATTTTCAAAGGAGGTCCTTTCTTAGAATATTGACTGACTGTTAAGTCAACTTTATATTCACCAGGAAAGGCTCTGAAGTTGGTTGTTCTTTGATTGATAATATCTATCCATTGCTCAACAGCGTTTCTGATGATGAACCCTTCATCATTCATTACCTGTGTTGTCCAATCACCATATGTTCTTTCACCAGCAATTTTAATTGTTCTGCCACCATAAGGAATAGATACCTGGCCAACTGTAGAAGCTGGTAGGCTGGCAGAGCGAACTAGGAAAGGACTGAAGGGGATCAGAGCAGGTACTCCAGGTGGTGTTGAAATAAACACCTGGAAGAGAGCTGGTCTTGCAAAGTCAGTAGTGCTTACTAGTGACTTGAATGCATTTATACTAAAAGCCATTTATTATCTCCTTAATTAGAATCTACCAACAACTTCATCAAATGCAACACCTGATCTCACAGCAACAAAGTTAAGTTGAATAAAGTTAATGGATTTTGCTGGCTTAACGAATATATCTCCCACAAATTCATTTCTATCGATCACATCGCCAGTGTTGTTTGTTTCGTCACAAACAACTCTATAGTCGTAAATGCCTCTACGGCCTTGCACGTCTCTGAGGAATGGCTCAACAAGAGAAATAAACTGCGCTCTTGTAAATTCATCATTCAACTCGAATAGTGAGAACTTAGCTGCAGTAGCAATTGCCTTCTCAAGTACGATAAACAATCTACGCACATTGATACGGTCAAAAGCACTAGGCTTAGAAAGAGCTGTCTTATCGCCAAACAAGATTGTACCTTGGCCAGGGAATGTTGCAACTGGATTGATACCGTTTTTGTATAGAAGATCTCTATCAGCTTTATCAGGATTGTAAGCTAGCTTAACAAGGTTCTTAATCTGCCCACGATTAAAGCCAGCTGGAGAGAACCATGGATCTCTTGTTGTATCTGTACGGACACACAAACCTGCAATATCACCGTTCAATGGAACATAACGGAAGATATCGTTGTATTTGTCATACTGATACTTGTAGCCTGAATCAATTACTAGATATGAAGACGATCTGCATGAGTTTCTAAAAGTAACGGTATCATCTGACTCATCTTGTGCTGTGTTGTTAACAACGTCCGACTTATCTGGAGAAGCAAGTACAATACAGTCTTTACGTGTTTCAGCAATGTTGTCTACTAGGTAGTTGGCAATCTGCTCGCCGTTTGTACCGCCTCTAGATTTACCAGTCATTACCAATGATATATCAACATCTTCGGCAGATGCAAACAAGTCATATCCAGCTAGCACTGTACCAACTGATACATCAGATTCACTGTCACCATCTTGACCTAATGTGAACGAAAGATACAAAGGTGTAGTGTTAACGCTAGCTATATTATTCGCTGTATTAGCTGGAGCTGTTGATCTATGATTTCCAAACCATACATATTTGCTGTTTTCATTGATTACAGTTTTGTAAAAGTTAGCTGATCCGTCTGTTGTTTTTGCATCAGTGGCTCTAGACAAACCTTTGTAGACTTCTAAAATAGTTCCTGGCACTCCACTGAATTTACCGTCTTCATCTGCAACGACAACATGGAGCTCATCAACAGCAGTTGTGTTACCTTGTGATGATTGATAATCAGAGATACCAGGAGCTGAATCTACTGTATTGAAATATTCCCAATACTTAGAGAACGTATTGCTAGTGTAGTCTGTTGATAGCTGGAATACACTATCTACATTAGCTGTAAAGAACCTAGCTGTTGCATTTGTGAATTGACCATTTGTACCCATTGCAACTGGTAGGCCAGTAATCCTAACATACTGCTTACCAATAGATGAATTACCAACCTCTAGTACATCGTTAACTTGCAACTCTGTAAGAACTGAAGCAGCTCTTGTATTTGCTTCTGCTAATGTACCAGTTGCACTATTAGACATGGATATAACAATTGAATTAGAACCAATTGTGGCTGTAATTAAGCCTGATGCTAAGTTTGCATCTCCACCAGTTATATTGATTGACTTACTGTATGCATTTACGCTATCACAAACAGAAATCTTAAGTGAGTTACCTAGATCACCAGGACATCTTGCTACATACAAGACATCAGTATCGGTACTAAAAGTAATGTTGTCGTAGACGTCTTCACTCTTAACTGTAAACACTTGAGCGTTTGTTACTGAGCCAGTATTAGCAACAGCTGAAATCACGCCGTTTGCAAAGTTGGTTGTGTTAGCTGCTCTAACTACATATAGTGCATTACCATATGCAAGAAAGTTTGCTGCTGTAAAGAATGTTTCTGGATTGTGATTGGTAGGTTTACCAAACTGTGCTGCTAATTCAGTTTCAGAGCTGACAAGGGTTCTTTTTCCTACAGGACCCCATTTAAACACACCTGCTACTGCACCGACAGAAGTAGATACTGCTGGGACAACGGTTGTTAAGTCAATTTCTGAAACATTTACGCCTGGGCTAACTTGAAATGCCATTTTTATCTCCTAAAGACTAGAGTTTCTTTCTATTTATAATATTACCAACCGTCACTAGGAATTCATGTATTTAGCAAAATTATCAACATAAACTATTGGTTGGTCCTCCATTGCCTGACCATCATATATGATACCAAAAGGAGTAATTTCCTCATCAAGCATTCTTTGTTTCTCATCAACAAGCCTGCGTCTGATATCTAAATTAGTAATCTCTTTAATAAATGGCTGAGTCATCGTCCATCCAAACAGTACACCACACATTGCAAGGTCGTCGTTACCATCCTCTGCTTCGTATGAATTACCGTTACTTACAAATCTATAAAGCTCTGCAATGAGATCGATATCATTTAACTCTACTTTATCATTCTCAACAAGTGCTTTAAAATTATTGCAACCAACTTTCTTGGTTGCCTTTGTTGTTCTGACTCCCTTGACAGCCGTACTACCAAAACCTTGTGATACCTCTACAGCCCCCTTTGGAGTCTTAGCAGTATAAATAATGTTCTCATATTCAAGATCTTCATGAAGGATGTCAGCAACCTGCTGACCAATATCATTAGTCTCTATTAGTACATGAGCATTGAAATACTTTACTGCCGTATTATATATAACTTCCGGAAACAGCAGTGGTGATATGTTATTGTTTCTGTATGTGGCAACTACCTTGTACGGGGCATCAGAGATATCATACACTATAAATGCTGAGAAGTCACCACCTAACCCTCTTGAAACATCCACCGTCATCATATATAATCCCGTTTGTCGGGGTTCATAGAATAGCTTAAAGAATTCATTATTGCTTAATGGTGGCTTATAAACCAATCTTCTAAGCACTTCAGGTGAGATGAGAGTATTAGATGAACCAAGAAACTCACAATTGTGTGATAGAATGTCGTTGGAGTAGAACTCACTATTTTCTACACCTACAATATCATAGAAATCAAATTCACCAGATTCGTACTCTATATGATATATCTGTGACGTAAAGTTTTGGCCAATAATTATATCATCGTGCTTCAGTTCTAAAGCTGGTTTCCATCCGTTGGAAGTCATTAACCTGTGATTTAAAGAGCACATCACGTGTTGACCGGTCTTCAGCCACACTGTAAGTCTTCCACTTTTCCTTACAACTTGCACCCCTTTAAACTTCTTAAATCCTTCAGAAGTGTTTATAAGTTTGTCGTTGATATTATAAAACATTACGTTTTCCAGTAATAATATTGTAGAGCTGAGCCTCAGTTATACTGTATTGATTGTGAAACTTTTTTGCAAATAACCTCTCATACGTTAGTGTTTTACCATTTGCAGATTTCTTTCCCTCACCGTCAAGCATTGGTCTTTCATTGTAATTATTCAATATGTTCAAACATTCATCATCCGTTACTTTGACAATTCCATATCTTTTACCAGATCTTGTTTCTTTAAATAACTGTATGGTAGATTCTTCAAAACATCCTTTTTTTCCTTTATTCCAAGGAATATTCCCTTTCTTAGCACCACCCACCCCTGGTCTTTTTTTGCCGCGTTGGAGGTCTGAAGAATAACCGGGCCCTGAACCAAGTCTTTTAGCTATAAGTGCAGCAGCAAACCAATCCTCTTGTTCAAGATGAATTTTGAGATGCTCCCTAATCGTCACAATCATAAGATTAGTAAGTAAGTTATTATTGTGATTACCATCGATGTGGTGAATCTCATGAGAAAATCCTTCATCATCTTTTGGAATTGGTCCGTAATTGGACTCCCAAAGTTTGCGATAATTCATTTGACCTCTAGAAAGTTACATTCAATTCTATTTATAATATTCTTGATTGCAATTTTCTTGATGATACCTTCTTCTTCAATTTCAATAAGGGTATCACCATCTAAACATTCAAACTCTTGACGGAACTGTTCCTTGGAAGTATTACGAATAGTTTCTTCCTTCCAGGCCTCATCTCTACCTGGAACTTCTGACCAGTGAACATCAATTCTCTTATAAGAGTTGCGTTCATTCTCACTATCAACCCATAGTTTATAGAATAAGTTTAATCCATTTGGTGTTGATGTGATTAGTACCTTAGTTGTGGTACCTGATGATATTGTAGGGTATACAGAAGAAAAGAACGTTTCTTGTATACCGTTTGGAACGAATGCAAACTCATCCAAGTAAATAAAGTTCTGAGAAGTACCGCGAATAGCACTTGATGCTGTTGAGCTTGCTAGGATAGTCGACCCATTCTCAAGTTCAATTGATGTCTTATTCCACTCCTTAACACCCTGTTGCAGCCACTTTGGTAGATGTTCGTATGCAAGCTGTATCCTGCTTAGAATCTCTTGTGCTTGAGCTTCCTTATTAGCTAGAATAGCAACCGAGTACAGTTCATTGAACAGTACGGAATGTAAAAGTATACCAACAACTGTTGTAGTCTTACCGACTTGTCGAGGCATCTTACATATAACAAATCGCTCTCTTTCGTTTAACCTAATGATATCTTTTTGATAGTCATAAGGCTTGAAAGCTATGAGACCCTTGTCGACGTTTACAATCTTGACATAGTTTTCAATAAAGTAAAGAGGATCACGGGCGCATTTAATATATTCCTGTATCTCTTCTTTTGTGAACTCGACCTTTACATCGGTTCTTTTTAGATTCTTGTTACCAAGATATATCTCATTCTTGTTCATTTTGTTGTTTAATCAATTTTTGAAGTTCGGCAGTTGATCCTACAAATAAGTTATTGTTAATTGTTTGGGGGGTCTGCGGACCATCCATATTTTCTATATCTTTGTGCTTCTTTTGAAGCTCTAGTAAATCTTTATTGGTATCAGCAATGGTTTTTAAAAGAGTAGCTACAACCTCATACGCTCTTGGTTGCTGACTTTGCTGAGCAACATTGAGCATGTCACTCAGTGCCTCATTACCCTTTTCAATAACAGATATCATGCTTCCACGGGCATACTCGTAGTCTGTCGGTACCAACGACTTTCTCTGAGAGCTAGTTAGTAGTGGTTGTATTGGATTTACATTCAAAGCATCACCTATTGGATCATTGTTCATAAAATTGCTCTATGGTCTGACTGAAAGTGTAATCATCATCAGCTTCAATTTGAGCGACAGTCTTACCAGCTACTACTGGAATAGTAGTAATCACATCCTGAAACCGTGTATTGCCAACAGCTGCTGTGAATGAACTGTCTCTATCAATATTATATAGATTGATAATAGATGTCTTGATTTGCTCAGACTTACGTGTAGGCCCAAATATATAACCTTTAAGAGTAAAGTTAAGAGTCCATGTTAGAACTCTTCTCTCCACAAAATTACCCTCATAGGTGTCTTCGGATCTAACATCATCTAAAACAATTGGAATATCATATCTATGTTGCATCGAAGAATCTAAATTCAACGTTGCAGTCCAATCTGGAGTAAAGAACGGAAGAATTTGTTCAAGGATCCTTGTACCGTCATTTGCATTCTTGACTAAAATGTAAAGACTGAAGTTGAAGTCATAAGGTACAGGCATGTACTGATATGATAATTTATTTGGATCAGTAGTATTTTGAACAGCAATTCGGTTGATTGTTGGTAGTTTACGCTCTGATGCATAGCTTATATCTGTCATTTCAAACCCTATCCTAGGCAGCTGGATAGCAACAGGTTTTGTTAGATCAGGATCTTGTGTAAGTCTTGAAATGAATTTCTGCTTTGGTCCGTACGATACAGGAACTTTAATAGTCTGTGTTGTATCAGTTCCGTCACTCTTTTTGATGTAGATATCATTAAAGATAGTTCCAAACAGAACTACGTACTTTTTAATAGTATCGTGATAAAAAACTTGATTAAACATCAATAATTTCCTTCACTGAAAGGATCTATCTCGCTGAAGTCTAGGATAGTATCTCCCTCAGTCTCTAGCTCTGTGTTGTCAGATATCGGATCTTGTGTATCAAGACTAAAAGATTCTAGTACAAGATCATTCATGTCTTCATCTGCAATAGCAAGACCTGTTTCAGTCTTAATAGCAAAGTCTGATAGATTGAAAGTAAGATCCTTTTGTTTCTCATCTATCTGTGGAATACCAGTATTGAATATTTCATTACTATATTCAAACAACTCACAGGTGAGATCAAACGTCTGCAAAGCTCCCAATTGATAGAAAATTGCTTCATGCTCGACAAATTTAATTTCAAATATCTTGTTATTGAGTGGGAAGTATATTAAGTCACCCTCTATTGGTCTAACAAAAGAAGTGTAAGCTCCCACCTCGTCGCTGAATGTTCTTCTTGCAACTGTGAATGTTACCTGGTCTCTTATCTCTAAATTGAACTTGGATAAGAAATCACCCTGGCCAGCAAACCCTTCAACGTTCTTAATATACATCTCAACAAAGTATTGAGAATTGAATTCAGAGTATGTCTCTTCTCCATATATCAAATCATCTTCGATTCTTGTTCTAGGAAGATAATATAAATCATGCCCGTACATACGGATTGATTCGACAACTAAATTTTCAATCAATAGTTGCTCTTGACTAGCGCCAAAATTATTAAAGTAGAATGAGGTAGCGATTTTGTTACCCCTTAGCCAATCATATCAAAAGCAGGGAGTGAGTAGCTTGAACTCATCTCTTTTTCCATTGCTTCAATCTCAGCTACGGCATCATCGTATATCTTGTTTCCATTGAATTGAACTCCACCAGGAAGCTGTAATCCAGTGAATTTTGTTAAGTTGGATCCCCACTGTCTCTTTATTAATGCAGTGGTGTACTGAGAGAGCCATCTATCGCCCCACGCATCTGTATAAATGTCAGGATCTAAAACTTGATAAGCCTCTACTATTAAGTAGTTTCCAGCGTTAACTTTACCCCAGTCCATATCAACAAACAGCCTATCATTGTGTCGATTGTATCTTATAGGTTGCTGGCCAACTAACATTTGTTCCAACAACTGAACATGCTGGAACATCATGTAATATGGAATCATAGAAACAGATGTAAGAGTATACAGATCGTTTAAAGCAATCTGATATCTGATATCAAAAAGATTATTAGTAACCATTGGGTCACCAATATTAAATATTCTTACAGCACCAATTATATTTTCAGGAAGGATTACGTACTTGTCTGATATATTTTGATTTGTAATTTGATGCTTGTAGTATATACGTTCAGTACCATCAAAATGGTAATCCCAATAATATCTTAAAGCCTCATCAATACGGTCTTCTACTTGATCATCATCAACGTTAATTTCGATTACAGGTTTACCCAGACTACGTAAGCAGTATTCTTTAAAGTCGGATCTTGATGCTGGTATGGCCATATTTACTCCTTATTCTTTGGAGTATTTATACTAAAGAGGATTACGTATTTAAATAAGAATCAGAACTGAGTACCTGTTTTAGAATCATACTTCTTATCAGGGTCATAAAATTTGAATCTGTCCCAACCAGGCTCACCTTCTAATACTCTTTTTCCTTGTGAGTAAACTCCTATATGCTCTACAAGATGACTACCATCAATGCCTTTGAGAATACCCATCTTCATATTATATTTTTCTCTTAAATACTTCATGATAGGATATTCACCAAGATTACATTTTTCATGTTGTTTGATTGGTTCTTTTGTTATCCATGAAGGATACAACGAAGCCATACTCCAAAAGTAATCATTCCTAGTATCTACTCTGTACTGGTGAAAAAAACCATCTTGATCAGTAACAATGGGTTTATCATATTCAAAATCGTACCATGGATTTCTTTTGAGGTTAACCTGGCAGTAGTCTTTATTGGTTTGTAAAAACTCGATAAGGAGATCTATACTAACTGGTTTATGAAATACAACATCATCTTCATGATGCCAGATATAATCATAGTCCTGTGTTGCGAGATGGTCCCAAAGCTCTGACCATGTTAGAGTTATACCTTTATTTTCAGAATGTAAAACCAGCTGATTAAAATTATGTTTTTTAGCTAGATCAAGCATTACTTGATTATCTCTGCCATTTGGATAATCATCAATCAGAATACTATGAACCTGATTTGATCCGAAATCAATCATCTTATCATGTGATTCTAAAGTAGGTTTTAAAAACTCCAACCTATTAGTAGAGAAAACTACCCGACATATTTTCATAATAAATTAGTACTCTGTAGTTATAAAAAATACCTGTGTTAACCTGCTGTCGTGTAATTCAGTACCAAAATAATCCAATGAGGTATGCCAAAGATCTCCGCGATATAATACTAACCTATTGTATATATTTCCAACACTGTTGACTAAGTCCCATTTTGTCATATCTTGAGATTCACCATCAGCCAATAGTTCACCGGTTTGTTGTATAGTCTTACCAGTGGATTTTCTTCTGAACAAACCAGTTCCACCTGAGATAGGGGCATCGGGAGTAAGATAGAGAACCCCTGCCCACGTATTGAATGGATCAGCATGTATCCAGCTTCGATCGTTTGAATTTGTTAATTGAAAACTACCTGATAGTCCATCACTCTCACCCCAATCAGTTACGTTGCCAGCTATTGGATGAAGAATCCTAGATATTATTTGCTTTGTACTCTCGTTGAGTGATGATTTCGTTCTTGATCCAGGCCAGTTACCAGTAACATCAAAGGCTAAAGATAGTGCAAACTTTCTCACATCATCAACATTATTATAAAAATCATCAATAATAATTAAATTTGTATTCATACTATCTCCACTTAGGACCTTCTATCCATACAGCTAACGAATGTCTGACACCTCTTGTTACTGGTAATGCAGCATGTGAAACAAAAGAGGGTAAGAATATTACAGTACCTTGTTGTCTCAAATCCTCCTTGTTTGGAGAATCTTGACATAAGTCATACATTTCAAAATCTCCCCCATCATATGATGTTGGATCTGAAAGTTGAATGACACAGGTGAGTTTTCTGTGAAAGTGAGGATCGCCATTCATCCAAAAAACATCATGATGTCTTTTATATTCCCCCTGAACGTCAGAAGAATATTCAGCTAACTGAATAAAACTTAGTCTTGTGATATGGAAATTGAAGAAGTCATGATTTGCTTGGATTGCCATCTTCCAAATATCATCAAAAAGAAAATCAAACTTTTGTTGCTGATGTATAAATCTGATATCACTCTTGCGATAATCTTCATTAACGATTGAATTAGAAACGCCCATCTGTCCCTTTTGAGCTGGTAACTTCAATCCCTCTTCAAGTATATAATCACACTGTTGTTTTGTTAGTCTACTTTTAAAATAACACCACTCACCATTCATACTAGTTAATTATCTTGTTAGCAAGAGGGCCTTGTGCGTTTGTTGGTTCACCAAATTGTTGCTGAGCTTGTTTTTGAACTTCATCAAAAGTCTGTAATCCAATCTCAATTGGAAGTTTTACAAGTGCAGAAAGAACTACATTTAGTTGTTGAACAGTCAATTCAAGTGTTGCTTTTTTTTCCATTATATTCTCCTAATAATTAAGTGTTTGCTACGGGGTTGGTTACTGGGTTATTACCTACTGGTTCCTCTGGTGCCCAAGGGAGCTTTGCCTCTGTCGTTGGAGTTACCTTATTAGTAATTTGTTCTGCAATTTTAGAATTGACATGGTCTTCATAAGATCCAATTACCACTGATTTGATCCAATCTAAAACATTCTCTTCAGTCAATTCTTCAAAAGGAATGAATGGACCAGAATCATCTTCTGGATCGAGTGTGAACGGGGTAGCTCCGGAAAAAACTCCTTGATTCCCATCCTCATCTGTTCCAGTTTTAGACCAGTATGTCTGAACAATTGCATTTGTTCTATTCTCTGAAACATCCTTTACCTTCAACGATGTTACTTTCCACGTTAATTTCTATCACCGGTGCTCCGAGCTTACGAAGACAGTATGCTTTGAATTCTGATCTGGTAGTTGGGGATGCCATATTTACTCCTTATTCTTTGGAGTATTTATGCTTTGTCAAATCCTATGGTTTATAAATGCTGTTTGAAAAACTACAACTTAACACCGTAAAAATATAAATCATGGACCTCATCGTTCACAGAAAATTCAAATGAGCTGAAAACTTTATTAAAATTCAAAACACTTTCAAAATCTTGTTTGGTGAGGTTTCTATAGTATTCCCATCCCAATCCAGTTGTAAGAGGGGAAGAGTAAGGCTCATGTAATGATGTACCGTGTTCTTTTCTTCCAGTAGTAGCGCATGAAAATATAACTAATCCTCCTGGTTTACAAAGATCTATCATGTTTAAAAATGTATCTTTCCAGTAACGATCATGCTCAAAGCACTCGCAAGATATAGCAACATCAAACGAATTGTTCATTTTATATAGATGTCCCAGAGAAACAACATCTACACCAGGCCCAGGACCAACGTCTACACCAACATAAACGCAATTGTTAAACAGTTGTCTTACAGAACCATTGATATCTAAACTTCCAATTTCCACAACACATTTGTCAAAAAATGCATTTGGATACTTAACTTTAACTTTTGAGACAAATTGTATCTGTTCTTTATGTGACATCTATACTGTCCCATAGCGGCTTGTAGTCTATGTGAGGATCTTTTTCCAGATCTGATTGGATGTGGAATGAAATATTATTCACTGGAACTATTCCAAGTACTCCTCTCTGTGTCAACAAGTAGTTGAGGGATTTGTTTTCCAAATCATTATTGTTTTTGTTTATTCTATCTATCATGTAAAAAAACATATCATAGAGATCCCAGTGTTGAATAAACTGGTGATGAGATGTTAAAAATGAACAGGACATATCATAATACTGGATCCAGTATCCACGCTTACCAACAATAACTGTTCTAGGTGTTGGTTTGTTTCTGTAAGCAGTCAACCACAACCAAGAGTCATTCCAAGAACTAACAATACACTGTGATCCTGTCTCATCAAATACTTGTTGATAGACGTCTATCATATCCCCTACTGCATTAGGAGAAAATAAATAATCATCCTGAACTTGATAGACAAAATCTTCACCATTGTCTCTCAGCCACTTGTAACAATATCTTATACTTTCAGATATACCAGTAACATCTGTAAGATGTATAAGATTGAATTGTATACTGGAAGAAGTATATTTTATTACACTCTTCTTAATAAACTTATTTAACTCCGGTGAACTGTGATCATCAATAATAGCAATGTTATGATTAATATGAGGGTGTGTCAAGCTGCAAAGCTTGATAGACTCTAAAAAAGACTTAATACATTTTTTAGATATTTCTGTTCTATTATCACTAGCATATCTTTTTTGATTCTGATATGATTTAATATCACATATCTGTAATGCATAGTGGGCTTTCTTTATTTCCACTGATTACTCCGATATCTTGATAAACGCAGTTTGAAATGAATCAGGAAGATGAATCAGTGTTATCTTATGCCAATATGCTTGGATGAACATTTCTATACCCATCCTTGGTGAAAGTTGCACAGGAGAATTGCCGTCCTTGTCTATTAACTTCCAACCTATTGAGTCATCACAAAGCATGACGCCGCCAACAGGTAGCAGTCTCCATGATAAAACCATATCTTCCAAAACCGCCGCAGATGTGTGATCTCCATCTATGAATATAAATTCAGCTTTTTCCTTTTGATAAATTAAATCAACCAATCCGTCATGACTAAACTTATTGATGTATACAACATTACCGGGTGATTTACTGAGATTATATTCAAAAGTTCTTTTTATAATGGTGAAGTCAAAACTTTCATTATCATTAGAAGTTGTATGAGGATCTATTGCATAAATTTTAAAAACATCACTATGTATTTTTCCTATATTTGCTGCCCAAAATGTAGTAACCCCTTCAAAACATCCAACTTCAATCATAGTGTTAGGAACACCGTACTCTTTAAAAAGAAAACTAATATTAGTTCTTGATCTTTCTCTACCCATGTCAATTGTAGATACCAAATTATTGTCCATACTATTAACCTCTTTGTGATTTAGCCCAATCTTCAAATCTTCCTGGTTTATGTACTTTTATGAAAATATTAACACTCTCTGCAACGTTAGATAATGTGTTGAGTTTCATATCCAGCTCTTTTGGACCTATCATTCCCTCTTGTTGCTGGGCAAGCCAATATCCAATGATGTTATATGTGACATCAACCACTTCCAAATCAACATCGTGATATAATCCAAACGTACTCTCACTTAACTTCTTAGCAATAGTTTCAAAATTCATTTTTTGATCAAACATCTTGAAAGTCTTTGCGGTAAGTGCTCTTACATGAGTATAATCATCCCAAAACAAATCACAACGATGGTGTGGGAACTGTACATACCACTCAGCTTGATCTTTACTAACTCTATACATCTCTTTAATAACATTAGTAAATACTTTTGGATTCTGACCAATATGCTCGAGGATATTATCGGCCGTTATCTTATCAAAAAAGTCATCCTCATATGGCCAAGGAGTAACTTCTAAATCTAACACTTGATCAGGGTTACATCTAGCTTCTTGATCTACGTTCCAGTGATCGTTTAATTTCTTAAAACCACATCCCATATTTAATTTTGTATGCTCAGGCTTCACTATCATCTCCTACAATTTTCTTAACTAAATTCACACATCAATACGTATTGCTGTTACGGTTAGATCCAGGCGTTCCAGAATATCTCTCTATTGTATTGCTCGTATAGTTCTAATCCCAAATAATCTACACAGTTAATAGTCGTTTTGTCCAAAGACGGTTTAATTTTGTGTAGGTTAGGTAGTCCGTTGGCAAGATCATTATATACTTCCTCTTGTACAATGTTTTCAAAATCATGCTCATAATTAGGAAGCTCAAGAAACTCATAGATTCTTTTCATCTGTGCTTTTGGCGTACTGCAAAATCTATTGTAGTCAACAAACAAGATTCTATCTAAATGCCCTAGAGTGATAGCATCTTTCAGGTTTCTATGACTCAAACCCAAAGCACCATCAGGTCCTGCATAGTAAAATGCTCTTGATGATATATTAGAACCCTCTCTCAAAGCAGCATCTACTTGAGTAAAGTAAAGAGGATTTTCTCTTCTTAATCTTTCAAAAGAAGAAAGAATCTCAGCTGGACTTCTAACACAAGCAATTGCCTTCACTTTTCTTTGTAATACCTCTTCTACAACTCCGATAAGTGGAATCCATCCCCTGTCTTTATCCATTACAATTGGCTTTTCAATGTGAGAATGATACCCGTTTAGAATTCCTTTGATAGTTCCGGCTTTAGCTTTATCGTTTGCATACTCTTTATTAGTTTCGTATTGGTTCCAGCTGGAATTAACGGAACCAACTAATGAAGCCAGAGAACTTACTGATTCTCCATGTATCAATGGATTTTGTTTGAATAGGTTGGCAATTAAAGTAGATCCGGATCTTGGTAGTCCAGAAATGAAATGCAAGGTTTTTTCATTATTATTCATATGTGCTCTATTAAAAATAACATTAATTAAAATTTACTCGGAAGACGGAAACAAGGCCGCCAATTCATTTTTTATTTCAGAAAAAGGCTCATCCCACCTTCCAAATGTTTTTTGTCTAAACACTTTGGTAGTTTCTTGGTACCACGGGCTGTGTTGGTCACCATACGCCCATATATGATATGGTAGAATGGGTACTATCACCCATGTAGGCTTACCCATAGCTGATGCAAGGTGGGCAATACTGGTACAAGATGTGATTACTAAATCAAGATTATGTATACATGCAGTCGTATCTTCCCATGATATTAATAAGTGCTGTAAATCAGATATATCATCCGGTAATTCATTTATATCATTATCTTTTTGCAAAGAAAAGAACTTACAATGAGGAAGCTCTTTGTATAAATTTATTATGTTTTTAGGGGGGAACACTCTGAACTGCTGATGTTCAAATTTTGGATTACCACTCCACCGAATACCTATTTTTGGTTTATCTGTATTCAGCATACTTTTCCACAGATCAACGCTGTCATTTCTTGCAAATATATATGGCTCGTTTGGTATTGTATCTACAGTGTGGCCAAACAACCAACTGCAGCTAAAACCAGGTATCCAAAAGTCATGTTGCGTAGATGCAACTTCATCAAGTGTGATACAAGAGTCGACACCGGGTATTCTCATAAACAATGAGTGTAGAGACCTATCACAACAGATAATACACTTACCACCTCTTTTCCAAACTTCAGTAGCAAATCTTGCAAAAATTATATTATCACCGTATCCGGCTTCTGAATTGATAATTACAATTTTTCCTATTAGATCACTCTGGTTCCATATGGGTTTAGAAGTGTTTAACTTTCCACTACCATAAACATTGAGTGGGCGGCCGTACTCAAGACTTTGAAATCCTTCTTGAAACTTACCCTGATTAATTAGAAACCATCCACGATTGAATCTGGCTCTTGGATCATCAGGATACTTCTCATTGAGCTCTTCAGATATTTTCCAACCTTCTTCAAATCTACCTCGTATCATTAAATTTAATTGCTGATCGATTAAATGCATAACTTAAACTCCATTATAATAAACTACTGACATATATGTATATATATTAAAAATATTATACCTTTTTCAAACCTAGGGAGTGTAAGAACCCAGCTGATACAGCTCTCTAGCTGAGATTTTCTCCACTTATTGAGACCCTAAAATTCGTAGCTGCAATTGATTATTCTTTATTCCTGTGTTGGTTCCGCTGATTCTACAACAGGTTCCGATGGAGGTATTTCTAATATGTCCCTGTGTTCCAGTACCGATCCGTTTTCAACAGTGTACCATGGAAAATCAGACATCCTATGAGTCGTTGGATCAAATAATGTTCTGTCTCTAACAATTTTGACAAATCCACTGTTTGTCATGAACACTTCATCCTCAGCTGACTTGATATTAAAATTATTTACTCCGTTCCATGTTGATGGAAGCAAGTCATAAACGCCCTTCAATTCACCATCTACTAAATTAGCATAAACTGTCATATTCATCTCCCGATAAGTTATTAATGTTAATAAGGTAATTTGCTATACTGTAAACTAATTATATTTATCTTTAAATTTAAAACAGCTAAGCTTGTTTCAAGCCTACTGTATGAGTACCACCAGCTGATACTGCTGTCCAGCTATTTGATCCAACCTGTACTGGTGATGATTTAGCTACTGTTGTCCCGTCACCAAGTTGGCCAAAACTACCAAATCCCCATGTGAATAACTTATAATCAGATCTAATTGCTGCTGTATGATTACTACCAGCTGATACTGCTGTCCAGCTACTTGCCCCTATTTGTACTGGTGATGATTTATTTACCGTTGTCCCGTCACCAAGTCGGCCAGATGTACCATATCCCCATGTAAATAAAGCATAATCAGATCTGATTGCTGCTGTATGATTACTACCAGCTGATACTGCTGTCCAGCTACTAGATCCAATTGCTACTGGTGATACAAAGTTAGTTAAATTTCCAACTGCTGTTGGTGATGATTTATCTACTGTTGTCCCGTCACCAAGTCTACTAAAGTTATTATATCCCCATGTAAATAATCCACCATCAGATCTGATTGCTGCATTATGATAACGACCAGCTGATATTGCTGTCCAGCTATTTGTACCAATTGCTACTGGTGATGATTTATCTACTGTTGTCCCGTCACCAAGTTGGCCTCTCGAATTGAATCCCCATGTAAATAACTTATAATCAGATCTGATTGCTGCTGTATGCTTACCACCAGCTGATATTGCTGTCCAGCTACTTGTACCAACTGCTACTGGCGATGATCTATTTACTGTTGTCCCGTCACCGAGTCGGCCATCTAAATTATATCCCCATGTAAATAATCCACCATCAGATCTAATTGCTGCTGTATGATAACGACCAGCTGATATAGCTGTCCAGCTACTTGTACCAACTGCTACTGGTGATGATCTATTTACTGTTGTTCCGCTACCGAGTTGGCCAGTAGAGTTCGTTCCCCATGTGAATAAACCACCATCAGATCTAATTGCTGCTGTATGAATATCAGCTGATACAGCTGTCCAGCTACTTGTACCAACTGCTACTGGTGATGATCTATTTACTGTTGTTCCGCTACCGAGTTGGCCAGTAGAGTTCATTCCCCATGTGAATAACCTATTATCAGATCTGATTGCTGCTGTATGATTACCAGCTGATACTACTGTCCAGCTACTAGATCCAATCTGTACTGGTGATGATTTATATACTGTTGTACCGTCACCGAGTCGGCCATCGAAATTATATCCCCATGTGAATAACTTATAATCAGATCTAATTGCTGCTGTATGCTTAGCACCAGCTGATACTGCTGTCCAGCTACTAGATCCAATCTGTACTGGTGATGATTTATCTACTGTTGTCCCGTCACCAAGTTGGCCATATCGACCATATCCCCATGTAAATAACTTATAATCAGATCTGATTGCTGCTGTATGCTTACCACCAGCTGATACTTCTCTCCAGGTAAAAATAGCAGTGTTGTCACCAAGTTGGCCAAAGCCACCAGATCCCCATGTAAATAACTTATAATCAGATCTAATTGCTGCTGTATGCTTACCACCAGCTGATACTGCTGTCCAGCTACTAGATCCAATCTGTACTGGTGATGATTTATCTACTGTTGTCCCGTCACCAAGTTGGCCAAGATTATTATATCCCCATGTAAATAAAGCATAATCAGATCTAATTGCTGCTGTATGAGATATACCAGCTAATACTGCTGTCCAGCTATTTGATCCAATCTGTACTGGTGATGATTTATTTACTGTTGTACCGTCACCAAGTTGGCCAAAACTACCAGATCCCCATGTGAATAATCCACCATCAGATCTAATTGCTGCTGTATGACCAGCACCAGCTGATACTGCTGTCCAGCTACTAGATCCAATTGCTACTGGTGATGATTTAGCTACTGTTGTCCCGTCACCGAGTCTACCATATTGACCAGATCCCCATGTGAATAACTTATAATCAGATCTGATTGCTGCTGTATGAGTACCACCAGCTGATACTGCTGTCCAGCTACTAGATCCAATCTGTACTGGTGATGATTTGGTATCCAAATTACCACC